>Ga0213834_100024_pt1 | contig 373744 bp, 348 predicted proteins | sample SWPTP12_FD_160580 | JGI IMG/M metagenome (GOLD analysis project Ga0213834, IMG submission 160580) | Coastal seawater microbial communities from Marineland, Florida, United States - SWP TP1 #2 | ecosystem: Environmental > Aquatic > Marine > Coastal | place: USA: Florida | collected 2016-08-06 | reverse complement strand
AGGAGAACACCGGCTGCAGGTCTTCGCGCTTGAGCAGGACCTGATTGCCCAGCCGTTCGGACAGCTGACGGGCGCCTTGCAGCGGGGTTTCCACGGCGACGTCGTAGACGCGGGAGGTGAGGATTTTCTTGACGTACTGTTCGAGCATCGGGAAAGCATCACTGACGAAAAGGGCAAGGCCGAGGAGTCTACCCCGCGCCCCGACCGACGACCACACCGAGAGTCAGGCTTTAACGACGCCATGTCGTTATAATGCCGCCCCCAACATATCGCTACACCTTGCAGGAGCGCGCTTGCCCGCGATGGCGTCGTGTCATTCAGCTCATCGGGGCCTGACACGACGCTGTCGCGGGCAAGCGCGCTCCTACATGGAACAATCCACTGGAGCCCACCCCGCATGACCCAGGATCAACTCAAACAGGCCGTTGCCCAGGCCGCTGTCGACTTCATCCTTCCGAAACTCGACGACAAAAGCATCGTGGGTGTCGGCACCGGCTCCACCGCTAACTGCTTCATCGACGCACTGGCTCAGCACAAAGGCGCGTTCGACGGCGCAGTTGCCAGCTCCGAAGCCACCGCTGCACGCCTCAAGGGCCACGGCATTGCGGTGTATGAACTGAACACGGTCAGCGATCTGGAGTTCTACATCGACGGCGCCGACGAAAGCGACGAGCACCTGAACCTGATCAAGGGCGGCGGCGCAGCACTGACTCGCGAGAAGATCGTTGCCGCGGTGGCCAAGACCTTTATTTGCATCGCCGACGGCAGCAAGCTGGTCCCGGTGCTGGGCGCGTTCCCGCTGCCAGTCGAAGTCATCCCGATGGCCCGCAGCCACGTGGCGCGTCAACTGGTGAAACTGGGCGGCGACCCGGTGTACCGCGAAGGCGTGGTGACCGACAACGGCAATATCATCCTCGACGTGCACAACATGAACATCACCAACCCGGTGGAGCTGGAAGCGCAGATCAACGCCATCGTTGGCGTGGTCACCAACGGCCTGTTCGCGGCACGTTCGGCGGATTTGCTGCTGCTGGGCACCCAGGAAGGCGTGAAGACCCTGACTCGCTAATCACGCTGACTCGCACCTGTCTGCATGATTGAAATGCCAAACCTGTAGGAGTGAGCCTGCTCAAGAAGGCTGCTTTTCATCCACAAAAGATGTTTCGGATGTACTGACCTCTTCGAGAGCAAGCTCAATCCCACAGGTCGAGTAGGCACGCATCAACATCGAGGTGTTTGCCTACTCTTTCCTGAACACATAAAACAGGTTCGGCTCACTGACCAGATACAACGTCCCGTCATCCCCCATCGCGATCCCCTCCGCCTGCGGCACGTTCCGGCTCAGGCCCATGCTGCCCTTGCTCAGCGACACATTGCCAACCGGCCGCCCTTCGGTGTCCAGCTCCAGAATCTGCCGCGACTCATCCGACAGCGCCAACAGATGCCCGCTGCGCTCATCGAACTGCAAACTGGAAAGATCACGCACGAACAGACCGGCATCACGCTGCTTGCTGGACGTCACTTCAAGAATGTTCGGGGTGCTGTCGTCGGAATTCGGGAAGCCGCGCACTTCGAGGATCTGCACCGGCTTGCGCTCCTTGGCGACAAACAGGCGCTTGCCCCTGTTGTCGTAGGCCAGCCCCTCGAAGCCACTGTTGCCCCCGGCATCGATGCCCAGGGTCAGTTGCTCGGCGTCGGCGGCATCGAGAAACCGTGTGTCGTCATCCACCTGCACCTTGATCAGCCGCTGGCTGTGCTCGTCGCTGATCACGTAAATGCCGGGGCTGATGTACTCCACCGCTTCGGCGTCGCCAAAACCGGTCAGAGGAATGCGCCGCAGGACGCGACCTTCCAGGCTCAGCTCGACCAGCTCGGGGTCCTTGTTGGTCACGGTGAACAGGGTTTTGCGATCAGGATCGAAGCTCAAGGCTGAAACGTTGTCTTTCAGCCCTTCGATGGGCCGCGCCTCGATCACCACTTGGTAGTCATCCAGCCCCAGCGCCTGTGCATCGCTGGCTTGCCAGAACACCTGCCAGTTGAACCAGACCCGTTCGACCACGCGGTATTCGCGCACAACGATGAACGACACCGCCAGTGCAAACATGGCGAACAAGGTCAGCAACATCACGTTGAGAGGGGACAGACGACGCATGTAACACACTCGGCTTCAGATGAAGGCGCATTAATATCACCTTAGTCTGAAACCAAGCTGAAATATCCCGTGGGAAAAGTCAGTTCTTCTTGAACGAATAAAACAGGTTCGGCTCACTGACCAGATAAACGGTGCCCTCATCATCCATCGTCACACCTTCGGCTCGGGGGATAGTGCGGTCAAGGCCATGCAGACCCTGGATCAGCGACATGAAGCTGACCTCGTTAGCCTTCTCGTCCAGCTCCAGCAGCAGGTGCGATTCAGCGGACAACGCCAGCAAATGGCCGGTTTTCTGATCGATATGCAAGGCCGAGAGGTTGCGCATGATCAGGTTGTCACTCGCAAGCTTCTGCTTGTCGCCCTTCAACACTGCACTGCCATCGGACTTCCAGCTGAACAACGCTGGCGGCCGCTCTTCGCCGAGCAGAATTCGCTGATTACGCGGGTCCCAGGCGATGCCCTCGAATGCCTTGTTCTGATCCACCGAAGGGCCCAGGTCATATTTAGGGAAGTCAGCGATGTTCAGGCTCTTGGTCTCATGCGTGACGGTGACCATGCTGAGCATGTGCTCGCGCTCGTCGACAATTGCAATCACGCCGTTACCCAGCACCGCCAGGCCTTCCGGGTTACCCCACCCGACAAGCGGGATCTTGCGTAAGACATCGCCGGTCAGACTCAGCTCAGCCAGGAAAGGGTTCTTGCCCATCACCGAATACAGGGTTTTGCTTGAGGCATCGTAGGAAAGGTCCGAGGCCTCGTCTTTCTCCAGCCCGGCGAGCGGCTTGCCATCAATCACCACGTGGTAATCCGGCAGCCAGACACTGGCGTTGCGCTCGGCCGCAGACGTCGTTTGCTCGCGCACCCACAGCAGGCCGCGATCATCCCAATGCCAGGCGTAGGACAGGCCCACGAGGATCACCACCAGAGCAATCAGCAGCCAGGACCACTGAGAACGTCGACGCGGTTTGGGGGTGTTCAGCGATTGATCAGTAGCGGCCATCGAAACGATCCTGAAAAAGAAATTCCATGGGCGCAGCGGCGTGGCGCTGCATTCGGCGGAGCATTATCCAGATGCGTTGTGAAAAAAACGGCAACCCGAATGCGTCCACTAAACAATGAAAAGGGCCGCCTGTGGACTCACAAGCGGCCCTTTGGCCGAGCGCGATGGGGATCAGCGCACGTCGCTTTCGAAACGGCTCTGGCCCGGCAGCTCCAGCACGATCCGGTCACCGACGTTGAACGGCCCGACGCCTGCCGGCGTGCCGGTCATGATGAGGTCGCCCGCCTGCAGCGAGAACTGCGAGGCCATGTGCTGGATCATCGGCACGATCGGGTTGAGCATGTGGCTGCTGTTGCCGTCCTGGCGCACTTCGCCGTTGACGGTCAGACGGATCGCGATGTCAGCCAGATCCGGGTAGACGTCAGCCGACACGAACGGCGCGATGACCGCTGCGCCGTCGAACGATTTGGCGATTTCCCACGGCAGGCCTTTCTCTTTGAGCTTGGACTGCACGTCGCGCAGGGTCAGGTCCAGACCCGGTGCGAAGCCGGAAATGGCGTCGAGCACTTCTTCGCGGCTCGGGTTCTTGCTCAGCGGCTTGCCGATCAGCACCACGATTTCGGCTTCGTAATGCACCGAACCCCGGTCCTGAGGAATGCTGAAACCACCTTCGATCTCAACCACGCAGCTGCCTGGCTTGATGAACAGCAGCGGCTCGGTCGGCACCGGGTTGTCCAGTTCCTTGGCGTGCTCGGCGTAGTTGCGGCCGATGCAGACCACCTTGCCCAGCGGGAAGTGAACCTTGGTTCCGTCGACATACTTGTGCTGATAGCTCATGAGCGTTCCTTTATTGCAGCGTCTATTCGGTAAACCGTCGCTTACAGCGCGAAGATCTTGCCGGGGTTCATGATGCCGTTCGGGTCGAACACGGCCTTTACGGCGCGCATGTATTCGATTTCAACCGGCGAGCGGCTGTATTCGAGGTAATCGCGCTTGACCAGCCCCACGCCGTGCTCGGCCGAGATCGAGCCGTTGTACTTCTCGACGGTCTCGAACACTTTCTTGTTGACCGTCGCGCAGCGGGCGAAGAACGCCTCTTTGGGCAGATCGCCCGGCTTGAGGATGTTCAGGTGCAAGTTACCGTCGCCGATGTGGCCGTACCAGACCACTTCGAAGTCCGGGTAATCTTCGCTGACGATGGCATCGATTTCATTCAGGAACGCCGGCACTTTCGAGACAGTGACCGAAATGTCGTTCTTGTATGGCGTGTAGTGGGAGATGGTTTCCGACAGGTATTCGCGCAGTTTCCAGAGGTTCTGCAGCTGCTGCTTGCTCTGGCTCATCACGCCATCAACGACCCAGCCCTGCTCGACGCAATGCTCGAAGGTCGCCAACGCCTGGTTGGCGATCTCTTCATTGCTGGCTTCGAACTCCAGCAAAGCATAGAACGGCGTCTTGGTTTCGAACGGCTCAGGCACATCGCCCCGCGCCAGAATGTGCGCCAGGCCCTTGTCGGAGAAGAACTCGAATGCGGTCAGGTCGAGCTTGCCGTGGAAGGCGTGCAGCACCGGCATGATCGAGTCGAAATCCGGGGTGCCGAGGACCATGCAGGTCAGGTTGTTCGGCTCGCGGTCAAGGCGCATCGTGGCCTCGACGACAAAGCCCAGCGTGCCTTCCGAGCCGATGAACAGCTGACGCAAGTCGTACCCGGTGGCGTTCTTGATCAGGTCCTTGTTCAGCTCAAGGATGTCGCCCTTGCCGGTCACCACTTTCAGGCCCGACACCCAATTGCGGGTCATGCCGTAGCGAATGACCTTGATCCCGCCGGCATTGGTGCCGATATTGCCGCCAATCTGGCTGGAGCCGGAAGACGCGAAATCGACCGGGTAATAGAGGCCGTTCTCATCAGCGAAGTTCTGCAATTGCTTAGTGACGACGCCCGGCTGGCAGCGCACGGTGCGGTCAGTGACGTTGAGTTCGAGAATCTGATTCATGTAGTCGAAGGAAACGACCACCTCGCCGTTCATCGCCACGGCGGCTGCCGAAAGCCCGGTACGGCCGCCCGAGGGGACCAGCGCGATCTTGTGCTCGTTGGCCCAGCGGACGATGGCCTGCACTTGCTCGGCGGTCTTGGGGAACACGATGGCGCTGGGCGCGGGGGCGAACTGCCGGGTCCAGTCCTTGCCGTAAGTCTCAAGGGAATCGGCATCCGTCAGGACCTTGCCGGGCTCGACCAGGGACTTAAGTTCATCTATCAACGCAGGCTGTGTCATTAACAGAACTCTCGAACAATTCATGGTCATCCTGAGAACGGCTCACGTCGCAGGAGCGGGTATTTAGCGGGGCACATATGCTAGCATACCGCCCCCGCAGAGACGTGCCTGAGGCCGACCTGCGATGGCGCCGTTGCGCCGTGAGGCCGGCTTTTCGTTGGCCATTCCCTGCCATTTTCTCCGGGACACAGGTTTACGCAGATGAGCAAGACTTCCCTCGACAAGAGCAAGATCAAGTTCCTTCTTCTCGAAGGCGTCCACCAATCCGCAGTCGACGTCCTCAAGGCCGCCGGTTACACCAGCATCGAGTACCACACCAAGTCGCTGCCGGAAGCCGAACTGAAGGAAAAGATTGCCGACGCTCACTTCATCGGTATTCGCTCGCGCACCCAGCTGACCGAAGAAATGTTCGACTGCGCCAAAAAACTGGTCGCTGTCGGCTGCTTCTGCATCGGCACCAACCAGGTTGACCTGGACGCGGCCCGCGAGCGCGGTATCGCGGTCTTCAACGCCCCGTACTCCAACACCCGTTCGGTGGCCGAGCTGGTACTGGCCGAGGCGATCCTGCTGCTGCGCGGCATCCCTGAGAAAAACGCTTCCTGCCATCGCGGTGGCTGGATCAAGAGCGCCGCCAACTCTTTCGAGATCCGTGGCAAGAAACTGGGCATCATCGGCTATGGTTCGATCGGTACTCAGCTGTCGGTTCTGGCCGAGAGCCTGGGCATGCAGGTGTTCTTCTATGACCCGCTGACCAAGCTGCCACTGGGCAACGCGACTCAGGTTCCCAGCCTGACCGAGCTGCTGGGTCTGGCCGACATCGTCTCGCTGCACGTGCCTGAGCTACCGTCCACCCAGATGATGATCGGCGAGAAAGAAATCCGCGCCATGAAGAAAGGCGCGATCCTGATCAACGCCGCGCGCGGCACCGTGGTGGATCTCGACGCCCTGGCCCGCGCCATCAAGGACCAACACCTGATCGGCGCCGCCATTGACGTGTTCCCGGTCGAGCCGCGCTCCAACGACGACATCTTCGAAAGCCCGCTGCGTGGCCTGGACAACGTGATCCTGACCCCGCACATCGGTGGTTCCACCGCCGAAGCCCAGGCCAACATCGGCCTGGAAGTGGCCGAGAAGCTGGTCAAGTACAGCGATAACGGTACTTCGGTGTCCTCGGTCAACTTCCCTGAAGTGGCCCTGCCGGCTCACCCTGGCAAGCATCGCCTGCTGCACATCCACGAAAACATTCCGGGCGTGCTCATGGAGATCAACAAGGTGTTCGCGGAAAACGGCATCAACATCTCCGGTCAGTTCCTGCAGACCAACGAGAAGGTCGGTTACGTGGTCATCGACGTCGACGCCGAGTACTCGGACCTGGCGCAAGAGAAACTGCAGCACATCAAAGGCACCATCCGCAGCCGCGTGTTGTTCTAAGCGCTGTGTTGCCATGAAAAAAGGAGACCCTCGGGTCTCCTTTTTTTGTGCCTGTCATACACCTGTGGTGGTGGAGCGCCCTTGTGGGAGCTAGACGGCCCCTCGGGTTATTTCACGGTGATCGTGATCTTCTGCGACTCCACCACCGGCTTCAGCGGGATGTGGCTCTTGTCGCCCACCAGCAATTGCAGGGTGTGCTGGCCGGGGGTGAGGTTGAGTTCGGTCTCGGTCTGGCCCTTGCCGAAGTGGCGGATGTTGTCGGTGGTCGGCAGCGGCGCGTTCATGTCGGGCTGATCCTTGACGTCGATCAGCAGGTGGTGATGGCCGGTGTCCGGCACGTCAACGCCTGCAGGCGCAACGCCCATGCCCTTTAAGCCGAACTGGACCTTGAAGGTGCCGTTGACCACCGCGCCGTCCTTGGGCGAGATGATGTAGACCTCGGCGCCCGCTGGCGATGGCGTACGCGGCACATCGGCGGCTTGAGCGAGAAACGCCGAACCCAGCAACAGTCCAGCCAGGGCAGTTTTTGCAAATAAGGTCTTCATGATCTCTCCCGTTCTTGGTTTTTTCAGACGCTCAGGCTCAGACCCGGATCGCGAACCCTCGGTTCACCATCGGCTGACTGAACGCTCTGGCACGGGGTTTACCTTAGCCGGATCCGGGGCGTGGAGCTTTGGAAGAGTGAATTTATGTAGAAGATTTCATCTGCCGCGCGATCAGAGCTCGAACGGCTCATTGCCGCGCCGCCGAAACCAGCCGGTCAGCGACAGCCGCTCGCGGTGGGCAGGCAGCACTTCGTGGGGCATTTCGCCGGACAGAAACACCGCCAGACAACCGCCCACAGGCTGCACATCAAAGGCGTCGGCGTCCTTTGGAAACATGCGCAACTGGCCGCCATGCTCGGGCAGCCAGGCATCGTTGAGGTAGATCACCGCCGACACCATGCGCTTGTCGTCGTCGCGAAAACGGTCGACATGCTTGCGATAGAACGCGCCGGGCGGATACAGCGCAAAGTGGCTTTCGAAATCCTCCAGCCCCAGGTACAGCCCACGATTGAGGGCCTGCCGCAGGCTGTCCATCAGCGCCAGATACTCATCGCACGCCTGGGCCTGACCCGGCTCCAGCCACTGGATGTGATCACCGCGAATGCCCTCGCGAACCTCCTGCGCTGGCCCGCGCCCGACCGCAGCCGGCGCCAGCTCGCCCTCGGCCGCGCGTTTGCGGCACTCGAGGGCCAGCGCGCGGGTCAAGGCGTCGGGCAAAAAGACGTGCTGCTGCGACCAGCCACGCTCGGCCAGGTCGTCGACGATTTGCGTCAGCAGTGAGTCATCAGGGGATATGTGCATGGCGCGCATAGTATCCACACGCCACACAATCCAACAGAGCCCACGGTCTGTCGGCTGAAGAATATTTTTCAAGGTTTGACGACGTGCGGCCGATTTGCCGGAAAGATCGCCGAACCCATGGGTTTTCTTGGGGTCTGGCAACTGTTAACTCGACAAATCCCCGCCGCCCCGCCGAGAATAGCGGCCTGCCGACAGGAGTCCCTAATGCGCCGTCTGTTTTTTCTGCTGTTGATGTTCTGCACGCTGCCTGTTTGGGCAGACAGCCAAGACCAGTTGTACACGGTCGCTGGCTGGCCAGAACAGCGCGCGCATTTTGTCGACGCCCTCAAGGCCGCGCAGCAGCGCTATAAGAACAGCCTGCCGCCTGCGGTGTATGAGGCCCTGGTCAACAACAGCAATCAGCGTTTCGCCCCACAAGCCATGGATCAGCGGGCCAAGCAAAAACTGCGCGCAACGCTTCAGGACCCCAACCCCGCCCTGCAATTCTTCCAGTCACCGCTGGGGCGCAAGATCGTCACCGCCGAGCTGACTGCAACGCGTCCCGATCAACTGGCGAAAAACGCTCAGGGCCTCCCGAAAATGCAGGTCAGCGACAACCGCCTGCTGATCATCGGCCACCTGAGCAACGCCCTCCCCGCCAAGGAAGCCGGCGCCGAAGTGAGCCTGGCCATTGCTGGCGTGGCAGCCGACAGCCTGAGCTCGATGATTCCGGGCTTGATGGGCGGGGGCTCGACGCAAGGCATGCTCGAAGGTCAGCGCCAGCGCCTGATGGCGCAGATCGCCAACGACATGAGCAATACGCTACTGTACGTCTATCGAGACTTGTCTGACTCGGAACTGGAAGAATTCTCGACCTTCGCCGAATCCACCGAAGGCCAGGCGTATTACCAGGCGGCGCTGGCGGCGATTCGTGCGGGGTTGGCGGTCGGGCAGCCGTTGAAGTAAACACCGACCCGCTTCTGGCCGAAGGCCGTGGGAGCCGGCTTGCTGGCGAATGCGGAGGGTCATTCAACATCGAGGCGATTGACCTGACGCTTTCGCCAGCAAGCCGGCTCCCACAATGACCAGGCGTGTGCGCTTAACGCATCCGCTGGGTCAAAAACCCGAAAAACATCGCGCGCAACTCCGGCAACTCGTTGGCCAGATGATGCCGTGCTTCGTGCAGCATGAAGATCGACGGATGATCGAATTTATCGTTGAGCACCGCCAGGTTGTGGCTCCAGTCCACGGTCATGTCTGATTCGCCCTGCACAATCAACGGGCTGCGGGTGCTGCGCGGGGCGTTCTCGATGCGTTCGATCCACTTCGCCAGCGCCCCGACCCACACCGTCGGCAGGCGCCTTGGCTGCAGCGGGTCGGCCATCAGAAACGGCAGGAACGCAGGGGCATTGGAATTCTCGCTGAAGCGCCGGTCGATGCCTTTGACGAACGCACGCAGCAGGTAATAGCTGACTTTCGACCAGGTCCAGCCGCGCGGGCGCACCAGCGGCGCCAGCAGAATCGACTGCCCCTGAACCGGGCTGTCGTCGCCATGATTGAGCAGATGATCGATGACAATCGCCCCGCCCGTACTCTGCCCGCACAGGTGCCAGGGCTTGGGCAGCTGGAGGATGTCGGCTTCGGCGAACAGGCGATCGAGCACTACCTGATACTCGGAAAAATCGGTAATGCTCGCCCTCGTGCCGCTGGACAGGCCATGGCCGGGCAAGTCGCAGGAAATGACTGCAAACCCCAGATTCAGCGCCCACTCGATGACATGCCGATACAGCCCCATGTGATCGTAGAAACCGTGCACCAGCACCAGGGTCGCGACCGGGTTTTCCGGGAGCCAGAGCTGGGTGACGATCTCGTAGCCGCCGACTTCGAAACGCCCGAGACGGCTAGTGATGCGCCCGTCACGGCCCAGCCCGGCCAGGCTGTAGAAACGCTGGTAGGCCCGCTCCTGCTCGGAGAGCGCAAGCCCGGCGCTCAACGGTTGCAGGCCGGCGCGCAGGCGGTCGGGGTCGAACGTGTTGGACATTGCAATTCCAGATCAGGCAAATAGGCGCATAAACCGTGACGCATGCCCGTGAGTTTCTTCTGTCCGCTCAGGCGTGGCAAGCTACGTCACCCAAATCGAAGCCACCCCATGACTGCTCAATCACTTGCCGGACGACGCACTGCTTTGCTCGCGCTGATCGCCATCCTCTGTGCGGCAGCCTTGTGGCTGGGCTACAGGTGGTTTGAGGGTCGATACGTGCGTGCGTTCAGTGACCAGACCGCACTCTTTGCCGGCGACCTGCTCAGCCTGCCGCGAGAGCTCGCAGGGCCCGGGCGAATTCGCGTGGTGCACTTTTGGGACCCGGCCTGCCCCTGCAATGTCGGTAATCAGCAGCATCTGAGCGAGCTGGTCGCGCGCTTTGCAGGTGAAGGTGGCGTGGACTTTTATGCCGTGCGCAAGCCGGGCACCCATGGCGAGCTGCCGTCGACGCTGAGCGCCATCAAGCCTCTGGACAGCCTGCCCGGTGCCGAACGCATCACGGCCAGCCCCGCCGTGGCGATCTGGGACCGCGCGGGAAACCTCGCCTATTTTGGGCCTTACAGCGAAGGGCTGACCTGCAATTCGGCGAACAGCTTCATTGAGCCGATTCTGCAGGCGTTGAAGGCAGATCGCAGGGTGAGCGCGACCCATACCATGGCGGTGGGGTGTTATTGCCCTTGGTCACCCTGACATTGCGGCGACAGAAGCATCGCAGCCAGCGCTTCAGTGAGTCGCCTTGTAATCGATCACGTACGGCAGTTTTTCATCGGCAGTTTTGGTCAGCACCTTGCGCTTGACCGACTTGAAGCCGCCCAGTTGCCTGGCCGTCATGCCACCGCCCACTGGCTTGCCCAATGGCCCCTCGACCATCAGATCGCTCGCGGCCTGCAGCGCGCGGTGATAGCCACTGCGCTCGCTGAGGTTGAAGTCCGCCAGCACCAGCCGATCACGCAGCCAGTCGGCCCAGTAGAACTCCAGAAACTCTGGCGAGACCTGGCCGGATTTGGGCTTGTCGTACGCCGCGCCGCGCACGAAATACACGACGCTGCGCAAGATGTCGTTGTGCATGGCCTGCAAGCCCACATGAGCCGGCAACTGCGCGGGCGAAATGGCCTGGCCGTTGCCGTCCTTGAGCCAGACCTTGCGTGCCTTTTCCATGCGCGCCCAGAAGGTCGGCAGGTCGGCGCTGTCGCTGAAGTCGTCGGTGATGCGCACCTTCATCTTCATTTGAGGGCCAGCGCCGGGCTGCTCCCACAATGTGCTGAAAGTGTGATGCCCGTCAGTCAGGTAGAACTGGTCACCAGGACCGACCACCACGGTTTTCATCTCATCGGGATGGGCGTTCGGCTCGTCTTTGCAGGTGTAGCTGTCGGGTTGCAGAGGATCGGCGTCGGGCTTGATCGCTTTGGCCTCGTTCTGGCCGTTGCTCTCGCAGATCTCGTCGAACAGCTTCTGCCGGTCTTTGGCGAAACGTTCGAGCTTGTAATAGACCTGATCGAAACCGATCACCGCCTGGGTCGGGTGCAGCTGTTCGAGGCTGACCTCAATGACGTCTCCGGGCTTGGGACCGGTAAAAGCAAAGGCCTGAGTGCAGGCCAGTGCCAGCAACAGCGCCAGGCTGCGGGGTTGAATGCACATGGTTCGACACTCTTGTTGAGTTGAAGCGGAGCTTACCCCATACACGTCGGGTAAGACTTTGAACCTGTAGGAGCGCGCTTGCCCGCGATGCCGAGGGACCAGTCACCCATAGCATTGAATGTGCCGACCTCGTCGCGGGCAAGCGCGCTCCTACAGTGCCTGGCGTTTCAGCCTGCTACACAGCCAGGCGACAAATCTGTAGCCTTCTTCGCTTCTCAATGATCGTTGAGCCTTCGGATGAAACGCAGCCTTTGTGTCATCGCCGCCCTTGTGATCCTGATCGCAGGCGGCGGGGTCTGGTATGTCCACAGCAAGCAGCCCGTGCGCAGCGGCGAGATTGCCCTGACGCAGCTCAAGGCGCCGGTCAGCGTGCGCTATGACGAACGCGGCGTGCCGCACATCAAGGCCGAAAACCAGGACGACCTGTACCGCGCGCTGGGTTACGTGCACGCGCAGGACCGGTTGTTCCAGATGGAAATCCTGCGTCGACTGGCCCGTGGCGAGCTGGCCGAAGTGCTCGGCCCGAAACTGGTCACCACCGACAAGCTGTTCCGCAGCCTGCGCATTCGCGAACACGCTGACGCCTACGTCGCGCGGCAGGACAAGAACACCCCGGCCTGGAAAGCCCTGCAAGCCTATCTGGACGGCGTGAACCAGTATCAGGCGACTCACCCCAAACCCATCGAGTTCGACGTGCTGGGCATCGACAAGCGGCCCTTCACCGCCGAGGACACCCTGAGCATCGGCGGTTATCTGGCCTACAGCTTCGCAGCGGCGTTTCGTACAGAACCTTTGATGACGTACATACGCGACCAACTGGGCCCGGACTACCTGAAAGTCTTCGATCTGGACTGGCAACCCCAAGGTGCATTGCATCCTTCCCCGGCCCTCACCCGCAAGGACTGGAAAGGCCTGAGCGACCTGGCGCAGCTAAGCACGCAGGCGCTGGAAGACGCAGGCCTGCCGCAGTTCGAGGGCAGCAACGCGTGGGCCGTGTCGGGCAGTCGCACCCAGAGCGGCAAACCTCTGCTGGCGGGCGATCCGCACATTCGCTTCTCGGTGCCCGCGGTGTGGTACGAGGCGCAACTGTCGGCACCCGGTTTCGAACTGTATGGGCACTTTCAGGGGCTCAACCCGTTTGCCCTGCTGGGTCACAACATGGATTTCGGCTGGAGCCTGACCATGTTCCAGAACGACGACATCGACCTGATCGCCGAGAAGGTCAATCCCGAGAACCCCAATCAGGTCTGGTATCACGGCGCCTGGGCCGACATGACTTCGCGCCCCGAGCAGATCAAGGTCAAAGGCGAGTCGCCGATCACCTTCACCCTGCGCCAGTCGCCACACGGCCCGATCGTCAACGACGTGCTGAGCGCCAGCGGCATTCAGGATCACGCCGACACGCCAGTGGCGATGTGGTGGTCGTTTCTGGAGTCCGAGAACCCGATCCTGCAGGGCTTCTATGAGGCCAACCGCGCCGACACCCTGGACAAGATGCGCAGCGCCGCCGAGAAGATTCAGTCCCCCGGGCTGAACGTGGTCTACGCCAACGCCCATGGCGACATCGGCTGGTGGGCCGCGGCGCAGCTGCCGATACGCCCTGCCGGGGTCAATCCGACCTACATCCTCGACGGCAGCACCGAGCAGGCCGACAAGCTCGGCTTCTACCCCTTCAACGCCAACCCGCAGGAAGAAAACCCGGCGCGGGGCTACATCGTCTCGGCCAACTTCCAGCCGGTGTCGCCCACGGGCATGGAGATTCCGGGCTATTACAACCTCGCCGAACGAGGCCGTCAGTTGGACAGACAGCTGAGCGACAACTGGGTGAAGTGGAACCTGGACAACAGCAAAGCGCTGCAACTGGGCACGAAGACCGACTACGCGCAGCAGATCCTCAAGCCGCTGATTCCGGTGTTGCGCCGCGTAATCAGCGACCCCGAAGAGCACGACATCATCGAGCGTCTGGCCGCCTGGAAAGGCGATTACCCGGTGGATTCGGTGGGCGCGACGCTGTTCAACCAGTTCGTCTACAACCTGACCGACCAGACTTTCCGCGATGAATTGGGCGACGGGCTGTTCGCGACGCTGTTGTCGACGCGGATCATCGACATGGCGCTACCCAGGCTGGCCGCCGACGCCCATTCGCCTTGGTGGAACAACCGCAACTCTCCTGCTCCTGAAAGCCGCGACAACACCGTGAAAGTCGCCTGGCATGCAACGGTCTCGCACCTGAAATCGCTGTACGGCATGAACCCGGACGAATGGACCTGGGGCAAGGCACACACCCTGACCCACGAACACCCGCTGGGCCGCCAGCCGCCGCTGGACATGCTGTTCAACGTCGGCAAGTTTGCCGCGCCGGGCACCCATGAAGTGCCGAACAACCTGTCAGCAAGCCTCACCGCCGCCCCGTGGCCAGTGACCTACGGCCCTTCGACACGCCGCCTGATCGACTTCGCCGACCCCGCCCACGCGCTGGGCATCAACCCAGTGGGGCAAAGCGGCGTGCTGTTCGATAGGCACTACGCCGATCAGGCACAGGACTACATCAAAGGGCGGTACAGGCCGGAGCGGTTCAGTGAGGGGGATGTGGCGGGCAATAGCAGCGAGGAATTGAGGTTGGTGCCAGCTGACTGACACCACATCTACTGGATTCGGTCTGACCACAGATTCGTAGCCAGACCGTTATCAGATCAAACCGCTTCCGGCGCCGGCGCACGACGCACGTCCGGTTGCTTCCAGCCATCTGCTGCCGCTTCTTCGATGGCCTGTTGAATGGCCTTTCTGCGGTTGTTCTCGGCGCGACGGCTGAAGAACCAGACCAGGAAGGTGGCGATCGACACGGCCAGCAGGATCAGACTGGCAATGGCGTTGATCTCAGGCTTCACGCCTAGACGCACGGCCGAGAACACTTCCATTGGCAGGGTCGTCGAGCCTGGGCCGGACACGAAGCTCGCCAGAACCAGGTCGTCCAGGGACAGGGCGAAGGACATCATGCCGCCCGCTGCCAGCGACGGGGCGATCATCGGGATGGTGATCACGAAGAACACCTTCCACGGACGCGCGCCTAGATCCATTGCCGCCTCTTCGATGGACAGGTCCAGCTCACGCAGACGCGCCGACACCACGACCGCCACGTACGCCGCGCAGAATGTCGTGTGGGCGATCCAGATGGTGACGATGCCGCGCTCTTGCGGCCAGCCGATCAACTGCGCCATGGCCACGAACAGCAGCAACAGCGACAGACCGGTGATCACCTCAGGCATGACCAGCGGCGCCGTGACCAGGCCGCCGAAGAAGGTCTTGCCCTTGAAGCGCGTGACGCGGGTCAGCACGAAGGCGGCCATGGTGCCCAAGGCCACCGCCGCGATCGAGGTGTAGCAGGCGATTTCCAGCGACCGCATCACCGCGCTCATTAATTGCGTGTTGTCGAGCAGGCCGACGTACCACTTCACCGACCAGCCGCCCCACACCGTCACCAGCTTGGAGGCGTTGAACGAGTAGATCACCAGGATGACCATGGGCGCGTAGATGAACACCAGACCCAGTACCAACATCAGGTTCGAGAATCGGAAGCTTCTCATGCCTTGCCCTCCAGTTCTTTGGCCTGGCTACGGTTGAACAGAATGATCGGCACGATGAGGATCAACAGCATCACCACCGCCAGCGAAGACGCCACCGGCCAGTCGCGGTTGTTGAAGAACTCTTGCCACAGGACCTTACCGATCATCAGCGTCTCGGGGCCGCCCAGCAGTTCAGGAATGACGAACTCGCCCACCACCGGAATGAACACCAGCATGCAGCCGGCGATGATGCCGTTCTTGGACAGCGGCACGGTGATTTTCCAGAAGCTGTTGAAGGTGCTCGAACCCAGATCCGACGCGGCCTCCAGCAGGCTCTGATCGTGCTTCACGAGGTTGGCGTACAGCGGCAGGATCATGAACGGCAGGTACGAATAGACCACGCCGATATACACCGCAAGGTTGGTGTTGAGGATCTGCAACGGCTCGCTGATCACGCCCAGCCACATCAGGAACGCGTTGAGCAGGCCGTTGTTGCTGAGGATGCCCATCCAGGCGTAAACGCGGATCAGGATCGCAGTCCAGGTCGGCATCATGATCAGCAGCAACAGCACGGTCTGCATTTCTTTACGCGCGATGGAAATGCCGTAGGCCATCGGATAGCCGATCAACAGGCACAGCAAGGTGCTGAAGAAGGCCATTTTCAACGACCCCAGGTACGCCGAGATGTACAGGTCGTCCCCGGTCAGCAGCGCGTAGTTGGCGAAGTTGAGCACGATGTCGAGCTTTTGCTCGGCGTAGGAAAAGATCTCGGTGTATGGCGGAATCGCGACGTCGGCTTCGGCGAAACTGATCTTGATGACGATCAGAAACGGCAGCGCGAAGAACAGGAACAGCCACAGGAAAGGAACCCCGATGACCGCTTGGCGACCGTTGGGCGTTATTCGATTGAGGGCACGTTTGATTTTTCGGATTTTCATGAGCGCAGTACCACGCCGCTGTCGTCTTCCCACCAGACGTAGACTTCGTCGTCCCAGGTAGGTCGCGCGCCGCGGCGTTCGGCGTTGGCAACGAAGGACTGGACCAGCTTGCCGCACGCCAGTTGCACGTAGAACACCGAGTGACCGCCCAGGTAGGCGATGTCGTGGACCTTGCCCCGCGACCAGTTGTATTCGTAGGTCGGCTGCTCGGTGGTGATCAGCAGTTTTTCCGGACGAATTGCGTAGGTGATGTGTTTGTCTTCCACCGACGTGCTGATGCCGTGGCCGACATAGATGTTGCGCTCAAGCTCAGGGCTGCGGATCAGCGCGTGGCCTTCCATGTCCTCGATGACTTCGCCGTCGAACAGGTTGACGTTGCCGATGAACTCACAGACCAGACGGCTGGTCGGGGTTTCGTAGATGTCCACCGGGCTGCCGATCTGGGCAATCCAGCCCAGATGCATGATCGCAATGCGCTGGGCCATGGTCATGGCCTCTTCCTGGTCGTGGGTCACCATCACGCAGGTCACGCCGACGCGCTCGATGATTTCCACCAGCTCCAGCTGCATCTGCGACCGCAGCTTTTTGTCCAGCGCGCCCATTGGCTCGTCGAGCAGCAGCAGTTTCGGCTTTTTGGCCAGCGAGCGGGCCAAGGCCACACGCTGACGCTGACCGCCAGAGAGCTGATGCGGCTTGCGCTTGGCGTACTGGGTCATCTGCACCAGTTTGAGCATCTCGGCCACGCGGGCGTCGATCTCGGCCTTGGGCAGCTTGTCTTGCTGCAGGCCGAAGGCGATGTTCTGCGCCACGGTCATGTGCGGGAACAGCGCGTAGGACTGGAACATCATGTTGATAGGACGTTCGTACGGCGGCATGTCGGTGATGTCGACGCCGTCGAGGAAAATACGCCCCTCGGTCGGCCGCTCGAAACCCGCAAGCATGCGCAGAAGTGTGGACTTGCCCGAGCCGGAACCGCCAAGCAAGGCGAAGATCTCGCCCTTGTTGATCTGCAGAGACACATCGTCCACAGCAACCGTCTCGTCGAACTTTTTCGTGACCCGATCGATTTTGACCAGCACCTGTTTAGGTTGCTGACCACCTTCAAGGGCTTTTTTGTAGGCGCCGGAGGCAACTGCCATGGGTGAAACTCCCAACTGTTCTTGCGCCTGGCCGATATGGCCGGGCGCCAGGTCTTTATTTACCGGATTTGATCTTGGTCCAGCTGCGCGTCATCACGCGTTGAATCTTCGGTGGCAACTCGGAGTTGACGTACAGCCGCTTCTGTACTTCCGCGGGCGGATAAACCGACTCGTCGTTGCGAATGTCCTGATCCATCAGTTCGCCCGAAGCCGGGTTCGGGTTGGCGTAACCCACCTGGTCACTGACCTTGGCGATCACGTCGGGTTTGAGAATGAAGTTGATGAACGCGTGGGCGGCCTTCACATCGGGTGCGTCAGCCGGAATCGCCAGCATGTCGAACCACAGGTTGCCGCCCTCTTTCGGGATCGCGTAGGCGATGTTCACGCCCTTGCCCGCTTCTTGCGCGCGAGCCTTGGCCTGGAACACGTCGCCGGAGAAACCGGCCGCGATGCAGATGTCGCCGTTGGCCAGGTCCGTGATGTATTTGGAGGAGTTGAAGTAGGTCACATAAGGACGCACTTTGAGCAACTTGTCCTCGGCCTTCTTGTAGTCTTTTTCGTCAGTGCTGTTGGGATTCAGGCCCATGTAGTTCAGCACCGCCGGCATCATCTCGTCAGCCGAATCGAGGAACGCGACGCCGCACTTTTGCAGCTTCTTGATGTTCTCGGGTTCGAAGAGGATGGCCCAGGAATCAATGGTGTCGACGCCCAGCACTTGCTTGATCTTGTCGACGTTGTAACCAATCCCGTTGGTGCCCCACAGGTACGGCACGGCGTACTGATTACCCGGATCATTCTTTTCCAGGCGTTTCATCAGTTCGGGATCGAGGTTGGAATAATTGGGGAGTTGCGATTTGTCGAGCTTTTGAAAAGCACCCGCCTTGATCTGCTTGCCAAGGAAGTGGTTGGAAGGGACGACCACGTCGTAACCGGTGCGACCGGCCAGCAGCTTGCCTTCCAGGGTTTCGTTGGAGTCGAAGACGTCGTATTTGGTCTTGATACCGGTCGTGGACTCGAAGTCCGCGAGGGTCGTGGTGCCGATGTAATCGGACCAGTTATAAATGCGGACGGTCGACTCCGCGTATGCACCAACGGCGAGCGTCAGTCCGGCCCCCAGCAGCAAGCCTTTGGAAAATAAAGAAATAGACACGTTTGCAGTCCTTTTCAGTGGGTGGGCGTGTTGCCCTGGCCGACGACAGCAACGACTGCCTGTGACAAATCCGGCGCGCAACTTACCCTCGATAAACCCGTCTCGCAAAAAAACTTTTCAATACGCAGATTCTTGTAGGAGCGCGCTTGCCCGCGATGACGGTGTGCCTGTGACAAACATACCGACTGATACGCCGCCATCGCGGGCAAGCGCGCTCCTACAAATGGGGTGAGAGCCTGAGCCCTCCCCCTGCCAGGCTTATTTGCCCGATTTGATGTTGGTCCAGCTGCGGGTCATCAGACGCTGAGTCGCTGCAGGCAGGTCAGCAATCGCATACAACTTGGCCAGAACATCGGCTGGCGGGTAAACGCCTGGGTCAGAAGTGATTTCCTTGTCGACGAACTCGGTCGCAGCCTTGTTACCGTTCGGAAAGTGAACGGCGTTGGTGATTTCAGCCATCACCTTGGGTTGCAGGATGAAGTTCATGAACTTGTAGGCGCCTTCGACGTTTTCGGCGTCTTTAGGGATGGCGACCATGTCGTAGAAGCTGCCAGCACCTTCTTTCGGAATGTTGTAGCTGACCTTGACCTTGCCACCGGCTTCTTCGGCGCGGGCCTTGGCCTGGTACACGTCACCCGAGTAACCCACGGCTACACAGATGTTGCCGTTGGCCAGGTCCGAGATGTACTTGGAGGAGTGGAAGTAGGTGATCGAAGGACGGATCTTCTTGAACAGCGCTTCAGCTTTCTCGATGTCTTCTTTCTTCTGGCTGTCGGTTGGCAGACCCAGGTAATGCAGCGCCACTGGCAGCATTTCGGTCGGCGAATCGAGGAAGCTGATGCCACAGCCTTTGAGCTTGGCCGCGTTCTCTGGCTTGAACAGCAGATCCCACGAGTTGACTGGAGCGTCGGCGCCCAGTGCAGCCTTGACCTTCTCGGCGTTGAAGCCGATACCGATCGAACCCCACATGTACGGGAAGGCGTGCTTGTTGTCCGGGTCGCTGACCGACACGGCTTTCAGCAGCGCAGGATCGAGGTTTTTGTATTTAGGCAGCTTGGATTTGTCCAGCTCCTGATAAACACCGGCTTTGATCTGCTTGGCCAGGAAGTTGTTGGACGGTACGACGATGTCGTAGCCCGACTTGCCAGCCAGCAATTTGGCTTCCAGGGTCTCGTTGCTGTCGAAGACGTCGTACACCACTTTGATGCCGGACTCTTTTTCGAAGTCGGCGATGGTGTTGGGCGCGATGTAATCGGACCAGTTATAGACGTGCAGAACTTTGTCATCGGCGTTTGCAGCGGCCACTGCGCCCATCAGGGACAAGGCGAGAAGGGTTTTGCCAAATTTCTTCATTCGTACAGCTCCAATGTTTTATGTTAGCGGCGACTAAAACAACCGTTAGTCTGGCAATTTCCTGGGCGGGCTTACAAGCGGAGCGGCCTGCCATGTTGCATAACTTTCAAAGATTTCATCTGCACGCCAACAACCCACCGAACCTTGTAGGAGCGCGCTTGCCCGCGATTCAGGCGCTGCGGTTTTGTCAGGCAAACCGCGTTATCGTTCATCGCGGGCAAGCGCGCTCCTACAAACTGGCCCTTACTTCTGCAACGCCTCAAGGGTCAGGTCCAGGCATTTGCGTGCCTTTTCCACCAACTCATCGATCTCCGCAGGGCTGATCACCAGCGGCGGCGAGATGATCATGGTGTCACCGACGGCACGCATGATCAGTCCGTTATTGAAGCAGAAGTTTCGGCAGATCATGCCTACACCACGGCCTGCATAACGTTCGCGAGTGGCTTTGTCTTTCACCAGCTCAATGGCACCGAGCAGGCCGATGCCACGCACTTCACCCACCAGCGGATGATCGTTCAGCTCGCGCAAACGCTTTTGCAAGTATGGTGCCGTTTCTGATTTCACCCGTTCGACGATCTTCTCGTCGCGCAGGATGCGGATGTTTTCCAGACCCACCGCTGCCGCCACCGGGTGACCGGAATAGGTAAAGCCGTGGTTGAAGTCGCCGCCTTCGTTGAGCACCTTGACCACGTCATCGCGCACGATCACGCCGCCCATGGGGATGTACCCCGAGGTCAGGCCCTTGGCGATGGTCATCAGGTCGGGCTTGAGGTCGTAAAAATCGCTACCGAACCACTCACCGGTCCGGCCGAAGCCACAAATCACCTCATCGGCGACGAACAGGATGTCGTACTTGGCCAGGATCTCCTTGATCTTCGGCCAGTAGGTGTCTGGTGGAACGATCACGCCACCTGCGCCCTGGATCGGCTCGGCGATGAACGCGCCGACGTTATCCACACCCAGCTCGAGGATTTTCTTTTCCAGCTGCTCGGCCGCCCAGACGCCGAACTCGTCCGGGGTCATGTCGCCGCCCTCACCGAACCAGTACGGCTGCGGGATGTGGACGATGCCCGGAATCGGCAGGTCGCCCTGCTCGTGCATGTACGTCATGCCGCCCAGGCTCGCGCCCGCCACGGTGGAGCCGTGGTAGCCGTTCATGCGGCTGATGATGACCTTCTTGCTGGGCTTGCCCTTGATCGACCAGTAGTGGCGCACCAGACGCAGCACGGTGTCGTTGCCCTCGGAGCCGGAACCGGTGAAGAACACGTGGTTCATGCCTTGCGGAGCGATGTCGGAGATCGCCTTGGCCAGTTGCAATGCAGGCGGGTGAGCGGTCTGGAAAAACAAGTTGTAATAAGGCAGCTCACGCATCTGCTTGCTGGCGGCTTCAGCCAGCTCGTCACGGCCATAACCAACCGCCACGCACCACAGGCCGGCCATGCCGTCGAGGATCTTGTTACCTTCGCTGTCCCACAGGTAAACGCCCTTCGCGTGGGTGATGATGCGCGGGCCTTTCTCTTTAAGCTGTTTGAAGTCGCTGAACGGCGCCAGATGATGCTCACTGCTGAGGGCTTGCCATTCGCGGGTTTGCGGGTTGTTGGAACTCATGAAACCACTCCATAGCTGGGTATCGCGTGCTGGCGCCACCGGCCGTTGCAGGCCTGATGGCGCCCGTGAGCTTCAGACGGCAAAGAGCAGGAATTCCCGCTCCCACGAACTGATCACACGCTTGAAGTTTTCGTGCTCGGCGCGCTTGACCGCGACATAGCCGGTCACAAAGGTCTTGCCGAGGTATTTCTCGACCGTCTTGCTGTTTTCCATCCGCTCCAGGGCGTCTTCGATGGTCAGCGGCAGGCGCAGGTTGCGGCGCTCGTAACCGCGGCCCACCACCGGCGCGCTTGGGTTCAGACCTTCGATCATGCCGACGAAGCCACAGAGCAGGCTCGCAGCGATCGCCAGATACGGGTTGGCGTCAGCGCCCGGCAGGCGGTTTTCGACGCGGCGGTTTTGCGGGGTTGCATCCGGAACGCGCAGGCCCACGGTGCGGTTTTCCTCGCCCCATTCCACGTTCACCGGCGCCGAGGTGTCGGGCAGGAAGCGGCGGAACGAGTTCACGTTGGGCGCGAACAGCGGCAACAGCTCGGGAATCAGCTTCTGCAGGCCACCGATGTGCTGCAGGAACAGCTGGCTCATGGTGCCGTCTTCGTTGGAGAAGATGCTCTTGCCGGTCTCGATGTCGATGATGCTCTGGTGCAGGTGCATGGCGCTGCCAGGCTCGCCGGTCATGGGCTTGGCCATGAAGGTCGCTGCCACGTTGTGCTTGAGCGCGGCCTCACGCATGGTGCGTTTGAACACCAGGATCTGGTCAGCCAGGTGCAGCGCATCGCCGTGACGGAAGTTGATTTCCATCTGCGCGGTGCCGTCTTCGTGAATCAGCGTGTCCAGGTCCAGGTTCTGCAGTTCGCACCAGTCGTAGACGTCTTCGAACAACGGGTCGAATTCGTTTGCCGCTTCAATAGAGAAGGACTGGCGACCGGTTTCCGGACGGCCCGAGCGGCCGACCGGCGGCTGCAATGGGTAGTCGGGGTCATCGCTGCGCTTGGTCAGGTAGAACTCCATCTCTGGCGCCACAATAGGCTGCCAGCCTTGATCGGCGTAGAGCTTGAGAACCTTCTTGAGTACGTTGCGCGGCGACAGCTCGATAGGGTTGCCTTGCTTGTCGTAGGTGTCGTGAATCACCTGCGCGGTAGGCTCTATGGCCCAGGGCACCAGAAACACCGCATTCTGGTCAGGACGGCAAAACATGTCGATGTCTGCGGCGTCCAACAACTCGTAATAGATGTCGTCCTCTACGTAATCCCCGGTAACAGTCTGCAGCAGTACGCTTTCCGGCAAGCGCATGCCTTTTTCGGCAATGAACTTGTTGGTGGGCGAAATCTTGCCCCGCGTAATACCGGTCAGGTCGGAGATCATGCACTCGACTTCGGTAATCCTGTGTTCTTTCAACCAATCGGTGAGCTGGTCGAGGTTGGTACTCATAAATACCTCAGGGGTTTCTGTGTCCTGTTAGCTGACTTAGCTAGCAGGGGCTACCTGGACGCCTCGGCGTCGCGCTGTGTTGCTCGTTTACGACAGGCATCGCCAAATGCCTGAAGAATTGAAAGATAGTCGGGGTTGCGTGTGACTTGCCACTCCGGATGCCACTGAACGCCGAGTGCGAACACGTCAGATGAAGCAAAAGGCGCGCCCGAGGGTACGGAGATCGCTTCGATCAAGCCATCCGGGGCAGTTGCTTCAACCCGCAGACCAGGCGCCAAGCGTTCGATGCCCTGCCCATGAATTGAATTGACACGAATTTCTTCACCAAGGCCCAACCCCGCCAGAATGCCGCCCGGTTCAATGTGCATCGCATGACTCGGAGCATATTGAATTTCAACGGGTTCATTGTCGGGTTCACGATGATCCATGAAGGTTCCAGTCTCGTGAACCTGCTGATGCAAGCTGCCGCCAAAGGCCACGTTCAGCTCCTGAAACCCGCGGCAAATGCCCAGCACCGGCACGCCGGCGGCCACAGCGGCGCGAATAAGAGGTAAGGTGGTGTGGTCGCGTGCAGGATCATGAGCAGTGCCCGGCGCGCTGGCTGGACCGCTATAGTGATAGGGTTCGACGTTGGATGGAGAACCGGTGAAGAGCAATCCATCGACCACCGAGAGAATATCGGCCGGATCGATGAGCTCTGCCAGAGACGGCAGAATCAGTGGCAGGCCCTTGGCAGCAACGGCGACTGCGCGGACGTATTTATCACCGCTGATGTGATAGGCATGCGAGCCGATTTGCTGAGTGCAGGCAGAGACCCCGATCAGCGGAAGGCGAGACATGTGACCCCCGGTTGTTATTGCTGTTATGGGTTGCGACCGAGCTTAGCGTTGTTCATTTTTTTACACAACAACCCCGTAAAAAATAAAACACGCCCCGCTCAAGATCGCAGTTCCCATGACCTCCAACGTCATATTTGCGCCCTAAAACACGGCAAAAATGGCCTCAAGGCGCCGTTTTAGGGCAAAACAGGGCTCTCTTGACTTCATTCGGGCTTTCGGATTGACTGAACCCCGTAATGCTCGATGATTGATATTTTCAACAACAAAGGTGTTGCATCATGTCGGTACCCCCGCGTGCCGTTCAGCTCAACGAAGCGAACGCGTTCCTTAAGGAACATCCTGAGGTTCTATACGTTGACCTTCTGATTGCAGATATGAATGGAGTGGTGCGCGGCAAGCGCATCGAACGCACCAGCCTCCATAAGGTTTACGAAAAAGGCATCAACCTCCCAGCTTCTCTATTCGCACTGGATATCAACGGCTCAACGGTGGAAAGCACCGGCCTGGGTCTGGACATCGGTGACGCAGACCGAATCTGTTATCCAATCCCCGACACTCTCTGCAACGAGCCTTGGCAGAAGCGTCCTACCGCACAACTTCTGATGACCATGCACGAGCTGGAAGGCGAGCCATTCTTCGCCGACCCGCGTGAAGTGCTGCGTCAGGTGGTGACCAAGTTCGACGAACTGGGCCTGACCATCTGCGCTGCGTTCGAGCTTGAGTTCTACCTGATCGACCAGGAGAACGTGAACGGTCGTCCACAGCCGCCGCGTTCGCCGATTTCCGGCAAACGTCCGCACTCGACACAGGTCTACCTGATCGACGACCTCGACGAGTACGTCGACTGCCTCCAGGACATTCTGGAAGGTGCGAAAGAGCAAGGCATTCCGGCTGACGCCATCGTCAAGGAAAGTGCCCCGGCGCAGTTCGAAGTGAACCTGCACCACACCGCTGACGCGCTGAAAGCATGCGATTACGCGGTTCTGCTCAAGCGACTGATCAAGAACATCGCCTACGACCATGAAATGGACACCACCTTCATGGCCAAGCCGTATCCAGGCCAGGCGGGTAACGGTCTGCACGTCCACATCTCGATCCTGGATCGCGATGGCAAAAACATCTTCACCAGTGAGGATCCCGAGCAGAACGCCGCATTACGTCATGCGATCGGCGGTGTGCTCGAGACCCTACCGGCGCAGATGGCGTTCCTTTGTCCGAACGTCAACTCGTACCGCCGGTTCGGTGCCCAGTTCTACGTGCCCAACTCGCCCTCCTGGGGTCTGGATAACCGTACGGTTGCCGTCCGTGTGCCTACGGGTACCGCCGATGCCGTGCGCATCGAACACCGCGTCGCCGGTGCCGATGCCAACCCGTATCTGCTGATGGCCTCGGTACTGGCCGGTATTCACCACGGCCTGACCAACAAGGTCGAGCCTGGCGCGCCGGTCGAAGGCAACTCCTACGAGCAAAATGAGCAGAGCTTGCCGAACAACTTGCGCGATGCCCTGCGTGAGCTCGACGACAGCGAAATCATGGCCCGTTACATCGATCCGAAGTACATCGATATCTTCGTTGCGTGCAAGGAAAGTGAGCTGGAGGAGTTCGAGCACTCCATCTCCGACCTTGAGTACAACTGGTATCTGCATACCGTTTAACGGCTGTGTGAAATAAAAAGAACGCCCCTGAATCTTGCGGTTGGGGGCGTTTTTTATTTTAGACGGCCGCATCGGCGCGGATTTCCCGTAGCAGCAGGCCCTTGCGATTCGGGACAACATGCGCGCGCTTGATGCCCTCGCGTACAATGCGCCAGACCTCAACGCCGAGACGCTTCGATGACCCGCCCCGCCAATCCCCGCAAACCCCGCGCACGCAGTCAGGCACGGATCGACTCGATCCTCGACGCCGCGCGCACTCTGCTGGCTGCAGACGGCGTGGCGAGCCTGTCGATCTACAGCGTGGCCGAACGCGCAGAGATCCCGCCCTCATCCGTGTATCACTTCTTCGCCAGCGTCCCTGCCCTGCTCGAAGCCCTGACCGCCGACGTTCATGCAGCCTTTCGCCAGAGCCTGCAGCAGCCCATCAATCACGCGCAGCTGAACACCTGGCATGACCTGTCGCGACTGGTCGAAACGCGCATGCTCACGATCTACAACGACGACGCGGCAGCCCGCCAGCTGATCCTCGCTCAGCACGGCCTGACGGAAGTCACCCAGGCCGACCGCCAGCACGACATCGAGCTGGGCAACCTCATGCACGAGTTGTTCGCCAAGCACTTCCAGCTGCCCGCCCTGCCGGATGACGTCGATGTCTTCGCCCTGGCACTGGAACTCGCCGACCGCGTCTACGCCCGCTCGATACAACTGCACGACACCATCACCCTGCGCATGGCTGAAGAAGGCCAGCGCGTGTTTGATGCGTATCTGGGGCTTTATTTGCCGCCGTTTTTGCCCAAGCACTCACAGCTTTCCTGACACTCCTGCAGGCTAGGATTTCAGACGACAAAAACCCCGAAGGGCTCGCACCCTTCGGGGTTGTTCACAACACATCGATCACAACTTGGCGATCGACACCTCAGTGGATTTCACGAACGCGATCACTTCGCTGCCCACGACCAGTTCCAGCTCCTTGACCGAACGGGTGGTGATCACGGACGTCACGATGCCGGAAGCAGTCTGTACGTCGATTTCGGACAGGACGTCGCCGGTTACGATTTCCTTGATGGTGCCTTTGAATTGGTTACGAACGTTGATGGCTTTGATAGTCATGGTAGGTCTTCCTTTTTTGAGATCAGTACCAGATACGACATTGCATCTGGATTAGTTGGCCCAACGCAGTTGCGTGGGCAGCGGTGTAGTGGGTTCGGGTTCAGGCGGGCTGCCAGGGATCGACAGCACGCGGTTGAGCACTTCGGTTTCCAGGGCCGCCAGTCGATACGAGCCACGGGCGCGCGGTCGAGCGAGGTCCACTTGAAGATCAAGGCCGATGCGCCCCTCTTCGATCAGCAACACGCGATCGGCGATGGCCACGGCCTCGCTCACGTCGTGAGTGACCAGCAGCACTGTGAAGCCGTGTTTCTGCCACAAGTCTTCGATCAGTTGCTGCATCTCGATACGGGTCAGGGCATCCAGCGCGCCCAACGGCTCGTCCAGCAGAAGCAGGCGCGGTTCGTGAATCAACGCTCGGGCCAAGGCCACGCGTTGCTTCTGACCGCCCGACAATGCGGCTGGCCACTCATTGGCGCGCTCGGCCAGGCCTACCGCTTCCAGCGCTTGAAGGGCCTTGCCACGCCAGTCGCCGCTGAGGCCGAGACCGACGTTGTCGATAATCCGTTTCCAGGGCAGCAGGCGCGCTTCCTGGAACATCAAACGCGTGTCTTCCCGGGCATCGGCAAGTGACGCATTGCCAGCCAGCAATTGACCGCTGGTGGGTTTGTCCAGGCCTGCCAGCAGACGCAGGAGCGTACTTTTGCCGCAACCGCTGCGACCGACCACGGCGACGAATTGCCCGGCCGGAATGTGCAGGTCGATGTCTTTCAAGACTTCCCGCGAGCCGAAGGTTTTCTTCAGCTTGCGCACTTGCAAGGGGATCCCGCGCAACAGGTTTGCCGGTTGTTGGAGAGTGCTCATCGTGCGCCACCTTTTGCCACTTGATACGCCGGATGCCAACGCAGGCAGACCCGTTCCAGACCGCGCGCTGCGAGGTCCGCCAACTTGCCGAGAACGGCGTACAGAACGATTGCCAGTACCACCACATCCGTCTGCAGAAACTCTCGTGCGTTCATTGCCAGATAACCGATGCCGGAGCTGGCCGAGATGGTTTCAGCCACGATCAGCGTCAGCCACATGAAGCCCAGGGCGAAACGCACACCGACCAGAATGGAAGGCATCGCCCCCGGCAGGATCACGTGACGGAACAGCGCAAACCCCGACAGGCCATAGCTGCGCGACATTTCCACCAGCGCCGGATCGATGTTGCGGATGCCGTGGTAGGTGTTCAGGTAAATCGGGAACAGCGTGCCCAGTGCTACCAGGAAAATCTTCGCGCTTTCGTCGATGCCGAACCACAGGATCACCAGCGGAATCAGCGCCAGGTGCGGCACGTTACGGATCATCTGCACCGAACTGTCGAGCAGGCGTTCGCCCCATTTCGACAGGCCGGTGATGAAACCCAGCGTCAGGCCAATGCCGCCGCCGATGGCAAAACCGATCCCGGCACGCCAGCCGCTGATGGCCAGGTGGGTCCAGATTTCACCACTGCGCACCAGCGTCACGCCGGCTTCGATCACCGCGCTCGGCGCAGGCAGAATTCGAGTGGAGAGCCAACCGGCGCTGACCGCCAGTTGCCAGATCGCCAGCAACAAGACCGGTAGCAGCCAGGGCGCCAGTCTGTGAGTGATTTTTTCCACGCTCATGGAGTTGTCTCCTCTTAATGCCAGAGCTTACTGCGCTTTCGCGACAGCAGCGGATGGCGTCCAGATCACATCGGCGATGCTGAGCGGTTTGGGGATCAACTTCAGTTGATAGAAGGTGTCGGCGATTTTCTGTTGTGCCGCGATGGTTTCAGGCGTGATGAACAGCGCACCGTAGCCTTGGCGTTTCACCGAAATCTTGGTGATGTCTTCCGGCAGGCCCAGCAGCGGCGCGACCTGTTTGGTGACCTCGTCCGGGTTGGCCTTGGACCATTCGCCCACGGCGCGGACTTCTTCGACCAGGGTCTGGATCACTTTCGGGTGCTGCTGTGCGTAGGGCTTGGTCGCCAGGTAGAACTGGTTGTTGTCGACGATGCCGGTGCCGTTACGCAGGGTGCGCGCCTGCAGCTGTTGTTCGGCGGCGGCCTGGTACGGGTCCCAGATGACCCAGGCATCGACAGCGCCGCGCTCGAATGCTGCACGGGCGTCGGCCGGTGGCAGGAACACGGTCTGGATGTCGGTGTATTTCAGGCCCGCTTCTTCCAGCGCACGCACCAGCAGGTAGTGAACGTTGGAACCTTTGTTGAGGGCGACTTTCTTGCCCTTGAGGTCGGCCACCGATTTGATCGGCGAATCCTTGGGCACCAGCAGCGCTTCGCTGGTCGGCGCAGGCGGCTCGGACGCCACGTAGAGCAGATCGGCGCCAGCGGCCTGAGCGAATACCGGCGGGGTTTCGCCAGTCACGCCGAAGTCGATGGAGCCGACGTTCAGGCCCTCAAGCAACTGCGGGCCACCGGGGAATTCGGTCCACTGAACCTGCACGCCCTGCTCGGCCAGTTTCTTTTCCAGTGAGCCTTTGGCCTTGAGCAGCACCAGGGTGCCGTACTTCTGGTAACCGATGCGCAGGGTATCGGCTTGAGCTTGGGTGAGAACGCCGAAGGACACCGCCGCAGCAAACAGAGCGACCAGGCCTCGACGCAAAATGACAGTGCGCATGGCACGCTCCTTTGCTTGTAGCTTTTAGGTGGCACCTGCTTGTCCGATGGCGGGCAAGTAAGGTGTGGATGGGATTCATTGCCGACGAAAGCGTCGGGACGGAGAGACCATAACAGGGGTTTGTTATTCTCTAAAATCATATTTATTCATTTGGTTAGCACCGAAATGAATATAGAAATTTTTCCGAATTTCCCACACGCGTCGACAATTTGGGGGACGAAAAAAAGGGCCGATAAATCGGCCCTAATGTCGTGGTTGAAACAGGGTTGCTTAGCGGTTGGGCTGTGGCGTGAGGCGCAGGTAAGGCGTGACGGCCTTGTAGCCTTTGGGGAAGCGTTGCTTGATCTCTTCCTCGTCCTTGATCGACGGCACGATCACCACGTCATCGCCATCTTTCCAATTCGCCGGCGTCGCCACTTTGTGGCTGTCGGTCAGTTGCAGCGAGTCGATCACCCGCAGGATCTCGTGGAAATTGCGCCCGGTACTGGCCGGATAGGTGATGGTCAGGCGCACTTTCTTGTTCGGATCGATCACGAACAGCGAGCGCACGGTCAGCGTTTCGCTGGCATTGGGGTGAATCAGGTCGTACAGGTCAGACACCTTGCGATCAGCGTCCGCCAGGATGGGGAAATTGACGATGGTGTTCTGAGTCGTGTTGATGTCGTCGATCCATTTGACATGGGACTCGGCCGAGTCCACCGACAGGGCGATGGCTTTCACGTTGCGCTTGTCGAATTCGTCTTTGAGCTTGGCCGTGAAACCCAGCTCGGTGGTGCACACCGGAGTGAAGTCGGCGGGGTGGGAAAACAGTACGCCCCACTTGTCTCCCAGCCACTCGTGAAACTTGATACGGCCTTCGCTGGAGTCCTGTTCGAAGTCGGGGGCGATGTCGCCAAGTTTGAGGCTCATGCAGTCAGCTCCTTGGGTATGAGATTCATGTCATTACTGTGCCTGCGAAAAAGTCGAAACTGAAAGACCGAGTGGTCATGTCGAGTGATTTTTTCGCTATAAAAAGACTGTCTTACATTTTGTTTCAGGCATAAAAAACACATTTTGCCTGTCATTCAGGTTCTCCCGATGCGAGGTCCATGCGTATCGACCGATGGAGCGCTACTCATCTTGAAACGGCGTAAACTCATCGAGCAATAGCACTAAGACATCACGGATGCTGTCCTAGCTGAACTCTTCTTATCCGTACCGGGTGCAGCATGCTCTCCTTCATTCCTGAAAGCCCGTCTCCAGAAGATCCGGAAACGCTCGCGGCAGTCGAGCGCAGGGTTGCTTCAGGGGGCTGGGCACTGCGGTTTGATGACGAGCTAGAGCGTCGTTATGAAGTCGACACTCAGCAACAACGCCTGAGATTCCTGACCTCCGTCGGCATTGGTGGCGCGGTGGTCTATAACCTGTTTCTGATCAGCGACTGGCTGACCTTGCACGACACTTTCACGTATGTCGCACTGGGTCGCGTGTGCCTGATTACGCCGATGATCATTTTCTTGCTGCTGCTAAGCCAGCGCTTGACCGCGCGATGGGCGCTGGAGACCGTGTCGGCCATCGGTACGGTGCTGGCGTCCTTGATGCCGCTGCTGGTGATGATCCACAGCGACAGCCCCTATCGGCTCCACTATCAGTTGGGCATGCTCTTGCTCATGGTCTATTGCACGATGATCCAGCAGCTGCCCATGCGTTACGCCGCAGCGGCCCTGGGGTGCATGCTGATGATTCAGTTTGTGACGACCTGGCTCGCTGGATTCATGGACGTGGTGATGTGGCAGGCCAACGCGCTGTTTTATCTTTCGACGGCCGTTTTGCTGTTGATGGCGTCTTATTTTCTGGAACGGGGCAGCCGTTTGAGCTACCTGTTTGCGCTGCGCGGACGGTTGCTGCAAAAGCAATTGAGCGAAATGGCCCGGACTGATCCCCTGACCCGCCTCTTCAACCGCCGTTATCAGGGAGAAGTGATTGCATCGATCTGGGAACGGGCGGTGGACAAGCCCACCAACGTGTCGGCGATCCTGCTGGATATCGATCATTTCAAGGCCTACAACGACAACTATGGGCACATGCAGGGCGACACGTGCCTCAAATTGTTGAGCCAAGCCATCCAACAGACCGCCCAAGAGGCCGGTGCCCTGGCGTTTCGTTTCGGTGGTGAGGAAATGCTGGTTCTGATGGTGGGGGCCGACGCAGCCAAGGCGCGCGCCTTGGCCGAGGCGCTTCGTGCAGCAGTGTTCGAACTGAACATGCCCCATCCCGTGCTGGGTGATCAGGCGCGAGTGACCATCAGCCTCGGCATAGCCAATGCCGTGGCGCCGCATACCAATGCAAACGCCCTCGTCAGCTCGGCCGACACGGCGCTGTACTCCGCCAAGAACGCCGGGCGCAATTGCCTGCACTGCGCCGGACCTGAAGCAGTCAACGGTTAGCCCGCCATCGACTGCCGGGCCGCCGATAAAGGTGGATACGTTGCATCCGCTCGGTGGATATCTGCTCCAGTGCCGGCATCGGAACAGCACACCACCACTGCTTTGCAGATGCCTATCCGGACACGATCGACCCACCCCAACGCATAAAAAAAGGCCCTGAATCAGGGCCTTTTCTATTACAGCACTACGTCACTACGCAGGGTTTATTTGAAGGCGTAGGTGTAGTTGAGGATAACGCGGGTCTGGTCGGTGTTCTGCTGCAGAGCATACAGATCGGAATCCGAACGCAGGCTGGCGCGGCGAACGGTAACGCCGAAGCCTTTCAGGAAGCTGTCCTGGAAGACGTAGTCGATACGCATGTCGCGTTCCCACTCGGAACCACGTGCACCGGTAGCGCTGGTGCGGATCTGATCGCCGTGCAGGTAAGCGATCGCAGCTTTCAGGCCAGGAACGCCCAAGCGTGCGAAGTCGTACGAGTACTGACCGAAGCGGGTTTTCTCACCAGCGCGGGTGAAGTTGGTGATCATGCTGTCGGTGAACAGGTAAACGGAGTTACCGCCTTCACCTTCGAAAGCGTTGTTCGCCGAAACAGCATTACCATTCTTGGTCACGTTGCCGTTGTTGATGATCGGCATTGCACCGCTGTCGCTGGACGACTGGTAACCCAGCATGAACGCGTGGCCACCCAGGGTATAGGTGAACATGGCGGTCCACAGATCGTTGTCGATCTCGCCGGTGTCGCTACCGGTACCCGAGTAACCGTTGCCGGTCAGACGGTAGCCAACGTTGTTGGTCTGTGCGTTCTTGCCATCGGAAGTGCTGTGGAAGTAACGCAGGTCGGTTTTGAACGACTGGTCTTCACCGATCGGCAGAACGTGCAGCAAACCGAAGAAATGCTGATTGTAGTAGTCTTCCAGGTTGGCGTAGTAGTACTGCAGGGTCAGGTCTTTGGTGACCTTGTAGTCAGCACCGGCGAACTGGAAGTTGTTGGAGCCCTTGGTGCCACCTTGAACCGACAGGTTCGCGTAGTTGGTGGACGCACGGCCAGCGGCCTTGGTCAGCTTACCGGCGGTCAGGGTCAGGTTGTCGATGTCCTTGGAGGTGATGATGCCACCCTCGAAGGTTTGCGGAAGCAGACGACCGTCGTTCGATACCAGGATCGGCAGGTTAGGCTGCAGCGCGTTACCGACTTTCAGCTCGGTCTTGGAGATCTTGACCTTGGCGTTGGCGCCAGCGCGAGCCCAGTCGTGTTCCGGAGTACCGTCGGAGCTGATAGGAGAAACGGTGTTCTGAGTGGTGGCAGCACGGTTATCGATACCACCGCTCAGGTTGATACCGTACATGCCTTGCACGTCGAGACCGAAGCCCACGGTGCCAGGGGTATAACCCGAGATGAAGTTGAACAGGAAGCCCTGAGTGGTCTGACGCTGATCCTGGCCTTTGGCACCAGTCGACGACGGCTCACGTGGGTCTTGTTCGAAGTAAAGAGTACGGGAACTGAGTGTTGCCTTGCTGTCTTCCAGGAAACCAGCTGCACCAGCCTGAGTGGCCATTACACCTGCATACACGGCCAAGGCCAGGGTGGACTTCTTCATTGTGTTTCGCTCCTCTTGAATCTAATTTTTGTAGTTCCTTGGTTCTGAGACCGAAGGCTCAAGACCGCGGATGCGCGATTAGCGCTGGACCTGACTCGGTGAGTCAATGGCCCCAAGACTAAATGACTAGACCGCGTTTTCAGCTGGCTGCAAGGTAAGGGAAATCCTTTAAACCTAAAAAGACTTGTTTGACCTGCTTTTATACCGCGCAGTTATATGTCACAAGCCGTTTCAGCCGTCCGATGCGGAGTGTATCGGCGTCTTTACCTAATTCCCAAAAAATATTTCGGCCCCGTTCGTCAGATCGTTCCGTTTCAGCACATCGTACGACCGGAACTCGACCAATGAGTCACTGTCGCGATGCGAAACAGGATGAGAATTGCAGATATAACTCTTTGAAAATTAAGAACATGACAGTCAGGTAGACGACATTGTTACAGCTGTCACCCTGTTATCCGTCTGATTTTTCGAGGAGTGCGGAACCCACTTGTCAGTTAACTGGCGCAGACCCGCTACGCTGATTGCGACGTAGAAATCCATGATGGCCCCGCTGTGCCAGTCCCTTGAGATCAGGTCACGCGCATCATGGGCAAAAGCATCCCCTGGTCGAGCGTGCCGATCGTATTTACAAAATGTGACATTTCGATGAACGGTCTAACGGTTACCGCATTTTTCTTTCGTTTTGAAATTTTGCCGTCTGGAAGTGCTAGAAATCCTCTCTAAGCTCATGCCAAAAGGTTATTTATTTGGCGTTTCTTAGATCATTTACGCTTCGCATCATTCAGTCCTCGGCCTGCCCTGATCCGGAGCCTCATCATGAAACTGCTCAAACCTCTTCGTCTGTTGGCGGCCCTGTCGCTCGCCGGCTCTGCCCTGCTGGCGCACGCCGCGGATTTCACTGTCGCCTACCAGACCACCGTTGATCCTGCGAAAGTCGCTCAGGCCGATGGCGCCTATGAAAAGGCCACCGGCTCGAAGATCGCCTGGCGCAAATTCGATAACGGCGCGGACGTCATCACCGCCATCGCCTCAGGCGACGTGCAGATCGGCTACCTGGGCTCCAGCCCCCTGACCGCCGCCGCCACCCGCAAGGTGCCGGTGGAAACCTTTCTGATTGCCACGCAGATCGGCGCCGCCGAAGCACTGGTCGCCCGCAACGGTTCGGGCATAAACGGCCCGCAGGATCTGGTCGGCAAGAAAATCGCCGTGCCGTTCGTGTCCACCGGTCACTACAGCCTGCTGGCAGCGCTGAAGCACTGGAACATCGACCCGGCCAAAGTGACCATCCTCAACCTCGCCCCCCCTGCGATTGCCGCAGCCTGGAAGCGTGGTGACATCGATGCCACTTACGTCTGGGACCCGGCGCTGGGTGTCGCCAAGGAGACCGGCAAAGTGCTGATCACCTCCGGTGAACTGGCCAAAGTGGGCGCGCCGACCTTCGATGCGTGGATCGTGCGCAAGGACTTCGCCGATAAAAACCCGGAAATCGTCAAGGCCTTCGCCAAGACCACCCTCGATGCCTACGCCGATTACCGCAAAGACCCTGCTGCGTGGATCGCCAACGCCAGCAACGTCGACAAGCTGGTGAAACTGTCCGGTGCCAAACCGACCGACATCCCCGGCCTGCTGGAAGGCAACGTTTACCCGCTGGCCACTGATCAGGTGAAAGCACTGGGCGCGCCGACCACCGAAGCGATTGGCAAGACTGCAGCGTTCCTCAAGGAGCAAGGCAAGGTCGACGCGGTACTGGCCGATTACACGCCGTACGTCAGCGCGAAGTTTGTGGCTCAGTAACAACACGACTGACGCGAACCCCGGTGGGAGCCGGGTTGCTGGCTCCCACAAACAGTGCGCTGCTCTCGACACCTGATGCAGCTCTGAAATCAACACCTGTTAAAGAAGCGGAGTCATCGCCATGGCCTTGTTACAACTGGAGCGCATCTGCGCACAGTATCCCGGTGCGGCGGAACCTGTGTTGTCGGATATTTCCCTGAGTCTGGGCCCGCAACAGCTGCTCGTTGCCCTCGGCCCGTCTGGCAGTGGCAAGACTTCGCTGTTGAACCTGATCGCAGGTTTCGTCGAACCCAGCGCCGGGCGCATCACCCTGGATAACGTGCCGGTTAAAGGCCCGAGCGCCGAACGTGGCGTGGTGTTTCAGGACGATGCGCTGCTGCCCTGGCAGGACGTGCTGGCCAACGTCGCCTTCGGCCTGGAACTGGCAGGCGTTGCTCGGGAGCAGCGTGAGGCCAAGGCGCGGGAAATGCTCGCGCTGGTGGACCTGGCCGGTTTCGAGAAGCGCCGCATCTGGCAGTTGTCCGGTGGACAGAAGCAACGCGTGGGCCTGGCCCGCGCCCTGGCCGCTGACCCTCGTGTGCTGCTGATGGACGAGCCGTTCGGTGCGCTGGACGCCTTCACCCGCGAGCAGATGCAGGAGTTGCTGTTGCAGGTCTGGCAGCGCAGCGCCAAGCCGGTGTTCCTCATCACTCACGACATCGAAGAGGCCGTCTTCCTCGCCACCGATCTGATTCTGCTCGCGCCCAATCCGGGGCAGATCGTCGAGCACCTCAAGCTGGATTTCGGCCAACGCTACAGCGCCGGTGAGTCGGCACGGGCAATCAAGTCCGATCCCCAATTCATCGAAACCCGCGAGCATGTCCTGGCCCGCGTATTTTCCCAGCGTCAGGCCATTGCGGAGCAACGGGCATGAGCAAATTCCAGTCGCCCCCTGTGACCGAAGCACTCATTCAGCCTTCGGCGCCTCGAGTGAAGGCCCCCTCCTCGCACCGAACCTTGAGCACGCGCAGTATCAGCGTACTCACCCTTGTGGCCTTGCTCGGCGCCTGGTGGCTGGTGACGGCATTCGAATGGGTCGAGCCGCTGTTCCTGCCGCCACCTTCGGCCGTGCTGGGCAAAGCCTGGCTGCTGATGACCCAGGGCTATATGGAATCCACCCTCTGGCAGCATTTGGGGGCGAGTCTGCAACGCATCGGCCTGGGCCTGTTATTCGCCGTGCTGACCGCCATCCCGGTCGGCATCGCCATCGGTCACAACCGCATCGCCCGAGGCATATTCGACCCGCTGATCGAGTTCTACCGCCCGATTCCGCCATTGGCCTATCTGCCTTTGATCGTGATCTGGTGCGGCATCGGCGAATTCTCCAAGGTCCTGCTGATTTATCTGGCGATCTTCGCGCCCATTGCCATCGCCACCGCGACCGGCGTGCGTACGGTCGACAGCGCCAAGCTGCGTGCCGCGCAGTCCTTGGGTGCCACGCGCTGGCAGTTGATTCGCCACGTGATCCTGCCCAGCGCCCTGCCCGACATCCTCACCGGCGTGCGTATTGGTCTGGGGGTGGGCTGGTCGACACTGGTCGCCGCCGAGCTGATCGCCGCCACCAGCGGCCTGGGTTTCATGGTGCAGTCGGCGGCGCAGTTTCTGGTGACCGATGTCGTGGTGCTGGGGATTCTGGTCATCGCTTTTATCGCCTTCGCACTGGAAATGGGCCTGCGTGCCCTGCAACGCAAACTCGTGCCGTGGCACGGCCAAAACCACTGATCACCCACGACAGACACTGACTACGCCGACACTTCGGCGCACAGGGCGAGAATCCGTATGAGCCTTCACATCACCCCGCTCAGCTGCGCATTGGGCGCGCAAATCAGCGGCGTCGACCTGAGCCGGGACCTGACTGCCGATCAACGCGACGCCATCGAACAGGCGCTGCTCACGCACCAGGTGCTGTTCTTCCGCGAGCAGCCGATCACGCCGCAGCAACAGGTGCGTTTCGCGGCGAAGTTTGGTGATCTGCACATTCACCCGATCTATCCCAACGTGCCCGAGCAGCCCGAAATCATGGTGCTCGACACCGCGCTGACCGACGTGCGCGACAACGCCATCTGGCACACCGACGTGACCTTCCTGCCGACGCCCGCGCTGGGTGCGGTGCTCAGCGCCAAGCAACTACCAGCGTACGGCGGCGACACCCTGTGGGCCAGCGGCATCGCCGCGTTCGAGGCGCTGTCCAAACCGCTGCAAACCCTGCTCGACGGGCTGACGGCCACCCACGATTTCACCCGCTCGTTCCCCCTCGAACGCTTCGGCACCACCGCGCAAGATCTGGCGCGCTGGGAAGAAGCCCGCCGCAAGAATCCACCGCTGTCGCACCCGGTCATTCGCACGCACCCGGTCAGTGGGCGCAAGGCCCTGTTCGTCAACGACGGTTTCACCACGCGGATCAACGAACTGGAGCCTGCTGAAAGCGAGGCGATTCTGAAATTGCTGTTCGCCCACGCGACGCGCCCGGAGTTCACCATCCGCTGGCGCTGGCAGGAAAACGACGTGGCGATGTGGGACAACCGCGTGACCCAGCATTACGCCGTGGACGACTATCGCCCACAACGCCGGGTAATGCATCGCGCAACGATTCTGGGGGATGCGCCGTTCTGACAGACGCTGCAGAGTGTTCTTACAGCCCCTGCCGACCGGCGGCGCCAGTCAGCAGGGGTTCAGACGCTGTCAGTTCTGATCGAAGCCTTCGCGGTAGGTCAGCTCGCGAATCAGGTTGAGCTCCTGCGCCTCGTACTCGCGCTTGAGTGCCGCAAACTCCTCACCCAACTCGTCGATGGCCTGACCGGGGAAGCGATCAGGAAGCGCCACCACGCGCGCCAGATAGTCCTGCTTCAACGTCTCGAACCGCTCGGCATAGGCCTCGCGCAGGTACTCGACCCAGAAGTCACGCTGCGCGGCATAACGCATGAACGGCTCGCCGTGCTCACCCTGCTGCACCCGCGCCAGAGCGGCATCCAACTCACCGGGACGAATGCTGGCGTGTACCTGATACAGCATGTTGCCTGGTGGCAACGGCAGGTCCAGCTCCGTCGCCCAGCGCAAGCGATAGGCCAGGCGCACTTCGGCTTCGTCACGACCACCCGCTTGCTCAAGGGCGACGGCGTCCAGTTCATGCAATCGGTACAGACGACGAGTGAGCCGGTACAGCGACTGCCCGCGCAGCTCGGCCGGCACCTGGCTCAGGGACTGCTCGATGAACATCTGGATTTCGATCTGGTTGAACACCAGCCAGGCGCCGTCGTGACAGGTCTGGAAGCCGGTTTCCGGCTGCACCAGCGCTTCTTGCGCGATGCCGTTATAAAGCAGGCGGTTTTCTGCCGACTGATCCGCCGCCTCCAGCACACGCCACACGCGCTCTGAAAAACCGACCCGCGTCAGCGCATTGCGATAGGGCGCCGATTGCGTCAGGCGTCCGATCAACGCCATCAGGTTGGGGGCATCGCCGCGCTCATCGAGACGCTGCCACAACGCCTGATGCTGCGCGTTTTCGTCCACCGAGCCCAACAGCCATTGCTCGACGTCCGGCACTTCTTCCGGTGGTGGTGCGGCAACGGGGCTGTGCAGCGCGCCGGAAGAGTCCGAGTCGGATTCATAGTCGTCGGAATCGGAATCGGAGTCGTGCCGCTCCGGTGACAATTGCTGGATGTCGTCCGGCAAATCCATCGCGAAGGCATAGGAGCCGTGGTAGCGCTCCGAAACGTGAGCCCTGCGCATGGTTTCATGGGTCAGCGGGTTACCCCGCAGCGCGATTTCGGTCTGCCCGACGTCGTTACGCGGGTTCTGCAGAATATGCTCGGGTAGCTCGGTCAGCTGATTGTTGTCCAGCGTCAACCCCTCCATCGGCAGCAGCGCGTCCACCCAATCCGGCCATTGCGTCAGCCCGGTGTTGTCCAGTGACAGCCAGCTCAAACGGCCTCGTAACCCGGAAACATCAGTGATCACGCCCAACTGATTGCCGCTCAGATCCAGCGCGCCGAGCGCCGGCAGTCCGGCAAAAAACGCCATGTCCTGTTGCTCGATGGTACGCCCCTGATCCCTGAGGCTCAGCGTGTTGAGCCGGGTCAATTGCCGCAATGCCGAAGGCAGCGCTGGTTCAGGCTCAACACGCCCGGTCAGTTCCAGGCTGGTCAGTTGAGGAAAGCTCGACAGGAAGGTGTTCATCCGGGAAGCATCGGCACTGACCCGAATCAGCTGCAAGTTGCGCACGCGCATGTAGAAAAAGGCAGGCAACCGGGGCGGAAAATCCTCCAGCGAAATACCCTGCAACGTCAGCACAGACTGCGTCTGGCCCTCGCTGTAGCTACGCCAGAACTCAAGCAGGCCTTCGCCGATCACCCGGCGTAGCTCGATTGTTTCCTCACTCAAGGGGCGTGACGAACTTGAGGCTTGAGCCCAGATGTCTATCGCTTCGCGCAACTGCAGCCGCTCCTGCTGCAGCACCGCGATGTGGGCGGCCAGATGTGGGGGAAGGTCCAGATGCAGGCGGAATCGACTACCGGGGCCTTCATTCAAACCGATTCTCATCATCGTCAGACGGGAGAGGGGATTACCCTGCAACGCGATCGTGGTCGGTGAGTCCGCCGCTGTCTGATTAGCGGATAAATCCCAAGGGATCTCGCTGATGCGGTTGTTGCGCAGCGACAGCTCGGTAATCGTGGAGGACTCCAAGCCTTCAAGCCAGGCTGGCCAGTGTTGCAGCCCGATGTTGTCCAGCCTCAGATAGCGCAGGCGCAGGCTGGTCAGGTTGGTGGGCGGGATGAAGCTGACCGTATTGCCGCTCAGGTCCAGCGATTGCAGGTGATCGAGCCTGCTCAACGATTGCACCTCCAGCAAACTGATAGAGATGTTCTGGTTGACTAACCGCAGGCTGCGCAGCGACGGGAAAGACTGCGCCACCAGATACGGCAGCTGGAAAACCAGCGGCTCATTCCCCGAGGCGCCCAGGGCCGTGCGGCTTATTTCCAGCGACGTGACGTCAGGGAATCGGATAAAGAACGCTTCCAGCGCCAGACGCTGATCTACCCACCGGGAAACCGGCTGCGCAGCGGATGTCACTGGCCTGCTGATGGCGATATCGATCAGCTCGAGCTGGCTGACACGCCGCTGAAAAAAGTCAGGCAACGCGGGCGGAAAATCGCTCAACACGATGTTTTGCAGGCGCAGCACCGGAGTATTTGGCGTCATGGCAGGCAAAGCGATTTCCGGCAGCGCCGTTTCGGCCCAGTAGCGCCATATCGCCTCATGAATGCGCGTCCGACTCGCGAGCTGCTCCTGCGCATCGGGCAACCCAACCGACACGTCGCCCCAGGCATTCAAACTGACGTCCAGCGCCATGCGCTCATCGAGGATCTGGATCAGTCGCTGATGAATCTGCTGACGGGTCAAACCCGTGCCCTCAAGAGCGCTGAGCATCTGCTCGGCAGAGACATCGGCGTTCAGCAAACCCAGGGTGCGAATGAGATCAAGCAAGGTCTCGCGCGCGATAAACCCCTGCAATGCGCCCCGCCCGCTCAGCGGGTAACCCAGGCGCCCATCAGCCAGGCGCATGGGTGAAGTCCGACCCGGCGCGGCAGGTTGCATCTTAAGGAGCTGGCGCAGCCGGGATCGCGACAGCAGCGGCGCGTTTTGCAGGGCGAGCTTGAGTTTCGGCCCGTCCCACACGCCGGGAAAACCCAATGCAGTCCGCTGAGCATCAGGCAAGGCATGCAGCACTGCGGCAAAGAGATCGTTACGCCCGTGCAATTCGAGCCCCTGATGATCGAAGGCTTCGTAACCGTCAAGGTGGCGGACCAGCACCTTGCGGATCGCGGCGTCAACGGGGCCGATCGCGTCGACCCGTGCGCCATTGAACCTGCCCTCGCGAACCTCCAGGCGCACCTGCGCAGACCAGCCGGGCAAAGATTCAAGGGCGTGAAGAATCAGCACTTCGGTGTCGGCATTGCTCACCGATTCAAGGTAGAGCCCCTCGTAGGCGCGAGCCAGCCTGACCTGCTGCTGGTAGACGCGAACCTCCTCGGCGATCCGCATGGGCACGCGACCCCGCGCCAGCGCCTCGCGCTCAGTGGTTGAAGCCGCGCGCACCAGCTCGTCGGCAATGCTGGCAGGCAGCTCAGGGTAACGCTGGGTGATCGCCAAGGCGTTCGTCTCGCGAGTCACGGATTCGGCGCGGTATCGAGCCTCGAACAATGCCTTGTTGTCGACATTTGGCTGTGCGTCCTGGGCTTGCTGCTGGATATGCTCATCGATTTGGAAACGACGCATCTCGTCTTCCAGCAACGCGGGAGGACGCCGATTTTCAGCCAGAGCCCTGCGCAGTACCGTTTCGTGAGTCTCACTGACCTGCAGGATGCGTCGCGCCGTGACGTCGGAAAACGCCTCAGCGCTGTGCCCCAATCGCCTGAAGAGTTTTAGCCCCTCCCACTCCAGCGGCCGATCGGCAGGGTGTATCCAGGCGCCAGCGCCATTGCTGCGCAAAGGCGGCTGATAGCCGATGGCCTTGGTCGGATGCTCGACGCGCCATTGCCCGGAAGGTGTGCGATTGACCGAGTAGGTCTTGCCCTCGACCGAGATCCATTGCTTGCCCTGATGGTGATAGACGCCGAATTCATCGGGTTTCAAGTCGGCAGGCAGAATCGTGTCGTGAGCGAACGGCGCGATGTCCGGCTTCCACAAGCGAGACCCGCCGTCGGGCAACTCGACCTCCTTGAGTTCCTCTATAAAGGAAGGCGTCTCGACAGTCATCGTCTCGACCACCGGCGTACCGCCCTCAGCGTGGACGGCCCCAAGCGCGGCAATGAGTGCCACGTTTTCCACCACATCCATGAAGTAGCCCCAGCCCTGCTCCCACTCGCCGCGAGTCCAGCTGTCGATGCCTTCGAACACCTCAGTTCCCAGTTGAACGGCAGCTACGGCCATCATCACGCCTCCTACCGCAGGCACGACGAAACCCACGGCATTGAGGGCCTGCATGGCCAGACTTTCGAAGTAATGCACGCGCTGAGCCAGGGTTTTCTGGTCTTCGTCGGCCGTGGGCACAGCGTGAAACAACGCGTCGTCCTTGAGCACCACAGCTTTTTGTTCGGTGATGGCCGTCAGCATCCCCTCGGCAAATTCGCGTTCTCGTAGATGCAGCTTTGCATGGGGGTCGACCTGTTGCTCATACCAGCTCCGGTCCTTGTTCCAGACCAACGGCCGCAGGCATTTATCCAGCGTTGTCAGCAGATGTGCCCGCTGACGGGCCGGAATCAACCCTTGGAAAAACCCCAGATACCCCTCCTGCAGGAGCCTGTCGCGCAACGCGCGGGTAAAGGCTGCGCTGGACTCATACTCCTTGAGCGGGCACAGCGGATCATTCGGGATGTAAACGACGATGCTTTGCTCGCTGTGCGCATCGTCCCGCGCCTTGCCGATGGCGACGACCCCTGTCAGCTCGATGTCCCAAAGCCGCAGAAAACTCGTGGTCACCGGCTGCCCTTGGGACGAGACCTGTGTGCGGTTGTCACCGACCTGCAGCAAAGCGTGATACAGGCTTTCGCTGATATCGGACTTCATGCGGGCCAGGTGCAGCTGAATTCTGAAAGCCATCGCCTCGACGCGCTTGAGCAATCCCCGGCGGTTGAAGGTGGCCGCATCGGGCGCATCGCCAGGTTTGGAAACCGGATTGAGGAAGGCGTCGACTTTTTTCTGGTATTGCCCCCCCAGGTCCAGCTCCCGGCACAGGGCTGCAAAGTCCGGAGGGCTGATCGCCAGTTCGGTGGCCGTCATCTCCAGCCCGTCGAGTGGATAGCGATCATAAATGGCCGCCTTCTGACGTTCGTTCAGATCCATGCCCGCAGGCTCGGTTTCCCAAGCCTCGAAATTCTGCAACGCCGCATGCAAAAGCGTCTGCATCGCGGCTTTAAGGGATTGCTGATATTGAACGAGCGGATCGCGCGACGCGTTGACGAACGAATCGTCGACCTGGATGCGACGCGCATGAAACAGCCAGGTCTTGCGCACATCCACGTCCAGACCGAATCGCGCTTTTATCGCGGCGACCAGAAGGGGCTCGGCAAAGCCTTGAAGCGACGGCAGTTCGTTCAGCGCTTCGCTCAGCTCCTGCTGATAGGCCAGGTGCAGCACGTAGTCCTGGCGCAGCGCCTCAGTCACATCGGGCATGGACTGTCGCGCCTGTTCGTACCAGGAGAGGCGATTGGCGCCCGCCTGTCTTAACGCGCGATGAACGTCCGGGGTGGCGTTGGCCAGCCAAGAGGGCACTTTGCTGCGCACTGTATTGAAATGCCGACTTGGCGGCGAGGTGTGTTGCCGGGGAGATTCGACTGATTCAGACATGGATAAAGCCTTGAAACTTTTAGGGAATGTCCGAGCGTATTCAGAACGCGCCCCATAAAAAGCTCAAAAACCGGATATCAATCAGGTGGCTTTGCCCCGGATTTGCAATAGATAAATGCAATAAATATTGCCTTTGAAGGCAGCTTCCTCGCATGACGTATGAAAATTCGCAGGGAACAGGCTAGGGCCATAGAGGGCGTGCATCACTTTGGGCCCATCAGCCCCGCAAATGCGCAAATAGCGTGCAAAACCGATCAAGAAACAACCAACCCTGAACGGTCATTCGAACACTCATGACTTGCCGTCGAGTCAGGAGCCCTCGGGACACGGCCTGAAATCGGGGCTCTGAACGCTATTTCGAAAATTCCTACAGGCTTTTCCGAAAACTGGCACGCGCTCTGCAATAGGTTACGTATCACCAGTTTTGGGGACCTTGGTACAGGCAGGCCGGGGATTCCCCTCTTTTATTCCTCTCGGAGACTGATCTCCAGTCTCCAGCGCCCGTCCCGAGTTGCACCGTGCCAGTCACCCTGCAACGGACGGGCCGCCAGCAGGTTCAGCAACAACCCCTTGTCAGTCTTCTGAATTCTCCAGCGCACATCCTTGCCGTTGAGTTTCAACTCGCCCCGTTGCGCAGTGCCCTGGGCGTTGAACAGCAGCGCCACCGCGCCATCGATCATCTCGCCATGCAGCTGCGGCTCGCGGTTGAACCACACGGCCAGGCCCTGGGGCAGCGTCTCGATCTGTTGCAGTTGTATCGGGTCGGGCGTGGTCACTCGGCCGATCATCAAGCCGACCATCACACCCACAATGGCGATAGATCCCAAAAACCGTGGCCACAGCTTCGGTCTCGGGTCATCTTCAGGGGTAGAATGCATCCCGTCCTTACGTTCGGAGCCGTGCATGTTTCACGTGATCCTTTTTCAACCAGAAATTCCGCCGAATACCGGCAATATCATCAGGCTCTGCGCCAACAGCGGTTGCCATCTGCATTTGATCGAGCCGCTGGGCTTCGAACTGGATGACAAACGCCTGCGCCGTGCAGGCCTTGACTATCACGAGTACGCCACGCTGCATCGTCACGCGGACCTTGCCAGTTGCCTGGAAAGCCTCGGCCATCCGCGCCTGTTCGCTTTTACCACAAAGGGCTCCAAGCCTTTTCACGACGTCGCGTTTGCAGAGGGCGATGCCTTCCTGTTCGGTCCGGAAAGCCGCGGCCTGCCACCCGAAGTCCTCGACCCTCTCACCCCCGAGCAACGCCTGCGCCTGCCGATGCGTGAAGGCTGCCGCAGCCTGAACCTGTCCAATACCGTGGCCGTTGCGGTGTATGAGGGGTGGCGGCAGTTGGGGTTCAAGTGATCCGCTTTGGCTTGGGATCGCTACATCGACGCCCGAAGGGCATCAGAATAAGCATCCCAAGCCAAACAAAAAAAGCGCCCATCACAGGCGCTTTTTTTCATCCACTCAGCCAGCCAGGCTTACTGAACGGTCGGGGTCTCGCCCGCTTCCTGCATGCGCTGCAATTCTTGCGCGTACAGGGCATCGAAGTTCACCGGGGCCAGCATCAGCGCAGGGAACGAACCACGCACTACCAGGCTGTCGATGGTTTCGCGCGCGTACGGGAACAGGATGTTCGGGCAGAACGCGCCCAGAGTGTGGCTCATCGAACCTGCGTCCAGGCCCTTGATCAGGAAGATACCGGCTTGCTGAACTTCAGCGATGAAGGCGATTTCGTCGCCATTCTTCACTTCGACCGACAGGGTCAGTACGACTTCGTAGAAATCGTTTTCCAGCTGCTTCTGACGGGTGTTCAGGTCCAGGCTGACGCTTGGGGTCCATTCCTGACGGAAGATCGCCGGGCTTTTCGGCGCTTCGAACGACAGGTCACGCACGTAGATACGCTGCAGCGAAAACTGTGGGGCTTCTTCGTTGGAAGTGGCGCCGTTATTCGTTTGATCGGTCATCTCAGATCCTTCTTACTTTTGAGGTCTTGTAGGGTTCGAATTCAGGCGCTCAACAGGGCGTCGAGCTTGCCGGCGCGCTCCAGCGCGAAGAGGTCGTCGCAACCGCCGACATGGACCGAACCGATCCAGATCTGCGGCACCGACGTGCGTCCGGCCTTTTTTGTCATTTCAGCGCGAATCTGCGGCTTGCCGTCGACCTTGATCTCCTCGAAGTCGACATTCTTGCTTTCGAGCAGGTACTTGGCGCGCGAGCAATAAGGGCAATAATCGCTGGAGTAGACGACGACTTGGGCCATTTCACTTCACCAGCGGCAGGTTGTCGCCGCGCCACGACGAAACACCGCCCGACAGCTTGGCTGCGGTGAAACCGGCCTTGAGCAGCTCGGCGGCCACGTGTCCTGCGTGCTGACCGGCGGCGTCGACGATGATCAGGGTCTTGGATTTGTACTTCTCAAGCTCCGAAGTACGGGACATGACCTTGTCCTGCGGGAAGTTCAGGGAGCCGACGATATGACCGGTGGCGTAGTCCTTCTTGGGACGCACATCGATGACCACCGCCTCGTCACGGTTGACCAGCGCGGTCAGTTCACCGGTGCTCAGGCTTTTGCCGCCCTTGTTGAGTTCTGTCGCGATCAGCAGTGCCAGCAGGATGACGAAAGCGCCAGAGATCAAATAGTGATTAGTGGCAAATGCAATCAGGTGATCAACCATCATTAGGTTCCAGGGCGTTAAAATGTCGGCCAGTATACACAGCCCCCAAGGTCGGCCAAAGCCCGTACGGCAGTGACGCCGTTTGAACTTGTCCCTAAACTGTCGATCTTTTTTCTACTTCACCTTATTAGCCAAGAGTGGGATTCATGACTACCACGCCTAAACCTCTGGTTCTGATCATCCTGGACGGCTTCGGTCACAGCGACAGCCACGACGGCAACGCGGTCTACGAAGCGACCGCCAGCAAGAAGACGCCGACCTTCGATCGCCTGTACAAGACCATGCCCAACGGCCTGATCTCCGGTTCCGGGATGGATGTCGGTCTGCCAGACGGTCAGATGGGCAACTCCGAAGTCGGCCACATGAACCTGGGTGCCGGGCGCGTGGTGTATCAGGATTTCACCCGCGTGACCAAAGCCATCCGCGACGGCGAGTTCTTCGAGAACCCGGTCATCTGCGCAGCCGTGGACAAGGCCGTGGGCGCTGGCAAGGCCGTACACATCATGGGCCTGCTGTCCGACGGCGGCGTACACAGCCATGAAGACCACCTGGTGGCGATGGTCGAGCTGGCCGTCAAACGCGGCGCCGACAAGATCTACCTGCACGCCTTCCTCGATGGCCGCGACACCCCGCCACGCAGCGCGCACCAATACCTGGACACCATGGAAGCGGCCTACGGGCGTTTGGGCAAAGGTCGAACTGCCACGATCATTGGCCGTTACTTCGCCATGGACCGCGATAACCGCTGGGACCGCGTCGAATCGGCCTACAACCTGATTGTCGACGGCACCTCGGAATTCCAGGCGGCAACCCCTAAGGCCGGTCTGGACGCAGCCTACGAGCGCGGCGAGAACGACGAATTCGTCAAAGCCACGAGTATCGGCGACAAAGTGAAAGTCGAAGACGGCGACGCCGTGGTCTTCATGAACTTCCGCGCCGACCGCGCCCGCGAACTGACCCGCGTGTTCGTCGAAGACGATTTCAAGGACTTCGCCCGCGCCCGTCAGCCAAAACTGGCCGGCTACGTCATGCTGACCCAGTACGCCGGGAGCATTCCGGCACCTGCCGCGTTCACCAAAGGCAGCCTGGACAACGTCCTGGGCGAATACCTGGCGAAAAACGGCAAGACCCAGCTGCGGATCGCCGAAACCGAGAAATACGCCCACGTGACCTTCTTCTTCTCCGGCGGTCGTGAAGAGCCGTTCGAAGGCGAAGAGCGCATCCTGATCCCTTCGCCGAAAGTCGCGACCTACGACCTGCAGCCTGAAATGAGCGCGCCGGAAGTCACCGACAGAATCGTCGACGCCATAGAAAACCAGCGTTTTGACGTGATCATCGTCAACTACGCCAACGGCGACATGGTCGGCCACAGCGGCATCATGGAAGCCGCGGTCAAGGCCGTGGAGTGCCTGGACGTGTGCGTTGGCCGCATCACCGAGGCGCTGGAAAAGGTCGGCGGCGAAGCGCTGATCACCGCCGACCACGGCAACGTCGAGCAGATGACCGACGAGCACACTCACCAGCCGCACACCGCGCACACCTCCGAGCCTGTGCCGTTCGTGTACGTCGGCAAGCGTGACCTGAAGGTGCGCGAAGGCGGCGTTCTGGCAGACGTAGCGCCGACCATGCTGACCCTGCTGGGCCTGGAAATCCCGAAAGAGATGACCGGCACCTCGATTCTGGTCGCCAAGTAAGCGCTGTAAACCGGCCTGTCACACGCTGACAGGCCGGTTTTTGTATGAAATGTCTGAAAGCCACGCCCTCAGAGCGTTTTTTTTGCAGCCACCGGCGGGCATACTAAGCCCGTCCTCACCTCCGGTATCGCCCAACCCCATGCTTCGCGCCCTGATCGCCCTTGCTTTGATTTGTCTGCTCAATCCGGCGTTTGCCGACGATGAGCGCGCACAAACCCAAAAACAGCTGGATGCTACGCGTCAGGACATTACTGAACTGAAGAAGGCCCTGGGCCAGCTGCAGGAAGAAAAATCCGGCGTTCAGAAAGATCTGCGCTCAACCGAAACCGAAATGGGCAAGCTGGAAAAGCAGGTGGAGGCCCTGCAAAAGGAACTAAAAAAGAGCGAAACCGAGCTACAACGGCTCGATGAAGAGAAAAAAAAACTCCAAAGCGCACGCGTTGAACAACAACGACTGATCGCGATTCAGGCCCGCGCCGCCTACCAGAGTGGCCGCCAGGAATACCTCAAATTGCTGCTCAACCAGCAGAACCCCGAGAAATTCGCCCGTACCTTCACCTATTACGATTACCTGAGCCAAGCCCGCCTCACGCAGCTGCGCAACTTCAACGAAACCCTGCGCCAGCTGGCCGAAGTCGAAAAAGACATCGACCTGCAACAGGCGCAATTGCTGGTTCAGAAGAGCTCGCTGGATGACCAGAAGTCCCAGCTCGACACCGTTCGCCAGCAGCGCCAGGTCGCACTGGCCAAGCTGAACCAGGACTACAAGGCGCGTGACCAAAAGCTACAGGCTCGCCAGCAGGATCAGGCAGACCTGACTAAAGTCCTCAAGACCATCGAAGAAACCCTCGCCCGTCAGGCCCGCGAAGCCGAAGAAGCGCGTCAGAAAGCGCTGCTGGCCCAGCAGGAAGCCGAGAAGCGTCAGCGTGAGCAACAGCAAGCGCTGGCGAAAAGCCGTGGCAAGGACGACAGCGATGAAGCCCCCCGCAAGCCGACAAGGGCGCCCGGCGCACTGGTTTCCAGCGCGGGTCAGTCCTTTGGTGGTGCTTTTGAGCAAGCAAAGGGAAAACTTCCTTGGCCTGTCGATGGTCGATTGTTGGCGCGTTTCGGTGAAACCCGCGGCGATGACGAGCGGACCAAGTGGGATGGCGTGATGATCAGCGCTGCGGCAGGCAGCCAGGTACGCGCTGTGCATGGTGGTCGTGTGGTCTTTGCCGACTGGTTGCGCGGTGCTGGCCTTCTGGTCATTCTCGACCACGGAAACGGCTATTTGAGCCTGTATGGTCACAACCAGAGTCTGTTGAAGGAAGCTGGGGACGTTGTCAAAGCCGGGGAAGCGATCGCCACTGTGGGCAACAGTGGTGGCGGTCAGGACACTCCGGCGCTGTATTTCGCTATTCGTCAGCAGGGTCGCCCTAGTGATCCGGCCCAATGGTGTCGCACTCAAGGATAAGTCGACACCTCACTCAGGAGTTCGTAAGACATGCTGTTTTCGTCCCGCCTCACCTCGCTGGCCCTGACTATCGCCGTGATCATCGGCGCTCCGCAGGCCATGGCTGCCGGTGCCGCTCCGGCTGCGGCCCCTGCGGCTTCCGCGCCCGCCAACGCTGCGAACATCAAGGCGCCGCTGCCGCTCGACGAGCTGCGTACCTTTGCCGAGGTGATGGACCGGATCAAGGCCGCGTACGTCGAGCCTGTGGATGACAAGACCCTGCTGGAGAACGCCATCAAGGGCATGCTCAGCAACCTTGACCCGCACTCCGCCTACCTCGGCCCGGAAGACTTCCAGGAGCTGCAGGAAAGCACCAGCGGCGAGTTCGGCGGCCTGGGCATCGAGGTCGGTGTCGAAGACGGCTTTATAAAAGTGGTCTCGCCGATCGATGACACCCCGGCTTCCAAGGCAGGCATCGAGGCGGGCGACCTGATCGTCAAGATCAACGGCGCGCCAACCCAGGGTCAGACCATGCAGGAAGCGGTCGACAAGATGCGCGGCAAGATCGGCGAGAAAATCACCCTCACGCTGGTGCGCGACGGCGGCAACCCGTTCGACGTGACGCTGGCCCGCGCGACCATTCAGGTCAAGAGCGTGAAGGCGCAGATGCTGGAGCCGGGCTACGGTTACATCCGCATCACGCAGTTCCAGGTCAAGACCGGCGAAGAAGTCGGCAAGGCCCTGGCCAAGCTGCGCAAGGACAACGGCAAGAAGATGAACGGCCTGATCCTCGACCTGCGCAATAACCCGGGCGGCGTGCTGCAGGCGGCGGTGGAAGTGGCGGACCATTTCCTGACCAAGGGCCTGATCGTTTACACCAAGGGCCGCATCGCCAACTCCGAACTGCGCTTCTCGGCAGACCCGGCCGACGCCAGCGAAGGCGCGCCTCTGGTGGTGCTGATCAACGGCGGCAGCGCCTCGGCTTCCGAGATCGTCGCCGGTGCACTGCAGGATCAGAAACGCGGCATCCTGATGGGCACCGACACCTTCGGTAAAGGCTCGGTGCAGACCGTCCTGCCGCTGGCCAACGACCGCGCGCTGAAAATCACCACAGCGCTGTACTTCACGCCGAACGGTCGCTCGATTCAGGCCCAGGGCATCAACCCGGACATCGAAGTCAAACGCGCCAAGGTCACCACCGAAGCCGATGGCGAGAACTACAAAGAGGCCGATCTGCTCGGCCACCTGGGCAACGGCAACGGCGGCGCGGACAAACCCACCACCAAGTCCAAGGCTGGCAAGGCGCGTCCACAGGACGACGATTACCAGCTCAACCAGGCCCTCAGCCTGCTCAAGGGATTGAGCGTGACACGCGGCAATTGATATGCGCTTCTGGTTGACCGGGCTCCTCGGAGCCCTTGCCCTGCTGACGGGTGCTGCCCATGCGGCACCCGCTGAAACCTCCGACACCGACGCAAAACCTGCGAAGGTCGCCTACATCAGCCTGATCATCGACGATCTCGGACAAAGCCCCGAGAAGGACAGCCGTGCGCTCGCCCTTCCCGGCCCCGTGACGCTGGCGATCATGCCCGACACCCCACACGCCACTGACTTTGCGCGCCAGGCCCACAAGGCCGGCAAGACAGTCATGCTGCACATGCCGATGGACCCCGCCACCGGGCCTTACGCCTGGCGGCCCGATCTGCCACTGCCGGAGCTGGAGTCGCGCCTCAACGCCGCGCTGCTGAAAGTGCCGTACGCGGCAGGCATCAATAACCACGAAGGCAGCCGCATGACAGCGGAACCGGTGGCGATGGCCTGGCTGGTGGGTGAGTTGCAGCGTCGGCATCTGTTCTTCGTCGACAGCCGCACCAGCGCCAAGACCGTGGCTGCCGCCGAAGCGCAGAAGATCGGTCTGGCAAGTGTTTCGCGGGATGTGTTCCTGGACGACGAACGCAACGCCGAGGCCATCAACGGTCAGCTACAGAGCGCGATCCGTCTGGCCCACAAGCAGGGTTCAGCCGTGATGATCGGCCATCCGTATCCAGTGACAATGGACGTGCTGGAGCGCGAGTTGCCCAAGCTCAAGGCTCAGGGCATCGACTGGATCGAACTTAGGCACATGATCAGCATTCGTGGCAACCAGGCCATGGGTGGGCATGGCAAGAATGGGGTTTATCGCTGAGCTGAACACGGTCCCCTTGTGGGAGCGCGCTTGCCCGCGATGGCCATCTTTCAGCAGCGCGCCTGTGGCATGACACACCGCCGTCGCGGGCAAGCGCGCTCCTACAAGGGACGTCACCCGACTATAGGTATTTGCCAAAAATGCGATCGACCAACCCTTCCTTGCGCAGCTGATCCAGCGCGGCCTGCAGTTTGTTCACCACCTCATCCGGCGTGTCCTTGTTCAACGCCAGAAACAGCTCCGCGCTGTTGAAGCGCAACACGGTCTTGAGGCCTGTCACCCCTTCCTGCCTCGCCAGATAACGCCCCGCCGGATCCCCCGTGGCCCAGAGGTCGATCTGGCCTTCGACCAGCTTGCGCGCGTTGTCCTTGTCGCTGAGCACGGTGATCGGGTTCATGCCCTCACGCCCCAGCTCCTCGGCAATGGCATCGCCTTTGTACGCGCCGATCTTGTAATGACGTGCTTCTTCGAGGGTGTTGAGCTGAATCGGGCTGTCGGCCTTGGCCAACATGATCCAGTCATCCGGCCCAATGGGGCCGACCCATTTGAAGAGCGTTTCGCGCTCAGGCAGACGCGCGGTCACGAACACGCCGTAACCGGGCTTTTCCAGAGCGAGCTTGTAGATGCGATCCCACGGGAAGCGCAGGGTCAGGTTGTAGCCGATCCCGGCGCGCTTGAACGTCTCACGAACGATCTCGACGGCAATGCCCTGGATATTGCTGTCCTGAGCGAAGTTCTTGCCATCGATGGCCATGTTGTAGGGCGGGAAATTCTCGGTCAGCAGCACCACCGAATACGCCGGCGCAACGTCTGCCCGGGCAGCGCCCGAGAGCAATGTCGCAACGCTGATCAGCGCAAGAAAAACACCTTTGAACATATCCCTGGCACCCGATCCTGACGACGGCAAGAGAGTGCCGTTAACGCTGGGCGTTGTCCAGTTCTCACGCCCGAGAGGTCGCTCTCAGAACACTACATATGTACTACCCCGCCCCTGCCTTGATCCGTTCTACTCAATACCGCAGCCACCTGCGCTGCCCTTGCATCAACAACCATCAAGGATGATGAACATGAAACGTAAAGCCATTGCGGCAGGCCTGTGCCTGTCCAGCCTTCTGGGCACCCATGCACTGGCCGACGACCGTGATTACGGCGAAGGCTTGCAGCCGCTTGAACCCTCGCGACTGCTCGACAACGCTGACGGTCGCTACGACCACTGGACCGGCATCGGTCACCTCGAGAGCCTCAACAACCTCCGCTGCTCGGCGGTGCTGATCGATCCTCGTCCCTCCCCTGACTCCACACCCTCCAATAGCCCCGCTTATGTACTCAGCAGCGGCCACTGCGCGTTTCTTCAAACGGGCCGGGTTGCCAGCGATCTGGAAATTGAAGGGCAGGTCGAGTTCAACTACTTCAAGGACACCGGCAACCAGCGCAAGGTCTTTCCTCTGAAGCGGATTGTCTGGAGTAGCGTACAAGGCACCGATCTGGCCCTTCTGGAGTTGCAGGCACCGCTGTCGCAGGTCATTGAAAGTGGCGTCCAGCCTTTGCGACTGAGCCAGTCGTCCCTGGATGAGCTGCCTGGCAGGGAAATTCTCACCGTTTCCGGGCCGCTGACCCCGACGGGCTACACCATGCGGGTGGCAGCGTGCACCGTCGACGGGATCGCCAATCTTGTCGAGCAGCCTTATGCGTGGACACACAACCTGCGCAATCAATGCACCGACGTGCTGCCTGGCAGCTCGGGCGGCGCGACGCTGGACCGCTACACCAACGAGCTGGTGGGTATCATCGGCACCTCGACCCGTGGCGCCACGCCAGCGAGCCGCTGCTTTGCGCATTCACCCTGCGAGGTCAATGCCGCCCAACCGACCTGGCTGGCGGAGACGAATTACTCGACCCCGGTCAACGGGCTCAACGCCTGCTTCGCCAATGGCGTGTTCAGCCCCGAGCTAGCGGGCTGCCAGCTGTTGCCTGCGAACGTGCTGACCCCGGCAAATCCGCACTACCAGAAAATCTACGTGCGCCTGAAGCGCGATGATGAAGGCCACATCATTCCAGCCAAATGGGACTTCAAGTTTGCCATCGACAGCTCCCATTACGTCTTCAAGACCACGCGCGAGCCCCAGCGCTGCCAGGCCCCTCACCGGTACAGTCAACTCATGCCGAGCCAGAATGCGCACATCGATGCAGAGATTGGCAGCAAGCCGGGTATCTATACCCTGTGCGTCGTGGGTGTGGACCAAGGGCAGAAGCTGACGCCGGCGTTGCGTAACAACGCGTTCATCCATACTGTCGAGCTGATCGAACAAGTGCCCGCTAGCGAGCCGGCGGTGAGCATTACACTGCTGGGCACCGGCCGCCATAGCGTCAACTTCACTCGCTCACTGCCAGGCAACGATGGTCATGTGTTCAAGTTCGGGCCACCTGAAAGTACCCGGTGCGAAGATCCGCAGGGCTACAAGCATGCCTATGGCAACTTCACCATCGGCCCGCGCCTGCTTCCGGTGAAGCTGTGCACCAAGGCAAAGAACGCAGCAGGTGAATTATCAGCGCCCCGCACCGACCTGTTGCCGATGCCGGAAAACAGCTGAAGGCTCCTGTGGCAGCCCGGCTTGCCGGCAGTAGCGATCTTGAGGACGCCACCGCCGGCAAGCCGGACGGCTACAAGGTCAGAGGTGAAGCCTTCAGCGAACGACGATGCCCTGCCTGGCCATGAACGCCTTGGCTTCCGGCACGGTGTATTCGCCGAAGTGGAAAATACTTGCCGCCAGAACCGCGCTCGCATGGCCTTCCAGCACGCCGTCGGCCAGGTGTTGCAGGTTGCCCACACCACCGGACGCAATCACCGGAATGCCCAAGGCATCGCTGATCGCGCGGGTCACGCCCAGGTCGAAGCCGCTCTTCATGCCGTCCTGGTCCATGCTGGTCAGCAGGATTTCACCGGCGCCCAGGCCTTCCATCTTCTTGGCCCACTCGACAGCATCCAGACCGGTCGGCTTGCGACCGCCATGGGTGAAGATCTCCCAGCGCGGAGTTTCGCCCGGGCCGGACACCTTCTTGGCGTCGATGGCGACGACGATGCACTGCGAACCGAAACGCGCGGCGGCCTCACCCACGAACTCCGGGTTGAACACTGCCGCGGTGTTGATCGAGACCTTGTCGGCCCCGGCGTTGAGCAGGTTGCGGATGTCCTGCACGGTACGCACGCCACCGCCCACGGTCAGCGGGATGAACACCTGGCTGGCCATCCGTTCGACGGTGTGCAGCGTGGTGTCGCGACCATCGACGCTGGCGGTGATGTCGAGAAAGGTGATCTCGTCGGCGCCCTGCTCATCGTAACGACGGGCGATTTCCACCGGGTCACCGGCGTCGCGGATGTTCTCGAACTTCACGCCCTTGACCACGCGACCGTTGTCGACGTCCAGGCAGGGGATAATTCGTTTGGCAAGGGCCATTGGGGTCAACCTCTGAAATTTGGAACACCTGTAGGAGCGCGCTCGCCAGCGATAGCGTTGTATCAGTAGCCATGAATGTCACAGACATACCGCCGTCGCGGGCAAGCGCGCTCCTACAAATCAGACCGCATACTGGTCGCAGAAAGCCTGGGCTTCGGCCACATCCAGCGTGCCTTCGTAGATCGCACGGCCGGTGATCGCGCCGATGATGCCCGGTGCCTTGGCATCCAGCAGCGCCTTGATGTCGCCCAGATTGTGAATGCCGCCGGACGCGATGACCGGGATCTTCGTCGCAGCCGCCAGCGCCGCGGTGAACGGCACGTTGCAGCCCTGCATCATGCCGTCTTTGGCGATATCGGTATAAACGATGGCCGAGACGCCGTCCGCTTCGAAACGCTTGGCCAGATCAATCACCTGCACCGTGCTGACCTCAGCCCAGCCGTCGGTAGCGACGAAACCGTCTTTGGCGTCCAGGCCGACGATGACCTTGCCCGGAAACGCGCGGCACGCTTCAGCCACGAACTCAGGCTCTTTGACCGCCTTGGTGCCGATGATCACGTAGCTCACGCCCGCCTTGACGTAGTGCTCGATGGTTTCCAGCGAGCGAATGCCGCCGCCGATCTGGATCGGCAGGTTCGGGTAGCGCTTGGCGATGGCGGTGACCACTTCGCCGTTGACCGGCTGGCCTTCGAACGCGCCGTTCAGGTCGACCAGATGCAGACGGCGGCAGCCACCGTCGACCCACTTGGCAGCCATGCTGACAGGGTCATCGGAGAACACCGTGGAGTCTTCCATGCGGCCTTGGCGCAGGCGCACGCAGGCGCCGTCTTTAAGGTCGATAGCGGGGATAATCAGCATGCTTTTTCCTTCGTCACAATAGCTGCAAGCCGCAAGCTTCGAGCCGCAAGCAGGCATGCGTAGATCAGTCTTGCAGCTGTCAGCTTGACGCTTGTCGCTGCCCTTAGTTTTTCTCGAGCGCCCAAACGTCGCTTTCGATGCTTTCAAACCGCTCTTTCAAGTGTGCCTGAACATCGAAGATCGCTCGGTTGTAATAGTGCGGGGCAATTTCGCGGGTGAACAATTCAAGGATTTCGGCCGCTTCGAACGAACCCAGGTCCAGTTCGAAGCGATCCTCCATGAACCGCTTGATCTTGTGACACGCCTCGCTCTCCTGTTCGGGAGTGAGGGTCAGGATCGGCGGCTTGTTCTTTTTGCTCATTACCAGCGACCGTCCCACGCGGCGAAGTTCTGCAGCAGTTGCAGGCCATGGGTATGGCTCTTCTCGGGGTGGAACTGCACCGCAAAGCGCGAACCGTCCGCCAGCGCGGCAGCGAAATCGAGGCCGTAGTGACCACGACCGACGATCTGCCGAGGATTCGGCGAGTCGATGTAATAGCTGTGCACGAAATAGAACCGTGCCTTGTCCGGAATGCTGTGCCACAGCGGGTGATCCACCGACTGCGTGACTTCGTTCCAGCCCATGTGCGGGACTTTCAGGTGCTGGCCGTCTTCGTGAAGATCCTTGCCGAAGAAACGCACCTGGCCGGGAAACAGGCCGATGCAATCGACGCCGTCGTTTTCTTCGCTGCGGTCCATCAGCGCCTGCATGCCGACGCAGATGCCGAGAAACGGACGGTCCTGGCTGACTTCACGCACCAGCGCATCGAAGCCCAGACGGCGGATTTCAGCCATGCAGTCGCGGATCGCGCCCACGCCGGGGAAGACGATACGGTCGGCTTCGCGGATCACGTCAGCGTCGCTGGTGATCAGCACGCGACCGGCGCCGACGTGCTCCAGCGCCTTGGCAACCGAGTGCAGGTTGCCCATGCCATAGTCGATAACGGCAACGGTCTGCATTACAGCACGCCCTTGGTCGACGGCATTTGCCCTGCCATGCGGTCATCGAGCTCAACGGCCATGCGCAGCGCGCGGCCGAACGCCTTGAACACGGTTTCGATCTGGTGGTGGGTGTTGTGGCCACGCAGGTTGTCGATGTGCAGAGTGACGTTTGCGTGGTTGACGAAGCCCTGGAAGAACTCCTGGAACAGGTCCACGTCGAAGCCGCCAACGGTGGCGCGGGTGTACGGCACGTGCATCTGCAGGCCAGGACGGCCGGAGAAGTCGATGACCACGCGCGACAGCGCTTCGTCCAGCGGGACGTAGGCGTGGCCGTAGCGACGGATGCCTTTTTTGTCGCCGATGGCTTTGCTGAACGCCTGACCCAGCGTGATGCCGACGTCTTCCACGGTGTGGTGGTCGTCGATTTCGAGGTCGCCGTTGCAATCGAGTTCGATGTCGATCAACCCGTGACGGGCGATCTGGTCGAGCATGTGTTCAAGAAAAGGCACACCGATGTTGAATCGGGCCTTTCCGGTGCCATCCAGGTTGATCGAGGCTTTGACCTGGGTTTCCAGGGTGTCGCGCTCGACGAACGCCTTACGTTCGGCCATCACCAGCTCCGCAAAATCATTGGGCGAAAAGGCGGACATTATAGGCGTGTGGCGGGCAAACAGAAACACGAAGCGTGTTATGGGCGACGGAGAGAATCAGCTGCGAACGAAGCTATACATGTCTGTACAAATGACATGCGGGAGCCGGCTTGCTGGCGAAAGCGGCGTGTCAGGCAACTTATTTGTTGCTGACTCACCGCTTTCGCCAGCAAGCCGGCTCCCACAGTTTCGATGTCGGCCTGATGATTCAGGCCGAACCGATCAACGTTTAATGGAACAACACCGCAGTCTTCTGCAGGGTGATCCACACGCCCCACGCCAGCGGAATGCCCACCGCCAGCCAGGCCAGGATGGCCAGAGGCTTGGTGCTTGCGTCGGCTTTCCACTCCAGCGAAGTGGTGTGGTCGGCGCCAGCATCGTGACCGATGGCCTGCTCGGCCTTCAGTTCTTCTTCAGTCATGAAGTACTTGTCGGCCACCGGACGCACCAGCATGTTGCAGATGAAACCCAGCACCAGCAGGCCTGCGAGGATGTACAGGGTGATGTCGTAGGCGTCGGCACGGGCAACGCCGTGGCTCAGCTGATACTCACGCAGGTAGTTCACCAGCACCGGGCCCAGCACGCCAGCGGCGGCCCAGGCGGTCAGCAGACGGCCGTGGATCGCACCCACCATTTGTGTACCGAACAGGTCGGCCAGGTAAGCCGGAACGGTCGCAAAACCGCCGCCATACATCGACAGCACCACGCAGAACGCCGCCACGAACAGCGCAACGCTGCCCAGGTGACCCAGGGTCGGTACCGATGCGTAGAGCAAAAAGCCCAGCGCGAAGAACACGAAGTAGGTGGCTTTACGGCCGATGTAGTCGGAGAACGACGCCCAGAAGAAGCGACCGCCGATGTTGAACAGGCTCAGCAGACCGGTGAAGCCTGCCGCGATGGCCGCGATGGCCGCCAGTTGCGAAGCGTCCAGCTGCGCGAAGCCCTGATCGGTACCCAGCAGCTTGCCGCCGAACACTTCCTGCAACAGTGGCGACGCCATGCCGAGGATGCCGATACCCGCCGAAACGTTCAGGCACAGCACCAGCCACACCAGACGGAATTGTGGGGTTTTCCACGCAACGCTGACGTGTACATGGCGGTTGGTGATCATCGCGCTGTTGGTTTTCTTGACTGGAGCGGTCCAGCCTTCAGGTTTCCAGCCGGTCGGCGGAACGCGATAGGACAGTGCGCCACCGATCATGAAGATGAAGTAGATCACCGCCATGGCCACGAAGCTCTGCCATACGCCGACGCTGTCAGGGGTTGCGAAGTGGCTCATCAGCGCGGTCGCCAGGGGTGCACCCACCATCGCGCCGCCGCCGAAGCCCATGATCGCCATGCCGGTCGCCATGCCGCGCTTGTCCGGGAACCACTTGATCAGGGTCGAGACCGGCGAAATGTAGCCCAGGCCCAGACCGATACCGCCGATCACGCCTGAACCGATCCACATCAGCCAGATCTGGTGCGTATACACACCCAGCGCCGAGATCAGCAGACCGCCACACCAGCACAGCGCCGAGACGACACCAGCCTTGCGCGGGCCTGCGTGTTCAAGCCAGCCACCCCAGATGGCCGCCGAGCAGCCCAGGAAGATGAAGAACAGCGTGTAGATCCAGCCGAGCATCGAGATCGGCCAGTCACAGGCGGAAGAGAAGATCTGCTGGAAGAAGCCCATGTCTGCCGGACAGGCGACGGCGGTCTTGATGCCGATGGCCTTGGACAGCGGCAACCAGAATACGGAAAAACCGTAGGCCATGCCGATACACAGGTGGATGGCCAATGCAGCCGGTGGAACCAGCCAGCGGTTGAAACCGCGTTTGGCAATAATGCGCTCTTTGGACAAGAACGCAGGCTGAGCGGCAGAGCCGCCCAGAGCAGTGCTCGAAGTCATTATTTTTTGCCCCTATTTTTAGTTGTGTCACGCCAGAACTGCGGCAACGCTTCCGCCACCTCTCTTAATGCACGCAAGCATCGGAAGCTTTATCGGCAGAACAGCCTCAAAACGTGACAATTGGACGCAGCATCTCCTGCGAACGGCGAGAGATTAGCATTTGCCACGTGACAGGAAGCATTCTGCTACTACCTTTTTCATGCCGTCTGTCATTGTATGAATCCGGAACACGGGCTGTAGGAACCTTCCGGAATGACCGTAAATTCCCGCTGTCCCAGTTGATGCGTACCGTCCAGTGCGCCGCGCAAGGCCGATGCAGGCCCAGCGCCTGCGTGAGAACGCTATACTCGCGGGCTAAATTTGAACGACTCGATTACAAGGACTCGCCCATGAAAGCGTTCGGCAAAATCCTGGGACTATTCATTCTCGGGCTGTTGCTGATCATCGTGGCTCTCGGCTTTGCCCTGACCCATCTGTTTGATCCCAACGACTACAAAGACGAGATTCGTAAACTGGTCCGCGACCGGGCACATGTCGAACTGACCCTCAAAGGCGATATCGGCTGGAGCCTGTTCCCCTGGCTGGGCCTTGAGCTGCATGACGCCAGCGTGGCAACGCTGACCGAGCCGACCAAGCCGTTCGCTGACTTGCAGATGCTCGGCCTCTCCGTGCGCGTGCTGCCGCTGCTGCGCAAGGAAGTGCAGATGAGCGACGTGCGCGTCGAAGGCCTGGACCTGATGCTCACCCGCGATGAAAACGGCCACGGCAACTGGGAAGACATCGGCAAGAAGCCCGTCGTCGCGCCAGATCCGGCACAACCGGCAGCACCTGCGCCGACGCCTGCGCCCGACAGCGCCGCCAAGGCGGAAAAATCCTGGCAGCCGCTCAAGCTGGATATCGACAGCCTGACCGTGAACAACGCGCGGATCGATTTCAATGACTTGCAGAAAGCCCGGCAATTCACTGCCGAGAGCATTCAGCTGAGCACCGGCCCCGTTCACAACGCGACCGACATCCCGATCAAGCTGACCGCCTTCCTCAGCACCAACCAGCCTGTGGTTCGCACCAAGACCGAACTGACTGGCAAGCTGCGTTTCGACCGCGCGCTCAAGCGTTATCAGCTCGACGACATGCGCTTCTCGGGCGAAGCGGCGGGCGATCCGCTGCAAGGCAAGACCCTGACCTTCTCCGCTCAAGGCCAATTGTTGGCTGACATGTCAGCCAACGTCGCCGAATGGACCAACCTCAAGCTCTCGGCCAACCAGCTGCGCGCCCTGGGCGAGCTGCACGTACGCGACCTGGACAAGGCGCCGCAGCTGAGCGGCGGGATTTCCATCGCCCAGTTCAACCTGCGCGAATTCCTCGACAGCATCGGCCAGACCGCGCCAACCCTGGGCAACAACAGCCTGACCAAACTGGAAATGGTCAGCCGCATCGCCGCCACCCAGACCAGCGTGTCGCTGGACGACCTGACCCTGAAGCTGGACGACAGCACCTTCACCGGCCATGTCGCCGTGGAAGACTTCGCCAAACAGTCACTGCGCCTGCAACTCAAGGCCGACACCTTCGACGCCGACCGCTATCGTCCGCCTCAAAGCGATCAGGCCAAGGCCGCCGGCGCTGCACGCAAGTCCGAAGTGCAGAGCGGCGAGGCTGAGGCGATGGCCGCTTCCGGCACCTCGCCGCTGCCGAACCAGCCCACTCAAGGCGCCTGGAGCGACGCACGACTGCTGCCTCAGGAGCGCCTGCGCACGCTGGATGTCGACGCTGACTTGAGCTTCGGCAAGCTGACCGTTGAGAAACTGCCGATCCAGAACGCAGCGCTGAAAACCTCGGCGCAGGGTGGCGTCATCACCCTCAACAGCTTGCGCGGCGATCTCTACAACGGCAACTTCGAGGTCAAGGGCAACCTGGACGTACGCCCCGAAGTGCCACTGGCTGCCGTGCAGACGCGCATTGTCAGAGTGCCGGTCGAGCACTTCATCCAGAGCCAGGGCACGACCCCACCCCTGCGCGGCTTGCTGACGCTGAACAGCGACGTCACGGCCAAGGGCAACAGCCAGAAAGCGCTGGTGGAAAGCCTCAACGGCACCGCCAACTTCGCGCTGAACGACGGCGTGTTGGTCAATGCCAACCTTGAGCAGCAGCTGTGTCGCGGAATCTCGGTGCTCAACCGCAAAACCCTCAGCGGCGAACCGCGTGGCAAGGACACCCCGTTCCAGCAGCTCAACGGCAACCTGGTGTTTCGCAACGGTGTGGCCAGCAACCCGGACCTGAAAGTCCGCACGCCGGGCCTGACCGTCAACGGCGATGGCGACATCGACCTGCGCGTGATGGGCATGAACTACCGCGTCGGCGTGATCATCGAAGGCGACAAGAGCGACATGCCGGATCCCGCCTGCGAGGTGAACCCGCGCTTCGTCGGCGTCGAATGGCCGATCCTCTGCCGCGGCCCGCTGGAACTGGGGGCCAAGGCCTGCCGCCTGGACAACGAAGGCCTGGGCAAGGTCGCTGCCAAACTCGCCACCGATCGCATTGGCGACAAGATCGACGAAAAGCTGGGGGACAAGGTCAGTCCCGAGCTCAAGGATGCACTCAAGGGATTGTTCAAGCGGTAACAGTCTTTGGCCGATCGCCCATCGGCCCAACGACACGATACCTGTGGGAGCCGGCTTGCTGGCGAATGCGGTATGTCTGACACTGATCGGGTGACTGACACAGCGCTTTCGCCAGCAAGCTGGCTCCCACAATTGCGAGGCCTGCACAGGCTTCAACCTCTTGCCCTGAACACCGGAACCACGATGCAACCCGAGCAGTTCTCCTCCGCCGTCCTCGACTGGTACGGCCGTCACGGCCGCCACGACCTCCCTTGGCAACACGACATCACGCCCTACCGCGTCTGGGTGTCGGAAATCATGCTGCAGCAAACCCAGGTCAGCACCGTGCTCGGCTACTTCGACCGCTTCATGCAAGCCCTGCCCAGCGTCCAGGCCCTGGCCGACGCGCCGGAAGACGAAGTGCTGCACCTGTGGACCGGCCTTGGCTACTACACCCGCGCCCGCAACCTGCAAAAGGCCGCGAAGATCGTCGTCGCCGAGCACGGCGGTGAATTTCCCCGCGATGTCGAAAAACTCACCGAGCTGCCGGGCATCGGCCTGTCCACCGCCGGAGCGATCGCCAGCATCAGCATGGGCCTGCGCGCGCCAATCCTCGACGGCAACGTCAAACGCGTGCTGGCACGCTTCACCGCCCAAGAGGGTTATCCGGGTGAACCCAAGGTGGCCAAGCAGATGTGGGCGACCGCCGAGCGCTTCACGCCCTACAGCCGCGTCAATCACTACACTCAAGCGATGATGGATCTGGGCGCCACGCTCTGCACCCGCAGCAAACCCAGCTGCCTGCTGTGCCCGCTGGAGCGCGGCTGCGAAGCGCACATGCTCGGCCAGGAAACCCGCTACCCGGTGCCCAAGCCGCGCAAGGCCGTGCCGCAGAAGCGCACGCTGATGCCGATCTTCGCCAACCGCGAGGGCGAGATCCTGCTGTATCGCCGCCCGTCCACCGGATTGTGGGGCGGTCTGTGGAGCCTGCCGGAGCTGGACGCCTTCGACGACATGCAACACCTCGCCGATCAGCATTCGCTTGAGATGGGCCAACACCAGGCACTGCCGGAGCTGGTCCACACCTTCAGCCATTTCCAGCTGACCATCGAACCCTGGCTGGTCCGGGTCGAGGAGTCCGCCCATCACGTGGCCGAGGACGACTGGCTCTGGTATAACCTCGCCACCCCGCCGCGCCTGGGCCTCGCCGCCCCGGTGAAAAAGCTGCTGAAAAACGCAGCCGACGTTTTGAATGCAGGAGAGTCGTCATGACCCGCACCGTAATGTGCCGCAAATACAAAGAAGAACTGCCAGGCCTGGAGCGCCCACCGTACCCGGGCGCCAAGGGCGAAGACATCTACAACCACGTCTCGCAGAAAGCCTGGGCCGACTGGCAGAAACACCAGACCCTGCTGATCAACGAGCGTCGCCTGAACATGATGAACGCCGAAGACCGCAAATTCCTGCAGACCGAGATGGACAAGTACCTTTCAGGCGAGGAATACGCCAAGGCCGAAGGCTACGTTCCACCGTCCGAATAACCCCGTTCAGCAGGCGTCAAACGTAAGCGAAGGAAATAATTCGATTTTTTTCAAAAACTTTCTTGACGACCTCCTGAAAAACACGTTTAATGCGCCCCGTTGCCCAGATAGCTCAGTCGGTAGAGCAGGGGATTGAAAATCCCCGTGTCGGCGGTTCGATTCCGTCTCTGGGCACCACTAATACCGAAAAACCCCTGCATCGAAAGATTCAGGGGTTTTTTATTGGGCGCGATTAAATCGGGCGACAGCGCACCGCTGCCCTTGGTTAATCAAAGCAGCTGCGCTTCAATAACCCACCGCACCGTCACCCTCGCCCGCAAAAGGACCGATCCGCATGGCTTCCCCAGACAAACAGCAAAAACGTGCCCAGCGCGCCAAAGCCAAGGCCAAGCAGAACCGTTCGGGCAAGGGCAAACCCAGCGTCGTGCACCCGGTGCTGAACCACGCGTCTGTCAACGAACCGTTCGATGACGTGACGATCGACCTCAGCACCTTCGATTTCAAGGACATCATGGAGAACGGCTTCGAGCCTGCGGACTACGATGACCTGTTCCAAGCCATGAAAGCCGCCGAGTCGATCAGCCTGTTGGCGATGTGTGTCGTGTTCCTGCAATACCCGGTGCTGGAACTGGTGATCGCCGAGGAGGATGAAGACTCGGCCACCGACTTCCTGATGGCCCTGCTGATCGTCTATCGCGGCATCTTCCACGACGAAGAGGAAGAGGTCACTGTCGAGTGGCTGGGCAGCGACACCTTTCAGGATGCCTACAATCAGGCGTCGGACATCTTGACCAAGAAGAATTCGCGAGACGCGGGTCGCCGCTGATACACGCGCTTTAATTTGCATGACATCGATCAAGACGGTAGCTTTGCGCCATTACGAGAATGCAATTCCTTCTCACTAAGGCTATCGTTTTGACACATCACTACTCCCCTTCATCCCTTCCCGCGGAGGATGAAGCAAGCCCCTACTCCAGACCGCGCATTTTCCTGCATTGGCTGTCCGCCGCCATCATCCTCTGGGCGACCTTCAGCGGCTTCGGCGTCGTATTGCTGGACACGAACGATCCGTTCCGCCAGTGGGTCGAGTCCTTCAACCCGCAGATCACCAGCCTGTTCATCCCCTTCTTCGCCTGGCGCCTGTGGCTGGCTATCAAGAGCCCGCCTGCCCGCGAACGCAGCACGGCTCAGCAACGCGTCGCCTCAGCAGCCCATAAGGCGATTTACGCAGCGGTTTCGGGGGTGTTGATCACTGGCGTGCTGATGATGAGCCATCCGGTGACGCTGATGGCCCTCATACCGCTGCCACAGCTGATTCACTCGAAGATGGCACTCGCTGAGCTGCACGAGCTGCATCACGTGCTGTGCGCGATTCTGGCGGGGTTGGTGGCGCTGCATCTGGCGGCGGTGGTGGTGCATCAGGTGCGGGGGAAGTCGGTGTTGGGGCGGATGCGCTAGCAGCCATCCCACATAATTTGTCCCAAAATTACACTTAGCTCATTGCCTGATTTAAGATAAATTTTTTCAGGCCCTGACCAAGGCCCCTTTAAGACGGGAGTTTCCCCAGTTTTTTTATAGATATTGAAATCCCACCCTTGAGATATTTTTCGCATGCCAGAGTTTTCTCACTACGACCTCGACCTGCTGAATCCAACATTTGACTCAGAGTTGGTGGACGTCCTGAGCGAGCTTGAGCACCTGCGCAGGCTCAGACTGGAAGGCGACACCCCTGCCCCTGTGTTTTTCCAGCTCAAATCCATATTTCATACACTGGAAAGCCTGGGCTCAGCACGGATCGAAGGCAACCACACCACGCTGGCCGACTACATCGACAGCAAAGTGGACGGGAAAGCCGAAGAGACCGATCAACTTCGTGAAGTCGCCAACATCGAAAAGGCCATGGACTACATCGAAGAGCGAATGAGGCCCGGCACCCAGTTAACCGAACACTTCATCCGCGAACTTCATGCGATGACTGTCCATGACCTCCATCGCGAAGGGGATAAGACGCCTGGCGCCTACCGACAAGCTCAGGTGCGTATCTCCCTGTCGGAACATCTACCTCCCGATGCCATGCAAGTCCCTGGTTACATGCAGGAATTGGTGGATTTCGTGAATCGGGAAGACTCTCCAAAATACGACCTGATGAAAGTGGCACTGGCTCATCACCGATTTGGCTGGATACATCCTTTCGGCAATGGCAACGGGCGAGTCGTGCGCCTCATTACCTATGCTCTGATGATGAAGTACGGCTTCAACGTCAGCACCGGTGGACGGGTTCTCAACCCTACGGCCGTTTTCTGCAATGACCGCGACCGCTATTACGCAATGCTTACTACCGCAGACTCAGGCACCAGCCAAGGGCTTGAGGCTTGGTGCACTTACGTCCTGGAAGGGGTCCGGGATGAGCTCAAGAAAGTGGACCTGCTCACTCGATACGAATACTTGACCCAATCGATTTTGACACCGGCCATCGCTTTCGCCCGCCAAAGGCAGTGGATCACCCATACCGAGGAGGCGGTTCTTGCGTTGGCAGTCAAATCCAAAGTGGTGAAATCCGCAGACCTCGCAAGCGTTTTACCAGGGCTTAAAAGCCCCCAACGTACGTACCTGATACGCAAGCTGGTTGATCAAGGCATGCTCCTTCCCATCAATGAGGGCGCACGCCAGTACACCATCGGATTCTCGAACAATTACCTGATTCGAGGAGTGATCAAAGCACTCCGCGAAGAGGGATTCATTCCCGCCCCCTTAGAAAACCCCTAAAAAAAACGGCCACCCTCACGCCTGAGGGCAGCCGCTTTTTTCACGCTGGCAACGCCAGCTCAATCACCCATCAATTGAGCACAACCTTCCCGGCTTTCACTGCCTTGCGGCGGCTCGACACGATCAAGCCGGCCGCAACCACCAGAATGCTCAGCAGGCCGGTGGCGATGATTTCCATGCGGTGGCCTTCCTGGAACAGCATGATGGTCAGCACCGCGACGATGAACACGATCACCGCCCACGTCAGCCCCGGGAACAGCCACATGCGGAAGTCGATGGCTTGGCCTTCGGCTTCGCGCTTACGGCGCATGCGCAGTTGCGAGACGGCGATCACCAGGTACACCAGCAGCGCGATGGCGCCGGAACTGGCGAGCAGGAAGTCGAACACGGCGGCAGGCGCGACGTAGTTGGCGAACACGGCAGCAAACGCTGCGGCGGTCGACAGCAGCACGGCCCAGTACGGGGTGCCGGCTTTGCTGGTGCGCTGGGAAACGGCAGGAGCGTCGCCGCGTTTGCCGAGGGAGAACAGCATGCGCGAGGCGGTGTACAGCGCCGAGTTCAGGCAGCTGGTCACGGCGACCAGAACCACGAGATCGACGATCAGCTTGGCGTTCGGGATGCCCATCAGGTCGAGCACGGTCTGGTAGGAACCGACCTGCGCCAGACGGCTGTCATTCCACGGCACCAGCGCCACGACCAGGAAGATCGAGACGAGGTAGAACAGGCAGATCCGCCAGATCACCGAGTTGGTGGCCTTGGTGATTTGCTGGCCCGGGTTCTTCGATTCCGCCGCCGCGATGGTGACGATTTCAGTCCCCATGAACGAGAACATGGTGGTCAGCATCGCTGCCAGCACCGCGCCCATGCCGTTTGGCAGGAAGCCGTTGGTGTCCCACAGGTGGCTGACGCCGCTGACCTGGCTGTTTGGCAGCAGGCCGAACACCGCAGCAACGCCCAGGACCACGAAGCCGATGATCGCCAGGACCTTGATCAGCGCGAACCAGAACTCGAATTCACCGTAGTTTTTCACGCTGAACAGGTTGGTCGCGGTCAGCACCAGGGTGATCACCAACGTGAAGACCCAGATGGCCACGTTCGGGAACCAGGCGTGCAGGATCGTGGCGGCGGCATTGGCTTCCAGCGGAATCACCAACACCCAGAACCACCAGTACAGCCAGCCGATGGTGAAGCCTGCCCAGTGACCGATCGCGCGGTCGGCGTAGGTCGAGAACGAACCGGTGTCCGGGGAGGCCACCGCCATCTCGGCCAACATGCGCATCACCAGCACCACCAGCGTGCCGGCTGCAGCGTAAGCCATCAGCACGGCAGGGCCTGCTTCAGCGATGGCATGACCGGAACCGACGAAAAGGCCCGCACCGATCACACCTGCGATGGACAGCATGGTGATATGGCGCGATTTAAGGCCCTGGTCGAGGTTTGAAGAATTAGGGGTACTGCTCATATAAGCAACCTTTAGGGATTTTTATACAGGTCAGGACGGTTTGCGACCCTTCGTAAAAAGATAACAACGGTCCTGTTATTTATTTTTTACGCAAGAAGTGCGCCAAGCTATTTCAAAAGCGACGTCGTACGCGGATACGCCCGTGGTAAAGGCATTGGGTAAGTATCTGAGAGAAATAGCGTTTTGCCATTTCTGTAGGAAACGTTACCAAGCGCAACAGGATAGAGACGTTTTGTCGCACCGAAAATACACACTCATCAATAAACGGCACCAAATCAGCGCACAAATCCGACCTCTCATCGCCAGGATGGCCGAAACACCCTTCCCCACGGCGTTTAAAGCTGGCACCATCGCGACCTTTTTGCGCAAGGCAAAGCTCTTTTGCCGTGCGTTGCCTGCACCGAACACATGAGGACCCGACATGGCCGAGGCCGCGCCCGCCCTGGAAATCCGCAACCTGCACAAACGCTATGGTCAGCTGGAAGTGCTCAAGGGCATCTCCCTGACCGCGCGCGATGGCGACGTGATTTCGATCCTGGGCTCCTCCGGTTCCGGCAAGTCCACGCTGCTGCGCTGCATCAACCTGTTGGAAAATCCGCACAACGGTGAAATCCTCGTCGCCGGCGAAGCGCTCAAACTCAAAGCCACGCGCCAGGGTGAACTGATTGCCGCTGATCATCGTCAGATCAATCGCCTGCGCAGCGAGATCGGTTTCGTCTTCCAGAACTTCAACCTGTGGCCGCACATGACCGTGCTCGACAACATCATCGAGGCCCCGCGCCGCGTGCTGGGTCAGAGCAAGGCCGAGGCCATTGAGGTCGCCGAAGCGTTGCTGGCCAAGGTGGGCATCGCCGACAAGCGTCATGCCTATCCGGCGCAGCTGTCGGGCGGTCAGCAACAGCGTGCGGCCATCGCCCGCACGCTGGCGATGCAGCCTAAAGTCATCCTGTTCGATGAGCCGACGTCCGCGCTGGACCCGGAGATGGTGCAGGAAGTGCTTAATGTGATTCGTGGGCTGGCCGAAGAAGGCCGGACCATGCTGATGGTGACGCACGAAATGAATTTCGCCCGGCAGGTATCCAGTGAAGTGGTGTTCCTGCACCAAGGGCTGATAGAAGAACAAGGATCGCCGCAGCAGGTCTTCGACAACCCACAATCGGCGCGCTGCAAACAATTCATGTCCAGCAATCGCTAACGGAGCAACATCGATGCAGACCCTGAAAAAACTCCTGGTGACCGCTCTTCTGGTCGTCGCTTCCAGCGCCGTTGCTGCCGACACCCTGAAAATGGGCATCGAAGGCGCCTACCCGCCGTTCAACAACAAGGACGCCAGCGGCCAGGTCGTGGGCTTCGACGTCGAAATCGGCAACGCCCTGTGCGCCAAGATGAAAGTCACCTGCGAAGTGGTCACCTCGGACTGGGACGGCATCATCCCGGCGCTGAACGCGCAGAAGTTCGACTTCATCGTCTCCTCGATGTCGATCACCGAAGAACGCAAGCAGGCCGTGGACTTCACCAACCCGTACTACTCCAACAAGCTGCAGTTCATCGCGCCAAAAGCGAGCAACCTGGGCGCTACCAACGACGCTATCAAGGAAGCCCTCAAAGGCAAGACCATCGGCGCCCAACGCGCCACGCTGTCGGGCACCTGGCTGGAAGACAACTGGGGCGACGACATCACCGTCAAGCTGTACGACTCGCAGGAAAACGCCTTCCTGGACCTCACCTCCGGTCGCGTCGACGCGCTGCTGGGCGACAAATACGCCAGCTACGAATGGCTGAAAAGCAAGGAAGGCGAGGCCTTCGAGTTCAAGGGCGAGCCCCTGCCAGGTGACGACAAGATCGGCATCGCCGTGCGCAAGGACGACCCGCTGCGCGAGAAACTGAACGAGGCGCTGAAGGAAATCATCGCCGACGGCACCTACAAGAAGATCAACGACAAGTACTTCCCGTTCAGCATCCTCTGACCTGCCTGACCCGCCCTGCCGCGACGCCCGCGGCAGGGCTCATCTGTGACCAAGCAAAGCCATGAACTTCGATCTCCAAGGATTCGGCCCCGCCCTCGCGGCTGGCGTGCTGATGACCATCCAACTCGCGCTGTCCGCCCTGTGCCTGGGCCTGGTTCTGGGCCTGCTCGGAGCGCTGGCGAAAACCTCGCCCCATCGCGCCCTGCAATGGGTCGGCGGCACCTACTCGACCCTGGTGCGCGGCATTCCTGAGCTGCTCTGGGTGCTGCTGATCTACTTCGGCACCGTCAGCTCGATGCGCGCCATCGGCCATGTGTTCGGCATTCCTAACCTGTCGCTCAGCGCGTTTGCCGCAGGCGTCATCGCCTTGGGCCTGTGCTTCGGCGCGTACGCCACTGAGGTATTTCGCGGCGCCATGTTGTCGATCCCCAAGGGCCATCGCGAAGCCGGGCTGGCGCTGGGCCTGTCGCGCTCGCGGATCTTCATCAAGCTGGTGATGCCGCAAATGTGGCGCATCGCCCTGCCGGGGTTGGGCAACCTGTTCATGATCCTGATGAAGGACACCGCGCTGGTCTCGGTGATCGGCCTTGAAGAAGTCATGCGTCACGCGCAGATCGCCGTCACCACCACCAAACAGCCCTTCACCTTTTATATGGTCGCGGCATTCATGTATCTGGGCATGACCGCGCTGTCGATGATCGGCCTGGCGTGGCTCGAACGACGCGCCTCGGTCGGCTTCACAAGGAGCGCGTCATGAGTTGGGAATTCGTCCTCAAATGGCTGCCCAAACTGCTGCAGGGCGCGACCCTGACGCTGGAACTGGTGGCCGTCGCGGTGGTGCTCGGCCTGATCCTGGCTATCCCCATGGGCATCGCCCGCGCCTCGCGCAGCCCCTACGTGCGTGCCCTGCCCTACGCCTACATCTTCTTCTTTCGCGGCACGCCGCTGCTGGTGCAGCTGTTCCTCGTCTATTACGGCCTGGCGCAGTTCGACGCCGTGACCCAGAGCGCGTTCTGGCCCTACCTGCGCGAGCCGTTCTTCTGCGCCGCGCTGACCATGACGCTGCACACCACGGCCTACATCGCCGAAATCCTGCGCGGCGCGATTCAGGCCGTGCCACCCGGCGAAATCGAAGCCGCCCGCGCGCTGGGCATGTCCAAGGGCAAGGCGCTGCTCTACATCGTCCTGCCCCGCGCCGCACGCATCGGCCTGCCTGCGTACAGCAACGAAGTCATCCTGATGCTCAAGGCCAGCGCCCTGGCCAGCACCGTGACCCTGCTCGACATCACCGGCATGGCCCGCACCATCAACGCGCGCACCTACATGCCGGAGCAGACGTTCTTCATCGCCGGGCTGATCTATCTGGTGATGTCGTTCGTGCTGGTGCAAGGCTTCAAACTGCTGGAGCGGTATTTGCGGGTGGATGCGAGTCAGGGGCGCTGAGGTTTCCGGCCATCGCTCGCCGCCCCGCTTTTGATTCTGTGGGAGCGAATTCATTCGCGATGCGATCGTACATCCGACACATCTCAACCGGATGTACCCCCGCCTCGCGAATTCATTCGCTCCCACAGGACTAAGCACTCACCCTCAGCTACCTCCTTCCTTCAATACCCCGTAAGCTTTTCCCACGCCCAGCCCTGCTCATTCCGATCATGCCCCTGCACCCCGCCGACCTCACATCTCGCTTCCTAGCGCTCGACGCCTTCCTGCTCGCGCACCAACACCTATGGCGGCCAAAACCCTTCACCCATCGCCAACTCCCCTGGGAAGCCCAGCACCCGGAGCTGTCCACCTGGCTGCGCCAACGCTCCCTGGAAGACGCCGAAGCCGCCCACAACCACCCCGAACACCTTAACGCCCCCGAGCCCTTCGCCCAACTCGCCAGGCAATCCACATCCCTGAGCGAAGTCGACGCCCTGCCAACCCACGCCCTCAACGCCATCCCCTCGCGCATGAGCGTCGACGTGCCCGGTCGCAAATGGCAACAGATCGAAGCGTTCGCCAGCAGCCTGAGTTTTACAAAAGCCCCCAGCCACTGGCTCGACTGGTGCGCCGGTAAAGGCCACCTCGGCCGACGCCTCGCCCACGACGGCCATGCCCTCACCTGCCTCGAATACGATCCAGCGCTGGTTGAATCAGGCCGCCTGCTCAGCGACAAACTCGGCATGCACGCCACCCATCTGCACCAGGACGTCATGGCCGAAACCGCCGCTGACAGGCTCGACGCCCACCACACCCCCGTCGCCCTGCACGCCTGCGGCGACCTCCACGTGCGTCTCATGCAACTGGCCAGCAACGCCCACTGCCAACAACTGGCCATCGCCCCGTGCTGCTACAACCGCATCGCCAGCGATCACTACCAGGCGCTGTCAAACGAAGGCCGCGCCTCCTCTCTAAAGCTGTCCCTGGACGATCTCGGCCTGCCCCTCAGCGAAACCGTCACCGCAGGCGCCCGCGTACGCCGCCAGCGCGACACCTCCATGGCCCGCCGCCTGGCCTTCGACGTGCTGCAACGCCAACTACGCGGCGTCGACGACTACCTGCCCACCCCTTCACTGCCCAGCGCCTGGCTAGACAAACCCTTCGCCGACTACTGCCGCGACCTCGCCGAACTCAAACAACTGCCAGCCCCCGGCCCGCAAGACTGGGCCGAACTCGAAGCCACCGGCTGGCAACGCCTCGCCCACGTGCGCAACCTCGAACTGCTGCGCAACCTCTTCCGCCGCCCCCTCGAACTCTGGCTCATCCTCGACCGCGCCCTCTACCTGCAACAGCGTGACTACGAAGTCCGGATCGGCACCTTCTGCGCCAGCCACGTCACACCGAGAAATCTGCTCATCCTCGCCGAACGAAAATGACCCACGCCAAGGGCCTCATCCTGTGGATAACTCTGTTGACGAAATTCCGCCGAACGCACAGAAAACCTGATCCGCAAACGATTTCACCAATTGGTCATTTTTTAGACAGGTGTTAAATTTGCGCAAAAACAGTAGCTTGCGAATCGATGAGAACAGTTCCACAAAACCACCGCTCGTTGCCGCCCCAATGGATCACTTGTGAATAACGCCCAGCACGGGAAAGCATAAGCAGGGTAAAAAAACTGAAATTAAGGCTTTACTCGACAGACCAAATCCCTATAATCAGCGCCCACACGCCGGTATAGCTCAGTTGGTAGAGCAACTGACTTGTAATCAGTAGGTCCCGGGTTCGACTCCTGGTGCCGGCACCATAACTCAGCGAGAAAGGCTCACCGAAAGGTGGGCCTTTTTTGTTTGTGGTCAGATACAGCAGGTGACTGAACAGTTCGCTAACCCAGGGCACTTATCAGCCAAACAAGCCACGCTGCCAGCTTTCCTCCCCCACAATCGATATCGGCACCCCTGCCTCTCGCAATTCCACGGCCTTCATGGTCTTGGTGCCATAGGTGCTATGCCGCCATTGGTCGTTACCGATGCTGCCTACGACCAGGTAGTGCACCTTCTTGCTCACTCCACCGCCAATCAACCCGTCACGCTCCTCCACTAGAGCTTGGCAGTCCTTCCGTGGCCCGTAAGCCATAACACCGGTAAACACGAAAACGCGATTGGTCCACACCAGTTCAGGCTGCGGTGCATCAACAGGCAGATCATTAGGAGCAATCACAACCGGCCCACCGTCCTGCGGCATCGCAACAGGCCGACCAGCAAAACCATGCAATAAGCTGAACAACTCAAGCGACTCGTCTTCGTCAAGGACGTTGTCCTGAAGCATGCAGGCAAGGCGCGAATACAGCAGATTGATCACTGGATCATCCAGATGGACGACATGGGTTTCCAACTATTGCTTGAGAAATACGGCTTCGGTGGTATTCACCACGCCGTCAGCGATCAGCCCGGCGGCGATACCCACCAGAGCATCGGCGGCGCGGCGATCAATACGCGCATTGTGGAAGAATCGGCTGTTGGAGAATTCGTTGTGCAAGTCCATGGCAAAGGCTTCCTTAAGTTTTACATCTGGGTTTGAGCTGAAATTCAGAATGACCAAGCTTGGAAAGCAAGGTTGGTCTATCAATTTGGGACACCCGGTTCATCAGAGTCTGCCGGGGGCTTAACGGCTTCAGGCTGCGCACTACTGCCTGCTTGCTGAGTATCCTGCCGCCACCACGGAGGCTGAACAGCCACAGCATCCCTAGTGACGGAGCTAATTATCCGTACCACGTCGTATGACCTAACGCCGTCCACATGCTCGCTTAGGCTAGCGGCCGTATTGGCCCACAGCGGGTCCAGGACGAAGTCGATGCCGTTGGTTCTTGCAAGTTTCGCAGCAGGCACGAAGTCTGAATCGCCAGCGATCAACACGATCACGTCAGCCAGTTTGTTGAGCGCCAGGGTCGTGATGTCCATACCGAGCTTTATGTCGACAGCCTTCTGGTCGATGTCGAAATGGAAATCAGAATTGGCGAGGTCCGCCCAAGCCATTTGCCCCTTAAGCAACGCATCCAGGGCGTGATCGTTTAGTCGCCACCGACCGCTTTTCGACAGCTCTCCAAGTCGTAACGCCGTCTTGCGACTTCGTTTCAGGCGGTCGTGAAGTTCCCCCCGCACTTTGTAGGGAGGATGCTCCTTGAAGTTGATCGTGCCTGGCGTTTTATGGCCCTCTGAGGCGATTGGGTATCGGACTTGTTTGTCGTTCGGTGGACAGTCGTAGTAATAGATACGGTAGAGCTCGCGGGGGAGAGCTCTACGTTCTTCGATGTGGTTTTTGACGAGTAGGTGAACGATCGTACTCAAGTGCTCGGCTGTCAGGACAAGGCCGGGGCGGAAGTATTTTCGGACGAAGAAACGCACCCTTTCGAAGAAGAAACCACCATCCACCAGCACCGCCGTCCTTTTCATAGAGCATCCTTGAGGCAAAAAAAAGTCCAGGACCGCCGGGCAGGTTCTAAAGATTGCCTGCGAGCTGTACTGGACTGTGGCTGAAATTATGATGAAAGCTTGAGTGCAACGTCAACCGAAAATCGGCCATTTGCATCGATCATGTTATTCGTCTAATTGAAGACCATAAGCCGTTCAAGAAGTCTGCCCCCTGCGACCGACACATCCCTCCACAAAACAAACCAGATCCTGTAGGACGCTTCTGAATTTAGTCGCTATCCTCCCCAACCGCTTGTACAGGCCTGACGCCACGTCTACCTTCTGGCCCGTCGTTGCTATCAGCGACCGGGTTTAGTCGCCCGAATACGTCAGGTGTACAAGGCGCCTCCATGTCTCGCATTGCTGTCTTCGGCAGCAGCGCGCCTGTTCTATGGTGGCCGTACGTGGGGCACATTCGTGTGCGCCGGATGCCTGACGTTCTGGTCGACTAACCCGCGTATGGCCGCCACCCTTTCGTTTAGTCGCGAAGCTTGGCGGTTTCACCACGTCAGGAGCGTCACGATGATCAGATCCACCCCTCACCCACCCGAAATCCCTGTCACTCAATCCATCCCCTTCGGCGTCAACTTCGGCAGCCACAGTCTCTTCAACGTTCAGTCCGGTATCCGCGTCGACGACGCGTTGGTCCTGGTCTCTGAATACCTCAGTTGCGCAGCCGCCACGGCCTATCAATCTGCTGACAACACGACGGCCGAGTTCCGGCCCTTGGCCAGATCGGTCGTGCATCAGATCGAAGCGGCGAAGGCGTTGGTTGAGGCTTCGCTGGCGGGGTTGGCGAGTCAGAAGCGTGATAGCGCTCAAGAAGGCACTCGCGCGTCCGATACGCCTGTGTCCCTTTAGCCGTCGGCTCAGGCCTCAAGGCCCTCATGCGTTTTTTCATGCGCATCCTCGGTGGCGCCTTCTCGCCGGTTGTCTCCCCGCATAAATTGACTGCGTTTCTCAAGTCACCGAGGGCGTCGAGAAATGGTTGGGAGACAAAGGTGCCATTGTTCCGGGCGGCAAGGATCGAAGTTCATGGAATGAGCCTATATGAGCCGCTATAGGCCAACGATGAGCCCCTATGAGCCTGAGTTTCAGGAACGAATAAGCGTGAGGCGTAGAAGCCGTTAGTGGCTCAATTGCAGAGCTGAGTTAGCAACCTACAGCAGCTCAGCGTCTCTACCACGCGACGCCGCTCATCCGATAACCCTCATCTCGGCCCATCCCCCGGAACCGAACCCTACCCCGGCAACTCAAGTAAATAGCGGCTACGCTGCACGCTGACGGCTCTGCCACACGTTTGTGGACAGCTTCAACGCACAAGGCAGTGACGATCCCATTTCCGGCAACGGATGACGTTTCGACCGTCCCACGACCTGCATCGACTCCACGCCCTAAAATCCGTGGGTGGAGGGCATGGTTTTGCGTTGGTTGGCGCCCACTATGGCTTTTGTGACAGGACGTCTGCCGCCGCGACGAGGGGGATGTGCGTTTTTGCAGAGGGGTATTCGCCCGTCGGCCATCGCCCGCACAGAACGATCACTGATAAAAGGGAATTACCATGAGCATTCTTAGCAGCATTCTTGAAAAACTCGGATTCGGGTCAGCCAATGCCAGTCCGCAACCTGCGCCTGATACGTCCGCAGCACCGCCGGCAGGCGGTACGGCGGCCTCGACCGGGACGCCTGCGCCGGCCAGTCCCGAGCAGGTGAAGGCCAAGCTCGATGAGTTGAAACAGGCTAACCCAGGCCTGAACCCGCAAACCTCGATCGTCGATCTGTTGACGGCCCTGAAGCTGGACAGCAGTTCTGAGCATCGCAAGCAATTGTTCGACGAACTCAAAGCATCCGGCGCCCTCCAACTTGACGGCGACTATAAAGGCACGGCTGAGCAGAACATCAAGCTGCATGAGGCCGTGCTGAAGAAGGCGGCTCAGTAACGCGAAGGCCTGACCCCACTTGAAACGCTGCGCCTGACATCAGGCGCAGCGTTTTTGTTTTCAGTCGTGGCTCTTGTCGAGGGTGCGTAATTTCTCGGGCAGTGCCCACAGCAACAATCCCGCCGCAATCACGCTGGTGACGCCGATCACGTAGAGGGCAGGCGTGGTGCTGCCTGTCATGTCCTTGATGCCGCCGACCATGATCGGGCTGACGATGCCGCCGAACTGGCCAAGGGTGTTGATCAGCGCGATGCCGCCCGCCGCACCTGCGCCTGCACCGGCCAGCAATTTGGGTGGCAGGGTCCAGAAAGCCGGGATGGAGGCGACGATGCCGGCGCCGAGCATGGCCAGCGAGAGGATGAGCATGCTGGTGTGCTGGGCGAAGATCCCGGCGCTGAAGAAGCCAACGGCGCCGAGCACGACCAGGCCGCAGACGAACTTGCGACGCTCGCCGCTGGCATCGGACAGGCGCCCTACGACGACCATGCTGATGGCACCAAAGATGTAAGGAATCGCAGTGAGCAGGCCGATGACGACCGGGCTCTCGACGCCTGCGCTGCGAATCAGCTGTGGCGCCCAGAAGTTGAGGCCGTAGGACGCGACCTGGATCAGAAAGTAGATCAGGCCGAGCATCAGGAAGCCGGGCATTTTCAGGGCCGTCAGCAGTGAGCCGTGTTTGTTCGGTTCATGCTGGGCGATGCGGCTGGAGAGGTAGGTTTTCTCGGCATCGGTGAGCCAGGGTGCGTCGGACACACGGTCTTTCAAAATCTTCAGCACGGCGATACCCAGTGCAATACAAGGCAGGCCGCCGAGCAGGAACAACCAGTGCCAGCCGCGCATTTGCATCACGCCGTCCATGTGGCCGAGCACCAGACCCGAGATCGGCGCGCCGAGCAATCCTGCGAAGGCCGAGGCGAGGAACAGGATCGAGGTGATACGGCCGCGGTAGGTCTGTGGAAACCACAGCGTGAGATAAAACAACACGCCCGGTGCGAAACCGGCTTCCATCGCGCCGATGATGAAGCGCAGCACGTAGAACTGCCATTCAGCGTTGACGAAGACCATGAGCGCCGTCGCGATGCCCCAGGAAATCATGATGCGAGCGATCCAGCGGCGTGCGCCGACCTTGTACAGCATGATGTTGCTCGGCACTTCGAACAGCACGTAACCGATCACGAACAGGCTCGCGCCCAGGCCGTAAGCGGTGTCGCTCAGGCTCAGGTCGGTCTGCAGCTGGAACTTGGCGAAGCTGATGTTGATGCGGTCGAAGAAGGCGAACAGGTAGCAGACCATGATCAACGGCATCAGGCGCCACGCGACTTTGCGGATCAGCGCTTTTTCGGCGCTCACAACCTCGGCGAGGCTGCTGTTCGGGTTCAGAACAGAGATTGTCATTGCGGTAACTCCAGTTGGACTTCCCAAAGGGAGCCCTATTGTTTTTGTTGTCTGGACGAACAGGCTGTGGGGCGTGTTCGTTCGTGGTTATGGGTGCAATCCAATGCGTACGCTGATTGTCAGCCGAGCGCCTTATGTGGGAGCCGGCTTGGTGCGGGCGGCGTTCCGACGAAAGCGTCGGGCCAGTCACGATGAGTTGATTGACCCACCGCATTCGCCAGCAAGCCGGCTCCCACAAGGGAGGATTTTTCGACTCAGGTGGGCAGGTTTTCAGGCGCCGGATGCAGATCACAATTGCGCCCGGCCTTGGCAACCTGGCCTGGCATTTCGTGCCCCAGCAGCGTAGGCAAGCCGCGCGACAGCGTGAGCAAGTGCGGCAAGTCGATGCCGGTCTCGATGCCCATTTCGTCGCACAGGTTCACCAGGTCTTCGGTGCAGATATTCCCTGACGCACCGGGGGCGAACGGGCAACCACCGAGGCCGCCGAGGGAGGCATCGAAACGTCGCGCACCGGCTTCATAGGCTGCGAGCACGTTGCTCAGGCCCAGGCCTCGGGTGTTGTGAAAATGCAGGGTCAGCGCCGACGCAGGCAGGCGAGTCAAAACCCGCTGGACGATGCGATGCACCTGGCGCGGATTGGCCATGCCGGTGGTGTCGGCGAGGGAGATGCCTTGCATGCCCAGCTCCAGATAAGCGTCGACGATCTGCAGCACGCGGTCTTCGTCGATCCTGCCTTCGAAGGGGCAGCCGAAGGTCGTCGCGATCGAGCCGTTGAGGCTCACGGCGCTGCCCGCAGCGTATGAAACGATGTCACCAAAAGCGCTGAGCGACTGCTCGCCGCGCATGCGCATGTTGGCCAGGTTGTGGGTCTGGCTGGCCGACATCACCAGGTTCAGTTCATCGGCCCCTGCGGCCATGGCGCGCTCGGCGCCTTTGAGGTTGGGGATCAGCGCCACATAAATCACACCGGGCTGACGCTGGATGCCGCGAAACACCTCGTCACCATCGCGCAGCGCCGGAATGGCCTTGGGCGAAACAAAAGAACCGGCTTCGATGCGGCTGAAACCGGCCAGAGAAAGTTGGTTGATCAGCGCGATCTTGTCGGCCGTTTCGACCCAGGTCGGCTCGATCTGCAGGCCATCGCGCGGCGAAACTTCCTGGACGATCAGGCGCTCGGAAAAGTCAGTAATCATTGCACCACCCCATCAGTCTTGAGTTGCGCGATATCGGCGGCGGTCAGGCCCAGGTCGCCGAGCACGCTGTCGGTGTGTTGGCCCAACGCGGGCCCTTGCCAGTTCACCGTGCCCGGCGTTGCGGAAAGCTTGGGCACGATGCCCGGCATTTTCACCTGAGGGCCGCCGGGCAACTGTGCGTCGAGGATCATCTCGCGGGCCTGGTAGTGCGGGTCGGCGACGATATCGGCGACGTTATAGATGCGCCCGGCTGGCACTTGCGCCTGCTCCAGCGCTTGCAGCACGTCATCGATGGGCAGGCTGGACGACCAGGCGCTGATCGCAGCGTCGAGCATGTCGCTTTGCGCGGCGCGGCCATCGTTCTGGGCAAATTCAGGTGCTTCGGCCAGGTCAGGCCGGCCGATGGTGTGCATCAGACGCTTGAAGATCGGGTCGCTGTTGCCGGCGATCACCACGAAGGCGCCTTCGGCGGTCGGATAGGTGTTGGAAGGTGCGATGCCCGGCAGCGCGCCGCCGGTACGTTCGCGAACGTGGCCGAGCATGTCGTACTCGGGCACCAGGCTTTCCATGACGTTGAACACGCTTTCGACCAGCGACACGTCGACGATCTGGCCATCGCCCTGCCCGGTTTTCACCCGCAGCAGCGACATCAACGCGCCCATTACGGCGTGCATCGAAGCCAAGGAATCACCAAGGCTGACGCCCACTCGTGCAGGTGGCGAACCGGGTGTGCCGGTGGTGTAACGAATGCCGCCCATGGCCTCGCCGATGGCGCCGAAGCCCGGACGATCGCGATAAGGGCCGGATTGGCCGTAGCCCGAGATACGCACCAGCGTCAGTTTGGGGTTCAGGGCGTGCAGGACATCCCAACCCAGGCCGAGCTTTTCCAGCGCACCGGGGCGCAGGTTTTCGATCAGCACGTCGGCGCTTTCGGCCAGGCGTTTGACGATCTCGATGCCTTCGGATGATTTGAGGTTCAGCGAAAGGGATTTCTTGTTTCGCGATTGCAGGTACCACCACAGCGAGGTGCCTTCGTGCAGCTTTCGCCATTTACGAAGTGGGTCACCCTGCCCCATGGATTCGATCTTGATCACCTCGGCGCCGAACTCACCCATCAGGCGGGCGGCGAAGGGCGCTGCGATCAGTGTGCCGATTTCAATCACGCGCACACCGTTCAGGGGGCCTGTCATAGCGGATACCTCAAGTGTTTCTTGGAATTGTAACCAAGACTAGAGGACCGGCGTTCGGCAAATCCAACCGTATGTTGGCAAGGGTCGTTCGCGAAACGCGAACGCTCTCACAGGTGCCGTTGAAGGTGTTCGAAGAGCAGCAGGCTGACCGGCGACAGCGCAGCCTTGTCGCGCACCACCAGAATCAGCGTGCGCTGCGCCCAGGCGTCGCTCAGGGCGACAGCGGTCAGGCCCAATGGCGTGCCCAGCAACTCAAACGCCCTACGCGGCAAAACGCCGATTCCCATGTTCGCCTGCACCATGCGGCACATGGCATCGAAGCCCGGCACATGAATGCGCACCCGCAGCGGCCTGCCGTGGGAGCGCGCGGCGGTGTGGGTGCGCATGTTGATGGAGCTGGCGGCGTGCAGGCCGATATGATCGCTGCCGAGGGTGTCTTCGAACGCCACCTGTTCGCGTTTCGCCAACGGGTGGTCGGGGCGCATCACCACCACCAGTTCATCGCGACGGTACGGCACGCTGTAGAGCCCCTGCACGTCGGTGTCTTCGGAGCAGATGCCAATGTCGGCAACGCCGTCGATGAGGCCTTGCACCACGCCATTGCTGGGGCGCTCTTCGAGGTCGATCTTGACCAGGGCGTGGCTGGTGGTGAACTCGTGCAGGTCTTCGGGGAGGAACTGAATGATCGCCGACAGATTGGCCAGCATGCGCACGTAGCCGCGCATACCCTGCAAATGCTCGTCGAGTTCGAGGCCCATTTTTTCGAGATCCGAAAGCATGCGCCGGGCGTGATGCAGCAGGGTTTCGCCCGCCGCCGTGAGCACCATGCCTTTGGCGTTGCGCACGAACAGGCCGATGCCAAGCACCTCTTCCAGCTCCATCAGCCGCTTGCTCGCCGCGGACGTGGCGATGGCCTCGCGAGCTGCCGCACGGGTCAGGGTGCCTTCTTCGTACACTGCGACGAACAGCTTGAGGGTGATCAGATCAAGGCGGCGGATGAGGTTTTTGTGCAGCATGCTGAAGGTCTCAGTGGCCGGGCGAAGCTGCGAATATACGCAAACCGACGAATGAACGTTTGCCGGTGTGTCTGTCTGAATCGTGTACCGCCCGTATTTGCGGGCGTTTGCGAGGCCGGAGGCGCTGCGTCGATGCATTGATCGAACAGGCCCCTCCCCGATCACGCTGCCTTCGAGTAACGTATAGCCATGTCCCACGGGCCAGCGCCTCGCCATCGAGGCCGCCGCGACCGGTAAACGCAACACGAGAGAAGACCCGCCGTGCACAAAGTCCGATTGATCAAATACGTCTGGACCCATCAGACCCCTGAAATTTCCTCGGAATGGTCCAAGCTGCTGTATGAGGTCGAGCTGCCGTTCGTGCCGTTCCATGGCCTGAACATTCAACTGCCCGATCAGCGCGCCTGGCGGATTCGCGACGTCGAATGGAACGTCGAAGAACAGACCTTCCGTTGCCATATCGAAGACCAGTTCATGAACCTGCTGGACGTCGACGATTCCTATGAAGACTGGATCGACATGCTGCTCGAATGCGGCTGGGAACTGAGCGGTCGCTACACCAACGAGCACAACAAGACCTGATTTCACGCACGCGACATGGATGTTTTTCAGCATTGCGGCGCAATGCTGTAAGTTGACCAGCAAAATCATGAACACCGATTCATGAGCCAGGAAAGAGGCCTGCCTGACAGGCCCGGTATTGACCTTGAGCGCTGCTGCCATGAAATGGATGTCCCGCTTTACCTGTTGCGCGGTCGGCGCGTTGCTGGTGTGGCCGTCGATTGCCTCTGCGACACCTGCCGTTGAGTTCTACGCCCCCGAAGCGCCGCCTCTGACGATGCTCACTCAGAACGAGCAGCACGGCATCGTCGGTGATATCGCACTCAAGGCTGTGACCATGGCCGGGTATTCCGCGAATTTGCTGTCTCCCCCGTGGCCCCGTGCGCAACGCGAAGTGAGCATCGGCCGGGACATGCTGATCGCCCCGCTGACACGCACCCAGAGTCGCGAAGACAACTTCACCTGGATCGCCCCGATCCTGACCATGGACCGCACGTTTTTCAGCCTGACCAAACGCGTCGACAGCTTCGAGGAGGCGAAGAAGGCCTTCAAACTGATCGCCGTGGGGCTGGGCACCGCACAGGAGACCCGCCTGCGCGACGAAGGCTTTCCGGCATCGCAGATCTACCCACTCAAGATCGGCGAAAATCCGGCGCAGATGCTGCTCAAGGGGCGCGTCGATGCGTGGTTCAACGGCGTGCCTGAGACGCGCTACTTCTGGCAGCAGGTCAGCGATCAGCCATTGGTCATGAGCCGCATATTGATGACCGCCAACCTGTATCTGGCGTGCTCGAAAAATTGCGACCCCGTGATGGTGGAGAAGCTCAGGACAGCGCTCGACCAGCTGGAGGCCGATGGCACGCAGGAGAGGATTGAGGCGGGGTATATGAAAGGGTTGCCGAACTGGTAAGTGCCACGCTGCTCGTGTGGGAGCCGGCTTGCTGGCGAATGTGATGGGTCAGTCGACTTGTCTCGTACTGACCCACCGCTTTCGCCAGCAAGGCGGCTCCCATAATTATTTCGCCATCCCGATGCAGGCATACGACGTCACGTCACGGGATCAGAATCACCTTGTCCGTACTGCCCTGATTCACTGCCGCGTAATGCGCCAACCCCTGCTCTATCGGCGTTTCCACCAGATCAGTCGGCAGCGGCAGCTTGCCTTCGTCGAACAACTGGCCGAACTGTTCGAGCATCCGCGCGCAGGCTTCGACGTTGTACAGCAGCGAGTTGATACCCACCACCGAGCCGCCTTTGCGATACAGCGCCAGCGCTGGCATTTGCACATGGCCGTCGACTGGCGCGGCGATGATGGCGATGCGGCCGAAGGGCGCCAGGGCCTGAACCGAGGCCGGTAGCCAGAAGCCGGTGGTGTCGAAGATCACGTCTGCGCCGCCTGTGAATACCGCGCCGACCTGCGCTGCCAACTCTTCAGGCTTGCCCAGCAGGATTGCGTCGTAGCCCTGCTCTTTCAGCGCATCCACTTGCTCCGGGCGACGCACCGCTGCCAGGACTTTTGCCCCACGCACTTTCGCCAACGCGATGGCCGCGCTGCCGACCGCGCCGTTGGCACCGATCACCAGCAGACGCGTGTTGGCGTCCACCAGGCTGCGCTCCAGCGCATCCCAAGCCGTGGTATACGGCACGCCGAGGCTGGCGGCCTGGGCGAAACTCAAGGACTTGGGTTTGAGCGCCACGCCCTTGGCCGACAGGGTGATGTAACCGGCATGGGAGCCGTTGCGCGAGAAACCGATTTGATTGCCCGTGCCCCAGACTTCCTGGCCGATCAACGCCTGCTGGCCTTCGACCACGACACCGGCGAAGTCACGACCCGGCACTCGCGGCAGCGTGGTGTAGGGAAAACGACCCAGCACGTTCTTCACGTCGCTGGGGTTCAGGCCTGCGGCCTTGATCTGCACCAGCACCTCGCCTCCTGCAGGAACAGGGGTCGGCAGCTCGACGACTTCCAGCGCAGCCAGGTCGCCGGTTCGGGAAAATTGCAGTGCTTTCATGGTGTTCACATCCAGATAAGAAAAGCGGAAATCAAGAAATCAGGTTGGCAACCAGCTGGCGGCCCATCGGCCAGAGCTTTTCGCCCGCCTGCATGCCAAGCAGGCCGACCAACGCGACCAGGGGCGGCGCAGGGGAGCGAAAGTCGAGGGCGCCGTACAACAGGCCGACGGCGATGCCGATGGCGAGGGAAATGATGTAACTCATGACGAACTCCGGGGCTTGCGGCGTGCGGCACGATTGCGGCACGGCGGCGTGAAGCGATGACCAGAGTGTAAGAAACGGGCGGCCGAGCTACCGGCCAAGTACTTCTGAATTTCGGACAAGGCAGCCCAAAACGGTCAACCCGCCTGTTCGCCCAGCGGATACTGCGAAGGCGCGACACCCAGTTCACGACGAAACATGTCGCTGAAGCTGCTAGGCGAGTACCCCATCGAACGCGCAATGGTGCTGACCGGCACGCCCTGAATGATCTCCGCCACCGCCGTCGCCAGCTGCACTTGCCTTCGCCATTCGGCAAAGCCCATGCCCAGCGCACCCTGAAACAGGCGCGACAAGGTGCGCACACTGGCACCGGCATTCTCGGCGTGCTGCTCGAACGACACATCAATCGAAGGCTCGATCATCACCGCCTGGCAGACATTCATCAGCCGTCGGTCGCTGTCGTCCGGCATCGGCACTTTCAACAGCGAGCGTTTCGCGCGTTTGAGCTCCAGCAACGCCAGGCCGACCAGCGCGTTGTAGTACTCCGAATCCTTGTCTTCTTCAGCCACCAGACTGACGATCAGCTCGCGCAACAGCTTCGCCACCTCGAAGACCTGAACCGAACTCTCTAGCGTCTGCGCCAGCGCCGGGCGCAGGTAGATGTTGCGCATCTCCAGATCCGACACCACGCGAATGCCATGAGGCACCCCCGGCGGCAGCCACACCGCACGCTGCGGCGGCACCACCAGTGCCTCGTTCGGCGTCTCGACCCACATCACCCCCGACATCGCATACAACACCTGCCCCCAGTCATGCTCATGGGGCTCGATATACAAGCCACGCGGGTACGTGCGCGAAACGCGCTGCACAGGGACGGCGGTGTTGGTGAGATCAGGAGGCGCGGCGAGGGCCATGGGGGTGACCGGGTGGGATTGGGGAGATGGGCAATGTTAACGGAATCACCCCGAGCAAAACAAAAACGCCCCGATCTCTCGACCGGGGCGTTCTTTACGGCATCAGCTCAACAGCCGCTCAACATCAGAAAACGTTGATCGGGTAGTCGATGAAGATACGGGTCTCGTTACCACCTACGTTGTAGTTGGAAGCGTTGTCCGAGACGCGCAGCCACGAGTTGCGCAGGCGCAGGGACAGGTCTTTGGCCGGACCGCTCTGGACGACGTAGGTCAGCTGGCTGAACAGTTCGCGCTCGTCGCCATCGCCACGGTTGGAGCCATCGTCGATGTTGTCGCCGCGTACGTAAGCGACCTTGTAGCTCAGGCCCGGGGTGACCACGGTGGACAGGTTCACGCCGTAGCCCAGCTGCCAGGAGCGCTCGTCCTTGCCGTTGAAGTCAGACCAGTAGGAGTTGGCCAGGTAGATGGAGTTGCCACCGTCGCTGAAGCCGCCGTTGTTGCGATAGCCGCCGTAGTTGTAGCCGGTTTCGCCAGTGCTGCGCTGATGCGCGATGGTGAAGGAGTGGATGCCGATGGCCCAGGTCGCGGCCAGGCTCCAGATCTTGTTGTCGCGCGCGTCGTCAACTGCGACGTCTTTGTCCAGCTTGGTCTTGTAGCCGTTGAAGTCCAGGGTCAGGGACTGATCCTGCGGCAGGGCGAAGACGTAGTTCAGGTTCAGGTACTGCTTCTTCAGGGTGTCTTCGTCGTCGGAACCGTAGAACGCCGCGCTGAACGCGTCGGTGAACTTGTAGCTACCGCCGTAGACGTTGATGCTCTTCAGGTCGCCGCTGTCGCGGCCTTCGGCGCTCTTGCGGGTCTGCGCGGTGAAACGACCGGCGACCAGGGTCAGGTCCTTGATCTCTTTGGAGGTGATCATCGTGCCGGTGTAGCTTTCCTGCAGCAGACGCGAGTTGTCGTAACTCAGCACCGGCAGCTCGGGCATCATGTCGCCGTATTTGAGCTCGGTCTTGGAGATGCGGAATTTGACCGCGCCACCGAAGCGCTGCAAGTCATCAGCCGCGTTGCCGCTGTCGCCCTGCTTGAAGAAGTCGATGCCACCGGCGCCGCTCTTGCCCTTGCCGCCATCCAGACGCACGGCGTACAGGCCGAATGCGTCGACGCCGACACCGACGGTGCCCTGGGTGAAACCGGAGGAGTAGTTGGCCATGAACGCCTGGCCCCACTCGGCGCGGTCTTCAGGCCCGCCTTTGTAATCGCGGCTGATGTAGGCGTTACGCAGATTGACCTTCAGGCTGCTGTCTTCGACAAAGCCGTTGGCGTCTGCCTGACCGTCTGCCATGGCGTGGCTGGCGGCGAGGATGCTCAGGGCGAGCAGGCCGATACGCTGTTTCATCTTGTTGTCCTTGTGTGCAGATTGATCGCGCGCTGTGGCAAAAACCGGGGCAGGTCATTGCGTCTTCCCCAGACTTGAACAGTCCCGGAAGCCCGCACGAAATCATCGCAGTGGACTACTGATGCACGTACATGGCGCTGGGCCACAGGCGGTGGAGGCGCGAATGCTATCCGCGGCATACAGGCGTGTCAATTTGATGAAGGCCAAATCGACAGGGGTGAAAGCCTCTCCAGACCTGGGAGAGGCCAACCGCTTTCAGTTGTTCAAAATGCCCAGCAACGCTTCCAGTTCGGCGTCGTTGATCAGGCCGCAGGGGTAACGCTCGGTCAGCATTGTCCTGTAGTCCGGTGCCTGATTCTTCTGGGCCTGGGTTATCCGTAACCAGTCCGCCATCATCTGCCGTGCTTCACTGCTCGCAGACAAACCTCGAGTCACGCGTGACTCCTGACCTGCGTTCATAGGGATAACCTCTTGCGTTTTGGACTGCGAAATCTACGTATCTTTTGTTACAGACGGACGAATGCGGTAACCCTTTAGATGACTGCGCAGACTCTTCCGACAGGCAAACGAGAATTCGCTACCCACAAAAAAGCCCATCGTCCGATGGGCTTTGATCCCAGCAAGAAGTGAACCAACTCAGCGGCGGTGTGGCGCCGGTTGTTGCTGGGTCAGGCAGTGAATGTTGCCGCCGCCCAGCAGCAGCTCGCGGCCCGGCACCATGACCACCTCATGTTCTGGAAACAGTTGTTGAAGGATCTGGCGCGCGGTTTCGTCCAGCGGGTCGTCGAAACTCGGGGCGATGATGCCGCCGTTGACGATCAGGAAGTTCACGTAGGAACCGGCCAGGCGCACCGAAGGGTTGCGCTCCTGACTGCCGTGCACCTGATCGACGCCTGCGCACTCTTCTTCGGTGGCAAACAGCGGGCCTGGGATCGGCATCTTGTGCACGACGAACGGTCGCCCCTTGGCGTCCCGGGCGTTTTCCAGAATGCCCATGGCGGCCTGGCAACGCGGGTAGTTGGGGTCTTTCGGATCATCGGTCCAGGCCAGTAGCACTTCGCCGGGGCGCACGTAACAGCAGAAGTTATCCACATGGCCATCGGTTTCGTCGTTATACAGGCCATCCGGCAGCCAGACGATTTTTTCCACCGACAGATGATCGCGCAGCACCGCTTCGATCTCTTCGCGAGACAGGTGCGGGTTGCGATTGCGATTGAGCAGGCACTCTTCGGTGGTGATCAGCGTGCCTTCGCCATCGACATGAATCGAGCCGCCTTCGAGCACGAAACCTTCGGTGACATAACGCGAGCAACGCTCGATTTCCAACACTTTGCTGGCCAGCTGTTCATCCAGGTTCCACGGCGCGTACAGGCCGCCGTCGAAACCGCCCCAGGCGTTGAAGCCCCAGTCCACGCCGCGCACTTCGCCGTCGTCGTTGATGACGAAAGTCGGGCCGGTGTCACGCACCCAAGCGTCGTCGTTGCTGATCTCGACGACGCGGATGTTCGGCACGTCCAGGCGCGCGCGGGCGTTGTCGTACTGAGCAGCCGAAACCGCCACGGTCACCGGCTCGAAACGCGCGATGGCCTTGGCCACGGCGACGTGGGCGCTTTGCACCGGCTTGCCGCCCAGGCGCCAGTTGTCAGGACGCTCGGGCCAGACCATCCAGGTCTGGGTTTGCGGGGCCCATTCGGCGGGCATGTAGAAGCCGTCTGCGCGGGGTGTGCTGTTAAGTGTGGTCATTGATCAGGACTCCAGTGAGCCATCGAGGGTTTTGAGTGGGCCGTACAGATTGGGACGGCGGTCACGGAAAGTGCCCCAGGCACTGCAAATATGTTCCAGTTCGTCAGGTTAGCGCCCGCGTGGCTCTGTTGCACCCGTTGCCAGTGATCGCGGGAGCTGATGGTCTTGTCGTGGGGCGCGCTGCCGATGGCGGCCGGGTAGAACAGCATTTCCGCGCTGAGCAAACAGATCAGCGATGACATCTGGGCGTCTTTATAGCCGATAAATATCTGACTTAAAAGCAGTGAAATCTTAGATAGGTTAATGAATACAATTTTTATCCGATATTAATCTGCAAACACGTTTTTAACCTGCGGGAGTGGGCTTGCTCACGAAAAGGCCAGTACATCCGAAGCATTCTCTGCGTCGAAACGTCGGTCTTCGTGAGCAAGCTCACTCCCACAGGGGCCTTTCCATGTCAGATGGAAGGGCGAGATTCGTCAGCCCTCAAGCTCGCTCAGCACCTTCGAAACGTTGTCGACAAAGAAATCGACGCTGCGTCGTGTGGTGACCATCGGCGGCTTGATCTTGAGGATGTTCAGGTAATCCCCGGTGGGCTGCATGAAGATGCCCAGCTCGCGCAGGCGATCGCACAGGTAGGTGGTTTCTTCGGTGGCAGGTTCGAGGGTCTGGCGGTTACGCACCAGCTCCAGCCCCAGATAAAAGCCCGAACCGTGAGCGGCGCCCACCAGCGGGTGTTCGTCGATCAGCGCCAGCAGGCGATCCTTGAAGTAGCCGCCCACCTCCTGCGCGTTCTCCCAGAGCTTTTCTTCTTCCATGACATCGAGCACCGCCATGCCGATCCGGCAGCTCACCGGGCTGCCCCCTGAAGACGAGAAGAAATAGCCCTCGGCCTCCAGCGCCTCGGCGATTTCCCGGCGTGTGATGACCGCGCCCAAGGGGTGGCCGTTGCCCATGCCTTTGGCCATGGTGATGATGTCCGGCACCACGCCTTGCTCTTCGAAGCCCCAGAAATACTGGCCCAAACGCCCATAACCGACCTGAACCTCATCGGCGATGCACACGCCGCCTTGCGCACGCACCTTCTGATACACCTCGCGCAGATACCCCGGCGGCAGCGAAATCCCGCCCGCGTTGCCATACACCGGCTCGCAGATGAAACCCGCCAGTTGCCTGCCCTGCTCGGCCAGGCGTGCCAGATGCGCGTCGACGCTTTTCAGGTAAAACGGCGTGCTGTCTGCGCCCCGCGCCTCGCCACGGTAGGTGTTGGGCGCGACCACCGGATGCACCCAGTCCGGCCGCGTGCTGAGGGCTTGCGGGTTGTCGGCAATGGAGGTGGAAATCGCATCGGTGGCCACCGACCAGCCGTGATACGCCTCCAGCACGCTCAGGACATCGCGCCCGCCGCTGTAGGCCCAGGCCAGACGAATCGCCAGATCGTTCGCTTCGGTGCCGCTGTTGACCAGAAACACCCGGTCCATGCCTTCTGGCGCCAGCTTGAGCAGGCGCTCGGAAAACTCCGCGATGGCCGCGTAATGAAAGCGCGAATTGGTGTTGAGCAGTGACCACTGTCTGGCCGCGACCTGAGCCATGCGCGGGTGACCGTGACCGAGCACAGCCACGTTATTGAGCATGTCCAGGTACGAGCGGCCCTGCATGTCGATCAGGTGATTGCGCCAGCCGCGCTCGATCTGCGGCGGGGCCTGGTAATAGTGCTTCTGCGAGCGGGCAAAGCTGGCGTCACGGCGGGCCAGCAGCTCGGCGGAATCCTGAGCCTCCGGCGCATCGCAATCAAAGCCCAGCAGGGCTTTGGGCGACGGGCAAAGTGCGCGCCACGCCGCGGCTCTTGAAGGCGTGGAGAACAACGGCGGGCTGACATCCTGCTCGGTACACAGCTGCACGATCAGCGAGCCACCGCCCTGCCCGATCACATCGCCCGCCTCGAACTCGACGCCCGAATCGAAATCCGAACGCACGCCCCACAGGCGCAGTGTCCAACCCGCGCCCACCAGCGCCAGCGCGCCGTCGGCGGTGTGGCGCAGTGTGCCGTGGAAAGGTGAATGGACTGCTGTGCCGTGGGGCATCTGCAATTCGACGTGCAGCGCGAAGGTCTCGGGCTCGCGAGCGCTGTCAGGCAGGGTTCGCGACAACCGGTATTCGCCGTAGCGGCTGGCGGCCAGCCCATAGACGTGAGCCGCCTCTTTGAGCAGTTGCTCGTCGATCTCGCTCTGTTCCCAATTGCCGGCCTCAAAGTGTTCACTGAGCACGCCCAGATCGACGGTGGTAACGGCCTGCCCGCTCAAGCTCGGCAGCAGAGGTGAAAAACCGGTTTGCTCGACAGGCGCTTCAAGCAGCCCGACCGCGTTCAGAATCGCTGCCTCCATCAGCGCCATCGGCACCGATGTGGCAACGTCGAAGATGTTCCACTCGCTCTCAAGATTCGCCTGAATATAGGAGTTGCCCGGCTCGATGCTCGCCTGCTGCTCGCTGCTGAGAACGAGCACCGCCGAGCGGGCGACGATGAGCGGCCATAGGGCTTTGAGCTCTTCGACCTGCAACGGGTTGATCGCGTGATAGGCCTGGATCGCCGGCAGGATATACAGCGGATCGCCCTCGGCGTGATGCAGCAGCGCAGCGCAGGTCACCGACAGATCCGCGATGCGCCAGGTGCGTACCAGGTCGCCAAAGTCGATCAGGCCCTGCAATTGCCACAGGTGATGGTCGTTGCGGCGCCAGACGACGTTGTATTCAGTGATGTCCAGGTGAATCGCCTGCACCGGCAACGCAGCAATCAACGGCAACAAGCGCCGATGGGCTTCTGCGGCGGCCTTGTCGATGCAGGCGCGCGCGTCGACGTTGTCGATGACCGGCAGCAGGTGTTTGATCAGCGCGCTGGCGTGGCGCGGGTCCCATTGCAGAATGCGCTCAAGGCCCGTGTGCTCAAAGCCTGACAATGCGACATCGACGCGGGCGCACAGCTCGGCCAGATGGGTGACGACGTCGCGGCTCAAATGCTGAACGTCTGCGATCGACTGCCCGTCGATGAACTCCAGCAGACGCACATGAACAGGTTGCCCTCCCACCTCGACCGATAACAGGTCTTCGCCTGTGTTCGCAGGCACCACGCTCGGCACGCGCACCTCCGACTGTGCCCCCAGATGCCGCAGCGCCGCATGCTGGGCGGCCAGTTCAACGGTTGCGTAGTCCCCACGGCAAACCTTCAGCACGAAGCGCCGCCCGTCGCCTATATCCACCCGAAAATTGCGATCCTGCTGGCTGCCCAGCTCCTTCAACGCGCCCGCCAGCCCGTAATGCGTCCAGAGCAGTTCGGCTGCCTGATCGTGAGTGATCTGCGGGCACGGCAGGCTGGAGCGACGAATCAAGGTGGCGAGCGGCATGTGAACGATCCCAAGGGGCATGGATGGACGGGCAATATCGCCAGTTGCCTGTGAAATTGGCAACCCCGCTGCGGGCGGACTTGAACGAATCGTTGGGCGATCGATAGATAGCGTAGTCGTTAAGCGGGTGAAACACTCACGGCGGTTTTATGACGCGCCAACGATCCCATAATCAATTATATTCATCGCCTCTGAGCGGTTTGCGCCTTGCGCCTGTCACCACTCCCCCTCAAGCTATGCTTTGTACTCTTGACGTCCAGCCAGGGAAGAAGGTCTCTCCATGCGAATACTTGTCACCGGTGGCGCCGGTTTTATCGGCTCCGCGCTGATCCGCCATCTGATCAACAACACCGACCATGACGTACTCAACCTCGACAAGCTGACGTACGCAGGCAACCTCGAATCGCTGCAAAGCATCGTCACCAATACCCGTTACGAATTCGTACAGCAGGACATCGTCGATCAGGCCGAAGTCAGCAAGGTGCTGGCGCGCTTCAAGCCCGACGCAATCATGCACCTGGCGGCTGAATCCCACGTCGACCGTTCCATCGATGGGCCGTCGGAGTTCATCCAGACCAACATCGTCGGCACCTACAGCCTGCTCGAAGCGACCCGCGGTTACTGGCAGACCCTGCCGGAAGCCGAGCGCGCCGCGTTCCGTTTTCACCATATTTCCACCGACGAAGTGTACGGCGACCTGCACGGCGTCGATGACCTGTTCACCGAGACCACGCCCTACGCGCCTAGCTCGCCATACTCGGCCAGCAAAGCGGCATCCGATCACCTGGTTCGCGCCTGGCAGCGCACCTACGGGCTGCCGGTGGTCGTGACCAACTGCTCGAACAACTACGGGCCGTTCCACTTCCCGGAAAAACTCATTCCGCTGGTCATCCTCAACGCCCTCGCGGGCAAGCCGCTGCCGGTGTATGGCAACGGCCTGCAAGTGCGTGACTGGCTGTTCGTCGAAGACCACGCCCGCGCGCTGCTCAAGGTCGTCACCGAAGGCAAGGTCGGCGAGACCTACAACATCGGCGGCCACAATGAGCAGAAGAACATCGACGTGGTCCGTGGCATCTGCGCGCTGCTCGAAGAACTCGCCCCGGAACAACGCAAGGGCGTGGCCAATTATGCGGACCTGATCACCTACGTGACCGACCGTCCCGGCCATGACATGCGCTACGCCATCGACGCCAGCAAGATCGAGCGCGAACTGGGCTGGACGCCTGAAGAAACCTTCGAATCGGGTCTGCGCAAAACCGTTCAGTGGTATCTCGACAACATGGAATGGTGCCGCAACGTACAGGACGGCAGCTATCAGGGCGAACGCCTGGGCACCCACGTGAAGGATCTGATCGCATGACTAAAGGCATCGTATTGGCAGGTGGCTCCGGCACACGTCTGCACCCGATCACCCTCGGCGTCTCCAAACAGCTGCTGCCCATCTACGACAAACCGATGATCTACTACCCGATCTCGGTGCTGATGCTGGCCGGGATCAAGGAGATCCTGATCATTTCCACCCCGCTGGACCTGCCGCAATACAAGGCCCTGCTCGGGGATGGCAGTCAGTTCGGCGTGCACTTCAGTTACGCCGAGCAGCCTAAACCGGACGGTCTGGCCCAGGCTTTTCTGATCGGCGAAGAATTCATTGGCGACGACTCGGTGTGCCTGATTCTGGGCGACAACATTTTCCACGGTCAGCACTTCAGTGATCAGCTCAAGCGCGCCGCCGCCAACAAGTCTGGCGCGACCGTATTCGGTTACTGGGTCAAGGATCCGGAGCGCTTTGGTGTCGTCGATTTCGACGAGAAAGGCAACGCGCTGTCCATCGAAGAAAAGCCCAAGGCGCCGAAATCCAGCTACGCGGTGACCGGGCTGTATTTCTACGACAACGCCGTCATCCAGATCGCCAAGGACGTGAAACCCTCGCCTCGGGGCGAGCTGGAAATCACCGACGTCAACAACGCCTACCTCAAGCGTGGCGACCTGCGCGTCGAGCGCTTCGGCCGTGGCTTTGCCTGGCTCGACACCGGCACCCACGACAGCCTCCTGGATGCCTCGCAGTACGTGCAGACCATCGAGCATCGCCAAGGCCTGAAAGTGGCCTGCCTTGAGGAGATTGCCTATCAGAACGGCTGGATCGATCGCACTCACCTGCTGAGCCGGGCGCAGTATTTCGGGAAAACCGGCTACGGTCAGTACCTGTTCCAGATTGCAGGGGAAAGTCAGTGAAAGTCATCGAGAGCGAGTTGCCTGAAGTCCTCATCATCGAGCCCAAAGTGTTCGGCGATGAGCGTGGCTTCTTCTACGAGAGCTTCAACGCCAAGGCCTTTGCCGAGGCGACCGGGATCGACGCTCAGTTCGTGCAGGACAACCACTCGCGTTCGCAGAAAGGCGTGTTGCGCGGCCTGCATTATCAGATCGAAAACCCGCAGGGCAAACTGGTACGCGTCACGGCGGGCCGGGTGCTGGACATCGCCGTCGACATTCGTCGCAGCTCGCCGCACTTCGGCAAGTGGTTCGGCCTTGAGCTGTCGGCTGAAAACGCGCGTCAGCTGTGGATTCCGCCTGGCTTCGCCCACGGCTTCGTGGTGCTCAGCGACTACGCCGAATTCCTCTACAAGACCACCGATTACTACACGCCTTCGGCCGAGCGCTGCATTCGCTGGGACGATCCGGAGCTGGGCATCGACTGGGGCCTGAGCGAAGCGCCCACCCTGTCGGCCAAGGATCAGGCGGGCAAAAGCCTGAAAGACGCGGACCTGTTTGCATGAGCGCGCCGTTGCGGATTCTCATCACCGGGCAGCACGGCCAGGTCTCCCAGGCCTTGCAGCACAGCCTCAAGGATCTGGGCGAGCTGATCGTGCTGGGGCGTGAGCAGCTGGATCTGAGCCAGCCCGAGTCGATCCGCGTAGTCGTCCGCGAGCTCAAGCCGGGGCTGATCATCAATGCCGCCGCGTACACCGCCGTGGACCAGGCTGAAAGCGAGCCGGATCTGGCGCTTGCAATCAACGCGACCTCTCCGGGCGTATTGGCCGAGGAAGCTGCAGCCTTGGGCATTCCGTTGATTCATTACTCCACCGACTATGTGTTCGACGGCAGCAAGGATGGCCCGTGGACGGAGTCCGACACGCCCAACCCGTTGGGGGTGTATGGCAGCAGCAAGCTGGCAGGCGAGCAGGCTATCGAGAAAGCGGGCGGTCAGTACCTGATCCTGCGCACCAGTTGGGTCTACTCGCTGACCGGGCGCAACTTTTTGCTGACCATGCAGCGCCTGCTGCAAGAACGCGAAAAGCTCACCATCGTGGCCGACCAGATCGGCGCGCCGACCTGGGCGGGCGCCATCGCCCAGAGCACCCGGCAGTTGATCGAGCGCTGGCGTGACGGCAAGCCGGGGGCCTGGGGTGTCTATCACCTGACCGCCGCTGGAGATACCTCGTGGTTCGGTTTTGCACAGGCAATCGGTCAGCAATTGATCAAGGCCGGCAAGCCCTGCGCGACGCTTGAGCCCATTCCTTCCAGCGCCTACCCCACTCCTGCCAAGCGCCCGCTTAACTCGCGCCTGGATTGCAGCCGCCTTGCGCGCGAATGGAGCGTCAGCCAGGCGGATTGGCACGACGCAATGCTGGAGTGCTTAGCGCAGCAGCGATAGGCATAATGTGGCGTACATCCGAGACCAACCGGCGTACGCCACACGATGACTTCCTCTCTCCCCCGTCGCCCCCGCTGGCGCAGCCTCGCGCTGCTGGCCTTGATCCTGGCGCCGTTGCTGTGGCCGCTTGAGCGCCTGGCCGAGCATTACTACCGCACCGAACTACTGAGCCAGAACCGCCAGACGCTGGACCTCTACGTCGCCAACCTGCTCGGCACCTTGCATCGCTATGAAGTGCTGCCGCAGATCCTCGGCGACCTGCCCGGCCTGCGCGCCACGCTGGCCAACCCGCAGGACAAGCAGACTCAGGAACAGGCCAACCTGCTGCTGATGAACACCGCGCGCCAGACCGGCGCCGAAGTCATCTACCTGATGGCCCCCAACGGCGACACCCTCGCGGCCTCGAACTGGGACAAGCGCGACAGCTTCGTCGGTCGCAATTTCGCCTTCAGGCCCTATTTCAGCAACGCCATGGCCGGGAAGCTCGGGCGGTTCTTCGGGCTGGGAACGACCTCGGCCAAGCGCGGCTATTTCTTCGCCGCCGCCGTGCGCGACGGCAATACCGTGATCGGTGTGCTGGTGGTCAAGGTCGACCTGGACCTGACCGAAACCCTGTGGGGCAAGACCCCCGAGCAGCTCCTGGTGACCGACCACAATGGCGTGGTGATTCTCACCTCCAACCCCAACTGGCGATTCCGCGCAACACGCCCGCTCAGCGAAGAAGAGAAGCAGGCGATCGTTGCCATTCAGCCCTACCCGACCCGCGATCCGCGCCCTTTGCAGCTCGACGAAAACGGCTGGCTGACCCAGACCCAGCAGATCGACGAAACCGGCTGGAGCGTGAACATTCTCGCGCCCAAAGTGCTGGTGTCGCGGCCTGTGCGGACAGTCGTGGCCATCGGCGGCGCGACCTTGCTGGTGCTGATGCTGCTGCTCGGCATCCTGATGCAGCGACGTCGCCACTATCTGGATCGCATCCATTTCGAAGGCAAAGCGCGGCGTGAGCTGGAAGCGCGGGTGATCGAGCGCACCAGCGATCTGGAAGGCCTCAACCGACGTTTGCGTCAGGAAGTGCTGGAGCGCGAGCATGCGCAGCAGGAGCTGTTCCGCGCTCAGGACGAACTGGTGCAGGCCGGCAAACTGTCGGCGCTGGGCACCATGTCGGCGAGCATCAGCCACGAACTCAACCAGCCGCTGGCGGCGATCCGCAGCTACGCGGAAAACGCCGAAATCCTTCTCGATCACCAACGCACCGATGACGCCCGCGGCAATCTCAAGCTGATCAGCGAACTGACCGGGCGAATGGCCTCAATCATCGCCCACTTGCGCGCCTTTGCCCGCCGCGATCGCCATGCCCCGGAGAGCGTGGCCCTGCAACCGGCGCTGGACGACGCGCTGGCGCTGCTGGCCAAACGTCGGCGCGCCATGGACGTCGAGCTGATTCGTGACCTGCCGGACGCGACATTGTGGGTGCAGGCCGGCGAAACCCGTTTGCGTCAGGTGCTGGGCAACCTTCTGGCCAACGCGCTGGATGCGCTGACCGAAAAAGGCCCGCCGCGCAAACTGTGGATAAGTGCCGAGCACAACGCCGAGGGCGTCAACCTGTACATTCGCGACAACGGCCCGGGCTTTTCCCGCGAGGCGCTGGAGCATGCGCGCGAGCCGTTCTTCACCACCAAGACCCGCACTCAGGGCCTGGGGCTGGGCCTGGCGATCTGCGATACGCTGATGCGCGCCCTGGGTGGCGAGCTGTTGTTCGCCAACCACCCCGAAGGCGGCGCGCTGCTGACGCTGCGCCTGCGCACCGGGGCTTCAGGGGTCAGTCTTCAACCGCCGGAGGATCTATCTGCATGAGCACGGATACCGCCATCGACAGCCGCATTCAGGTTGTGCTGATCGACGACGACCCGCACCTGCGTCAGGCCCTGAGCCAGACCCTGGACCTGGCCGGCCTGAAAATCCTGCCGCTGAGCGAGGCCAAGGGCCTGCAAGCGCGCATTGAGCGTGACTGGCCGGGCGTCATCGTCAGCGATATCCGCATGCCCGGTATCGACGGCCTTGAGCTGCTGAATCAGCTCCACGCCCAGGACCCGGAGCTGCCGGTGCTGCTGATCACCGGCCACGGCGACGTGCCACTGGCGGTGCAGGCCATGCGCGCCGGAGCCTATGACTTTCTGGAAAAACCCTTCGCCAGCGACGCCCTGCTCGACAGCGTGCGCCGCGCCCTGGCCTTGCGCCGACTGGTGCTGGACAACCGCAGCTTGCGTCTGGAGCTGAGCGACCGCCAGCAACTGAGCGCGCGTCTGGTCGGGCTTTCGCCACACATGCAGCGTCTGCGCGATCAGATCGGCGCGCTGGCGGCGACCAAGGCCGATGTACTAATCCTTGGCGAAACCGGCGCGGGCAAAGAAGTCGTGGCTCGCGCGCTGCACGATCTGTCCAACCGGCGCAACGGGCCGTTCGTGGCGATCAACGCAGGTGCCTTGGCCGAATCTGTAGTCGAAAGCGAGCTGTTCGGCCATGAGCCCGGCGCCTTTACCGGCGCGCAAAAGCGCCGCATCGGCAAGTTCGAATTCGCCAACGGCGGCACGCTGTTTCTCGACGAAATCGAGAGTATGAGCATGGACGTGCAGGTCAAGCTGCTGCGCCTGTTGCAGGAGCGGGTGGTCGAACGGCTGGGCGGCAACCAGCAGATTCCACTGGACATCCGCATCGTCGCTGCGACCAAGGAGGACCTGCGCCATGCCGCCGATCAGGGCCGTTTCCGTGCCGACTTGTATTACCGCCTGAACGTCGCGCCGCTGCGCATTCCGCCCCTGCGCGAGCGGGGTGAAGACGCGCTGGTGCTGTTCCAGCACTTCGCCGACGCCGCCAGCCTGCGCCATGGCTTGCCGCGTCACGAACTGCAGCCGGGTCATCGGGCGATGCTGCTGCGTCACAGCTGGCCGGGCAACGTGCGCGAACTGCAAAACGCTGCCGAACGTTTCGCCCTGGGTCTGGAACTGGAGCTCGAAGGCGCTGCGCCGCAAAACATGCCAGCCTCGACCGGCGGGCTTAGCGAGCAGGTCGAAGCGTTCGAACGCGCCCTCATCGCCGCCGAACTGACCCGCCCTCACAGCTCGGTGCGCAGCCTGGCTGAAGCCCTCGGCGTGCCGCGCAAAACCTTGCACGACAAGCTGCGCAAACATGGTCTGAATTTCAGTGGTGGCGGTTCCGATGACAACGAATGACCCAGCTTCGACAGCCCGGAACCTCGAAGAAGTTCTGCACCAGGACATCCCCCTGACCCGGGACATGGGCATGAAGGTCATCAGTTGGCACAACCACCAGCTGCGCTTGCATCTGCCGTTGGCGCAGAACATCAACCACAAGAGCACGCTGTTCGGCGGCAGCCTGTATTGCGGCGCGGTGCTGGCGGGCTGGAGCTGGCTGTATCTGCGGTTGAAGGAAGCGGGAATCGACGACGGCCACATCGTGATTCAGGAGGGGCAAATCAGCTACCCGCTGCCGGTGAAACGCGACGGCGTGGCGATCTGCGATGCGCCGGATGACGCGACATGGGACAAGTTCGTGAAGCTGTATCAGCGTCGCGGGCGGGCGCGGTTGGCGTTGAATACGCGGATCGTGGCGCAAGGCTCGGATGAGTCGGCGGTTGCGTTTGTCGGGCAGTATGTGTTGCATCGCTGACTGCGGTGCGAACACCTGTGGGAGTGAGCTTGCTTACTCCCACAGGAATCCATGCCTGGGCGAAGCGCAGTATCAGCCCTTGGCCAGCGCTACCAACGCCTCACGCCAGGACGCATCCCTCGGCAACGCCAGAAAATACCCGTTGAGCAACGACTCCCGCGCCGGGTAATCGAACGTCTCGCCCGCCAGATTCAGCACCACGCCGCCCGCTCCCTCCAGCACGCCTTGAGCCGCTGCGGTGTCCCATTGCGAGGTCGGCGCCAGACGCGGGTAGCAGTCCGCCGAACCCTCCGCCAGCAGGCAGAACTTCAGCGAACTGCCGATATTGGTCAGCTTCAATTCACCCACCACCGCCGACAGCCCTGCCAGCAGTTTTTCCTGCTCGGGGCTGGAATGACGACGGCTAGCCACCACCGTAAACGCGTCGCCAACAGCCGGTTGATTGCGCACGCTGATCGGCTCGATGTGGTCAACCGCATCACTGCGCCAAGCGCCAAGGCCCGCGCCGCCGAAATAGCAGCGTTCGTTGGTCGGCATCGACACCACGCCAAACACCACACGGCCGTTCTCGATCAGCGCGACGTTGACCGTGAACTCTTCGCTGCCGGAGATGAATTCCTTGGTGCCATCCAGCGGATCCACCAGCCACCAGCGCTGCCACTGACTGCGCTCGCTCAGCGGGATATTGGCATCTTCTTCGGACAGGATGTGAATGCTCGGGTCCAGCGCCTTCAAGCCCGCAACCAACAGCTCGTGGGCGGCAATATCAGCGACGGTGACAGGCGAATTATCGGACTTGGCTGTCACTTCCACGCCCGAACGCCAGAACGGCAAAATCACTTCACCGGCGCGGCGGCACAGGTCGATGACAGGGGCCAGCAACTGATGAGGCAGATCGGCGAAAACGTCGGTCATGGCTGGAACGCTCCGCGCTGGGTCAGCAGGTCTCGCGCCAGGTACAACGCAGCCAAGGCGCGGCCTTCGGAGAATTGCGGGTGTTGCGCCAGGCTCGCGAGTTCGCGCAGGTTGACCTTGTCGACGCGCATCGGCTCGGGCTCGTCGCCTTCCAGGCGCTCCTCGTACAGGTCGGTGGCCAGCACCACCTGAATCTTCTGGCTCATGTAGCCCGGCGACAGCGACAGCTCGGTCAGGTGCTCCAGATTACGCGCACCAAAGCCGGCTTCTTCCTTGAGCTCGCGGTTGGCAGCGGCCAGAACGTCTTCGCCCGGCTCGACCAGGCCCTTGGGCAAGGACAGCTCGTATTCATCGGTGCCGCCGCAATACTCTTCCACCAACACCGCGTGGTCCGCGTCGAGCATGGCCACGATCATTACCGCGCCGTATCCGTTGCCGCGTCCGACCAGACGCTCATAAACGCGTTCAACGCCGTTGGAGAAGCGCAACTGCACCTCCTCGACGCGGAACAGACGGCTGCTCGCGACGATTTCGCGGGCAAGTACGGTGGGTTTCTGGCGCATGACAAGCTCCTTGGCGTAGACGGGGTACTATACCTCGGCTTTTCTGAATGTCTGTGTCGCAACGCCACAGCGACTTATTCAACGCCGAGAGACCTGTATGCCTTCTTTGCCCTGGCACGATATCGACACCGTCCTGCTGGATATGGACGGGACGCTGCTCGACCTGCACTTCGACAATCATTTCTGGCTCGAACACCTGCCCAAACGCTATTCGGAGCTGCACGGCGTCAGCCTGGCGATGGCGCAGATGGAGCTGATGCCGCTGTTCGAGAAGAACGCCGGCACCCTGAACTGGTACTGCACCGACTTCTGGAGCGCCGAGTTGAAGCTCTCGGTCAAGGATCTGAAAGTCGAGATTGCTCACCTGATCGCCCTGCGACCCGATGCCGAGCTGTTCCTCTCGGCCATCAAACAGGCCGGCAAGCGTGTGATCATGATCACCAACGCCCACCGCGACTCGCTGTCGCTGAAGATGGAGCGCCTGCAACTGGCGCCGTATTTCGAACGGCTGATCAGCTCCCACGACTACGGTTTCCCCAAGGAAAACCCGCAGTTCTGGGATGCCCTGCACGCCGATATCGATTTCGACCCGGCGCGCAGCCTGTTCATCGACGACACCCTGCCGATCCTGCGTAGCGCCGGGCGTTACGGCGTGAAGCACCTGCTGGCCGTGCGCGAACCGGACAGCCGCAAGGGCCCGAAGGACACCGAGGAGTTCGAGGCGGTCGCCGATTATCGAGCACTGATTCAAGGGCTTTGAATGTAATGCCGCAGCTGTGCTTTTGATTCTGGCCGAAGGCCGTGGGAGCCGGCTTGCTGCGGGCCGCGATCGGACGAATGCGGTGGCTCAGTCGACTCATGCGTAGCTGACACGCCGCTTTCGCCAGCAAGCCGGCTCCCACAAGATCCGAGTCAAACTCGAAAATTTCGATGTACTCAATTTCTTGATCGCCTGACCGGGCGGCGACAGCCGTTAAACAACCATGCGACATCCTGCCGCGCTAGAATCGCCAAGCCAGCCCAGTGCCTTGCGGAGTGACAATGGACATCAAACAGCTGAAATTCCTGATCGCCCTCGACGAAACCCGTCACTTCGGGCAGGCCGCTGCGCGTTGCCATATCACCCAACCCACGCTGTCGATGCGCCTGCGCAGCCTGGAAGAAGAGCTGGATCTGCCGCTGGTCAATCGCGGCCAGCGCTTCGAAGGCTTCACCGCGCCGGGCGAGCGCGTGCTGGCCTGGGCGCGCACGGTGCTGGCGGCCTACGACGGCTTGCAGGCCGAAGCTGCAGCCTGTCGCGGGCATCTGGTCGGTACGCTGAGGCTGGGCGTGGTGCCGCTGTCGAACTTCGATCCGCTGCCGCTGCTGCAACGCCTGCACAGCATTCACCCGAACATGCGCTTTGAGCTCTCGTCGCTCAGCTCCGAGCAGATTCTCGATCAGTTGGCCAGCAACCGGCTGGATCTGGGCGTTTCCTACCTGGAGCGTCTGGACACCGACCGTTTCGACTCGCTGGAACTGGGCGAAACCCGCATGGGCCTGATGTATGACCAGCGCCATTTCAGCTTCGGCGAAGAACCATTGAGCTGGGAAAGCCTGATCGAACTGCCCTTGGGCATGCTGACCAGCGGCATGCATTTTCGTCAGTCCATCGATCACAACTTCCACAGCCGCGGTCTGGAACCTCAGCCAATGATCCAGACCGATGCCGTGCATCAGCTCATGCAGGCCGTTCAGGGCGGCTTCTGCTGCGCGATCATGCCGCTGGACGGCGGCCTGGAAACCCTGACCAAACACCTGCGCCTGCAACCCATCGAACAGGCCCAGACCCTGGCCCGCCTGGGGCTGATCATGCGTCGCTCGGCGCCTCGTTCCGCGCTGGCTGAAGCGAGCTTCGGGCTGTATCAGAAAATGATAATGGCGTCTTGATCGACGTCATCTATCAGGACATCAGTACTAGCAATTAGACGCCATTGAGTCGGAAGCATAGGCTTAAGGTCTGAATACTCTGCCGGTATGTCCCGATGCCAACCCAGCACACGGAGGGCACGGCGCCCGCAAAGCAACTGCCCGCGCCTGCCGCAAGCCAGTCATACAGCTACTCGAATCTCGACCTCGACACCTCGGAGCCCAACGTGCTCGCCGAAGAGGTGGCGCTGGCCATTGCCTACAACGGCATCAGCCAGGCCGTGATGCTGGTCACGCCCACCGATCTTGAAGACTTCATCGTCGGCTTCAGCATCGGCAGCGGCATCATCGAATCCCCGGACGAGATCTACGACATCAAGCTGGGCGGCTGCGGCTCTGCGCAAACCGCCGAAGTGGAAATCGCCAGTCGCGCCTTCTGGAACCTCAAGACCCAGCGCCGTCAGCTGGCGGGCACCAGCGGCTGCGGCCTGTGTGGCGTAGAGGCCGTGGAACAGGCATTGCCCGAGCTGAACGTATTGCCTGGCGCGCCGCTGCCGCCCGCCGAATGGCTCAAGGGCCTGCGCGAACGCCTGGACGCATTCCAGCCGCTGGGCCAGCACTGCGGCGCCGTGCACGCAGCGATGTTCATGAACGATCAGGGTGAACTGCTGCTGGGCCGCGAAGACATCGGTCGGCACAACGCCCTCGACAAGCTTATCGGCGCGCTGATCCGGCAGAACATCCCGACCACCGGTGGCCTTGCGATCGTCACCAGCCGCTGCAGCCTCGAACTGATTCAGAAAGTCCTGCGTGCCGGCATACAGACCCTTGTCAGCCTGTCTTCGCCCACGGGCCTGGCGCTGCAATGGGCACGCCGGCACAACCTCAACCTCATTCATCTGCCCAAACACAGCGCCCCCAGGGTCTACAGCCCTGCTTTGGAGAAGTAAAGCGTGAGCATGCACAAACAAGCCGACAAGACCCCCGTTCCGCGCTACAAACCCTATAAAGGTCCGGCAGGCGGATGGGGCGCCCTGATCAGCGTGAGCAAAGCCTGGCTCACCAGTGACAACGCGCTGAAAAACCTGCGCATGATGCTCAAGACCAACCAGAACGGCGGCTTCGACTGCCCCGGTTGCGCCTGGGGCGACTCGCCGGAAAGCGGCATGGTCAAGTTCTGTGAAAACGGCGCCAAGGCGGTCAACTGGGAGGCCACTAAGCGCCGCGTTGACCCGTCTTTCTTCGCCCGTTACAGCGTCAGCTCGCTGCTGGAGCAGAGCGACTACTGGCTGGAATATCAGGGCCGCCTGACCGAGCCGATGGTCTACGACGCCCAGACTGACCGCTACAAGCCGATCGCCTGGGACGACGCCTTTGCCCTGATCGCCAAGCACCTGAACAACCTGCCAAACCCGAACATGGCGGAGTTCTACACCTCGGGCCGGGCCAGCAACGAAGCGGCGTACCTGTATCAGCTGTTCGTGCGCGCCTACGGCACCAACAACTTCCCCGACTGCTCGAACATGTGCCACGAAGCCAGTGGCGTTGCGTTGTCGCAAAGCGTGGGCGTCGGTAAAGGCACCGTGACCTTCGACGATTTCGAGCACGCCGACGCGATTTTCGTACTGGGCCAGAACCCCGGCACCAACCACCCGCGCATGCTCGAACCCCTGCGTGAGGCTGTTCAGCGCGGCGCCCAGGTGGTCAGCGTCAACCCGCTCAAAGAGCGTGGCCTGGAACGCTTCCAGCACCCGCAACATGCGCTGGAAATGCTCACCAACGGCTCCGAACCGACCAACACCGCGTTCTTCCGTCCGGCGTTGGGCGGCGACATGGCGATGCTGCGCGGCATGGCCAAATTCCTGCTGCAGTGGGAGCGCGAGGCCCAGGCCAAGGGCGAACCGGCCGTGTTCGACCACGCGTTCATCAACGAGCACACCCACGGCGTGCTGGATTACCTGGCCAAGGTCGACGAGACCTCATGGGAATTCATCGTCGAGCAATCGGGCCTGACGCTCGAAGACATCGAGCTGTCTGCCCGCATGTACGCACGGGCCAATAACGTGATCATGTGCTGGGCCATGGGCATCACCCAGCACCGCCATTCGGTGCCGACCATTCAGGAAGTCGCCAACCTGATGCTGCTGCGCGGCAACATCGGCAAGCCGGGCGCTGGCCTGTGCCCCGTGCGCGGCCACAGTAACGTGCAAGGCGACCGCACCATGGGCATCAACGAGCGTCCACCGGCGTTCTTCCTTGATGCGCTGGAAAAACGCTTCCAGTTCAAAGTGCCTCGCGAAAACGGCCACAACGTTGTCGAAGCGATCCACGCCATGCTCGAAGGCCGTTCGAAAGTCTTTATCGCCCTGGGCGGTAACTTTGCCCAAGCAACGCCGGACAGCAACCGTACCTTCGAAGCCCTGCGCAATTGCGACCTGACCGTGCAGATCAGCACCAAGCTCAACCGCAGCCACCTGGCCCACGGCAAGGAAGCATTGATCCTGCCGTGCTTGGGCCGCACCGACATCGACATGCAGGCCGAAGGCCCGCAAGCAGTCACCGTTGAAGACTCGTTCAGCATGGTCCACGCCTCCAACGGCCAGCTGAAACCGTTGTCGCGCCATATGCGCTCTGAGCCAGCGATTCTGGCCGGCATCGCCAACGCCACCGTCGGCAAGCAGCCTGTGGACTGGCTGTGGCTGGTGGCAGACTACAGCCGCATTCGCGACCTGATCGCCGACACCATCCCGGCGTTCAAAAACTTCAACGAGAAGATCAAGCATCCGGGCGGCTTCTATCTGGGCAGCACCGCCGGTTCGCGCAAGTGGAACACCTCAACCGCCCGCGCCAACTTCAAGTCGAACCTGCTGCCGCAGGACCTGATCCACGAAAGCATTCGCGCAACAGGCATCGTGCCGGACCTGATCATGCAGTCGATGCGCTCACATGATCAGTACAACACCACGATCTATGGTCTGGACGACCGTTATCGTGGCGTCAAAGGCCAGCGCGACGTGATGTTCCTCAACGAGGCCGACATCGTGCGCCTGGGCTTCGTACCGGGCCAGAAAGCCGACATCGTGTCAATCTGGGGCGATGACGTGGTGCGTCGCGTGAAGGGCTTTACCCTGCTGCCGTTCGACATTCCTGCCGGCCAGGCGGCTGCCTACTATCCAGAGGTGAACCCGCTGGTGCCGCTGGAGAGCATCGGCGACGGCAGCCATACGCCGACGTCCAAGTTCGTGGCGATCAAACTGGAGCGGCATAGCGAAGTGGCGCGAATTATCTGACCCGCCAATCTCACGCGGTCTCCTGCGTCTGATTCTGGCCGGAGGCCCTACGCCCTCCGGCCAGAATCAAGAGCCACAAAAAAGGCCCGAATCGCGTGATTCGGGCCTGTGTCAAGTAGTCTATGACTCGCCAAATCGAGTTAAGTTCCCATATAAAAACAATAACTTAGGCCTTTGTATACAAGTCGTGTTATTCGTCGGATTTCGATTGTGACATTTTCTTCATGATTGCAGGATCGCGTCGTCATTCCTACGAGCATCCATACATGAAGTATTCCTCGATTCTGTTGTTGTCCCTCTCGCTGGCCACCGGTTTCGCCTCTGCAGGCGATAACCTGAATGCCGGTGTGGGTGGCGCATTGGGTGGGGTACTGGGTTCGGTTGTCGGCCAGCAGATTGGCGGCAGCACCGGTTCTGCCATCGGCGCAGGTCTGGGCGGCGCAGCCGGTGGCGCAGTGGGCGCCAACCGCCACAACCGCACCGAAGCCGCGATTGGCGGTGGTCTTGGCGCAGCAGGCGGCAACGTCATCGGCCGCAGCGTCGGTGGCAGCACCGGCAGCCTGATCGGCGCAGCAGCCGGCGGTGGCGCCGGTGGTGCGCTGGGCAACTACATGGGCGAAGAAAGCCGCCGTGACGACAACCGCCGTGGCTATCGTGGGGACCGCCGCGACTATCATCACGGTCGCGGCCATCGTCACCACGACAACGGCCATCATCGTGGCTGGCGTCATCGCTAACAGCCAGCGTACGTTGCGTCACACAACACCGGCCGCCTTATGCGGCCGGTTGTCGTTTCAGACCATCAACAGCTCCATCGCTTCACGCAACCGCGCAGGAATCGGCACTGGCTGATTCGACACCCGATCCACGAACACATGCACGAAGCGCCCCGCCGCGCACGCCTCTTGTTCCCCCGCCTTGAACACCGCCAGCTCGTACTGCACCGAGCTGTTGCCCAGCTTGCCGACCCGCAGACCGACTTCGATCAGATCGGGATAGGCAATCGAGGCAAAGTAGTCGCACGACGAACTCACCACAAAACCCACGACCTCCCCATCATGAATATCCAGCCCGCCCCGCTCGATCAGATAGCTGTTAACGGCACTGTCGAAGAAGCTGTAGTACGTGACGTTATTGACATGACCGTAGATGTCGTTGTCGTGCCAGCGCGTGGTGATGGGCTGGAAGTGGCGGTAACCGGCGCGTTGCGGGGTTTGGCTCATTCTTCATCCTCGGTGGGGGCTGATTCTGGAGCTGACAATACGTGACTTGCGGGCACCCGCGAACCCTGTAGCAATTCGGCTAGTGCCTTAGCACCCACGCTCTCACCTGCGCATAGGGATAATCCTCCAACGCGGCAAACCCGACAGTCGCCCGAGCCTTGAGCTTGGTGAACAACGGCACGCTGATCCCGCACAAAAACCGGGTCAGGCATTCAACGCTCGGCGGATGCCCCCGCGCCTCAACATGCTTGCCAATGAACGCACCACACAGGCCGTCGAAATCCTGCTGATCAAGCGGCGTCAGCGCTGGCGGCTCGGGCAGCACGGCAACGCGCCCCGCGCACACCGAACAATGCCCGCAGCGCTCAGGCGCCCGATCATCACCGAAATACTGCGCCAACCGATGACTCAGGCATTGCTCACTGGCAAACAGATCGAGCATCGCGTGAATACGCGCGACCTCGGTGGTTTCGTGATGCACGAAGTAGTCATGAAGCTCTTCGCTCAGGGTCTGCGGATCGAAGTCAGTCACCAACAGGCTGTAGACCTCGGTCATCTGCTTGCTCTCAAGCTCAATCCAGCCCTTTTCCTGAAAGAAGTCCAGCGCAGTTACCACTCGTGAACGCTCAGCCTGGTATTGCTGATACATCGCGTCGAAGTTCACGGTGGCCCAGGCGCGCGCCCGGCTGGACGTCTGGACCAACGCCTGAACGAACTGCTGACGCTCACCCTTAAACTGTTGCACGAGGTCTCGGGGTTCAATCAGGTACTTGAAGCGGTACTCGGCAAAGTACGAGTAGCGCGGGGCGATGATGCCGCGCAATTCCAGTTGCACCAGCAAGGTCTTGAGCGGCAGTTGGCGGATGTTGCTCATGTCCGAAAGCGGCGTCAGCAGAAACTCCCACTGGCCGTCGTTGCGCGCGTTAAGCACGTCATCCAGCACCCGGCGAATTCCTTCGCGCTCGGGAGTGTCGCCGTACACAAAGTTTTCCAGCACGTTGAGGCTGTCGCGATTAGCCAGCACCAGACACTGGGAAACCGCGCCGTCGCGCCCTGCCCGGCCGATTTCCTGGCTGTAGTTCTCGATGGATTTGGGCAGATCGAAATGCACGACGTTGCGGATGTTGCTCTTGTCGATGCCCATCCCGAACGCGATGGTCGCGACAATGCAATTCAGGCGACCGTCCATGAACTGGCGCTGAATCGACTCGCGGGTATCATGGGCCAAACCGGCGTGATAGGCCTGCGCGGGAATGCCGTTCTGCGCCAAGTGCGCTGCGACGAATTCGGCGGTCTTCTGCAGCGTGACATAGACGATGCTTGGCTCGCCGGCGCGCTCGCCCAGCCATTGCACCAGGCGTCGACGCTTGTCGCGCCCTGGCGTGGGTTCGACCGACAGCGTGAGATTGGGCCGATAGAAGCCGGTCGTCACCACATCATCGGGGGCGATGGCGAACTTGGTCTGCATGTCGGTGATGACCTGCGGCGTGGCCGTTGCGGTGAGCAGCAACGTCTGCGGGATGTTGAACTCGCGCTGGTAGTCCGGCAGCTTGAGGTAATCCGGCCTAAAGTTATGGCCCCACTCGGAAATGCAGTGCGCCTCGTCCACCACCAGCAGCGAAATCGGCACTTGGGAGATGAAGTGCCGAAAACGCTCGTTCTTCAGACGCTCCACCGAAATCATCAGGATCTTCAGCTCCCCGGAGCGGGCACGCGCCATCACATCAGCGGCCTCGTCACGGCTCTGCGCCGAATCGATACTGGCCGCCGAAATCCCATGACGCTGCAGGAACGCCAGCTGATCCTGAATCAGCGCCAGCAGTGGCGAGACGACGAGCGTCAGGTGAGGCAGCAGCAAGGCTGGCAGCTGATAACACAACGACTTGCCAGAGCCTGTCGGGAAAATCGCCGCCGCCGAGCGACCGGCCAGTACTGCGCTGATGGCAGCCTCTTGTCCGGGGCGAAACTGCCGATAACCGAAGACCTGTTCGAGGGTTTGATGCATGAGCATCCACTCCGTGGACCATCGTGAGGGGGCCGACCTTAACGCGACGGGCTCGCGAGCGATACGCCTGGGGCGTTACAAAAATGCAAAGCAAGGTACAAACTCGATACAACATCTCGGCCTGCTACTAGCAAAACAACATTGCGCCGTTTAACCTCGCCGCAATATTTACTTACGCCACCAATCGCTCGTTCGCGCCCGCACAAAAAACCCCACCAGCACGCGATATGCCAAGGAGAGGCAATGCCATCCACTCAGCCACCCGAGGACGACGGGCTGATCGTCTTGCAGCGTCTGACACCGGATCAGTTCGATGTCGTACTGGGCTCGCATCCCGGCAAACGAAAAGTCGTACAGACCAAAAAGACCTGGCCTCTCAGCAGTGTGATCATCTGTCTGGCTTTGCTGGTCACGATTGTCTACCTCATCATTCAGATGTTTCACACGCAAAAACCGGTTCAGGTTTCAGTCATGCCAGTGCAGGAAGTCGAAATCATCGACGAGCCCGCCACTGCACCAGCAGTGCCCGAAGTCCGCACCACCGAACAGGTCGTCTACGTCGCGCCCAAACCCGACACTGCCCAGCCGGCCCCTACCAAACCGCTGGACGACTGCCTCAAAAACGGCAACGTGATTGATCGGGACGTCGTCAACTGCCGCTTCGGCGACGCCCAGCCCACCGACTACAACGCTCCTCGCCCACAAGGCATGGTCTCGGACCGTTACATGGCGCAGTACAAATCCGCCGCCGCCAGGCCCAAAGCCGACACAGGCCGTCACTACGATGTGGCAGGCGTATTCATCCGCGAAATCGACGGCCGCAATCGCTACGAAGCCCGCTATCGCATCTACAACAATCACATCGAAAACAGCAGCGTGTGCATGAACTTCAAGAGCGACAGCGTCGAATACCGCGAATGCCGCCGCGCCGCCGAGCCTTATTTCAAAGACATGTGCAGCGACTGGAGCAAACGCCTCGCCAAGGACAAAGACGAAAAGAACAAGCTGGCGCAGGAGCAGTATTGCGAGGCGGCGCGCAGTTATCGGCCGTGAGACCCGGCACTACACCGGAGTAAGGCATGAGCAAATTCTTTGAAGACTTGATGGAAAGCGTCCAGCAAATGGACGAAATCGTTCGCGGGGAACGCGACCCATCCCGTGTGTTTGTGGTCGATGCACTGCACATCAAAGAGATCCGGAAATCCACTGGCCTCTCGCAGGCAAGATTTGCGGCAGCCATCGATGTTGAACTCGCAACGCTTCGCAATTGGGAGCAAGGTCGCCGCGAACCTACAGGCCCGGCAAAAGCCCTGCTTAAAGCGATTCATAACGATCCCGTGAATGTGATCAACGCTCTTGCCAGAGGATTGCCTGAGTTGAAGATGAAGGCACTAACCCCGCAGAGCCAACCGCTCTTTGTTTCTCACATCTGACAACTCTTGATTTTCGTGGTCATACCTTCCGCCAAGCAGAGGCTTTCACGCCGATCACTTCAGGAATCCTTCATGACCCGCACGCGCTACCTTCCGCTTTTGCTCACCGCATTGATCGCCACCCTGACCGGCTGCGGGGACAAGAACCCTGAAAAAGCCAGTGCCTCGGCTGATACGCGAGGGCTGTCGAAGTCAATGACGGTGGATGTCAGCGGCGCCCTGAACCTGCATTACGAAGCGAAAGGGGATGCGGTCGGCGTAGGATTTCTCCCCGGAAAACTCCCCGGCGCGAACTGGCTGACACTCAGCGCGGATCAAGAGCAGGAAGGCGACCGAAACGAAGTCAGCATCGGCCCGATCCTCGGCTTTTCTTTCGACAATCCTGACCAGGAAAAACAGGCGATCATGTTCCAGGGCGGTCGTGTAGAAGTCGCCCACGACGAGAACAGCGCCTCCTACGATACGGGCTCGTACTACCAGTATTTCGACGCCGACAAGTCGGGCGCCAACAGCAACGTCAAACTCGAATTCAGCAAAATCGAAAAACTGGCGTCCGGCAACAAACTGCTGGAGCGCTACCGCCTTGTGGGCACCTTCCAGTTCAACGCCGCCCTTTCTCCCGAACAACCCTCCGACGAATGCACCCGCGAAGCCGCCGCCTACGCAGCCGAGCACGGCGAACGCCATCCGGGCTTCGACGCAAAACTGTGCGACGCCAAAAGTCTCGTGGCAAAGGGCAGCTTTGATATCACTCAGGATTTTCCGGTGATGGGCAAGGCGGGGTGAGCAGCGCTTCAGCCATGCCCCCATCTTGCAATTCAGAAACATCGGACATCCATCACGGATACGCCCTACAACGTTACAGAAATGTTCTGCAATAGCATCTCCAGCCTGATCTCGACAGGCTGGAACAATGACTCGAACCTATTGCTTCGAAGGCGATTGCGGACTTGAAGCCGACGAACTCTGGTGGCTGATCGCAACAGAAACATTGATGGAAGAGTTTGGTATCACCGACATCGCTGCTGCTGTAGCGATTGTCAGCGGCGCGAACATCGTGCCGACCCGCGCCAAGCCCGGAGGGGCTATACCCCGCACCTCCATTGCATCGCTGCTCGCCCGCCGACTGAGCCGCAAGCGCCGTCTTCCCTTCCGTGTTCCAACCCTTATAGGCTTCTTCCCTCCCAGCATCAGAATGACCAGCAAGGCAGGTGCCGTTATCGGTAGAGCCATTCCCGTTGTCGGCTGGGCCTACACTGCCTTTGAACTGACGACAGTTGCGGTAAAAACCGTGCGTAAGTACAACGCCGTAGTCGAGCCCGAGGACCGAGTCTTTTGACGACGAACAAAGTTTCCCCACTTCCTGACGACAGCCACATGCAGAAATTGCTGGCTTTACTGAGTCAGCACCTGGGTCCGTTCGACCTCGAAAAACTGCATCTGAACACGTCGATCAATCACGACTTGGGCTGTGATGGGGACGATGCTGCGGAGTTGATGGCAGAACTCGCCGAGACGTTCTCCATCGAGTTTGTCGATTACGACGCCTATCGGTATTTCAAACCCGAAGGGTATGACTTGATGAAGTGGCGTCGCGCCAAGGCCAGGCGTGGCGAAATCCCTTTGACGTTGGCGATGCTGCATCACGCTATCAAGCATCGACGCTGGGACACCAAATTGCTTGAATCTTAACAGCCAGACTTACACTCTTTGGAGACTCTGCCGCCACTCGTGACGACGCCATTTGAGACAACCTTTGCTCTCTTCGAAAACCCTTTGAGCAGTTGACAGCACAAGTTATGAGCCGAACGAAGTAAATTTTCTCTAATGACTTCTCCCCCTACCAAAGCATACCTTCATCGCTCGACAAACGCTGGCAAAAAGCCTTCATCTAGCTTTATCATTGGATCCAACATGATGCAATAGGCCGGACAGATCTTCGACATGGCATGACCGCGCTCCAGCGTGTCGTGAATTCAGAAACTGATTTAGGAAAGAGGTTATCTTGACATTAGTAGAATTTCATTTATATCGGGTGAAACTGATAAAACCCGCTCAATTCCAATTATTTCAACATGACGTCAATACATCAGAAATATTTGAGAGGGCAATCAACGAAAAACCGTCAATGGAACTGAAAGAAAATAATGTTTGGCACATCGCGAATATTGAGGCTATTGACGACACCGGAGGGAGGTTCGCCGTAGGCAGAACAACTAAAACCACAGTAGAAAAGTTTGACACTGTGACTGGCGATTTTATAAAGCAAATAGATGACTCTGGGCCTTACACATTAGTCTATTTCTTCTCAGATATAGGGCTTATCGGAATCACAAAAAAAACAAAGGTGGCTCCCGATGTGAAGTCTATCGCCAGCAGGATCAAAGGCTTGTTTGAAAAAACAGACATCGTTAAAAGTTTCGGCATTGAGGTGAGAGTAGATCCCATCCCAGATCCCGAAAGTTTTTTAGAAAAAATTAAAAATTGCTACGCTGTAACGAAATTCAAAGCAACATTTACCGGCCCGAACCCAGTCGACGCCGACGAGCTTTTTCAAAAGCCCATATCAGTTTACTGTAAAGCTCTCGGTGGAGAGAATGGGAGCATTCAGGTCTTCGGTAGTGCTCTGGATAAAGACACAGTGGAAGCAGTTACTAAATCGACGGCGGCAACTGCAAACACCGCCTCGGCCCGAATAAAAACGGAAAAACATAAGAAATCCATACCCATCTATCTCACTGGAGAGGCGATCAGAGTACCAGTCGATGAAGATGCGAACAGTGCCGAGGCCTTCCGTGAGATTAGAAAAGTATACGATGGGGTACGATATGATAACTGAAAAATATCTGTCAACTATGGTTGAACTGTTAGAACATCTAAACAGCTTGCCAAACAACTTTATCTACCGCGGCCAGTCTGATGCAGGCTGGAGCTTGGACTCTACGCTTGAAAGGCTACTAGGGAGTAGCTGGTCAAAAGAGAATGCTCGGAAATTTGAAGATCGCTCAATCAGTGTATTCAAATCGAAATACCACATTTACCAGAGCCAAGAACACTCTCCAAAGTCAAAACTTTCATGGTTGTCAGTCATGCAGCACTACGGAACTCCAACCAGACTAATTGATTTTAGTGAAAGCCCCTATATAGCTCTATACTTTGCACTTGAGTCCTACAGCCCATTATCCGACAAGAATTTTTCTATTTTCGCCATCGACTATACAGCAGTAATGGAAAAATCCATATCACACATAAAGGAAGAAGATTCTAAGTTTTCCGAAACGCGATCAAGCATATCAGTAAACCCAGATAAAATATTTGAAGATGTAGTAGACCGCTTCTCTTACAACGTCTTGTGGATCACTGAACCCATGGAATTGAATGCGCGAATCGACAGGCAATCAGGCACATTCCTATTATCCGGCAACCGCGAAAAAACAATTGACTCCGTGATTGCCTCTGGCCTTTACGATGGTTGCTCACTACAAAAGCTAATAGTAAACAAAGCTCTTTTTAAGAATTGCTATGCGCTTCTGAGAAAAATGGGTATCAACTCCAAGTCAATTTACGGAGATTTGGCAGGTCTTTCTAAATCCATCAAAATGGAACTACAGACGTACACATAAAAAAACCGCCCCAAAGGGCGGTTTTCTATTCAGCGAAACCCGATCTTACAACTTCGGACCCGCTGCCTTGATCGCGTCGCTCACGTCGAACTTCTTGAAGTTCTCGATGAACAGGCCGGCCAGGGCTTTGGCCGCTTCGTCGTACGCTGCTTTGTCAGCCCAGGTGTTGCGTGGGTTGAGCAGTGCGGTGTCGACGCCTGGGACGGACTTCGGCACGTCCAGGTTGACGGTCGCCAGGTGCTCGGTTTCTGCACCGATCAGCGCGCCGCTCTGGATGGCTGCGATGACGCCACGGGTGGTCGGGATGTTGAAGCGTTTGCCGACGCCGTAGCCGCCGCCGGTCCAGCCGGTGTTGACCAGATAGACCTTGGAGCCGAAGCCGCGGATGCGCTTGATCAGCAGCTCTGCGTATTCGCCAGCCGGACGCGGGAAGAACGGCGCGCCGAAGCAGGTGGAGAAGGTCGACTTGATACCGGCGCCCGAGCCCATTTCGGTCGAACCGACCAGCGCGGTGTAGCCCGACAGGAAGTGGTAGGCCGCTTGTTCTTCGCTGAGGATCGACACTGGCGGCAGCACGCCGGTCAGGTCGCAGGTCAGGAAGATCACAGCGTTTGGCTCGCCACCGAGGTTTTTCTCGGAACGTTTTTCAACGTGCTCCAGCGGGTACGCAGCGCGGCTGTTCTGGGTCAGGCTGCTGTCGGCGTAGTCGGCGTGATGGTTGGCATCCAGAACGACGTTTTCCAGCACGGCGCCGTGCTTGATGGCTTTCCAGATGACAGGCTCGTTCTTCTCGGACAGGTCGATGCACTTGGCATAGCAACCGCCTTCGATGTTGAACACAACGCCCTCGCCCCAGCCGTGTTCGTCGTCACCGATCAAATAACGGCTTTCGTCGGCGGACAGGGTGGTCTTGCCCGTGCCCGACAGACCGAAGAACAGGGTCACGTCGCCTTCTTCGCCGATGTTGGCGGCGCAGTGCATAGGCAGCACGTCGGCCGCTGGCAGCAGGAAGTTCTGCACGGAGAACATGGCTTTCTTCATCTCGCCGGCATAACGCATGCCCGCGATAAGGACTTTCTTCTGAGCGAAGTTGATGATGACGCAGCCGTCGGAGTTGGTGCCGTCACGCTCTGGCACGCACTCGAAGTTGGCCACGTTCAGCACTTGCCACTCTTCGCGGCCAGCTGGGTTGTACTGGGCCGGATTGATGAACAGGCAACGACCGAACAGGTTCTGCCAGGCAGTCTGGGTGGTCATTTTTACGGCCAGGTAGTGATCGGCCGCTGCGCCTACGTGCACGTGGGAAACGAAGTGTTCCTGAGCGTTGTTGAAGGCTTCGACACGCGCCCACAGGGCATCGAATTTGTCGGCAGGGAATTTGCGGTTGATCGGGCCCCAGGCAATTGCTTGCGTGGTGCTCGGCTCATCAACGATGAAACGGTCAACTGGCGAACGACCGGTACGGTGGCCGGTTTCGACGACAAGTGCGCCGGTATCGGACCGTACGCCTTCTTCGCGTTTGAGGGCTTCTTTAACCAGTTCGTCGACACTGAGATCGGTGTAAACGGCGTTATTGGCTTGCGTCATGAGATTCCCCGTCGGCCCGCTGGCCGAGTGCTCCAAACGTTTTGTAGTAGAAAAACCCACACTACTACAGCTAAAAAGTGGCCGGATTATGCCAGAAAAGCCCAAAAAAGGTAGGGCCCTCCTGTCAGAACTACATAAAGACAAACCAGGCTGGCCGGGCAGAAACCATTCAGCCCGGCCCTCGCACTACATCAATGGCGAGTATCGGAAGGGGTGTCGATGCCGCCGCCTGCGAACAGCTGCGCTACATCCGTTGCGTCGAACAGATAGCGCTGGTTGCAGAACTGGCAGTCGATCTCGACGGTACCGTTATGCTCGGCCACCAATTGTTGTGCATCTTCCAGGCCAAGGCTCACCAATGCATTGGCGGAGCGCTCGCGCGAGCAACTGCAACGGAACACCAGCGGCTGAATGTCGAACATGCGTACCGGGTCTTCGTGGAAGAGACGATGCAGCACGGTTTCGTTGTCCAGGCTCAGCAGCTCTTCGGCGGTCAGCGTAGTCGCCAGCGCGCGCACGTGCTGCCAGCTGGCCTTGCGATCGTCCTCATCCTTCAGGCGTTCGGGTGGCAGCTGTTGAAGCAGGAAGCCGCGAGCGCGCTTGCCATCGGCGTACAACCAGAATTCGGTTGGCAATTGCTCGGACTGCACGAAATAGTCGGTCAGGCACCGGGAAAGCGTCTCGCCCTCGAGATCCACGATGCTCTGATAGCGCTTGCCGTGACGCGGGTCGATGTTGATGACCATTACGCCCTCAGGCATCAGGTCCTGCAGCGTAGCGCCAGGCTCGATGCGGCTCGCATCATAGTGAGCGATGCCGCGCAGCTCGCGCTCGCTGGAGCATTCGACCATCAGCAGGGACACAGGCCCTGATGAACGCGCCTGCAGGATCAGCAAGCCGTCGAACTTCAGCGTGCCGACCAACAGCGCGGCCGCAGCGAGCAGCTCACCCAGCAACTGGGCCACCGGTTCAGGGTAGGGGTGCTTGGCCAGTACTTCGGCGTAGCTCAGTTCAAGCGAGGCCAGCTCGCCGCGAACGTCGCTCTCATCGAACATGAAGCGCTGGGTGTAATCGGTGTCCGGGAAATCATGCATATGAAATTGGTATCTGAAGTGATGACAAAATGATGACGACCGCTTATAAAACGCGGTTTAGCACCAACAGGTGCACTGCCATGCCGATGGGGGCATTTTATGGACTATCCCGCGCTGTTCCAACCCAAGTGGAACGCCAAAAAATTCCTGCTGTGTAATCTGGTAGCGCTGGCGCTGCTACTGGTGTGGATCTGGCCTACAGGTCATGCCGCCTTTACACAATTCGACGAGTGGTTTTTCCACCTGCTGAATAGGCCGCTGGAGCAAAACACAGTGTGGCTGTGGATCTGGACAGTTGCCAGTATGCGCCCCTTCGACGTCGTGGTCGGGCTGGTTCTGTTGATGCTGCTGATCAAGGGCGACTGGGTTTTCAAAGCGGTGCAGACCCGCTCGGCATTGATCGGTTTTGTGGTGACCCTCATCGTGCTGTTGGTGATTCGCACCGTATTCTCGAAAATCATCGACAAGACGTCGCTTCAACACGACAGCATTTCGATGGTGATTCCTGACGCCATCAAGCTCAGCGATATCTTCCCGCACTTGGAGAAAAAGTGGCAGCTCAAGGACAGCTCGAGCCAGAGCTTCCCTGGCGATCACGCGTCGGTACTGCTGATCTGGGCGATGTTCATGACGGTTTACAGCCGCACCGTTGGTCAACGCGTGGTCATCTGGGGCCTGGCTTTCCTGTTCATGATGCCGCGACTGGTCGCGGGTGCTCACTGGGGCCAAGACGACTACATCGGCGGCGTCATGATTGCCCTGCTCGCACTGGGCTGGAGCTGCTACACGCCTTTCGTTGCCCACGCCACAGGTCTGTTGATGCGGGCGACCGCGCCGATTTTCAACCTGTTCGGCAAGATTCCGCTGCTGCGTTGCCTGAGCATCATGAAACCTGGCGCGCGACTCTGACCTCCTTTATGTAGCAGCACGGCTTGCTGGCGGTGGCGATCTTTTGGGCTAACCGCCGGCAAGCCGGACTGCAGGGGAAGCGCTGCGACTTTTCAGTCGTCTCCCGAACGAAACTGAAACAATTGCCGACGCTGCTTCTTGGTAGGCTTGCCGTCGGTGGTCAAACCCAGACTTCCGGCCTTGCGCATTTCGGCTGCCTGCTCGCGTTTGGCCAGGCTTTCAGGGGTTTCGCTGTAGAGCAGCTGAGCCTCTGGCGCACCACGACGCACGATGGACAATGCCTGAACCACCACCGTGCGCTCGTCGAATCCGGTGCGGATTTCAAAGGTGTCGCCAATGCGCGGCTCCTTGCCCGGCTTGCAGCGTTCTCCCCGGCAGTGCACCTTGCCGCTTTCGATGGCCGCTTTGGCCAGCGCGCGGGTCTTGAAGAAGCGTGCTGCCCACAGCCACTTGTCCAGACGAACTTTGTCGTCCTCGTCTGACTTTTGTGTCATCTGAATTCCTCAATTACGTGATAGTCAGAACTGTACTACGCAACGCCGGGCACGCAGTAATCTCAAGCGTTGGGTAGAATCTTCCGCACACAGGTATGGGCATGCACATTCGTGTTCGCCCAGCTATCGTGGGCAGAACGCGCAAACGTACGGAATCGCTTTGAAAACATTCGACCATCTCACCGTTATCGGCCTACGCGAATGGGTGGCGCTGCCCAATCTGGGGGTGGCTGGCCTGCGCGCGAAGATCGACACCGGCGCCAGCACGTCCAGCCTCCACGCCACTGAAATCGAACCCTTCGAGCGCGACGGCGAAAAATGGGTGCGCTTCAACGCACATCTGGGCACCGTCGTGCAGTTGCGTCATCGCCGTTGCGAAGCGCAACTGGTGGCGATGAAAACCATCAAAAGCTCCAACGGCCATGCGCAGGTTCGCTATGTCATTCGCACGACGCTGGCATTAGGGGACCGGGTCTGGCCGGTGGAGTTCACCCTCGCTTGCCGCAAGGCCATGCGTTACCGATTGCTGTTGGGTTCAAAAGCCCTGATTGACGGCCAACTGGTGGTCAATCCGGGCATTACGTATGTTCAGGACAAGCCGACCTTTCCGGCTTCCAATTCCTCTGCCACAGGTGTTGCATGAAGATCGCTGTGCTTTCGCGAAATCCGCGTCTGTATTCAACTCGCCGTCTGGTCGAAGCTGGCATTGCGCGTGGCCATGAGGTCGTGGTGATCGATACCCTGCGCGCCTACATGAACATTGCCAGCCACAAGCCGCAGATCCACTACCGGGGCAAACCGCTGGAAGGCTTTGATGCGGTGATCCCGCGTATCGGTGCTTCCGTTACCTTTTACGGCTGCGCGGTACTGCGTCAGTTCGAAATGATGGGCGTGTTTCCGCTCAATGAATCCGTGGCCATCGCGCGCTCGCGGGACAAACTGCGCTCGCTGCAACTGCTCTCGCGACGCGGCATCGGCCTGCCGGTCACCGGCTTTGCCCACTCCCCCGACGACATCCCCGACCTGATCCAGATGGTCAACGGCGCCCCGCTGGTGATCAAGGTGCTGGAAGGCACTCAGGGCATCGGCGTCGTGCTGTGCGAAACCGCAACGGCGGCAGAATCCGTGATCGAGGCCTTCATGGGCCTCAAGCAGGACATCATGGTGCAGGAGTACATCAAGGAAGCCGGCGGCGCCGATATTCGCTGCTTCGTGGTCGGCGACAAGGTCATCGCCTCGATGATGCGTCAGGCCAAGCCCGGCGAATTCCGCTCCAACCTGCACCGTGGCGGCACCGCCAGCCTGATCAAGATCACCCCCGAAGAACGCATGACCGCCATTCGCGCCGCCAAGGTCATGGGCCTGAGCGTCGCGGGCGTGGACATTCTGCGCTCCAACCACGGCCCTCTGGTGATGGAAGTGAACTCCTCGCCCGGCCTGGAAGGCATCGAAACCACGACCGGCAAGGACGTGGCAGGCATGATCATTCAGTACATCGAGAAGAACGGTGGGCCGCATATGACGCGGACGAAGGGTAAGGGCTGATACGTTTGACGCACCTGCGGGCCTGGCGACAAGCTCCGCAGGTAAATTAGTTCAGGCTAGCGGCCAATCAAACCGCATCCCTTGGCAACATCAGCCCCAACGGTAATCGCACACGCGCCTCAAGCCCGCCTTCCGAGCGGTTGCGCAGCTCGACGTTGCCGCCGTGCATGGCTGCGATTCGCTTGACGATGGCCAGGCCCAGCCCGGTGCCTTTGCCGCCGCGGGCCCGGTCGCCGCGGGTAAAGGGGTTGAAGATGCCCTCCAGCTCCGACGGATCGATGCCTGTGCCTCGGTCGAGCACGCTCAGCACCACATACGGCGCACCGCTGTCGCCTGAGACATAAGCGGCCACTTCGACGTTGTCGCCCGCGTGATGCATGGCGTTGCCGATCAGGTTGTTCAGCAAGCGCTTCATCGAGACTCGACGCAGTGGGAACGGCGGGATCGATTCAAGACGCGTGCGTACCTGTTCATTAGGGCTGTTGTACGGCGCGACCACTTCGCGGATCAGGTCGACCAGATCGACTTCTTCGACCTCCTCGTCGCGGCCATCGCGAATGAAGGCCAGGAACTGATCGAGAATGGCGTCCATGTCCTCGATGTCGCGCACCATTCCATCCATGAACTCGTTGTTTCTGGGCATCAGCTCCAGCGACAGGCGAAGCCTCGTCAAAGGCGTGCGCAGGTCGTGGGAAACGCCGGCCAGCATGAGCTCGCGCTCGCGTCCGGCCTGTTCAACGTCCTCGGCCATCTGGTTGAAGGCGCGGTACACCTCGGTCATTTCGCTCGGCGTATCCCCGACCGGCAGCCGTACGCTGCGCCCCTGCCCCAGCTGGCGGGCGGCGAACACCAGCCGTTTAAGCGGCCGATTCAGCTGGCTGACGAAGATCCACGCAGATGCAGTGGACAGCAAACCGATCGCCAGGAACCAGCCCAGCACGCTCCAGATTTTCTGACCACGCAACGGATGGGGATACAGCGGCACCTTCAGCCAGCCATCGCCCAGGCTTGGGGCGCGCACCCACAAGGCCGGGGGCGCGTGGACGCGCAAGCGCACCTCTGTATCGGCGCCAAGCTCGGCCTGCATCTGTCGCTGATAGATTTCCGAATAGGGCCAATGCTGCTCGCCCTCGGGAACACCGCCGCCGACCACCCGAATCAACCCTGCCGCATCGGCGATGGTCTGCCGGTCGCTCTCATCGGCCGCCCAGTAGGCGCGCAGGGTCAACGCCACGCCATGGCTGTACTGGCGGTCGACCAGCACGTCTTCGTTCATCAGCAGGTAGACCAGCGTCAGCGCCTTGGAAAACAGCACGACGATGAGCACCAGCCACAATGTGCGGGAGAAGAAGCTTTGCGGGAACCAGAGCGGTGTTTTCATGACAACAGCTACACACTTTGCAGAAGCGAGCCAGGCTCGCGATAGTTCGCGGATTGCACCAGACAACAAAACCAGCCAGCTCAACACCCCTTTTCAGAGGCTTTGAGGTGGCTGGCGGGTGTGTGAGCGCGAGCGATGCGCCCGGCAAGCAACCTGCCGAACGTGCGGTTACTGCTTGCCTGTGCCGTCCGGCACGAATACATAACCCACGCCCCAGACGGTCTGGATGTAGCGTGGCTTGGCGGCGTCGACTTCAATCAGACGACGCAGACGGGAGATCTGCACGTCGATGGAGCGTTCCAGTGCATCCCACTCGCGACCACGTGCCAGGTTCATCAGCTTGTCGCGGGTCAGCGGCTCGCGCGCGTGCATGACGAGCGCCTTCAGCACCGCGAATTCGCCGGTGGTGAGCATGTGGACTTCGTCGCCCTTTTTCAGCTCGCGGGTGGCAAGCGACAATTCGTACTCGCCAAACGTGACGGTTTCGTCTTCGCTGGCAGGCGCGCCCGGCACCGGCGTGGACTGGCGACGCAGCACGGCCTTGACCCGAGCCATCAGCTCGTCAGGGTTGAACGGTTTGGCCAGGTAATCGTCGGCGCCCAGCTCCAGGCCCTTGATGCGGCTGAGCTCATCGCCCTTGGCGGTGAGCATGATGATCGGCACCTGATTGTTCGCTGCACGCAGCCGGCGGCAGGCGGACAGGCCGTCTTCGCCGGGTAGCATCAGGTCGAGCACCACGAGGTGAAAGACTTCGCGAGCCAGCAGCCGGTCCATCTGCTCCACGTTGCCTACGGCGCGGGCACGGTAGCCCTTGCTGGTGAAAAAACGTTCTAACAGGCTGCTCAGGCCCGGGTCATCGTCAACGATGAGGATTTTCTCGCCTTCAGCCGTTTGTGCAGTGCTGCTCATTGGATGCTCCTTTAGTCTCGGCGCGCATTATGGCGTAGCTTCTTCCATATGCACCTTGTGCATTGTTAGCAGATTTTTCCTGAGCCGACACTGCCGCTCTGCCTCGGCGCTTTGCCGACCGCTCGCCCTGTTCCCTTCAACTGTCCATCACAACCGACAGGGCGATCCCCTAATCCCGACTCACTGGGTATAATGCGCCGCCCTAAAGGTCAGGCAACACTCGCTCAAGGCGGTTCGCCAGCAGCTGGAATTTTTGCACACACATTTGCCAGGTGGTTTTATGGACAGTATCAACAGCCGCATCGCCGAGGAACTCGGCGTCCGCCCGCAACAGGTCGAAGCGGCCGTCGCGCTGCTGGATGAAGGCTCTACCGTGCCCTTCATCGCTCGCTACCGTAAAGAAGTGACTGGCAGCCTCGATGACACGCAACTGCGTCATCTGGAGGAGCGCCTGCGCTACCTGCGCGAGCTGGACGAGCGCCGCGTGGCCATCCTTGCCAGCATCGAAGAGCAAGGCAAGCTGACCCCGGAACTGGCCCGCGACATCAAGCTCGCCGACACCAAGACCCGCCTCGAAGACCTTTACCTGCCTTATAAACAGAAGCGCCGCACCAAAGGCCAGATCGCGCTGGAGGCGGGCCTGGGCGAACTGGCCGACGGTCTGTTCAACGACCCGAACCTGACGCCGGACGCTGAAGCCGCGCGCTTCGTCGATGCCGAAAAAGGCTTCGCCGACGTCAAGGCCGTGCTCGAAGGCGCCAAGTACATCCTCATGGAGCGCTTCGCCGAAGACGCCTCGCTGCTGGAAAAACTGCGCAGCTTCCTCAAGCAGGAAGCCGTGATCAGCGCACGCGTGGTTGTCGGCAAGGAAGAAGAGGGCGCGAAATTCCGCGATTACTTCGAACACGACGAGCCGCTGAAAAGCATGCCGTCGCACCGCGCCCTGGCGATTTTCCGGGGGCGCAACGAAGGCATCCTCAGCTCTGCACTGAAAGTCGGCGAAGAACTGCCCGGCACCCTGCACCCGTGCGAGATGATGATCAGCGAGCGTTTCGGCCTGCAGAATCAGAATCGTCCTGCAGACAAATGGCTGAGCGAAGTGGTGCGCTGGACCTGGAAGGTCAAGCTGTATTCCCACCTGGAAACCGACCTGCTGGGCGAACTGCGCGACGGCGCCGAGACCGAAGCGATCAACGTGTTCGCCCACAACCTGCACGACCTGCTGCTGGCGGCCCCGGCCGGCCCGCGTGCCACGCTGGGTCTGGACCCTGGCCTGCGCACCGGCTGCAAGGTCGCGGTGGTCGACTCAACCGGCAAGCTGCTGGATTACGCCACGGTTTACCCGCATGTGCCGAAAAACCAGTGGGATCAGACCATCGCCGTGCTGGCCGCGCTCTGCGCCAAGCACTCGGTCGACCTGATCGCCATCGGCAACGGCACCGCCAGCCGCGAAACCGACAAGCTGGCCGCAGAGCTGATCAAAAAATACCCAGGCCTGAAAATGACCAAGGTCATGGTCTCCGAAGCCGGTGCATCGGTGTACTCGGCGTCGGAACTGGCTGCCAAGGAATTCCCGGATCTGGACGTGTCGATCCGTGGCGCAGTGTCCATTGCCCGTCGTCTGCAGGATCCGCTGGCCGAACTGGTGAAGATCGATCCGAAATCCATCGGTGTCGGCCAGTACCAGCACGACGTGTCCCAGCTCAAGCTGGCACGCGGTCTGGACGCTGTGGTCGAGGACTGTGTGAACGCCGTGGGCGTTGACGTGAACACTGCGTCCGTCGCGCTGCTGGCGCGCATTTCCGGCCTCAACACCACGCTGGCGCAGAACATCGTGGCTCACCGTGACGAAAACGGCGCCTTCAAGACCCGCGCCGCGCTGAAGAAAGTGCCGCGTCTGGGCGAGAAGACCTTCGAACAGGCCGCAGGCTTCCTGCGTGTGATGAATGGCGACAACCCGCTGGATTCCTCGGCCGTTCACCCTGAGGCCTACCCGCTGGTGCAGCGCATCGCCGCTGATACCGGCCGCGACATCCGTTCGCTGGTGGGCGACGCCAGCTTCCTCAAGCGTCTGGACCCGAAGAAATTTACCGACGAGACCTTTGGTCTGCCGACCGTGACCGACATCATTCAGGAGCTCGAGAAACCAGGCCGCGACCCGCGCCCTGAATTCAAGACCGCTGAATTCCAGGACGGCGTCGAGGACCTCAAGGACCTGCAACTGGGCATGATCCTCGAAGGCGTGGTAACCAACGTGACCAACTTCGGTGCATTCGTCGACATCGGCGTGCATCAGGACGGTTTGGTGCATATCTCTGCACTTTCGGAGAAATTCATCAAAGATCCGCGCGAAGCCGTGAAGGCCGGTGACGTGGTCAAGGTCAAGGTCATGGAAGTCGACATCCCGCGCAAACGTGTCGGCCTGTCGATGCGCATGAGCGACACCCCGGGCGAGAAGATCGACGGCGCTCGTGGTGCGCGTCCTGGCGCCGCCCCGCGTCAACAGCAAAGCAGCGCGCCACGCAAGGAAACCGCCACCGCAGCCCCGGCAAACAGCGCCATGGCTTCGCTATTCGCCAACGCCAAGCAACTGAAGAAGCGCTGATGGATATCCCGGACGATCTGACCCAAAGCGCGTACTTCAAGACCCTGGGCTGCCGCATCGTGCGGCTCAGCGAAGAAGGCGTCGCCGAGGTGGCGCTGTCGCTGGAGCCGCATCTGCGCAATCGCGGCAACGTGATGCACGGCGGCGCGCTGTTCAGCCTGGTCGACATCGCCATGGGCCTGGCCTGCTCCAGCGCCCACGGCTTCGACAAGCAAAGTGTGACGGTTGAATGCAAGATCAACTACATGCGCGGCGTGCCGGATGGCGAAGTCACCTGCGTGGCGACCGTGCTGCATGCCGGTCGCCGCACGCTGGTGGTCGAAGCCCAAGTGCGCCAGGCCGACAAGCTCGTCGCGAAAGCACAAGGCACGTTCGCGATCGTCTAGCTGTCCGATAGGGATATGGGTTAATTTCGGCGCTGAGTCTTTGCACTGGAAATCAGTGCCGAAATTTTCGGATGGCTTGCGCATGAAAACCCTGCGCAGACCGCCGGCGACGGGCATCGGCGTTAGGGCCAAAAACGAGGCGAAAACGCCAGTTCCTTTCTTCACCCTTGTAGACCGCCATATCGCCCCCATATAGGGCCGACTGACGCGTGAAGGAATCCAACTTGAGCGAACTTCTCAATCGCCGCCTGGCTCTGCTTGGCGAGCACTCTCACCTCTCCCTTCTGGAGAAGTGCTTGCACGGTATCGAGCGTGAATGCCTGCGCGTTACGGGCGAAGGCCGCCTGGCCCAGACCCCGCACCCCGAGAGCCTGGGCTCTGCTTTGACCAATGAGCAGATCACCACCGACTATTCCGAGTCTTTGCTGGAGTTCATCACTCCGGCGCTGACCAACCCGGCCGACACGCTGGAAAGCCTGGAAAAAATCCACCGCTTTGCCTACAGCAAGCTGGGCAGCGAGTACATCTGGAGCCCTTCGATGCCGTGCCCGCTGCCGGCCGAAGAAGACATCCCGATCGCCTATTACGGCACCTCGAACATCGGCAAGCTCAAGTACGTGTACCGCCAGGGCCTGGCGCTGCGCTACGGCAAGACGATGCAGTGCATCGCCGGCATCCATTACAACTTCTCGCTGCCTGAAGACATCTGGCCGGTGCTCAAATCGACCGTGGCCTTCGACGGCAGCGACCGCGACTTCCAGTCCGAGAGCTACATCGGCCTGATCCGTAACTTCCGCCGCTACAGCTGGCTGCTGATGTACCTGTTCGGCGCGTCGCCCGCGCTGGACGCCAGCTTCATGCGCGGCCGCTCGCACCAGCTCGAACAGTTCGACGCCGACACCCTGTACCTGCCCTACGCCACCAGCTTGCGCATGAGCGATCTGGGCTACCAGAGCAGTGCCCAAGCGGACCTGACGCCGTGCTACAACGACCTGCTGACCTACACAGACAGCCTGCGCAAAGCGGTGGCAACGCCCTACGCGCCGTATGTCGAGGTCGGCACGCACAAGGATGGCGAGTGGATTCAGCTCAACACCAACGTGTTGCAGATCGAGAACGAGTACTACTCGACGATTCGCCCCAAACGCGTCACCTATTCCGGCGAACGCCCGATTCAGGCTCTGGTAGCCCGCGGCGTGCAGTACGTCGAAGTGCGCTGCCTGGACATCAACCCGTTCCTGCCGGTCGGTATCGACCTGCAGCAGTCGCGTTTCATCGACGCCTTCATCCTGTTCTGCGCCCTGCAGGAGAGCCCGCAACTGGCCGACTGCGAATGCGGCAACGCCAGCAGCAACTTCCTCACCGTGGTCAAGGAAGGCCGTCGCCCGGGGCTGCAATTGAGCCGCAACACCTCGACCATCGACCTGAAAGCCTGGGCCAATGAGTTGCTGGACACGATCGAACCGATCGCCGCGCTGCTGGACAAGAGCCAGGGCATCGACGAACACGGCAAATCGCTGGCCGTTCAGCGGGCAAAGGTTGCCGACGTTTCGCTGACCCCATCGGCGCAGGTATTGGCGGCGATGAACGAGCACAAGGAAGGCTTTACAGCGTTCTCGATGCGTCAGGCGCAGGCGCATGCCGAGCACTTGCGCAGCCGTCCGCTGAGCGTCGAGGACCAGACCGCCTTCGAGACCCGCGCACGGGAATCTTTGGCTGAGCAGTCCGAGCTGGAACAGAACGAAGAGCCGGTGGATTTCGACACCTTTGTCGGGTCGTATCAGGCGAGCATTCTGGCGATCAGTAACTGATCGATGAACGCCGAGTCAGTCGCTGGCTCGGCGTATTTTGCTTTTGATTCTGCCCGCAGGGCTCCTGCGGCCTGCTCTCAACTGCCAGAAGCAAGAGCCCATTCGACGCGGCTTTAAATCGCCTTCTCGAAAATCTTCGAATTACGCTGATAGTTGTACAGCGACGCCCGCGCGCTGGGCAGACGGTCGACGCTGCTAGGCTCGAAGCCGCGCTCGCGGAACCAGTGCGCGGTGCGAGTGGTGAGGACGAACAGGGTTTTCAGGCCCTGCGCCTTGGCCCGCTCTTCGATGCGCTCAAGCAGCTCGTCGCCGCGCCCGCCGTGACGGTATTCCGGGTTCACGGCCAGACATGCGAGCTCCCCGGCCTCGGAATCGGCGATCGGGTACAGCGCTGCGCAGGCGATGATCAGCCCTTCACGCTCGACCACGCTGAACTGCTCGATCTCACGCTCCAGCACTTCGCGTGAGCGGCGCACCAGAATGCCCTGCTCTTCCAGCGGGGTAATGAGGTCGATCAGGCCGCCGACGTCACCAATCGACGCCTCACGCACCAGCTCGAACTGCTCTTGCGCCACCAGCGTACCGCCGCCCGCGCGGGTGAACAGCTCGGACAGCAGCGCGCCGTCTTCGGCATAACTGACGATATGGCTGCGCGCCACGCCGCCACGGCAGGCCTGGGCAGCGGCATCGAGCAATTCCGCCTGATAGTTGTTGCCCAGACGCAGCAGGTGCGCAGGAATCTGCTGCGGACGCAGCTCGCGCACCAGACGCCCATGCTCGTCCATCAGGCCGGATTCGGCGCCGAACAGCAGCAGTTTCTCGGCCCCCAGATCGACCGCCGCGCGGGTGGCGACGTCTTCGCAGGCCAGGTTGAAGATCTCACCGGTCGGCGAGTAGCCCAGCGGCGACAGCAGCACGATGGAACGCTCATCGAGCAGGCGGTTGATACCTTTGCGGTCGATGCGGCGCACTTCACCGGTGTGTTGATAGTCGACGCCTTCGAGCACGCCAATCGGACGTGCGGTGACGAAATTGCCCCCAGTCACGCGCAGGCGCGAGCCCTGCATCGGCGATGCGGCCATGTCCATCGACAGGCGCGCTTCAATCGCAATACGCAGCGCACCCACGGCGTCGATCACGCACTCCAGCGTCGCGGCGTCAGTGACGCGCAGCTCGCGGTGGAAGTGCGGGGTGATCCCGCGCGCTTCCAGGCGGCTTTCAATCTGCGGACGGGAGCCATGCACCAGCACCAGACGCACGCCCAAACTGTGCAGCAGCACCAGGTCGTGAACGATGTTGCCGAAGTTGGGGTGTTCAACGCCGTCGCCGGGCAGCATGACGATGAAGGTGCAATCGCGGTGGGCATTGATGTAGGGAGACGCGTGGCGGAGCCAATTGACGTAATCGGGCATATCCAGATGGGCCTGTAGCAAAGATGGACGAAAGGTAGACGCTCACAACGGCATGAGCTTTATCGTCGGAACAGGCATCGCAACACGCGTACTCTCCTTCGGGGTGGGTGCTGTGGGGGCCGACTCACTGAGGAGTCAGGCAGTAATGTTCGATCAACTGACGCAATAGACGCACTGTAGGCTGCAAACGTGACATTTCAAGATACTCGCCGGGCTGATGCGCGCAGGCGATGTCACCCGGGCCCAGCACGATGGTCTCGCAGCCAAGGCGCTGAAGATAAGGCGCTTCGGTGCCAAATGCCACCGCTTCTGCCGTATGACCGGTCAGACGCTCGGCAACCCTCACCAGTTCCGCATCGGCGCTTTGCTCGAAAGGCGCGACTTCCGAGAACAGCGGCGCGTAATCGATCTGCACCTGATGCTGCTCGGCCAGCGGCTGCAATTTCTGCCGGATCGCGGCGCGCAGCATTTCCGGGTCCATGCCGGGCAGCGGGCGCAGGTCGAACTCCAGCGAACACTGGCCGCAAATGCGGTTGGGGTTGTCGCCGCCGTGGATGCAGCCGAAGTTCATGGTCGGCTGCGGCACGCTGAACTGCGGGTTGCTGAACTGCGTCTGCCATTGCTGACGCAGGCCCTTGAGCGCGCCGATGGCGTCGTACATCGCTTCAAGGGCGCTGTGCCCCAGGCTCGGATCCGACGAATGGCCACTGCGGCCAAGAATCTCGATGCGCTCCATCATTACGCCCTTGTGCAGGCGAATCGGCTTGAGCCCGGTCGGCTCGCCAATCACTGCAGCGCGCCCCAGCACGCCCCCTGCCGCTGCGAGGGCCTTGGCGCCGGACATCGAGCTTTCTTCATCGCAGGTCGCAAGGATGATCAGCGGCTGCTTGAAGGATTTGTCGAGCAAAGGCTGCAGGGCTTCGATGGCCAGCGCGAAAAAGCCTTTCATGTCACAGCTGCCAAGTCCTACCCACTTGCCGTCGACTTCTGTCAGCTTCAGCGGATCGGTCTGCCACAGCGCGTCGTCGTAGGGGACGGTGTCGCTGTGACCAGAAAGCACCAAGCCGCCAGGGCCTGTACCGTAGGTCGCCAGCAGGTTGAACTTGCCGGGGCTGACCTGCCGGATGTCGCAGGCAAACCCCAGATCGCCGAGCCAGCTGGCCAGCAGATCGATGACAGCGCGGTTGGACTGGTCCAGCGCAGGCTGCGTGCAGCTCACCGATGGCGCGGCGATCAGGGCCGCGAACTGGTCTTTCATGGACGGCAATGGCATAGGCGATTCCTCGGTGCAGGTACGACACGCGGACCATCATAGGTTCATTGAGCAGCAGGAATAAACCGTCATGGGTGATGTCCTGTACACTGCACGACCCACGCAGCTGTGTCGATTCCGGCTGCGCCCCCTAGTTCCTAGTGATTGAGCGCCTATCCGCGATAGCGCGCCTGGATTCCCGGCCATGCAGAAAGAAACCGAAATCAAACTCCGCGTCAGCCGCGAAACCCTGATTGCCCTGCGCGAACACCCGCTGCTGAAAAAGCGCAACAAAAGTGGCTGGGAGCGGCTTGAGCTGTTCAACCAGTACTTCGACACGCCGGAGCGCGAACTGGCCCACGCCAAGGTGGCGCTGCGCCTGCGCCGTGATGGCGAAGCGATCATCCAGACCCTCAAGACCCGCGGCCAGAGCGTCGCCGGTCTGTCCGAACGCAACGAATACAACTGGGACCTGGCCAAGGCCAAGCTGGACCTGAAGAAGCTCGACGGCGAATGCTGGCCCGAGCAACTGGCCGATCTGGACAAAAAGACCATCAAGCCGCTATTCACCACCGATTTCGTCCGTGAAAAAGCCGAAATTGCCTGGGGTCGCGGCAAGTCCAAGGTCGTGATCGAAGCGGCACTGGACCTGGGCAACGTCATCGTCGGCAAGCAGAAAGAAGAAATCTGCGAGCTGGAGCTGGAATTGCGCGAAGGCGAGCCTGCTGCGCTGCTGGAACTGGCCGCCGAGCTTGCCGAGAAGCTGGCGCTGATGCCGTGTGACATCAGCAAGGCCGAGCGTGGCTATCGCCTGTTCGACGCTAGCAGCTACTCCATCAAACTGCCGGCGCCCGAGCTGCACCCGGAAACCTCGCTGGACGACGCCTACACCGCGCTGGCCTGGTTCCTGCTGGGCAGCAGCCAGCGTCTGGCCGAGCAATACCGTTTCAACGGTCACTGGAGCCTGCTGCAGGATTGGGTCGAAGTGCTTGCCGAACTGCGCGCGCTGACCGGCAGCCTCGGCCAGGGCGCGCCTCGCGCCACCACTCATGACCTGCGCGCAGCATTGGACGCCCTGCTCGAAGACTGGCGCACGCTGGTGCAGGCCGGTCAGGAAGACGCCGATGTCCGCGCTGCCGCCCATGAGCAGTTCATCGAAGAACTCGAAGACCCGCGCTGGGGCCTGTTCTCGCTGACCACCTCGCGCTGGTTGATGGAGCGCAGCTGGACCATTGAGCGCAACAACCGTGGCAATCGTCTGGGCAACGCCATGCTCAGCAGCTGGGTGCCGCGCTTCCTTGGTGACGAGGCCAATGCCCTGAACCTGGCGCGCTACCAGCAACAGCCGGAAGACCTGGCCGAGCAGCTGCCGCGTATCGAGCGCATTCAGGTGTGGCTGCATTACGCTCGCCACACCCTGGAATTGCCGGAACTGGATCGTCTGTATGGCGAGCTGAACAAGCTCGAGCAGCTGGCGCATCTGGACATCACCGACGAAATCCTCGACGCGCGCACGCAGCAGACCATTACCGTGCTGCAAAGCCGTGCGTGGAAGACGTTGCTGAAGATCTAAACAACGCTGCAACTCTCCTGTAGGAGCGCGCTTGCCCGCGACGGCGGGGTGTCAGACCCTTCAATGGTTCTGACCCAACGCATTCGCGGGCAAGCGCGCTCCTACAGAATCACCCCAGGCATGCCCGTCATAGCGCCCTTCACCGTACGATCGGCAAACTCGTCGTCGATTTGATCTCCGACAGCGCTACGGTCGAATTCACTTCCTGAATCCCCGGCACCAACGACAGCTTCTCGAAGAAAAACCGCTCGTACGCCTCGATGTCCGGCGTGACGATGCGCAGCAAGAAGTCCACCGACCCCATCAGCACATAGCACTCCAGCACCTCGGGAAACCCGCGAATCGCCTCGGTGAATTCCGTGAAGTTCGAGCGGCCGTGGGCGTTGAGTTTCACCTCGGCGAAAATCTGCGTGTTCAGGCCGATCTTCTTGCGATCCAGCAGCGTCACCTGCCTGCGGATCACGCCTTCGTCCTTGAGCCGCTGAATCCTGCGCCAGCAAGGCGATTGCGACAGCCCCACCGTTTCAGCGATCTGCGCGCTGGAAAGCGAGGCATCCTCCTGCAGCAGCGCGAGGATCTTGCGGTCGTAGGCGTCCAGTTCGATTTGCATAAGTTATTCCTGATACAGGCCAGATACGCATTAACAAGTCGAAACAAGCGTAATCCAGTCGATCATGGATCAGAAATTTCTTTTTTGGCATGTAAAACTTTCTCCCACTCAAACAGCTCGTCCCGGCCCAGTCAGCCCCGGGACGAAAACAGGAGCGTTCAGCATGCCGCACCTCGAAGCCGTCACCACCGCCCCGCTTCGCCCCGACGCCTGGTCGGCCAGCAATGCCCATTGCCGGTCGCGCTACCAGATTCTGGCCGAATCCGAGCCGGACCTGATCTGCCGGGTGCTGAATCTGTTCGCCATGCAGTACCTGATCCCGCAGCAGGTCAGCGTCTTGCAGCAGGAAGGCATGTTGATGATCGACGTCGAAGTGGACGGCATGACCTGGCATCGAGCCCAGGTGATTGGCGAAAAAATGCGCAACCTGATCAATGTTTGCTCAGTGGCACTGGAACCGATCGGCGATTTTCACGTCATACCCGAGCCCGTCTCACTCGCTGTCGGTTGAGCGCGCCGAAAATATTGGCAACGCTTCACTACCTGCAGGACGCAACAACTGGCACGCTTGGGACTACTCTTGCTTATCTTCATGCTTATCTGCGAAGTAAGCCGTCTCGTCCGAAGGAGCCCGCATGTCCGTCCTCGCCTCATCTTCCCAGGACCGCTGGCTGGATCTGAATGAAATACTGCGTGACCTCGTCGCGCAGGGATACCTCGACCAGGACAATGCCGAATACGCGCTGACCTTGCGCCGAAGCGCGCAAAACCTGCAGGCCCACCCGCTGGAATTCGTCGCGGCGCAGCAATTCGACAACCACAAGCGCCCTGGCAAAAAGCTCGATCTGGAAACCCTGACCGCCTGGCTCGCCGAACAGGCCGGGCAACCTTACATGCGTATCGACCCGTTGAAGATCAACGTGGCCGCCGTCACGCCGTTGATGTCTTACGCCTTTGCCCAGCGCCACAAGATTCTGGCCGTCGCCGTGGACCGCGAATGCGTGACCATCGCCAGCGCCCAGCCTTACGTGAAGGCGTGGGAAGCCGACCTGATGCACGTGCTGAAAATGCCGATCAAGCGTGTGGTCGCCAACCCGGTCGATGTGCAGAAACTGGCCGTCGAGTTTTACCGGCTGGCCAAATCGGTGAGTGGCGCCAGCGCAACTGATCAGAAAGTGAGCAACCTGGGCAACTTCGAACAGCTGCTCAAGCTCGGCGCCAGCGATCAGGAACCCGACGCCAACGACGCGCACATCGTCAACATCGTCGACTGGCTGTTCCAGTACGCCTATCAGCAGCGCGCCAGTGACATCCATATCGAGCCGCGCCGAGAGGCCGGGACCGTGCGCTTTCGCATCGACGGCGTGCTGCACAACGTCTACCAATTCCCGCCGCAGGTGACGATGGCGGTCACCAGCCGCCTGAAAAGCCTGGGCCGGATGAATGTCGCCGAGAAGCGCAAACCCCAGGACGGCCGGGTCAAGACCAAGACTCCCGATGGCGGCGAGGTAGAACTGCGTCTGTCGACCCTGCCCACCGCGTTCGGCGAGAAGATGGTGATGCGGATCTTCGACCCCGAGGTGCTGCTCAAGGACTTCGACCAACTGGGGTTCTCCGGCGACGACCTGCGGCGCTGGGAAGGCATGACGCACCAGCCCAACGGCATCATTCTGGTCACCGGGCCGACCGGTTCCGGCAAGACCACCACGCTGTACACCACGCTCAAGAAGCTGGCGACGTCGGAAGTGAACCTCTGCACGATCGAAGACCCGATCGAGATGGTCGAGCCTGCGTTCAACCAGATGCAGGTGCAGCACAACATCGACCTGACCTTCGCCAGCGGTGTCCGCGCCCTGATGCGGCAGGACCCGGACATCATCATGATCGGCGAGATCCGCGATCTGGAAACCGCTGAGATGGCGATTCAGGCGGCGCTCACCGGCCACCTGGTGCTTTCAACTTTGCACACCAACGACGCGCCGAGCGCCATCAGCCGCTTGCTGGAACTCGGCGTGCCCCATTACCTGCTCAAGGCGACGATTCTGGGCGTCATGGCGCAACGTCTGGTGCGTACGCTGTGCCCGCACTGCAAGGCGCCGGTGGAGATCGACGAGACCGATTGGCAGACCCTCACACGCCCCTGGCAGGCGCCTGTCCCGAGCGGCGCGCATCGGGCGGTGGGCTGCGCGGAATGTCGCGATACCGGCTACCGAGGGCGTGCAGGGGTGTACGAGATCATGCTGATGTCCGATGCCGTGAAGTCCCTGATCACGGCGGACCTGGACCTGACGGCGCTGCGCCGACAAGGCTTCAAGGACGGAATGCGCAGCCTGCGGCTGTCCGGTGCGCAGAAAGTCGCGGCGGGATCGACCACCCTTGAGGAAGTGCTGCGAGTGACGCCGCAAAGCGAACAGCGTTGATATAAAGCTTCTGCCCGGAGGGCGTAGGACTTCAGCTTACTGCGGACCGCGATCGGGCGATCTGCCGGAAACCGGCAGCAAAACCAGATGATGCGGTGTACCAGACAAACCGCGGTGGCCGGGTTTGCTGCCGCTTCCCGGCAGATCGCGAGCAAGCATGCTCCTACGCCTTCGGCAGAATCAAAAGCAGTTAATCCTTCACGCCAAAATCCAGCACCACCTTCATCGCCTGCTGCTTGTCCCCCGCCAGCTCAAACGCCTGCACAGCCTCATTAAACGGGATCGTGTGGGAGATCACCGGCGTCACGTCGATCACCTTGCGATTCAATAAATCCACCGCCTGGGCGAATTCGGGGTGAAATCGGAAGGTGCCGCGCAGGTCGATTTCCTTGCCGACCACCAGGTTCAGCGGAATCGACACATCGCCGCCCAACCCGACGGTCACCACCACCCCGCGAGGCCGCACGCAGGTCAGGCCGTCGCGCAAGGCCTGGGCGCTGCCGGAGGCTTCGAACATGACGTCGAAATGCCCCTTCTCGGCGGTGTAGCGGGCCAGCGCCTCGGGCTCGTTTTTCAGGTTGTGGGTGTCGCTGGCGCCCATGCGTCGGGCGCAGGCCAGGGCGCTGTCACTGAGATCAGCAGCAACGATCTGCAACGCACCCGCTGCGCGCAGGCTGCCGATCAACAGGTTGCCAATCGGCCCGCAGCCGGTGACCAGCACACGCTTGCCGAAAACCCCACCGGCGCGCTGAATCGCGTGCAGCCCCACCGACAGCGGCTCGGCCAGTGCGCCCTCGGCCAACGTCGTAGTCGGCGCCAACAAGTGCGCCTGGCTGTTGTCGATCACCAGGGTTTCACGAAAGGCGCCCTGAATGTGCGGGAACGGCATCGCACTGCCGTAAAAACGCATGTTCAGGCAGTGATTGGGCAGGCCTTCGTGGCAGTATTTGCAGCCGCCGCATGGCCGCGACGGCGACACCGAAATGCGCTGTCCAACGCTGAACCCACTCTGCGCGTCGCCCACTTCTTCGATGACCGCAGAGATTTCGTGGCCGAGCACCATCGGCTCTTTCAGCCGCACCGCGCCGAAACCGCCGTGCTGGTAGTAGTGCAGATCCGAGCCGCAGATCCCGCCGCGAGCGACGCGCACGCGCAACTGGCCGGACGTGAGTGCGGGGGCTTGTGCCTCGGCCTCGACGCGCAGGTCTTTCGGGGCGTGGCAGACAATGGCTTGCATGTCGATTCTCCGGATTACAACGACGCCGTGATGGCGCCATCGACGTAAAGGATGTGACCGTTGACGAAGCTGGACGCATCGGACGCCAGGAAAACCGCAGCCCCCGCCAGCTCGGATACTTCGCCCCAACGGCGGCTCGGCGTGCGCTGCACCAGCCAGTCGCTGAATTCAGGGTTGGCCACCAGCGCCGCGTTCAATTCCGTCTTGAAATAGCCCGGGCCAATGCCGTTGACGTTCAGCCCGTGCGGGCCCCAATCGATCGCCATGCCCTTGGTCAGCATCTTCAGCGCGCCTTTGCTCGCTGCGTAAGGCGCAATGTTCGGCCGCCCCAGCTCGCTCTGCACCGAGCAGATATTGATGATGCGCCCGCGTCCACGGGCAATCATGCAGCGGGCCACGGCCTGACCGACGAAAAAAGCGCTGTCCAGGTTGGTGCGCATCAGCTCGTGCCAGTTCGCTTCGGTGAATTCGGCCAACGGCGCGCGTCGCTGAATACCGGCGTTGTTGACCAGAATCTCCAGCGGGCCGACGCGTTGTTCGATGTCCTGCACCGCAGCACTCACGGCCGCGCTGTCAGTGACGTCGAAAGACTCAGTGTGGACCTCGTGCCCCTCAGCAGCCAGCGCCGCAGCCGCCGATTGCAGCGTGTCGACGTTGCGCCCGTTAAGCACGACCCGCGCGCCCGCCTCTGCCAGCCCGCGCGCAATCGCCAGACCAATCCCGGCGCTGGAGCCGGTGATCAGCGCAACTCGCCCGTCGAGGCGAAAGCTTTCCAGAACAGCCATGTTGTTTCCTCTTGTGTGGCCGATGTCGGATCATGGGTTGTGATCATCAGCGTCAAGGCTCACGATCCTTTCAAGCAGCACTTCAGCGCAGCGGCTGGCTTGAGTCCAATAGTCATTGCTGACGTGCTGATCATCATTTTTGATCACCGAGACGAATCAGCGCGAGCCAACCATGGAACTCAAACATCTTCGGGCCTTTGTCACTCTGGCAGAGGAACTGCACTTCGGCCGTGCCGCCCAGCGGCTGGCCATCGTGCAGCCTGCGCTGAGCATGCAGATCAAGGCGCTGGAAGCCTGGCTCGGGGTTCGCCTGCTGGATCGCAATCGCCATTCGGTGACGTTGACCGAAGTGGGTCGGCTGTTTCTCGACGAGGCGCGAGCGACCTTGCATCAGGCCCAGCATTCGGCCGATGTCGCGCGTGGATTGGGTCGCGGGCAAACCGGTCGGATTCGTCTGGGATTCGTATCGTCGGTGTTGCCGGAATTGCTGCCGACACTGATTCGGCAGGCCCATCAGCGCTACCCCGGCATCGCGCTGGAGCTCAAGGACATGCCAGGGCCCGATCAGGTGCAGGCCCTCAAAAGCGGCCAGCTCGATTTCGGCCTGATGCGCCTGCCCGCGCCCCATGCTGGCGTGCAGACGCGGGTGGTGTTGCAGGAGTCAATTATCGTCGCGCTGCCTGTCGATCATCCGCTGACATCTCACTCGGTGATCGAGGTGAAAGACCTGGCGCATCTGCCTGTGCTGGTGCTCGCCCGACGCTACGCCGCAGGCTTTCATGACGGCCTGTTGCGGGCGATTGCCGACCAGGGCGGCAAGCTGGACATCGCAGAAGAACTGGGGGAGTTCACCACCATGCTCGCGCTGGTATCGGCAGGCCTGGGCATCGGCCTCTTGCCCCATCACGCAGGCCGCGCGCTGCCACCCAATGTGGTATCCCGACCTTTGCGGCTCGGTGACTATCGAGCCGTCACGGGGCTTGCCTGGACAGCCCTGGATACCGCCGTGAAGACCACCGTCTTCAACCTCATGGCCGAGCTATTCTTTAGCTGATGTAACAAACAGTCGCAGAGCGGATTCCGATCACCGTATCCTCTGCCCGGTACATTTTCATCAGCCGCAATCAACAGGGATACGTTATGCAAATCGGTAGTGTGGTTTTGCTTTTCGTCGCGCTGGCCATCGCCATCGTGTTCATGGGTTTCAAGGTCGTGCCGCAGGGGTATCAGTGGACGGTAGAGCGTTTCGGTCGCTACACCAACACCTTGAAACCGGGCCTGAACATCATCGTGCCGGTGATGGATCGTATCGGCCACAAGATCAACATGATGGAAACCGTGCTCGACATTCCGCCGCAGGAAGTCATCACCTCCGACAACGCCACGGTGCAGATCGACGCAGTGTGCTTCTATCAGGTGGTCAACTGCGCCCAGGCGGCGTATGAAGTCAATAACCTGCAGCACGCGATTCGCAACCTGCTGCAGACCAACATCCGTACCGTGCTCGGCTCCATGGAGCTGGATGCCATGCTCAGCCAGCGTGACGGCATCAACGAACGCCTGCTGCGCATCGTCGACGAGGCCACCGCGCCGTGGGGCATCAAGATCACCCGCATCGAAATCAAGGACATCAGCCCGCCCGCCGACCTGATGGCGGCCATGTCCGGCCAAATGAAAGCCGAGCGGATCAAGCGCGCCCAGATTCTCGAAGCCGAAGGCCTGCGTGCCTCGGCCATCCTGACTGCCGAAGGCAAGAAGCAGGCACAGATCCTCGAAGCCGAAGGTGAACGCCAGGCAGCGTTTCTGGAGTCCGAAGCCCGCGAGCGTCAAGCCGAAGCTGAAGCCCGCGCGACGCAGGTGGTGTCCGAGGCGATCGCAGCCGGTGACGTGCAAGCCATCAATTATTTCGTCGCGCAGAAGTACATCGACGCCCTCGGCAAACTGTCCTCGGCCAACAACAGCAAGGTCATCCTGATGCCGCTGGAAGCCAGCCAGATGATCGGCGCCATCGGCGGTATTGGCGAGATCGTCAAGGCGACCTTTGATAAAGGCGCGCCCGATCGCAACCGCCCCGAACCTGGCAAGCGAGTCTGAGCCATGTGGAATTACCTGCAAGACCTGTCGTTCTGGGACTGGCTTGGGCTTGGCACGGTGCTGCTGATCCTGGAAGTATTCGGCGCGGGCGGTTATCTGCTGTGGATGGGTGTTGCCGCCGCGGGCGTCGGTATTCTCACGTACATCATTCCGGCGATGAGCTGGGAGGTGCAGTTCCTGCTGTTCGCAGCGCTTTCCGTGCTGACGGCGCTGTACTGGTGGCGACGCCAGCGCAGCGTGTTGCGCAAATCCGATCAGCCGGGCCTCAACATGCGCGGCTCGGAACTGATTGGCAGAACCTTCGTCGTTCACGACGCCATCATCGGCGGGCGTGGAAAGATCAAGGTCGGCGACGGGGTGTGGATGGTGGTCGGCCCCGATACGCCCGTTGGAGATCAGGTGAGGGTCATCGCTCAGGACGGGCCGATTCTGAAGGTAGAGGTGGCATAAACGCTGGCAGTGACGGAACTACCTCAGGCTTGAGCGCATCCAATCATCTCAGAACACCCCCAAGTCGGAGTAACCCGTCATGCGTCTAAAACTTGCTGTAGCCACGTTAGCCCTGCTTTCTCTGCCGGTCGGTTCAGCCATGGCTGACGGCTTTCTGCGCGACGTGATCTCGTCCGGTGCAACCACAGGCTCCACCTACCTCACCTTCCGCCACCACAAGCTGATTGTGGCAGCGCAGGATGACGCCGGCAGCTTCGTCGCCAGCGACGGCGCCATTCGTGGTCCGTATCTGGAAGCTGCGCTGGATCAGGTGCGCCAGGACAACCCAGGCCTGAACGCCTCGGACATGGACCTGGCCAACGCGATTCTGGCGAAGAACCTGGTTGCCGAGCAGTAAGCGTTACAACCTTCAAAAAATGCCGCTCATTGGAGCGGCATTTTTGTTTCTGCGGTGATCGTCCACTGGCGCGCAAGCGTCCACAGAACGGTACCCGGCGACTTACTCGCCGATGGCAGCCTTGTAGCCTGCAGCATCGAGCAGCTTGGCCAGGTCGCCAGCAGCGTTGCTTGGCTTGACCTTGAAGATCCACGAGCTATACGGGGTGTTGTTCAGCTCTTCAGGCGCATCGCCCAGGGCTTCGTTGACTTCGACCACTTCACCGGCCACCGGGGAGTAGATGTCGGAAGCGGCTTTCACCGACTCGACCACGCCCGCAGCGTCGCCAGCGGCGAAGACTTTGCCGATTTCCGGCAGTTCGACGAACACCACGTCACCCAGCGCTTCCTGCGCATGATCGGAAATACCGACAACGATCAGATCACCCTCTTGCTTTGCCCATTCATGGCTTTCGGCAAAACGCAGTTCGGCGGGAATGTCGCTCATAATTTTTTATCCTCTTGCATCATCAGGTCAGCGGAAAACCCGCCAGGGAAAATTCAGGTACAGCCTCTAAATCAGGGCCTTGCCGTGACGCACGAACGTCGGCTGGACCACGCGAACCGGATACCACTTGCCGCGAATTTCCACTTCGGCACGGTCGCCCGTAGCGATGGGAACACGCGCCAAGGCAATCGACTTGCTTAGCGTAGGAGAGAAACTACCACTGGTGATCTCTCCTTCGCCAACTTCCGCTATTCGGACGACCTGATGCGCGCGCAAAACACCTCGCTCTTCAAGGACAAGCCCTACAAGCTTGGAAGCAACGCCCTTCGCCCGTTCGGCCTCCAGCGCGGCGCGGCCAATGAAGTCGCGGTCTTCGGGCTGCCAGGCGACCGTCCAGGCCATGTTGGAAATCAGCGGTGACACCTGTTCGTCGATTTCCTGACCAAAAAGATTCATGCCCGCTTCCAGACGCAACGTGTCCCGCGCGCCCAGACCGATGGGCGAAATACCTGCACCGACCATGTCATTGAAGAAGCGGCAGGCCTGATCGCTCGGCAGGATGATTTCCAGTCCGTCTTCGCCGGTATAGCCGGTGCGTGCGATGAACCAGTCGCCTTCCTGTTGACCTTCGAAAGGCCGCAGGGTGTGGATAAGTTGGGTACGGGCCTGGGTGACGAGTTCGGCGATTTTCTGCCGCGCGTGGGGGCCCTGAATGGCCAGCATGGCCAGCTCGGAGCGATGGGTGAGGTGCACGTCGAAACCGGACGAATGTGCATTCATCCAGGCCAGGTCCTTGGCGCCGGTGGCCGCGTTGACCACCAGTCGGTAACCCTCGTCGGTGAGGTAGACGATCATGTCGTCGACGATCCCGCCGCGGGTATCGAGCATCGCGCTGTAAAGCGCGCGCCCGGTGTGCTGCAACCTGCCGACGTCGTTGGCCAGCAGGTGTTGCAACCAGGGCTTGGCCTGGGTGCCCGATACGTCGATGACGTGCATGTGCGACACATCGAAAATCCCACAATCGCGGCGCACCTGATGGTGTTCCTCGACTTGTGATCCGTAGTGCAACGGCATGTCCCAACCACCAAAATCGACCAGCTTCGCGCCTAGGGCGAGGTGCAGGTCAAAGAGGGGCGTGCGCTGTCCCATGGGTTTCTCCTTCCGGGCGTGGCGAAGACACGGTCCTTCACAACAATGGCAAATCCCCCGTGACTCGGGGTCTGAAACCTTTGCGAATTTGCGGAATTGTCTGACAGACCGTATCGATTGCGGCGCATTGTAGCCGCATGGGTGTGACCCCGCACCTAGCCGATCGGTCTCGCCGAACGTCTGATTAGGCCAATGACCGGGAGTAAACCGACAGCGACCAGCGTGAGGGCGGGTAACGCTGCTCGCGCCCACTCGCCTTCACTGGTCATTTCGAAGATGCGCACCGCCAGCGTGTCCCAGCCAAACGGGCGCATCAGCAGCGTGGCGGGCATTTCCTTGAGCACGTCGACGAACACCAGCAACGCAGCACTCAAGGTGCCGGGAATCAGCAGCGGCAGATAAATCTTGAAAAACAAACGTGGCCCACTGACACCCAGACTCCGGGCCGCCTCTGGCAATGAGGGGCGAATCCGCGACAGGCTGTTCTCCAACGGGCCGTAAGCGACGGCAATGAAACGCACCAGATACGCCAGCACCAGCGCGGCAAGGCTGCCGAGCAACAGCGGTTTGCCCGCCCCGCCCAACAGGCTGGAAAGCGGCACGACCAGTTCACGGTCCAGATAACTGAACGCGAGCATGATCGACACCGCCAGCACCGACCCCGGCAAGGCATAGCCGATGTTGGCCAGACTCACGCCCGAGCGAATCGCGCGGGTGGGCGCCAGACGACGGGCGAACACCAGAATCATCGCCACGCTGACCGTCACCAGCGCGGCAATACCGCCCAGATAAAGGGTGTGCAGGATCAGCCCGGCGTAGCGCTCATCCAGATCGAAACGCCCGCGCTGCCAGACCCAGACGATCAACTGCAGCAGCGGCACCACGAACGCACAGGCGAACACCAGCCCACACCAGGCGCTCGCGGCCAGCGCCTTGATGCCGCACAGGTGATACAGCGCCTTGACCCGAGGCCGCTCGTTGCTTGCCCGGCTGGCCCCCCGCGCACGGTGCTCGCCGTACAACAGCAGCATCACTGCCAGCAGCAGGAGGCTGGCCAGTTGAGCGGCGCTCGACAGGCTGAAAAAGCCATACCAAGTCTTGTAGATCGCGGTGGTGAAGGTGTCGAAATTGAACACAGACACAGCGCCGAAATCGGCCAGGGTTTCCATCAGCGCCAACGCCACACCCACACCAATCGCAGGCCTCGCCATCGGCAACGCAACGCGCCAGAACGCCTGCCATGGCGACTGCCCAAGAATCCGCGCAGCCTCCATCAGGCCCTTGCCTTGAGCGAGGAATGCAGTACGCGCCAACAGATATACGTAAGGGTAAAAGACCAGCACCAGCACGATGATCACCCCGCCGGTGGAGCGCACGCGGGGAAAGCGGATGCCCGTGCCGAACCATTCACGCATCAGGGTTTGCACGGGGCCTGCGAAGTCGAGCAGCCCCACGAACACGAACGCCAGCACGTAAGCAGGAATGGCGAACGGCAGCATCAGCGCCCAATCGAGCCAGCGCCGACCGGGGAATTCACACAGCGCGGTCAGCCACGCCAGACTCACGCCCAGCAGCGTCACGCCCAGCCCCACGCCGACGACCAGCGTCACGGTGTTGCCCAGCAGGCGCGGCATCTGGGTTTCCCACAGGTGCGACCAGATTTCGTGATCGACGGTCTGCCACGAGAACAGCAAGACGCTAAGGGGCAGCAGCACCAGTGCCGCGATGGTGAAAACCAGGGGGTACCAGCGACGCTGGGCGGGATGGGCCAAGGGGGTCACTCACACAAGTAAAGGCCCCCTGTAGAAGCGCGCTTGCTCGCAATAGCGGTGTGTCAGACAGCAGACTCGTGAATGACACCCCGCTATCGCGGGCAAGCGCGCTCCTACAAGCGGCATGCGATGCTTATAAACTCAATTCCAGCCAGCGCGATCCATCATCCGAATCGCCTCGGCCTGACGCCGACCGGCAATCTCTACCGGAATGGTATCGGCCTTGAACGCCCCCCAGCTCGCCACTTCCTCGGAAGGCGCAACCTTCGGGTTGGCCGGGAATTCCTGATTGGTGCCGGAGAAAATCGTCTGCGCTTCAGGCCCGGTCATCCACTCAACCAGCGCTTTGGCTGCTTCTGCGTGCGGAGCGTATCGGGTCAGGCCGATGCCCGACAGGTTCACGTGCACGCCGCGATCAGTCTGGTTCGGCCAGAACAGGCGCACGGCCAGATCCGGGTTCTGCTTGTGCAGGCGACCGTAATAGTAGGTGTTGACGATGCCGACGTCGCACTGCCCGGCGTTGATCGCCTCGAGCACCGCGATGTCGTCGGAGAACACGTCGGTGGACAGGTTGTTGACCCAGCCCTTGAGGATTTTTTCCGACGCTTCGGCGCCGTGGGTTTCGATCAGCGTGGCGGTCAGCGACTGGTTGTAGACCTTCTTCGCAGTACGCAGGCACAGGCGACCTTCCCACTGTTTGTCAGCCAACGCCTCATAGGTCGTCAGCTCCTCGGGCTTCACCCGGTCAGTGGAGTAGGCGATGGTCCGCGCACGCAGGCTCAGGCCTGTCCAGGCGTGGGTCGAGGAGCGATATTGTGGCGGGATGTTGGTGTCGATCACCGGTGAGGTGAACGGCTGCAGGATGCCCATTTGCTCAGCCTGCCAGAGGTTACCGGCGTCGACGGTGAGCAGCAGGTCGGCGGTCGCGTTCTGCCCCTCAGCCTTGATGCGCTGCATCAGCGGCGCTTCCTTGTCGGTGATGAACTTCACTTTCACACCGGTCTTGGCGGTGTAGGCATCGAAAACCGGCTTGATCAGCTCGTCGATACGGGAGGAATAGACCACGACTTCGTCAGCGGCCTGGGCGGTGCTGCCGAGCACGGTGAATGCCAAGGCAGCCAGAATACGCTTGCGCGCCTGCATGCTGAGTCTCCTGATGTCGGGAGGTCGAGAGAAATGAGGCGAAATGGTAGTGAATCGCATCATCGAAATCCGGACCGAGCCGTTACCAGATGTTGCAGGCCCTGCGCCGATCAGAATTGCTCGGCATTGAAGGCATCAAAGCCGCCACAGAATCGTCTGCACGCCCACGACATCGGTCTTCTGAAACCAGCCCTTGATCGCGCAACTGGCGAATGCACTGGTGCTGCAGGCGCCGCTGTTGAGTGCGGCTTTCAACGCATCCACGTCGACTTTGTTGATGTAATCGATGCCGTGCTTGAGGTTATCCTCGTCGCCAAACCCGCCGTGCTGCATTTCATCGAGCGCAGCCTGCTTGCTCCAGCCCTGCACGACGATCCGGTACATGGCCGACACCAGCCCTGTGCGGTCCTGCCCGTGCTTGCAGTGAATCAGCACGGGGCCCTTCTCCTGCGCGGCCTGAATCGCCCGCAGGCTCTGGATCATGTCGGCATCATCGACGTGCACCGTCTGCAACGGAATCTGCACCTGCGCCACTGCTGGGTCGGACAGCCATTTGCTGTCGCTTTCCTTGATGAGGTCCACGACCGTGACCACCCCCAGCTTTTTCAGCAGCGGCTGCGCGGCGGCGTCTGGCTGACGGCTGCGGTACAGCGTCGGGGTGATTTCATACAGGTTGTAATGAGGGTCGATGGGTTGCGCCCATTCGCTCGGACGCGAGGTCGCCGACGACGAATCATCGGCCAGCGCAAGGCCGCAAAACGGTGCCACCAGCAGCGTAGCCATAAGAGAAACGAGCAATCGAAGGCGCATCGAGGAATACCGTGCGAACAGGCAGGAAATTTGTTGCGGCGAGTGTCTGCGGCAAGGGGTCAAGGCGATGTGAGGCAATTGTCAAAAATTCGTTAAGCACCATTGATCGGCGCCTGACGGTTTTTTTTGCTTGAGCGTGGAGGGCTTGGGTATTTCACGATACTGTATATACAAACAGTTAATGAGAGGCCCGCATGTCCATCCAGCTCCCCCCGCGCGGCCGCGGCACCGCGACCAATCCGCACAATCGCTTCGCGCCAAATCGCTCGGTGGCCGAGGACGACGGCTGGTATCAAGAAGCGCCGCTGACCCAAGGTACGACCGTCACCCTGGAAACCGCCAAGAGCATCATCGCGCGCAACTCATCCCCCGACATTCCATTCGATCGTTCGATCAACCCCTATCGCGGCTGCGAGCACGGCTGCATTTATTGCTACGCGCGCCCAAGCCATGCGTATTGGGATATGTCGCCGGGGCTGGATTTCGAAACCAAGCTCATCGCCAAGACCAACGCCGCGGCGCTGCTGGAACAACAGCTGTCCAAACCCGGCTACAGCGTCGCGCCCATCACCCTTGGGGCGAATACCGACCCTTATCAGCCGATCGAGCGCGATTACAAACTCACCCGCGCCACGCTGGAAGTACTGTTGCGCTATCGCCATCCGGTCACGATCATCACCAAAGGCTCGCTGATCCTGCGGGACCTGGACCTGCTGGCGGAGCTTGCGAAACTGAACCTGGTCTCGGTGTTCATCAGCCTCACGTCGCTGGACGACGAACTCAAGCGCATCCTCGAACCCCGGGCCGCAGCGCCCAAAGCCAGGCTGCGGGCGATCCGCGTGCTGCGCGATGCGGGGGTGCCGGTGGGGGTGTTGCTGGCGCCGATGATTCCGATGATCAACGACATGGAGCTGGAAAAGCTCATGACCGAGGCCAAGGCCGCCGGTGCGTTGAGCGCCAGCTACGTGATGCTGCGCCTGCCGCTGGAGGTGGCGCCGCTGTTCGAAGAATGGCTGCAGGCGCATTATCCGCAGAGGGCCGAGCACGTAATGAGCCTGGTGCGACAGAGTCGCGGCGGTCAGGTGTACGACAGCCGCTTCGGCTCGAGGATGCGCGGCGAAGGCGTATTCGCCGAGTTGCTGGCACAGCGCTACAGTATTGCGGTGAAGAAACTGGGGCTCAACCATCGCGAAAGTTTCAAGCTGGACTGTGAAGCCTTCTGCCCGCCGGGTGGTCAGATGTCTCTGTTGTGACTCGCGTGGCGTCTTAAAAGTCGCATACGGGCTGCTACAGAGGTGGAAACGTTCGCCGCTTAAGATTTTCTTAAGCCAGACCCGCGATCTAGAGCGATGCATTCAGTTTCAATTAAGTTTCTATCGCTAAGGTGTTTCTTAAGTGACCGGCTGGTCGCGCACAGATGGAATTGTCCGTCATGCCAGAAAAAAGTGGGTCGTCCACAGCAATCACTGGAAACTCCACTTCAATCCGACAGAGAGGATGAGACATGAGCAACAGGGATAAACAGCCTCAGGCCCCCGCACCACAAGCCTCAGGCAAAGCAGAATCCGCCAATGAGGCGCTGCAGCATATCGTCGACGGGTTCAAACATTTCCGTCATGACGTCTTCCCGCAGCAGGAAGAATTGTTCAAGAAACTCGCGACAGCCCAACATCCGCGCGCCATGTTCATCACCTGCGCCGACTCGCGCATCGTCCCTGAACTCATCACCCAAAGCTCACCGGGCGACCTGTTCGTGACCCGTAACGTCGGCAACGTGGTTCCGCCCTATGGCCCGATGAACGGCGGCGTATCCACGGCCATCGAGTACGCAGTCATGGCACTGGGCGTTCAGCACATCATCATCTGCGGTCACTCCGACTGCGGTGCGATGCGCGCTGTGCTCAACCCTCATACCCTTGAAAAGATGCCGACGGTAAAGGCCTGGCTGCGTCACGCTGAAGTGGCCAAGACCGTAGTCGAAGGCAACTGCAGCTGCTCGGGCGAGCACGAAACCATGCACGTACTCACAGAAGAGAACGTCATCGCCCAGCTGACACACCTACGCACTCACCCCTCGGTGGCCTCGAAACTGGCCAGCGGCCAGCTGTTCATTCACGGTTGGGTCTACGACATCGAAACCAGCGAAATCCGCGCTTACGATGCCGCGCAGGACCGCTTCCTGCCACTGGATGGCGATCACACCATTCCGACGGCGACACCGCCCCGCGCGCGATACTGATTGCCGGCTGATCGCAGGTTCACGCCCGTGAGCCTGCGTCAGCACTGACGGTTCCACCCCTCGCTATAGCCTGTTGCGGCCGTGCATCTCACGTGCTGTCGGGTTTTGTCACGCCTGAATATTCCGGAGAGTCGTCATGGCTACTACAGATCTGAAGTCTTTGTTGCCACGGGAGCTATTGGCGTCCGTGGTGGTTTTTCTGGTGGCCTTGCCGCTGTGCATGGGAATCGCGATCGCGTCCGGCATGCCGCCGGCCAAAGGGCTGATCACCGGCATCATCGGCGGCATTGTGGTGGGCTGGCTGGCCGGCTCGCCATTGCAGGTCAGCGGCCCGGCTGCCGGCCTCGCGGTGCTGGTGTTCGAACTGGTGCGTGAACACGGCATGGCGATGCTGGGGCCGATTCTGTTGCTGGCCGGGCTGCTGCAGCTGCTGGCCGGGCGCCTCAAGCTCGGCTGCTGGTTCCGCGTGACCGCCCCTGCCGTGGTCTACGGCATGCTGGCGGGAATCGGCGTGCTGATCGTGCTTTCCCAGATACACGTCATGTTCGACAGCGGGCCCAAGCCCTCTGGGCTGGATAACCTGATCGCCTTCCCGGAAACCCTGGTCGGCGCCATCGGCCCCGGCAGCGGCCTGCAGGCGGGCCTTTTGGGCCTGGGCACCATCGCGATCATGTGGCTGTGGGAAAAGCGTCGTCCGCAATCCTTGCGCTTTGTGCCGGGGGCCTTACTGGGCGTGGGTATTGCGACGGTGGTCAGTCTGGCGATGAGCCTGGACGTCAACCGCGTTCAGGTCCCGGCCAACCTCGCCGAAGCCATCGACTGGCTGAGCCCGGCCGACCTGCTGAACTTCGCCAACCCTGCCATCCTGATCGCCGCCATCGCCGTGGCCTTCATCGCCAGCGCCGAAACCCTGCTGTCGGCCGCGGCGGTGGATCGCATGCATGACGGTCAGCGTTCGGATTTCGACAAGGAGCTCAGCGCCCAGGGCGTCGGCAACATGCTCTGCGGTCTGGTCGGCGCGCTGCCGATGACCGGCGTGATCGTGCGCAGCTCGGCCAACGTGCAGGCAGGCGCCAAGACGCGCATGTCGACGATCTTCCACGGGCTGTGGCTGCTGGCGTTCGTGCTGCTGCTCTCCAGTGTGCTGCAAAGCATTCCGGTGGCGAGTCTGGCGGGCGTGCTGGTCTACACCGGTATCAAGCTGGTGGACCTCAAGGCCCTGCGCGGCCTGGGACGTTACGGCCGCATGCCAATGTTCATCTACGGCGCAACGGCCAGCGCGATCATCCTCACCGACCTGCTGACCGGCGTGCTGATCGGCTTTGGTCTGACCCTGGTGAAACTGGCGCTGAACGCCTCGCGCCTGAAAATCAATCTGGTGGATCTCGAAGCCGAAGGTGAGATGGAGCTACGCCTAACCGGCGCCGCGACCTTCCTCAAAGTGCCTGCCCTGACCCAGGCGCTGGGCAACGTCCCGCCGGGCACCACGCTGCATGTGCCGCTGAGCAATCTCAGCTACATCGACCACTCGTGCCTTGAGCTGCTTGAGGAATGGGGTCGAGCAAATGCGGCGCAGGGCTCGCGTCTGCTGTTGGAGCAACGGCTGTTGAAACGTCGGGTAGAGGGGCGAATCCGCACGTCGATCGGAGGTGCAGCGCTGCATTGATGGTGTCATCAAAGGCGGCGTGCGCTCCATCGTAGGGGCGCACGAGCCTTCCGAGACCGCGATCTGGCGCAAAGCGGCAGCAAATCCTGAATGTGCTCCGTCAGGTGATCCCGTGCCTGACATTACACGACTGCCACACAGCCGATCATGGCCTCGCGACGCTCGTGCGCTCCTACAGAGCGGGGATCAGATTTTCGCCAACTCCGGCAAATCCCCGGTCAGCCCCAGCGCCTGACGCACGAACATCGCCTTGGCTTCAGCCGACTGATCGACCATCTTCAGGCCCGTGTTGCGCAACCAGCGAACCGGCAACGGGTTGGCCTGGAACAACCGTTCAAACCCTTCCATCGCCGCCATCAACGCCAGGTTGTGCGGCATGCGCCGGCGCTCGTAACGGCTCAGCACCTTCGGGTCCGCCAGTCGCTCGCCACGCTCGACCGCAGCGTGCAGGACTTCTGCCAACACTGCCGCATCCAGAAAGCCCAGGTTCACGCCCTGCCCGGCCAGCGGGTGAATGGTGTGCGCAGCATCGCCGATCAACGCCAGCCCTTCGGCGACATAACGCTTGGCATGACGCTGACGCAGCGGCACGCACAGACGCGGATCCGCCGAGATGACCTGACCGAGGCAACCTTCGAAAGCCTTCTCAAGCTCACGGCAGAACGCTTCGTCTTCGAGCTTCATCAAGCGCTCGGACTCGCTCGGCGTCACCGACCAGACGATCGAGCACCAATGCTCGCCGTCGCGCTCCAGCGGCAAGAAGGCCAGCGGGCCGTCATCGGTGAAGCGCTGCCAGGCGGTTTTGCGGTGGGAATCCGTCGTGCGGACGCTGGTGACAATGGCGTGGTGCATGTAGTCCCATTCGCGGGTCGCGGTGCCGGTCATGCGCCGAACCGTAGAGTTCGCGCCATCGGCGGCCACTACCAAAGGCGCGCGCAAGGTACGGCCATCGGCGAGGGTCAGCAGCCAGTCATCTCCGGAACGACGCATTTGCTCAAGGCGCGCATTGGCCAAAAGGCCGATGTCACAGTCGTGCAGACGCTCGATCAGGGCGTCCTGCACCACGCGGTTTTCGACGATGTGGCCGAGCACCTGGGCGTGCACGCTGGAGGCGGAAAAGTGCACTTTGCCAGTGCCGCTGCCGTCCCACACGTGCATTTCGCCATAAGGGCTGACACGTCGGGAAACGATGCTCTCCCAGGCATTCAGTCGCTCAAGAATGCGCTGGCTGGCCGCCGACAAGGCACTGACCCGCGGCTCGAACGGCGCGCTGTGATCGAACGGCTTGACGCTCAGCGGGCTGCCGTCGACCACCAGTATGTTCAAGCCACTGTTTTGCAGCGCCAGCGCCAGTGCGCTACCGACCATTCCGGCCCCGACAATCAGCAGATCTGCACGCGTTTCCATGCTTTAAATCGTCTCGTTGGTGGCTGGAGCCACGGAACAAAGTGCGGCGGGAGCCACGGAGTAAACAGAGTCATCAGACATCAGCCCGCGTCCCCAACCCCATGGCCTGACGGGCGAACCAGCTCTTGGCCGACGGCAGTAGATCGAGCCCCAGCAAGCCAATGTTGCGACCTGCGGTGACCAGCGGTTGCTGGCTGCCGAACAGGCGGGTGACCTGGTCGGAAAACCCCACGGTAAGCTTCTGGTCCAGGTACTGACGATCGCGATAGGCCTGCAAGGTCGCGAGATCGCCCGGCGCGGCATCACTGGCCAGCAGCGCTTCGGCCAGTGATGCCGCATCGCGCAGGGACAGGTTGAAGCCCTGGCCGGCAATCGGGTGCAGGCTGTGCGCAGCGTTGCCGAGCACAACCAGATTGGAGCGCACCTGCTCTTCGGCCTCGATCAGCGACAGCGGATAAGTGTGGCGCGCGCCGACCTGTTTCAACGCGCCGAGGCGATAGCCGAACACGCCCTGCAATTGGTTGAGAAAGCTGCGGTCGTCCAGCGCCATCAGGCGTTTCACGTCATCGGCCGTTCGGGTCCAGACCAGCGCGCAACGGTTCTCCGGCAACGGCAGAAGCGCCATCGGGCCTTCTTCGGTGAAGCGCTCGAAAGCCTGACCGCAATGGGCTTCGCCCGGGGTGATGTTGGCGATCAGCGCGCTCTGGTCATAAGGCGTGGAGCGCACGCCAATGCCCAATTGCTCGCGCAGACTGGAGCGACCACCATCGGCGAGCACCGCCAGGTCGCAGTCCAGTTGCGTTTCGTCGCTCAGGATCAGGCGATAGCCATCGGGCAGCGCCTGCATCTGTTTCACTTCAGCCGGCACGCGCCAGCTGATCACGTCTTTATCCAGACCCTGCCACAGGCATTGCCCGAGCCAGGCGTTTTCCACCACGTAACCCAACGCAGGCACGCCTTCCTGCATCGAGGACAGCCGCGCTGCGCCGAAGCGGCCTTTGTCGGACACCTGAATCTGCAGGATCGGCTCGGCGCGGCGGCTGATCTGCTGCCACAGACCCAGACGCTCGTAGATCTGCCGCGCGCCAAAAGACAGCGCCGAAGAGCGCGCGTCGTAGCTCGGCTGCCAGGCATCGCCCGGCGCGAAGGGCTCGATCAGAACGATCTTCCAGCCTCGCGCTTTAGCCCCGGCCTGCAGGGCCAATGCCAGACTCGCGCCGACCAGCCCGCCACCGACGATGGCCAGATTGAAGCGGCTCATGCGGCCTGGGTTCGCGCAGCGGCCATCAGGGCCTCGATTTCGGCGACGGTTTTGGGCACGCCACCGGTCAGGATTTCACAGCCTTTTTTGGTCACCACGACATCGTCCTCGATTCGTACACCGATCCCGCGCCATTTCTTCGCGACGTTCTGATTGTCCGGCGACACATAAATTCCGGGTTCCACGGTCAGCGCCATGCCGACTTCCAGCACGCGCCATTCGCCGCCGACCTTGTACTCGCCGACGTCGTGCACATCCATGCCCAGCCAGTGCCCGGCGCGGTGCATGTAAAACGCTTTGTACGCTTCGCTGGCGATCAGTTCATCGACTTCGCCCTGCAACAGGCCCAGCTCGACCAGCCCCGCCGTGATCACCTGCACCGTCGCCTCATGGGCCTGGTTCCAGTGATTACCCGGCTTGATGGCCGCGAACGCTGCTTCCTGAGACTTGAGCACCAGCTCGTAGATCGCCTTCTGCTCCGCGGAAAACGTGCCGCTGACCGGGAAGGTACGGGTGATGTCGCTGGCGTAGCAGTCGATCTCGCAACCGGCGTCGATCAGCACCAGATCGCCATCCTTCAATGCCGCGTCATTCTCCTGATAGTGCAGGACGCAGGCGTTGCGGCCTGAAGCGACGATGGAGCCATAGGCCGGCATCTTCGCCCCGCCCTTGCGGAACTCGTAATCGAGCTCGGCTTCAAGGCTAAATTCGTGCAGCCCGGCGCGACTGGCCTGCATCGCCCGAATGTGCGCGCGTGCCGAAATCTGCGCCGCCTCGCGCATCACCTTCACCTCCGCGGCCGATTTATACAGGCGCATGTCGTGCAGGAGGTGATCCAGCGCAACGAACTCTTTCGGCGGCTGCGCGCCCAAGTGCGCCTTGGAGCGGATGACGTTGATCCATTCCATCACATGCCGGTCGAATTCGGGGTTGTTGCCCATCGACGAGTAGACCCGGTCGCGGCCTTCGATCAGGCCCGGCAGGATGTCGTCGATGTCGGTGATGGGGAATGCGTCGTCGGCGCCATACTCGCTGATCGCGCCATCCTGCCCGGCGCGCAAGCCATCCCACAGCTCACGCTCGGCGTTTCGCTCACGGCAGAACAGCACGTACTCGCCATACTCGCGACCGGGGATCAGCACGATCACTGCCTCCGGCTCCGGGAAGCCGCTCAGGTACTGAAAATCACTGTCCTGGCGGTAGACATGCTCGACATCACGATTGCGAATCGCCACAGCTGCCGCCGGCAGAATGGCGATGCTGTTGGGCTCCATCTGCTCCATCAGGGCCTTGCGGCGACGGGCGTATTCGGCTTTCGGGATTCGGATCATGGGCAAGTACGGTCCTCCGGAGGGCCGCCGGGCATCGGCATTCAGGCGCGACGACCGGCCGGCAATGATAGGCAATCAGTGCAGCGAAGGCTTGGCTTGGGGTTCCGCTTTCTTGTTGAACTCGGTGAACAACAGAAGCGGCGCGACGCGCAGGTACTCCATGACTTCCATGTAGTCGCTCTCGCCGTCTTCGGAATCGTCCAGCGTGTCCTGGATCTGGGCGATGGCGGCCAGGTCCTGGAGCACATCCCTGGCATCGTCGCTCATGGGCTGTCCGCCGACTCGCGCGAAGCCATGGAGGAAGCCCTGACACCACTGGCCCATTGCCAGGGTGCGCGCAGCCAGGGTCTCATCGTCGCCCGGTAACAGCAGCACGACGGCCATGTCATCGCCAGTCAGTTCGTTCTTGACCATCTCCTGCAGGCCGATCAGGGCCTGACGGACGTTGGGCGCAGGCTCGGTCTCCAGCAGTTCTTGCGCGTCGTCGAACCAGCCTTCGGCATCGAAGCCTGCGCCTGCGCAACTGCGGCCCAGCAACAGGCCGTGCAGTTCGGCGGGAGAAACGGGATGACCAGCGCCGCTGAGCAAGGTGGCGAAGGCGTTGTACGGGGAATTCTGATTAGGCATGGGCAACTAGGCGCCAAGCGGCGCAATGTCTAGAATGAAGGCCTTGTATCGTAGCACCGGCAGACGCGCGCAAGCTATCCAGGCGACATTCAAGGCAATTCCTGAGGCCAGCTCCTGCACCACTCATCAGAAAATAATCAGTGGAAAACGATGGAAGACAACGACCTGCAAGCGCTGATGGCTCGACTGGAGCTATTGATCAACCGTGTCGAGCAACTAAAAAGTCAAAACGGACTCCTATTAGCTCAGGAAAAAACCTGGCGCGAGGAACGCGCGCACCTCATTGAAAAGAACGAAATCGCCCGGCAGAAGATCGAGTCGATGATTTCGCGCCTCAAGGCCCTGGAGCAAGACTCATGAGTAATGGCAACAGCATCACCGTGCAGATCCTCGATAAAGAATATTCGATCATCTGCCCTCAGGAAGAGCGCACCAATCTGGTCAGCGCGGCCCGTTACCTGGACGGCAAAATGCGCGAAATCCGCAGCAGCGGCAAAGTCATCGGTGCCGATCGCATCGCGGTGATGGCAGCCCTGAACATCACCCACGACCTGCTGCACAAACAGGAACTTCCGGAAACCCAGGCCAGCGGCTCGACCCGCGAGCAGGTTCGCGACCTGCTCGACCGTGTGGATCTGGTCCTTGCCACGGATGAACCAAAAGCACAAGGCTGATTGTTCAGACATCATTGGGTATACTGGCGCCCGCTCCCTGGAGTGCTTGCCAGTCGGTCATGTCCCTGAGCCGATACGCACAACCACGGGGGTTGCACGTTGGGGTTGGTGTGCATGTCCGCTCGACGGAAAGCCTTAAAACCTCCTGCAATCTCCACCTTGAACTTTCGGGTTCAAGGGCTACACCGACAGCGGTTCGTCGGGGAGTCTCGAATCTTCAACCCATTGCCAGACGCCCTGTCTGGCGATGGGGATCGTGATCTCACGGTCCACCTTCCAAATCTCACGGACCCGCCTGCATGACTTCTTCTGGCGCCGCTCCCCTGAACGATCCTTCTGCCCTCTCCCGCCCCCAATTGCGTCGTCTGTTGCGCAAGGCCCGTCGTGCGCTCAATCGCGCAGATCAGCGACGAGCGGCACAGGGTTTGTACCGCCAGCTGGCGCAAAACCCGCTTTTTCGTCGCGCGCGGCATGTTTCGCTCTATCTTCCGATGGACGGTGAAATCGACCCGCGCCTGCTGCTCAAGGAAGCGCAACGTCGAGGCAAAGCAACGTACCTGCCGGTGTTGAGCCCCTGGCCACGAACCAAGATGGTGTTTCAGCGGGTGCGGCCGGGGGACAGGTTCAAGCCCAATCGTTTTCGCATTCCCGAGCCGCGCATCAACTCAAGACAACAGCGCAAGATCTGGGCGCTGGACCTGATCTTGATGCCATTGGTGGGCTTCGACGATCAAGGCGGGCGGCTGGGCATGGGCGGCGGGTTTTATGACCGCAGCCTGGCGTATCAGGCACGTCGAAAAGCCTGGCGGAAACCGCTGTTGCTTGGTCTGGCCCACGAGTGTCAGAAGGTTGAGAAACTGACCGTGGCCAGTTGGGATGTGCCGCTGCAGGGAACGGTGTCGGACAAGCGCTGGTATATGTCGTAATCGGGATAAAGGCCCGCTTTTTCGACAGATATAAAATCTGTGGGCGTGAGCTTGCTCACGAAAGCGGTTGTTGAACATCCAGGATGTGTGGCGAGTGAACCGGCTCTTTCGTGAGCAAGCTCACTCCCACAGTCTGTGATTAGACTTGAAGTCAGTCTTATCGACGGGATGGCTGCTGTTGCTGCTGAGTGATCTCAACCGGTGCATCGGTTTTCGCAGACCACAGACTTTGCGCATAACCGGTGGTGACAATACCCAAGCCGAACAAAATGACCAAAATCCATAGTAAATCCGGCTTGCGTTGCATTGATTGCCCCCCTTTGGCACATCAAAACCTGACGTTTGCGGCGTGTTTCAGTAGGCCGCATAACGGTGTAGCGCTTAAAATTGCGGCATTCTGCGATAACGTGACCCAACACGCAAATACTGACGTCAACCGACTGTCGGTTTGTCATAAAAGCGTCGGACAACTTGTCCAGATCGCCTTCAGGAGCCCCAGAAAATGGCCTATTGGCTAATGAAATCCGAGCCTGACGAGCTGTCCATCACAGGCTTGCAAACGCTCGGCCAAGCCCGCTGGGATGGCGTTCGCAATTATCAGGCGCGCAATTTTCTGCGCGCCATGGCCGTGGGCGACGAGTTTTTCTTCTACCACTCAAGCTGCCCGGAGCCAGGCATCGCCGGCATCGGCAAAATCGTCAAAGCGGCCTACCCCGATCCCACAGCCCTGGACAAGAAAAGCCACTACTTCGACGTCAAGGCCAGCGCGGACAAGAACCCCTGGACGGCAATCGATGTCGCCTTCGTCGAGACCTTTCCCAAGGTGCTGGGCCTGGGTTACCTGAAACAGCAGGCAGCACTGGAACAACTACCTCTGGTGCAAAAAGGCAGTCGCCTGTCCGTCATGCCGGTCACCGCCGAACAGTGGGCAGCGGTGCTGGCATTGCGCTAAGCGCTTTCGCGGTTACTGTGCGATGAAATTGTTGAACAACAGATCATCCACCACAGGCTTGCCGGTTTCCTGACTCAGCACCTGTTGGGTCTGCTTCAACGCCTCCTGACGCAGCTTTTCCTTGGCGTCGACGTTGCTCATGCTGTCGACGGTCTGCTGGGTGAACAGCGCCACCAGTTGATTACGAATCAGCGGCTCGTTGGCCTTGACCAGCTTTTGCGCCTCGGCACCCGTGACGCGCAGGGCGACGTCGGCCTTATAGACGTGCAGCTTCGGGCCGCCGTCCAGCGCGTAGTTGCCCACGAACGGTGGCGTGAGGGCGACATAGGCGACCTTGTTCGGATCCTCCTTCTCGCCGCCTTCTTCATTGGCCAGTACAGGGGCTGACAACGCCAACAACATCAGAATCCACGCTTTCACAGTCCACTCCTCAATCCGGTTCGCGCCATAGCTTACTTCAGCTTATGCACGCCTATCAGGCCGGGGCATGCTCATTGACCCCAAACCCGCCCTACCTACACTTATCGGCCATCACAGGAAAAGGAATAGCCCCCGATGAAAGCCGTGCTCTGCAAAGCCTTCGGCCCCGCCGAAAACCTGGTGCTGGAAGACATTCCCACACCTGAACCCAAGAAAAACGAAATCCTGCTGAACGTGCACGCCGCCGGGGTCAACTTCCCGGACACCCTGATCATCGAGGGCAAATACCAGTTCAAACCGCCCTTCCCGTTCTCGCCGGGTGGCGAAGCCTCGGGTGTCGTCGCATCCGTTGGCGAAAAAATCAGCCACCTCAAAGCCGGTGATCGCGTCATGGCCCTCACCGGCTGGGGCAGTTTCGCCGAGCAGATTGCCGTCGCCGGGTACAACGTCCTACCGATTCCTGAGGCGATGGACTTCACCACCGCCGCCGCTTTCAGCATGACCTACGGCACCTCAATGCATGCGCTCAAACAGCGCGCCAACCTGCAACCCGGCGAAACCCTGCTGGTGCTCGGCGCGTCCGGCGGCGTGGGCCTGGCCGCGGTGGAAATCGGCAAAGCCATGGGCGCCCGCGTGATCGCCGCCGCCAGCAGCGCCGACAAACTCGAAGTCGCCAAGCACGCTGGCGCCGACGACCTGATCAACTACAGCGAAACCAACCTCAAGGACGAACTCAAACGCCTCACCAACGGCAACGGCGTCGACGTCATCTACGACCCCGTCGGCGGCGACCTCTTCGACCTGGCCGTACGCTCCATCGCTTGGAACGGCCGCCTCCTGGTCGTCGGCTTCGCCAGCGGCCGCATCCCCGAACTGCCGGTCAACCTTGCACTGTTGAAAGGCGCATCGGTCGTCGGCGTGTTCTGGGGCTCGTTCGCCCAGCGCCAGCCGCAAGACAATGCGGCAAATTTTCAGCAGCTGTTTACCTGGTTCGCAGAGGGGAAGTTGAAACCTCTGGTGTCAAAGGTTTATCCGCTGGAACAGGCTGGGGAAGCGATTGATTCGTTGGGGCAGCGGAAGGCTGTTGGCAAGGTGGTGATCAGAGTGAGGTGATCCCGGCCTCAGTACATACATCACCTGATGGGCAGCCCAACTTCATTTGGGCTGTCCGCTGCCTAGAGCATTCCTCCAAGCCTTTCCGGCAGCACATCCCGATAACGCCTGTCCGGCTGCGCCCTGCATGCCGCGACGATTTGCGGGACAGCAGCGACCAACACTTCCCCCGTTTCCTCTCTTTGCTCATCGGTCATTTTCAGCCGGGTCGCCGCTCTCGCCAGCGACATGAAGGTGTAGGCAAAGTAATGCATGTCGATCCACGCCTGATCAGGTGAATGAGCCTGGAAGTCGCTCAGCGCTTTGTTGAACATTGAGCAGGAAACCCATCGCACCCGCTGGCGAACCCAGCGATGGGGCTGATTTCCTTCTTTGAAATGAGTGAAATAGAGCTCTTTCCTGAATGCCCTGACTTCAGGCTTGCCCGCCCCAACTTGCCAAGGCTTTGCACGCCACTGCGTAGCCGCTCGTACGGCGGACTGAGCAAACTTGGGGTGCGAGCTGTCGACGATTTTCACGTCAGTGATTGAGCCATCGCTGTGGGCATTGAACGCAATGATTGCCACACCTGACAGCCCGCGCTCGTATAGGGAGCGTGGATAGCGAGGCGCTGGCTCCGAATCAAACTCCAGTTCTTCCGATAAGGCTTCGAGTGGCCCGAACAGCAGCAACATGAGGCTTAAACAAAACGTTTTCACCGACAACATCTCTTTGACTCCCTTCATCTTTTTATTCGGGCCGGTTAAACCGGGTTGGCTCGGTTCCAGCTCAGCGCGCTTCGGACATCCGTTGGCAGAAATTCGGCAAATCGCCGCTGTGGATAAATCTGGCATTGCGCAACAACGGCCGGAATCGCGTCATTCATTTGCCGAAACAAGTCCTTGCGAGTAGCAGGGGTCGGCACTTTAACCCTCACAAAATGGCTGTTCAGAGCTTCGAAGGTGTAAGCGAAGAGATCGACGTCCCTGAGGAGCGCCTTCGGATAGTCCTGCCGACTGAGGGCCACTTCCCGATTGAGATAGGCACAGGGGGCGTTCTCCAGCCCCACAGAAATGTCAGGGAAAAACGCCTCGCGGCCCTGCCTGCCGAACAGCACGAGCAGCATCACTTCGGTTCTCGTGGGCTGTGTCTCGGAGGGCAACCAAGGCTTGAACCGCCATCGCTCAGTGGCCTGCCTGACGGACCGCGCAAAGTCGGGATGAAAGCTTTCCACAGGCCGGACGCTGAGAATGGCGCCGTTGCTATCGACTGAAAGGTAAACGCGCACCTTGCCCGGGTACTCAGCACGCAATAGGTGTTCGGGGTAGGCAGGAGCCGGTGATGTGACAGGTACCAGCCAACCTTCAGGCTGCATCAGGGAAGGAAAAAGCAGCGACCAGATAAACGCGAAGATTTCCAACCTGACCCCCAAGGCCGATGTATCGATGGCAGCGATGGTATGGCCTGGGTCCGGCACCGGTAACGGGAACGATTCCTACTCTTATGTAGGACGCTTCTGAATCGAGCAACCAGCAGATACACATTCACGCCATGTTCGTAATCCAACACGCCAGATCGCCAGATTCCGCAACTTTCGTCGTTGCGAAGCCTTCCTATTTTCTGTAATGAAAATGTAATATTCGGATTCGCATAACAATACAAAAATCTGGAGTGTCGCGATGTTTGCCTTTTTCCGACCTGCCGCGCATCAGGCCCCGTTGCCTGCAGAGCGTGTCGACAGCACTTACCGTCGCCTGCGTTGGCAGATTTTCGCCGGTATTTTCTTCGGTTACGCGGGCTACTACCTGCTACGCAAGAACTTCTCCCTGGCCATGCCGTACCTGATCGATGAGGGCTACACCCGAGGTGAGCTGGGCCTGGCGATTTCGGCGATTGCCATTGCGTATGGCTTGTCGAAGTTTCTGATGGGGCTGGTGTCGGATCGCTCCAATCCGCGTTATTTCCTGCCGTTCGGCCTGCTGGTTTCAGCGCTGGTGATGTTCGTGTTCGGATTCGCGCCTTGGGCGACGTCGAGCGTGACGATCATGTTTATCCTGCTGTTCATCAACGGCTGGGCGCAGGGCATGGGCTGGCCGCCGAGCGGGCGGACGATGGTGCACTGGTGGTCGCAGAAAGAGCGCGGCGGCGTGGTGTCGGTGTGGAACGTGGCGCATAACGTCGGCGGCGGTTTGATTGGGCCGCTGTTCCTGCTGGGCCTGGGCTGGACCAACGACTGGCACGCGGCCTTTTATGTGCCTGCCGCGGTGGCGCTGTTCGTGGCGCTGTTTGCGTTCATGACCATGCGCGATACCCCGCAATCCGTGGGTTTGCCGCCGGTGGAGGAGTACAAGAACGACTACCCGGAAGGCTACGACGCGAGCCACGAGGAAGAATTCAGCGCCAAGGAAATCTTCGTCAAATACGTGCTTCGCAACAAAATGCTCTGGTACATCGCGCTGGCCAACGTCTTCGTTTACCTGCTGCGCTACGGCGTGCTGGACTGGGCGCCAACGTACCTCAAAGAAGCCAAGCACTTCGATGTCGACAAGACGTCCTGGGCCTATTTCTTTTACGAGTGGGCAGGCATTCCGGGCACGCTGCTGTGCGGCTGGATGTCGGACAAGATCTTCCGTGGCAACCGTGGCCTGACCGGCATCGTGTTCATGCTGCTGGTGACCGTGGCGACGCTGGTGTACTGGCTCAACCCGCCGGGCAACCCGACGATCGACATGATCGCGCTGATCTCCATCGGCTTCCTGATCTACGGCCCGGTTATGCTGGTCGGTTTGCAGGCGCTGGAACTCGCGCCGAAAAAGGCAGCAGGCACTGCGGCAGGCTTTACGGGGCTGTTCGGTTATCTGGGCGGCTCGGTCGCGGCCAGCGCGCTGATGGGCTATACCGTGGACCACTTCGGCTGGGATGGCGGGTTTGTGATTCTGGTCAGCGCGTGCGTGCTGTCGATCGTGTTCCTGGCACCGACGCTGCGGCATACGCGGGTGGCGAGTCAGTCGCGTGAGGCGGCGGCTTGAAACAGATGGGCTTGATGTAGCAGCACGGCCGGGCGGCGATCCGATGCCGGAGGTGGCGATTCAACGGACGCCACCGCCGGCAAGCCGTGCTGCTACAGGCTTGAGCTCGAATCGGAATTGGTCAGGGATATTCCTGGCGAGCATGCAGCACGCTGACAATTTCAATCCGGTCAGTGACTCGATAAATGATCAGGTAATTGGGATGCACAACGATTTCACGTGTCGTTGGTACTCTGCCAAGCCTGTAGAGATAAGGGTGTCCAGGAAGGGCGGAAGTTGCTCGCTCTATCTCGGTGTACAGAGCATCAGCAGCTTGCGAGTTGCGCTCATCGATGTAATCAAGAATTTCCCAAAGGTCAGCTCGCGCCTCGGGGCGCCACTCAACGATCATTCCGACGTTTTTCTCGCTTGGCTGCCAGACGTGTCTTCATCTCAGCCATGACTTCATCATGAGCAATGTTCGGGCTCTTGTCGTCCAGCGAGGCCTGCACTTTGGCGCGGAGCCAGACGTCGTAACGTGCAGCTTGTTCTTCCGAATCAAATTCGGAAACGATGGGGGAAAGTGGTGCGCTCACGGGATATCTCCTGTGTAAGTTGGGGCAGTCTACCCCTTCATGGGCCTGCAAGTGAAAGCAGGCATCACTACCGAATGTTTAGACCGCCAACAAAATCGGCTTGCACCGCTTGAACCGCTTCTCCAGGCTCACATCCGGCATCGCGTGGGTGCGCAGTGCCTGGATGGTCTGCTCGACGTACTCCCACGTCGTGCCATAACGTCCGGCGGCGTTGGCCAGCACTTGGGTCAGCACGTTGTCGGGCAGGTTGCCGGCGTAGCTGGGCAGGTGGCGTTCGAGCACAAAGCCCAGGGCCTGGACCTTGGTACCGTCTTCGAGGCGGCAGTTGAGCCAGTGAGGTCGATAGGACGGGAATGGCATTTCGCGCTGCCACAGCGCCAGCAGCGATTCTTCGATGTTTTCTTCGGGCAGGCGATAGGCGAAACCGCTGCATGAGCCGCCGCGATCCAGGCCGAAGACCAGTCCGGGCTGCTCGGGAGTGCCGCGATGTTCGTGGGACCAGAGGTAGAGCCCGCGATGGTAGCCATGCACCCGGCCGCGCTGACGCTCCACGGCGGAGCACTCGGGGCGCCAGATCAATGACCCGTAGGCGAACAGCCAGACCGGACCGCCCTCGTGACGGGACAGGGTGGCGTGCATGGATGCCAGGAGTTGTTCGCGGGTGAGTTTGGGGCCAAGGTCGATAACGGGTGGGTAGGACAGCCCAAGACCGTCATGTACGGCCTCCACCAAGCTATTGATTTGATTCACCATCTGGCTCCCCCGCTGGCCTGCCATGCGCCAGCGTAGTGCTGAACTCTCTAAAGCGGCTCTGGCAACAGCGGATCAACACTTGATCCCTGATGTGAGCGATGTGCAGGTCTATTCGTCGAAAAACCGACCCTGCACACATTGTGCTGCAATTAACTCTCCACGACTGCTGCCATCGGGCGGATGGTCAGCTGCGCGGCGCGTAAGCGAACACGTCGGCTCGCATCTGCCGGGCATCCATACCGGCCACGACCAGCGCGTCCAGGGTGGAATAGACCATGTTGGGCGACCCGCTAGCGTAGACCTGGATCGACTTCAAATCCGCGAAATCCTCGCAAACCGCTTCGTGCAACATGCCGCAGCGCCCTTCCCAGCCACACAGATCGCTGACGACCTTGTGCAGATGCAGGTTCGGCAGGGCTTTCCACTCGTCCCAGTGCTTGAGCTCGTAGAAATCCTCGGGACGACGCACGCCCCAATACACATGCACGGGGTACGGGAAACCCTTGGATCGGCAATGCTCGATCAGGCTGTGCATCTGCCCCATGCCGGTGCCAGCGGCGATCAGCACCAGTGGGCCATCGGGCAACTCACCCAGATGAGTGTCGCCGAACGGCAGTTCGACACGAGCCATGCCTTCACGCTGCAGCTGCTTGATCAGATTTTGCGCACTGGCTTCGCGGGCCAATACATGGAATTCCAGGTCGCGGCCGCTTTCTGGCGCCGAGGCCATGGAGAAGGCGGATTTTTCCCCATCATCGCGGGCGATCATCAAGTACTGACCGGCGTGGTAGCGCGGTGGCTTGCCTGCCGGGGCGCGCAGCATCACGCGCCAGACGTCGCCGCCCACCTCGACACACTCGGTCACCTGACAGGCAAACTTGCGCACCGGCAACTCGCCCAGCGGCAGCACGCTGTCCCAGACCACGACGCAGTCCTGCTGCGGCACCGCGATGCAGGTGTAGATTTCGCCATGCTCGCGCAACTGGCCGGCCTGTTCAACGCTGCCTTCGACCAGCAGCGCGGAGCAGATGTGGCAGTTGCCGTTGCGGCAGCTCTGTGGGCATTCGTAGCCCAGTCGCTGGGCGGCGTCGAGAATCGGCTCGCCGGGCAACGTCTCAAGTACTGCGCCCGACGGCTGCAAGGTTACGCGCATCAATCTATTCCCAGCTGATTCCAGATATCGTTGATCCGGCGGGTGACGGCTTCGTCCTTGACGATGGCGCGACCCCATTCACGAGTGGTCTCGCCCGGCCATTTATGCGTGGCATCGAGCCCCATTTTCGACCCCAGCCCTGACACCGGCGAGGCAAAATCGAGGTAGTCGATCGGCGTGTTGTCGATCATCACCGTGTCGCGCTTGGGGTCCATACGCGTGGTGATCGCCCAGATGACGTCGTTCCAGTCACGGGCGTTGATGTCATCGTCGGTGACAATAACGAACTTGGTGTACATGAACTGTCGCAAAAACGACCAGACACCCAACATCACGCGCTTGGCGTGGCCGGGGTACTGCTTCTTCATGGTCACGACGGCCATGCGGTACGAGCAGCCTTCGGGCGGCAGGTAGAAGTCGGTGATCTCCGGAAACTGCTTCTGCAGGATCGGCACAAACACCTCGTTCAGCGCCACACCCAGTATCGCCGGCTCATCCGGAGGACGGCCGGTGTAGGTGCTGTGGTAGATCGGCTTGATGCGATGGGTGATGCGCTCGACCGTGAACACCGGAAAGCGGTCGACCTCGTTGTAGTAACCGGTGTGGTCGCCGTATGGGCCTTCATCGGCCATTTCGCCGGGATGGATCACGCCTTCCAGGACGATTTCGGCACTCGACGGCACTTGCAGGTCGTTGCCACGGCATTTGATGAGCTCGGTGCGATTGCCACGCAACAGGCCCGCGAAAGCGTATTCGGAGAGGCTGTCCGGCACCGGCGTGACCGCGCCAAGAATCGTCGCCGGGTCAGCGCCCAGCGCTACGGAAACCGGGAAAGGCTGGCCGGGATGCTTGTCGCACCACTCTCTGTAGTCCAGCGCGCCGCCACGATGGCTGAGCCAGCGCATGATGACCTTGTTGCGGCCAATCACCTGCTGGCGATAGATGCCCAGGTTCTGGCGCTCTTTATTGGGGCCTCTGGTGACGGTCAGGCCCCAGGTAATCAGCGGGCCGACGTCGCCGGGCCAGCAGGTCTGCACGGGGAGCATGCCCAGATCGACGTCATCGCCTTCGATGATCACTTCCTGGCACGGCGCGTCCTTGACGACTTTCGGCGCCATGGAGATGACTTTCTTGAAGATCGGCAGCTTCGACCACGCGTCTTTCAGGCCTTTCGGTGGCTCGGGTTCCTTGAGGAAGGCCAGCAGCTTGCCGATCTCCCGCAGCTCCTCGGTGGACTCCGCGCCCATGCCCATGGCCACGCGCTCTGGCGTGCCAAACAGGTTGCCGAGCACCGGAATATCAAAGCCGGTCGGGTTCTCGAACAGCAGGGCCGGGCCCTTGTTGCGCAGGGTCCGGTCGCAGACTTCGGTCATCTCCAGCACAGGAGAAATCGGTACCTGAATGCGTTTCAACTCTCCGCGCTGCTCAAGCTGCTGCACGAAATCCCGTAGATCCTTGAATTTCATTAACCCGGCCACTTAACAAATAGATGCACATCCTACCTGCTCTGACGGCCGACAGCAGCAGCCCGACGCGTTTTCATCCGCCTCGAACGGCGTTTTCGCTCAAGAATATCGGCGCCAGCAAAGGCTTCATGCGCTCGCCGCCTTTGTCCGAGAGATGATTTTCATCCATGTATTGCGAGTAGCCGTCGAATTCGGCACGGCAGATTGCACCGGGGCACATCAGCGCCGTGGGGTCGATGACGCGCACTTGCGGGTCTTGCTTACTCAATTGCGTGAACAACGTATCGAGAAACTGCTGACGCGCCAGATGATCAGCAATCGGTCGACCCAACCGCTCGGCCGACCGCCCCACCATCGCCAGACTGGCCAAACGCGCCACCGTACCCTGACGTTGCAGCGGCACTTCCTTGAAGATCCACACCCGCGCACCTGATTCGCGCAGGCTGTGGACCATGGCAGTCAGGTCCCTGGCGACTTCCTGCTCAGCGACCGGTCGGCTGTCGTCCCGATACAGCACGTGCTGCATGTCGCCGTCCTCTTCGCCGTACAGATACAGACTCCAGCGCGCGGCCAGCACGACGTCGCGAATCTTGTGTTCGCGAATGGATTGCAGCGTGGCCTGATTGAAATCCTGACATTGCTGGCGCGTCTGGTGCCCCAGAACAGGCAGGCACCCTGAAAGGCTCGCCAGCCACACCGGAATGCCATAACGCTCGGCATCGGCCTCAATTGCAGGTTTGAGCGCCGCCGCGTGACTGTCGCCCCAGACCAGTTGCACCGGCGGCGTCTGCTCATCGCCACCGAAACGGCAGACCTTGCTCATGTCTCGGCTGTCGCGCTGTAACAGGCAATCCATCTGCCCGCGCTGCCAGTCACGCGCCTGGGCGTATTGCAGCGCCTGGCCCGACAACCTTGAGGGCACGCCATCGCTGGAGCGCACCAGTTGACCGGCCAATCCGATAATTAATAGCGTCGCCAAGCCGCCGAACAACACCGGTTTGCGTCCGGCCAGCAGGCGTTTCTCGCGAAACGGCAGCTCCACCAGTCGCCAACTCAGCCACGCCAGCGCGAGGGTCAGCAACACCCATGCGCCAGCCTCCAGAGCCTGCATGCCATCGACGGAAATCGCATTGGCGTAGACAAACACCGGCCAGTGCCACAGGTACCACGAATAGGAAATCAGCCCGACGCCGACCATCCAGCGCAGGCTCAGCAAGCGTCCAACCAGTGTCGGCGCGTGACCGTTGGCCCAGATCATTGCCGTCGCGCCGAGTACCGGCAGCAGCGCGGCCCAGCCCGGAAAGAGCGTGTATTTATTAAAAACGAAAATCGCGTACAGCACCGCCAGAAGCCCGACGCCGCTGACCGCCTGATAAATCAGGGGTGCGAACTTGCGATCCGACGCAGGAAGCACCGCCAGCATTGCGCCGCACAGCAGCTCCCAGGCACGCATCGGCAACAGAAAGAAGGCTTCGTCCGGGCTGCGCCTGATCACCCAGACATTGAGCGCGAACGATACCACCAGCAGGCCGAACAACACCCAGCGCCACTGCCGTAAATAGCGGGTCAGCAGCACCATCAGCAGCGGGAAAAGGATGTAGTACTGCTCCTCGACCGACAGCGACCAGGTGTGCAGCAGCGGTTTGAAGTCGGAGGCCGGGTTGAAATAACCGTCCTGGCGCATGAACAGGATGTTGGAGACGAACATCGCTTGGTAACGCACGGCGCGGCCCAGTTGCGAGTAGTCGTTGGCCGGCATGAGCACCCAGCCCACCAACAACGCGGCAAGCATCATGACACTCAGGGCGGGGATAATCCGGCGGGCGCGGCGGGCCCAGAAATCGACAAAGCTGAAGCGTCCGGCGTTGATCTCCCGACAGATGATCGAGGTGATCAGATAGCCCGAGATGACGAAGAACACATCGACACCCACGAAGCCGCCGCTGAACACGCCAAACCCGAAGTGGTAAAGCACCACGGGAATGACGGCCAGAGCCCGCAGCCCGTCGATGTCGCGACGATTGCCAAAGGTGTGCATGACGCTCCTTGTCTCGCTTTTTTGCGATAAAAAATCAAAAAAAATGGTGCCCCAAGGGACACCATTTTTCTACAGCCGTTCAGCGCATGCCGTTGGGCGTGTCACTTGCGCTTCATCGACAGGAAGAACTCATCGTTGGTCTTGGTCTGTTTCAGCTTGTCGACCAGGAACTCGATGGCAGCAACTTCATCCATCGGGTGCAGCAGCTTGCGCAGAATCCACATGCGCTGCAGCTCGTCGTCGGCCGTCAGCAACTCTTCGCGGCGAGTGCCGGAACGGTTGATGTTGATGGCCGGGAAGACGCGCTTTTCCGCGATCTTGCGATCCAGAGGCAGCTCCATGTTGCCGGTGCCCTTGAATTCTTCGTAGATCACTTCGTCCATCTTCGAGCCGGTTTCAACCAGCGCGGTGGCGATGATGGTCAGCGAGCCGCCTTCTTCGATGTTACGAGCCGCACCGAAGAAACGCTTTGGTTTTTCCAGCGCGTGGGCGTCGACACCACCGGTCAGTACCTTGCCGGAGCTCGGGATGACGGTGTTGTAGGCGCGAGCAAGACGGGTGATGGAGTCGAGCAGGATGACCACGTCTTTCTTGTGCTCGACCAGGCGCTTGGCCTTCTCGATCACCATTTCGGCGACTTGCACGTGACGGGTCGGTGGCTCGTCGAAGGTGGAGGCAACCACTTCGCCGCGCACGGTGCGCTGCATTTCGGTCACTTCTTCCGGACGCTCATCGATCAGCAGAACGATCAGATGAACTTCAGGGTTGTTACGGGTGATGTTCGACGCAATGTTCTGCAGCATGATGGTCTTGCCCGCTTTTGGCGGCGCAACGATCAGACCCCGTTGACCTTTGCCGATCGGGGCGCACAGGTCGATGACGCGGCCTGTGAGGTCTTCGGTGGAACCGTTGCCGGCTTCCATCTTCATGCGCACTGTCGGGAACAGCGGCGTCAGGTTTTCGAACAGAATCTTGTTCTTCGCGTTTTCTGGACGGTCGAAGTTGATGGTGTCGACCTTGAGCAGTGCGAAGTACCGCTCGCCTTCCTTCGGAGGGCGGATCTTGCCGACGATGGTGTCGCCAGTGCGAAGATTGAAGCGGCGGATCTGGCTCGGCGAGACATAGATGTCGTCTGGGCCGGCAAGGTAGGAAGCGTCTGCAGAGCGGAGGAAGCCGAAGCCATCCTGGAGGATCTCCAGCACGCCATCACCCGAGATTTCCTCGCCGCTTTTAGCGTGCTTCTTCAGCAGGGAGAAAATCACATCCTGCTTGCGCGAACGGGCCATATTTTCTATGCCCATCTGTTCGGCCATTTCGAGCAGATCGGTAATAGGCTTTTGCTTGAGTTCAGTCAGGTTCATATAGGAATGACGTAATCATGTATGAGGGGGAAATTAAGCTTTTGGCTTAATGAGGCCGCGCCGCAGAGAAGGCGACAGGATCGCGTATAAATCGAAAGGAGAGCGTCGGCGACGGCTAGCAGGGGGCAACGGAGAAGCCGTTGCGGGGCCGAATGTACCACTTGATTTTCCAAGCGTCTAGTGCAACGCCAGAAAAAAGCCCCGCGATTTGCGGGGCTTTAGCGCCATCAGATGTTGGCGTCGAGGAACGCTTGCAGCTGGGACTTGGACAGTGCGCCGACCTTGGTCGCCGCCACTTCACCGTCCTTGAACAGCATCAGGGTCGGAATGCCACGAACGCCGTGCTTGGCCGGCGTTTCCTGGTTTTCGTCGATGTTCAGCTTGGCGATGGTCAGTTTGCCTTCGTAGGTGCCGGCGATATCGTCCAGAACCGGGGCAATCATTTTGCACGGGCCACACCACTCAGCCCAGTAGTCGACCAGTACAGGGCCGCTAGCCTTCAGGACATCGGCTTCGAAGCTCGCGTCGCTGACGTGTTTGATAAGGTCGCTACTCATGAGATTTCTCCGAGGTCATAGGCAAAAAAACGTGGGTCATCATAACTGTGTCGGCGCGCGACAGGAAGGCGAAGGCGATTGTCTCTTGCTATGAGTTTGCATGACTAGCTTTATCGAAGTGACTTCCTGCCTGACACACTCCCGCCGATGGTGCGTAAGACAGCATCAGGCCGAGGGCGCCACGAAGACAATCCCCGTGCGCAGCGCCGCGCCTCTTATATGTTCCTGCATGGCCTTCTGCGCAGGTCCCGAGGCGTTGCGCGCCAGGGCGCGGAGGATCTTGCGGTGCTCCTGCCAGGTTTCCATCGCCCTGCCCGCCCGTATGAACGGCAGCTTCTGGCTCTCCAGAAAGATGTCGGCGCTGGCGGTGATGATGCCGAGAATCGCCTGATTGCCGCTGGCTACCAGAATGCGCCGGTGGAAATCGAAGTCCAGTTTGGCGGCGCTGTCGAAGTCCCCCGCTTTGAGCTCAAGGCGCATGGCTTCGACATTGTCTTCTAGCACGTCGCGCTCATCGGCAGTCAAGGTCACCGCCGCAAGCCCCGCCGCGAACCCTTCCAGCGCGTAGCGCAGCTGAAACGTCTCGGAAGGCGACGCATGGGCCGCATAAGGCCAGGAAAAACCGCTGGTGCGCTGTTGTGGTTCAACAATCGCCTGAACGAACACCCCTTTTCCCGGCTGCACGCTGACCACGCCCAAGGCACTTAAAGACGACAACGCCTCACGCAACGAAGCGCGACTGACGCCCAGGCGAACGGCCAGATCGCGCTGCGAAGGCAGGCTGTCGCCAGGGCCATAGCCCTGCTCGGCGATCAGTTTGCGGATCGCCTGAAAGGCCGCTTCAGGTACTGCAATCGGGCTTGAGTGCATGAGGATTCGGAAGCAATCACGGTGGAAAACCTTCTTTTATAGGCATCTCGACAATTGGGCAAGTGACGCCCAAGCAAGGGGCGGCGGGGCTTTCAGGCGCGCCAAAGCGGGGCGCGTCAATCGCCAACTGTTCAGACCAGTTAGACCGGTTTCCCCCTCCAGACCGCATTCCATGGTTGCGAATCGCGGGATGGCATGGGCTGTGCACTGGCCCCTGACCATTACACACGCATCGCCTACATTGATTCGGAGACGTCACATGACCCAGCGTTACAGCGCTCTGCTTGCCGCCCTGTTTGCCAGCCTCATGCTCGCCCAGGCCCCCGCTCATGCAAATGGGCTGGACGACGTGACCGCTCGCGGCACCCTGAAAGTCGCCGTACCGCAAGACTTCCCGCCCTTCGGCTCGGTCGGCCCGGACATGAAACCCCGCGGTCTGGACATCGACACCGCGCAGCTGATCGCTGACAAGCTCAAGGTCAAGCTGGAGCTGACCCCGGTCAACAGCACCAACCGCATTCCGTTCCTGACCACCGGCAAGGTCGACCTGGTGATTTCCAGCCTGGGCAAAAACCCCGATCGCGAGAAAGTCATCGATTTCTCCCGCGCCTACGCGCCCTTCTACCTTGCCGTGTTCGGCCCGCCTGATGCTGCCATCAGTGGCGTAGACGACCTCAAGGGCAAGACCATCAGCGTGACCCGTGGCGCCATCGAAGACATCGAGCTGACCGCCGTTGCGCCGAAGGAAGCCACCATCAAGCGCTTCGAAGACAACAACTCCACCATCGCCGCCTACCTGGCCAATCAGACCGACCTGATCGCCAGCGGCAACGTGGTGATGGTCGCGATCAGCGAGAAGAACCCCAAGCGCATCCCGGCGCTGAAAGTGAAGCTCAAGGATTCGCCGGTCTACGTGGGCGTGAACAAGGGTCAGCCCGAGCTGCTGGCCAAGGTCAATGAAATCCTCGAAGCGGCCAAACAAGACGGCGCGCTGGAAAAGAACTCGCAGACCTGGCTCAAGCAGCCGCTGCCTGCCGATCTCTGATCGCGGCTTTTCCGTACAGCATTCGATCCGGGGCTTTTAGATGGCTTATCAGTTCGACTTCATTCCAGTCCTGCAAAACGCTGACCTGCTGCTGCGCGGCGCCCTGTTCACCCTTGAGCTGACCGCCATCGGCACGCTGCTCGGGGTCAGCGTGGGTATCGTCGGCGCGATCGTCAGGGCCTGGAAGATCCAGCCGTTCTCGGCCCTGTTCGGGGTCTACGTCGAGCTGATACGCAACACGCCGTTTCTGGTGCAGTTGTTCTTCATCTTCTTCGGCCTGCCGTCGTTGGGGCTGCAGATTTCCGAGTGGCAGGCGGCGGTGCTGGCGATGGTGGTGAACCTGGGGGCCTACTCGACGGAGATCATCCGCGCCGGCATCCAGGCCATCCCGCGCGGGCAGCTGGAAGCCTCGGCGGCGCTGGCGATGACGCGCCTGGAGACCTTCCGCCACGTGGTGCTGATCCCGGCGCTGGGCAAGGTGTGGCCGGCCTTGAGCAGCCAGATCATCATCGTGATGCTCGGCTCGGCGGTGTGTTCACAGATCGCGACAGAAGAGCTGAGCTTTGCCGCGAACTTCATTCAGTCGCGCAATTTCCGCGCCTTCGAGACGTACATCATTACCACGCTGATCTACCTGTTCATGGCCCTGCTGATTCGTCAGTTGCTGGCTTGGATCGGCAGTCGCTACATCGTGAGGAGTCGCTGATGGATTTCACCCTCTGGGACATCGTGCGCAACCTGCTCACCGGGCTGCAGTGGACACTGGCGCTGTCGCTGGTGGCGTTTATCGGCGGCGGCGTGATCGGCTTGCTGGTGATGACCCTGCGCATCTCTGAAAAGGCCTTCTGGCGTCGTCTGGCACGTTGTTACATCGAGCTGTTTCAAGGCACGCCGCTGTTAATGCAGCTGTTTCTGGTGTTCTTCGGCGTGGCGTTGCTGGGTGTGGATATCTCGCCGTGGGTCGCCGCCGCGCTGGCCCTGACGCTGTTCACCAGCGCGTATCTGGCCGAAATCTGGCGGGGCTGCGTGGAGTCGATTTCCAACGGTCAGTGGGAAGCCTCGGCCAGCCTGGCGCTGACGCCGTTCGAGCAACTGCGCTACGTGATCCTGCCGCAGGCCTTGCGCATTGCCGTGGCGCCGACCGTGGGCTTTTCGGTGCAGGTGGTCAAAGGCACGGCGGTGACCTCGATCATCGGCTTCACCGAACTGACCAAGACCGGCGGCATGCTCGCCAACGCCACGTTCCAGCCTTTCATGGTCTACGGCTTCGTCGCCCTGGGCTACTTCCTGCTTTGCTACCCGCTGTCGCTCAGCGCGCGCTACCTGGAAAGGAGACTTCATGCCTCTGCTTAGAATTTCCGCCCTGCACAAATACTACGGCGACCACCACGTACTCAAAGGCATCGACCTGACCGTCGAGGAAGGTCAGGTCGTGGCGATCATCGGCCGCAGCGGCTCGGGCAAAAGCACGCTGCTGCGCACCCTCAACGGGCTGGAGTCGATCAACGACGGCGTGATCGAAGTCGATGGCGAATACCTGGACGCCGCACGGGCCGATCTGCGCAGCCTGCGGCAGAAAGTCGGCATGGTGTTTCAGCAGTTCAACCTGTTTCCGCACCTGACCGTTGGCGAGAACGTCATGCTCGCGCCGCAGGTGGTGAAAAAGACCTCCAAGGCCGAAGCCGCGAAACTGGCCAGGGAAATGCTCAACCGCGTGGGTCTGGCCGAGAAGTTCGATGCTTTTCCGGATCGCCTGTCCGGCGGGCAGCAACAGCGCGTGGCGATTGCACGCGCCTTGGCGATGTCGCCGAAAGTGCTGCTGTGCGACGAAATCACCTCGGCGCTGGACCCGGAACTGGTCAACGAAGTGCTCAGCGTGGTGCGCGAACTGGCCAAAGACGGCATGACCCTGATCATGGTGACCCACGAAATGCGCTTCGCCCGGGAAGTCGGCGACAAGCTGGTGTTCATGCATCAGGGCAAGGTGCATGAGGTGGGCGACCCGCGCGAGCTGATGGCCAACCCGAAAACCCCGGAGCTGGCGAATTTCATTGGTTCGGTGGAGCACGCGTAGACGGACACACAAATGTCACATTGCCTTTAATCAGCGTCGATGTTGCCTTCCTGTTTGGCGACGATGGCGGTTCGTGGCACGATGTCGGGGTTATCGACCGAGACCTTTGACCATGCCGCCATCCACCGAAAAAAACCTCTCGCTGATCGCCGCCATCGACCTGGGCTCCAACAGCTTCCACATGGTTGTTGCCAAAGCGAATCAAGGCGAAATCCGCATCCTTGAGCGGCTCGGTGAGAAAGTGCAACTGGCCGCCGGCATCGACGACGAGCGCAAGCTCAACGAAGAATCCATGCAGCGCGGGCTCGACTGCCTCAAGCGCTTTGCCCAGCTGATCAACGGCATGCCGCCGGGCGCTGTGCGTATCGTGGGCACCAACGCCCTGCGCGAGGCGCGCAACCGCAACGAATTCATTCATCGCGCCGAAGAAATTCTCGGCCACCCGGTGGAAGTCATTTCCGGCCGAGAAGAAGCGCGTCTGATCTACCTCGGCGTTTCTCACACGCTGGCCGACACTCCGGGCAAACGTTTGGTGGCGGACATCGGCGGCGGCAGTACCGAGTTCATCATCGGCCAGCGTTTCGAACCGCTGCTGCGCGAAAGCCTGCAAATGGGCTGCGTGAGCTTCACCCAGCGCTACTTCAAGGACGGCAAGATCACCCCGGCCCGCTACGCCCAGGCGTACACCGCAGCGCGCCTGGAGATCATGAGCATCGAGCACGCCCTGCATCGCCTGACCTGGGACGAAGCCATCGGCTCCTCGGGCACCATTCGCGCCATCGGCCTGGCCTTGAAGGCGGGCGGTCATGGTAACGGCGAGGTCAACGCTGAAGGCCTGGCGTGGCTCAAGCGCAAACTGATGAAGCTGGGCGAAGTCGACAAGATCGATTTCGACGGCATCAAACCCGACCGTCGGGCGATTTTCCCGGCGGGCCTGGCGATTCTCGAAGCGATCTTCGATGCCCTGGACCTGCAGCGCATGGATCACTGCGAAGGCGCGCTGCGTGAAGGCGTGCTGTACGACCTGCTGGGCCGTCATCACCACGAAGACGTGCGTGAACGCACCCTCAGCTCGCTGATGGACCGCTATCACGTCGATCTGGAACAGGCCGCCCGCGTCGAGCGCAAGGCGCTGTCGGCGCTTGAGCAAGTCGCCCAGGCATGGGAGCTGGAAGATGATTTGTACCGCGACCTGCTGAGCTGGGCCGCCAAGGTGCATGAAGTGGGCCTGGACATCGCCCACTACCACTACCACAAACATGGCGCCTACCTGATCGAGCACTCGGATTTGTCCGGCTTCTCGCGGGAAGACCAGCAGATGCTCGCCCTTCTGGTGCGCGGCCATCGCCGCAACATTCCCAAGGACAAGTTCGCCGAATTCGGCGATGAAGGCGTGAAGCTGATTCGTCTGTGCGTGCTGCTGCGTTTCGCGATCCTGTTCCACCACATTCGCGGCACCCAAGAGATGCCGCAACCGGTGCTGACCGCCAACGATAACCAACTCGACATCCTGTTCCCGGATGGCTGGCTGGAAAACAACCAGCTGACTCAGGCCGACTTCGCGCTGGAAGCGGAGTGGCTGACCCGAGTCGGCATCGTCCTCAGCGTACGCTGAGGACCGGGTTGCTGAGCTTCTCCAGAAGCGCCGCCTGCACGTTGCGGGCGTTCTGGTTGCCGGTCGGCGTGCTGCGGATGTAGCGCCCGTCCGACTGCAACAGCCAAGCGTGGGTGTTGTCGGTCAGATACCCCTCCAACTCCTTCTTGACTCGCAGAATCAGTTTCTTGCCCTCGACCGGGAAGCAGGTCTCGACGCGCTTGTCGAGGTTGCGCTCCATCCAGTCGGCACTGGACAGGAACATCTGCTCGTCGCCGCCATTGAGGAAGTAGAACACGCGGGTGTGCTCCAGGAAGCGACCGACGATCGAGCGCACCTGAATGTTGTGCGACACGCCCGGAACGCCCGGACGCAGGCAGCACATGCCACGCACCACCAGATCGATCTTCACGCCCATTTGGCTGGCCTTGTACAGCGCGCGGATGATCTTCGGATCGGTCAGCGAGTTGAACTTGGCGATGATGTGCGCAGGCTTGCCCTCGGTCGCGAACTGCGTCTCGCGGGCGATCATGTCGAGCATGCCTTTCTTGAGCGTGAACGGCGCGTGCAGCAGCTTCTTCATGCGCAGCGTCTTGCCCATGCCGATCAGTTGGCTGAACAGTTTGCCGACGTCTTCGCACAGCGCGTCGTCGGAGGTCAGCAGGCTGTAGTCGGTGTACAGGCGGGCGTTGCCGGCGTGGTAGTTACCGGTGCCCAAGTGGGCGTAACGCACGATCTCGCCGGCTTCGCGACGCAGGATGAGCATCATCTTGGCGTGGGTCTTGAAGCCGACCACGCCGTAAATCACCACCGCACCCGCCGCTTGCAGGCGGCTGGCCAGTTGCAGGTTGGACTCTTCGTCGAAGCGCGCACGCAGTTCAATGACCGCTGTCACTTCCTTGCCGTTGCGCGCGGCATCCACCAGCGCGTCGACGATTTCCGAGTTGGCCCCGCTGCGGTACAGCGTCTGGCGCACGGCCAGCACGTGAGGGTCTTTGGCTGCCTGACGCAGCAGATCCACCACCGGCGTGAAGGACTCGAACGGGTGCAGCAGCAGAATGTCCTGCTTGCTGATCACGTTGAAGATGTTTTCGCTGTTCTGCAGAAGCTTCGGAATCGCCGGGGTGAACGGCAGGTATTGCAGCTCAGGGTGGCTGTCGAGCCCTGTGATGCTGAACAGACGCGTCAGGTTCACCGGGCCGTTGACCTGATACAGCTCGGTCTCGCTCAGGTTGAACTGCTTGAGCAGGTAGTCGGACAGGTGTTTGGGGCAGGTGTCGGCCACTTCCAGACGCACCGCATCGCCGTAGCGACGGGAGAACAGCTCGCCACGCAAGGCGCGCGCAAGGTCTTCTACGTCTTCGGAATCCAGCGCAAGGTCCGCGTTACGGGTCAGGCGGAACTGGTAGCAGCCCTTGACCTTCATGCCCTGGAACAAGTCGTCGGCGTGGGCGTGGATCATCGACGACAGGAACACGTAGTTGTCGCCCGGGCCGCCGACGTCTTCCGGCACCTTGATGATGCGCGGCAGCAGGCGTGGGGCCGGGATGATCGCCAGACCCGAGTCGCGACCGAAGGCGTCGATGCCTTCCAGCTCGACGATGAAGTTCAGGGACTTGTTGACCAGCAGCGGGAACGGGTGCGTCGGGTCCAGGCCGATGGGGGTGATGATCGGCGCGATCTCGTCGCGGAAATAGCGACGGACCCAGGTTTTCAGCTTGGTGGTCCAGTAACGACGGCGAATGAAGCGCACCTGATGCTTTTCAAGCTCGGGCAGCAGGATGTCGTTGAGGATGGCGTACTGGCGGTCGACGTGGCCATGCACCAGCTCGCTGATGCGTGCCAGCGCCTGATGAGGCTGCAGACCGTCGGCACCGGCTTGTTCACGGGCGAAGGTGATCTGCTTCTTGAGGCCCGCAACGCGGATTTCGAAGAATTCGTCCAGGTTGCTGGAGAAAATCAGCAGGAACTTGAGGCGTTCGAGCAATGGGTAGGACTCGTCGAGTGCCTGCTCCAGAACGCGGATGTTGAACTGCAGCTGCGACAGCTCGCGATGAATATAAAGGCTGCTGTCATCCAGGTTGGGGATCACGACGGCGGGTGTGGCGGGCGGATGCGGCTCCAGGGCGGGAACGACTTCGATGGTCGGCTCGACCACGGAGTTGACTTCCTGAGACGCGGCCTGGGGCTGGATTTCTACGGCGGCTTCGGATGTTCCTTCGGTACTCATGAATAATCCTGTAAGGCAATTGCCCTTGTAACAGTTGGGCCGTGCGAACGGCTGAAGAGATCGACCTGCCGGTCCCGCCACGACGCAAAAGGGGACGAACAGCAGCGCAGACCGGTCACACCGGACTCCTGCGGGCAAACGTGACAGTTATAAGCCAGCATTATGACTCTTGCATGACAGTTGGATGTTCACCTTACCGTGCAGGACGCAAACCTGCTTTGTAGACGAGAATTCTGTCTGGGCTGTAGGAAACTTTAACGTGATGACACATTTCGACACTTTCCTAGATGTGTCCGGCACGTTAGGCTGCGCGTTCATTTCGCCAGCACTCATATGATGCTCCAGCATTTTTTACAAGAATTCGGCTACTTCGCCCTTTTCCTCGGCACCTTTTTCGAAGGTGAGACCATTCTGGTTCTCGCTGGATTTCTGGCGTTTCGTGGGTACATGGACATCAATCTTGTCGTGGTGGTTGCGTTCTTCGGCAGCTACGCAGGCGACCAGCTCTGGTATTTCATGGGGCGCAAGCACGGCCGCAAGCTTCTGGCACGCAAACCGCGCTGGCAAATGCTCGGTGATCGCGCGCTGGAACACATTCGCAAGCACCCGGACATCTGGGTGCTGAGCTTCCGCTTTGTTTACGGTCTGCGCACGGTCATGCCAGTGGCGATCGGCCTGTCCGGCTATCCGCCGGGCCGTTATCTGCTGCTCAACGGCATCGGGGCTGCAATCTGGGCCGCGGCACTGGGCGCTGCGGCGTACAAGTTCGGCGCCGTGCTCGAAGGCCTGCTGGGCAACGTCAAGAAGTATGAGCTATGGGTCTTGGGCGTCCTGTTGGTGATTGGCGGCCTGCTGTGGATCAGACGCCGCATCAAGAACGCCCGTATCGCTCGGGAAGCCAAACTGGCTGTTCCGGCCACGGTCGAGGTCAAGGACCGGCCAGACGAGTGAACCGAGCGGGCTCAGGCACGGCTTGCTCATCAGGCAATTCGCCACGTCCGCAGACCGCCAGCCGGTGAGCACCCACTCGATCCGCAACGTGTCCCATCCTGATTCGACACGTATGGCAACAGATGACACATTAGTAGACATTTGACGACATCGTGGGGGCTTCGGCGTACCCGGCATAATCGGATCGACCCAGAGGGAGACACACGCATGAGCAAGAAAGTGGCCGTCATTCTTTCCGGTTGCGGCGTCCAGGACGGCGCGGAAATTCAAGAAAGCGTGCTCACCCTGCTACGCCTGGATCAACGTGGCGCCGAGGTGAAGTGCTTTGCCCCGAACATCGCCCAGCATCACGTCATCAATCACCTGACCAGCGAAGAAATGCCCGAAACCCGCAATGTGCTGGTGGAGTCGGCGCGCATCGCCCGGGGCGCCATCGAGGATATTCGCGAGGCGGACATCAGCGAATTCGACGCCCTGATCATTCCCGGCGGCTTTGGCGCGGCGAAGAACCTGTCGAACTTCGCGGCCGAAGGCTCTGCCTGCAAGGTTCAGCCTGAAGTACTGGCGATGGCCGAAGCCTTCGCCGAAGCGGGCAAGCCCATCGGGCTGATCTGCGTGTCGCCTGCGCTGGCGGCCAAGATCTACGGCCCGGGCGTGACCTGCACCATCGGAAACTGCGCCGAAACCGCTGCCAAGATCACCAAAATGGGCGGCCAGCACAAAGAATGCGGTGTCACCGATATCGTCGAAGACAAGGACCGCAAGCTGGTCAGCACCCCGGCGTACATGGTCGCCAAGTCCATCGGCGAAGCGGCGTCGGGGATCAACAAGCTGGTGGATCGGGTGTTGGAGTTGGTGCAGGAAAGCGAAAAGGCCTGATCAACCCCGCGCCAACCGGGTCAGAATCCGGTCCAGTGAATTGGCGAACGCCTGCTTCTCGCGATCGCCATAAGCGCCCTGCCCGCCACCGGCCTGCCCTTGCTCGCGCAGGTCGGTGAACAGATTACGCACCGCCAGACGCTCGCCCATGTTCTGGGCATCGAATTCTTTGCCCCGCGGGTCCAGCGCCGCCACGCCCTTCTTCACCAGCCGGTCGGCCAGCGGCACGTCGCTGCAGATCACCAGTTCCCCCGGCACCGCATGCTCGACCAGATAATCGTCAGCCGCATCAGGCCCGCTGGGCACCACGATGAGTTTGACGATGGCGAAGGCCGGCCGAGGAACCGCCTGCCCGGCCACCAGCACCACCTCGAACTGACGCTTGAGGGCAAACTTGACCACCTGATCCCGTGCGGCCTTTGGGCAGGCATCGGCATCGATCCAGACGCGCATCAGGCGGCCTCCACTCGGCGCTTCTCCGTCAACCGGCTGCGGCCATACAACACCGCGATCGCGATCAACGCAACAGCCTGGGCGCCCAACGAATAGGCGTCGGCGTGGATGCCCAGCCAGTCGAACTCGAAGAACGGTACAGGCCGCGTGCCGAAGATGCCGGCTTCTTGCAGCGCCTTGACGCCGTGCCCCGCGAACACCACCGACAGCGCGCACAGCAGCGCGGCGTTAATCCCGAAGAACATCGCCAGCGGCAGCTTCGCCGAGCCGCGCAGGATGACCCACGCCAGCCCCACCAACAGCACCAGCGCCGTGGCGCCACCTGCCAGCACGGCATTGTGCCCGGCGGGGCCAGCCTGCAACCACAGGGTCTCGTAGAACAGGATCACCTCGAACAGCTCGCGATAAACCGAGAAAAACGCCAGCACCGCAAAACCAAAACGGCCACCGCCACCCACCAGACTGCTCTTGATGTAGTCCTGCCAGGCCGCCGCGTGACGACGGTCATGCATCCACACGCCCAGCCACAGCACCATGACGCTGGCGAACAGCGCCGTTGCGCCCTCCAGCAGTTCACGCTGGGAGCCGCTGACGTCGATCACGTAGGCCGCCAGCGCCCAGGTCCCCAGCCCTGCCAACAGCGCCAGGCCCCAGCCCACGTTGACGCTGCGCACCGCCGACTGCTGGCCGGTGTTGCGCAGGAACGCCAGAATCGCGGCCAGCACCAGAATCGCTTCCAGCCCCTCGCGCAGCAGAATCAGCAGCCCCGAGATGAAGCTCAGCGACGTGCTCAGGCCATCGCTGCCGAGCAAATCCGCCGAAGCCTTGAGCTTGACCTTTGCCGCTGCCAGCTTTTGCGCAGCCTCGGCAGCGGGCAGGCCATCCTGCAGCGACTGCCGATAAGCCATCAGGGCCTTTTCGGTGTCCTTGCGCACGGTGGCATCGACGTTATCCAGCGAGCTTTCTACCAGCTCGAAGCCTTCCAGATAGGCCGCTACTGAGAGGTCGTAAGCCTGCTCACGATCCCCGGCCTGATACGCCGTGAGGCTCTTGTCCAGGGTCTGGCTGGTGTAGTCGAGCAACTGCGCCGGGCCACGCTGAACCTGCGGCGGCTGGGCACGCTGGGCGCGGAAGGTCGCGGCGGCCTGGGGGCCTTCGGCAGCGAGAATTTCAGCGGGGGTCTGACGCGCGAGGTCAGCGAGGTTGAAGGTCTTGACCGGTTGCGCCTTGGCATCGGCGCTGAAACGGGCGATGTAGGTGGCCACGTCCCAGCGCTGGCGGTCGTCCAGTTGATCCGCGAATGACGGCATGTCAGTGCCTTCGATGCCCAGACCCAACGTGTTGTAAACGTCGAAAAGACTCAGCCGATCCAGCCGCGCTGCGTCGCGCAGATTCGCAGGCGCCGGGGACATGCCGATCGCAGCAGGGCCGTCACCAGCCCCCGCATCGCCGTGGCAGACCGAGCAATGCTGGGCATACAGCGGCGCGCCCCGTGTCGGGTCCGGGGTGATCACCGGTGCCTGACTCACCTCATAGGCCACGGCAAGCTTTGCCCCCAATTGACGGGCCTGTCGGGCCACGACGGCGCCATCCCGTTTCTGCTCGACGGCGTTCTGCAGCGCCGTGACCCCTTGGGCCAGTTCAGCACGCTCTGCCCGCGCAGGCAGCCCCTCGATCAGGCCTTGCAGCGCCCCCAGAAACTCCACTTGCTCGCGGTATTCCGCTTCGTCGACAACTTTGCCGTCCGCGACCGTCGGCGGGTAGTCGGCGCTGACGTAATCGAGCAGGTGCAACGCCTGCGCAGCACCATCGACGGAATCTGCCGAGGCGGACACGCTGAACAGGCTGAGCAGCGTCAGACCCAGGCAGGCCAGAAAGCGGGACGGGGAAAGCATGAGTGGATCTCAAATAGAAATGCGAAGGGTTGCCATTGTTCATGTTGGGCGTCGCACACTCAAGCGTCGCTGCCCAATGGCGGCAAAATGGCTCGATTTGCTCAATCTTCGGATTTGTCAGCCGATGTACTGGGGAGGCTACGCCACGTGCAGGCCTGTCCGTCAGACCTTTCTGAAAGTGTCGTGCGCCATCAAAAAGCCATTGTTTTAACCGCCCCGCTCCTTATAATCCCCGCCGCCACTACGTGGCAGACAGCCATCATTTTTGGCTGATTTCACGGGACGCCTCTCGCCTCCTTCAAACGGATTTGCATGGCCGGATGCTCTGAAGCCCGGCTGGCCTTGTTCAAGGACTGATCTCGATGTCACCTCGCGCCCTGGGTACGCTCGCGCTGATCGCTGCTGCCCAACTGACCGGCTGTGCCGCCTTTCGCAACTATGACACCGAGCTGCAACAGACCAACCAGCAGCTCACCAGCGGCAACGTCGACGGCGCCCTGACCCTTCTCGAAAAGAACAACACGGGCGACGACAAAGACCTGCTCTATTACTTCGAGAAAGGCGAACTGCTGCGCTCCAAGGGCGACCTGACCGGCAGCCAGGCCGCGTGGGGCCACGCCGACCAGACCGTCATCGCCTGGGAAGACTCGGTCAAGCTCGACAGCGGCAAATACCTGGCCCAGTTCGGCAGCTATCTGGTCAACGACAAAGTGCGTCGCTACGAAGGCTATGACTACGAAAAAGTCATGCTGACCACGCAGATGGCGCTGAACCTGCTGGCCCAGAACGACTTCGAAGGCGCCCGCACCGAGATCAAGAAAACCCACGAACGCGAAGCCGTGATCGCCGAACTGCGCGACAAGGAATACCTCAAGAGCGAAGACGAGGCCAAGACCAGGGGCGTGAGCACCCAGTACAAAGACCTCAAGGGCTATCCGGTGGAATCCCTCGACGCGCCGGAAGTGGTGAGCCTGAAAAACAGCTACCAGAGCGCGTTCAGCCACTACCTCGCAGGCTTCGTCTACGAAGCGCTGGGCGAGAAGGACCTCGCTGCGCCGGGTTATCGCCAGGCCGTCGAACTGCGCCCGAATACGCCGCTGCTGGATCAGGCGCTGCTCAACCTCGACGCCGCCGGCAGCAAGAACAGCCAGACCGAAGGCAGCGACGTGCTGCTGGTCGTGCAGACCGGCTTCGCCCCGGCGCGTGATTCGGTGCGCATCCCGCTGCCCCTGCCAATCAACAACAATCTGGTGATCACCCCGCTGTCCTTCCCGGTGATCAAGGCCGACAACTCCACCGCGTTCTTCAATCAGGTGGGTGTCGATGGCCAGCCGGTCAACCTGACCGCCCTTAACAGCACCACGGCCATGTCGCGTCGCGCCCTGCGTGACGACATGCCCGGCATCATCCTGCGCACCAGCGTGCGCGCCATCAGCCGTGGCGTGGCGCAGAAGCAACTCAACGACGTGAACCCGCTGGCAGGCCTGGCCGTGGGCATCGCCTCGGCAGTGACCGAAGGCGCCGACACCCGCACCTGGCGCACCCTGCCGGACAACACGCTGGTGGCGCGCATTCGCCTGAAACAGGGCGAGCACCAGGTCGTGCTGCCGTCCTCGCTGGGCGGCACCCATGTGCAGCTCAAGATCGACCGCCCTTATCAAGTGGTCACCCTGCGCGCCATCGGCAATCAGGTCTACACCGCGGGCGTTGCCGCCCAAGTGACGCCGTCGAGCCTGCCCCAGGCCGTGGCCGTCAACAAACCCTGAACGGAGACACCTCATGCGTAAGATTTTCGCGCTGATGGCACTGGCACTGCTCGCCGGTTGCGCCACCCCGCCGCCACCCGCCCCCGGCAGCGCCGCCAGCAAGGTGGTTGCGCTCGGCAACCTGAAAAACATCGAGATCGGGCCAATGCGTGTCGCTCGCGAGAACGGCTTCATGACCGTCAACGTCTCGCTGAACAACACCAGCAGTTACAACAAGATGATGTACTACCGCTTCGCCTGGCTGGGCAAAGACGGCTTCCCCGTCGCCGAGCCCGAAACCTGGAAAAGCCTGACGCTGTATGGCTCGCAGAGCAGCTTCCTGCCCGCCATCGCCCCGGTGCCGAAGGCCACTGACTTTCGCCTCGAAGTCAAAACCCCGTAATCGCCCCTTTCGCTCAGCTCAAGAGACCCAGACATGCACCTGATCCGCCTCTCTCTGCTCGCCGCCGTCGCCCTGCTGGCCACCGGTTGCGCCAACAACTCGCCCGCACTGGGCAGCAAGAACATCAGCTACGGCGACACCAAGGCCGTCGAGACCGTGACCAACGAGTTCGGCTCAACGGACCTGCAGATGATCGCCGAAAGCATGACCCGCTCCCTGGCGCAGTCCGGCACCCTGCAGGGCCGCCCGGTGGTGCAGGTTTATGACGTGAAGAACAAGACCAGCGAGTACATCGACACCCGCGAAATCACCACGTCGATCAAGACCCAGCTGATGAAGTCCGGCACCGCCCGCTTCGCCAGCGACAACACCGACATGCAAAGCCAGGTCGATCAGCTGAAGCTGCAGAACCAGAGCGGCCTGTACAAGAAGTCGACCGTCAGCAAGACCGGCAACATGGTCGCGGCCAAATACCGTCTTGAAGGCTCGATCAGCTCGATCGTCAAGCGCAGCAGTGATTACAAGGACGTCTTCTACAAATTCAGCCTGCAGTTGATCGACGTTGAAAGCGGCATCGCTGAGTGGATGGACGAGAAAGAAATCCGCAAGACCACGGAGCGCTGAGTAATGCGTGCATGGATCGGCATTCTTGGCCTGGTGTGCGCGATAGGCGCCCAAGCCGCGCCCAAGGTCGCGGTCACCGACATGGCCTTCGAGCAGCAGGTGGAGCAATACATCCACACGGTGTCGGCGCAGACCAATATTCAGGTCAATCGCTACAGCGCCAGCGGCTCGTCGAGCTACAACGAGTACGAGGCGCGCAACACCTACATCGAGCAGGGCGAGCTGCGTAAATTCAGCGGCGACATCAAGGGCGAGATTCTCAAGTCCGGGATGTTCCAGCTGGTGCAGGGCACCCCGTACACCGCAGGCGCCAAGGAAGACGTGTACGACGTCATCAAGCGCATCAAGAACGGCAACTTCAAGGGCGCCGACTACGTGCTGTTCGGCACCGTGTCGGACATCGATTTTCGTCAGGACATCAACGAAATCGCCAACACCAACAGCCACTCAGCGGTGCTGGGCCTGACCCTGGTGGGTGATTTCAGCCTGATCAACACCCGCACCTTCGAGATCACCTCGGCGTTCACGGCGATGGGCGAAGGTCAGGACACCAAGCTGGTCAATGGCAACGACGTGCGCGTCAACGCCAACCGAGGCCGCGTGGTAAGGGAGGTGTCGAAGTCGATCGGCATGGACGTCGCGCGTCAGCTGCGTGAGCAACTGCGTGGTGAGGTTGAGTATTCGCAGGATCAGCCTGCGCCACGCAACAACCTGCCACGTGATGAGGCGCCGAAGATTTTGCGTTGAGCTGAAGGGCTGGCGTACCAACCATGGGGGCCAGGCCACAGCCCCTGTAGGAGCGCGCTTGCCCGCGATCGCGTCAGGTCAGCCGACACATCCGGTATTGACAGATCGCAATCGCGGGCAAGCGCGCGCCTACAAAGTTAGGCGTTATGCGCGATGCAACGTCGCCAGAAACGCCGCGGCACTGACGAACAACCCGGCGAACGTACGATTCATCCGGCGCTGCTGTTTAGGTGTCTTCAACGCGCGCAGCACCTTCGACGCCAGCCCCGTATACCCCGCCATCACGATCAGGTCGACACTGACCATCGTCACGCCAATCATCAGGTACTGCGGCAGCAGTGGCAGGTGGGTGTCGATGAACTGCGGCAGGATCGCCAGCATGAACACCAGCGCCTTGGGGTTGCTGATGTTCACCAGAAAGCCGCGAAAAACCAGCGCCAGTGGCTTGCCGATCGGGCGAACGGTCGCGTCTTCAGACAGATCGCTGGGCAAGGCGCGCCACTGCTTGATGCCCAGGTACACCAGGTACGCGACACCAAACCATTTGATCAGGGTGAAGGCCATGGCCGAGGTCGCCAGCACGGCGCCAAGGCCGGCAGCGATGACGGCGATCTGGACGATGAGCGCCAGTTGCAGGCCCAGCGCGTTCCAGTAACCGCGCCAGAACCCGTATTGCAGACCGCTGGACATCGATGCGATCGCACCGGCGCCCGGAGAAAGACTGATGACCCAGCAGGCGGCGAAAAACGCCAGCCACGTTTCGAGCGACATTACACACCTCAGGCAGAACCGAACTGGGCTCTAAGCTAGTGTCTGCGCGGCGCAAAAACCAATTATTTCTAACTGTTACGCCAGATTCACGGATAGCTGTTTCGCAGACAACTGTCCGCAAACAACTGAGAGGCTACTTCGAGGCTGAACTGTCGCCTGCGCGTTTTTCGCCCGAGATGATTGCCATGCCGTCGTTGCCGCGCCAGCGGCGGATCGACTTCTGGAAAAACTGACTGTTGGGCACCTGCACCAACGTGCCGCCCAGCTCGGCCGGCTCCACCAGGGTGGTGAACATCAGGTTGATGGCCGTGACACGTCCCTTGATGCCGGGCTTGTCGGTGGTGTCCACCAGCTCGACCACATCGCCAATGCGAAACGGCCCCATGGTGAAGATGAACACCGCGCACAACAGGTTCGACAGCACGCTCCACATGGCGAAGAACGCCACCGCCGCCACCGCGACGAAGCCCGACAGCGCGGCCCACAACACCGAGGCCGAAACGCCAAGACGCCCCAGCACCGCCACGAAGGCCGTGCCCATGATCAACCAGCGCAGGCCGCCGCGGACCATCACCAGCAGCTCCGGTGGCAGCAGCGGATAGCGCTCGGCCATGCGCGTGAGGAAGCGCGCCACGAAGCGTTGCAGGGTGTAGCCGATCAGCAGGATCAACAGAATCTGCAACGCAATCAGGATCGGCTCGATCCAGTAAGCCGGAACCGGCAGCGCCAACGCCTCCATCAGGACAACGCTTCCAGCTCGGCCTGCATCGACTCCAGCAGCTCCAGCGCTTGCATCCAGGCTTCTTCCAGCTCCGCTTCACGGACCTTGAGTTTGGCTTGATCGGCCAGCAAGTCGCGCAGCTTGTCCTTGTTGGCTGCCTCGTAGACCGCGCTGTCGCCCAGGGCGACTTCGATCTTCGCCAGCTTCTCGTGAACGGTGCCGAGTTCCTTTTCCAGCTTGTCGGCTTCGCGCTTGTGCGGGGCCAGTTGCTGGCGCAGCGCAGCCGCCTGTTGGCGCTGGGCTTTCTTGTCGGTCTTGTCCGGGTTGACCGGCGTGTTGCTGACCGGCGCGTTGCGCTGACGGTAATCCGCCAGCCAGCGGGTGTAGTCGTCCAGGTCGCCGTCGAATTCCTCGACCGCACCATCGGCGACCAGCAGGAAGTTGTCGGTGGTGCTCTTGAGCAAATGGCGATCGTGAGAAACCACCAACACCGCGCCGCTGAATTCCTGCAACGCCATGGTCAGGGCCAGGCGCATTTCCAGATCCAGGTGGTTGGTCGGTTCGTCGAGCAGCAGCAGGTTCGGCTTGTCCCAGGCGATCAGGGCCAGAGCAAGACGGGCCTTTTCGCCGCCGGAGAAATTCAGCACCGGCTCTTCCAGCCGCGCGCCGCGGAAGTCGAAACCGCCGAGGAAGTCGCGCAGGGTCTGCTCACGCTCGGTCGGTGCCAGGCGCTGCAGGTGCAGCAGCGGGCTGGCCTTGGCGTCGAGGGAATCCAGCTGATGCTGGGCGAAGTAGCCGACCACGGTGTTCTCGCCACGCACCAGACGACCGCTCAGAGGCTCGAGTTCGCCCGCGAGGTTCTTGATCAGTGTGGATTTACCGGCGCCGTTCGGGCCCAGCAAACCGATGCGCGCACCCGGCGTCAGTTGCAGTTTGACCTTCTGCAGGATGGCCTTGTCGCCATAACCCAGGCGCGCGTCAGACAGATCCAGCAGCGGGCTGGAGATCTTGTCGGACTCGCGGAACACGAAGTTGAACGGCGAATCGACGTGGGCCGCCGACAGCTCCTCCATTCGCTCCAGCGCCTTGATCCGGCTCTGGGCCTGACGGGCCTTGGTGGCCTGGGCCTTGAAGCGGGCGATGTACTTTTCCATGTGCGCGCGCTGCGCCTGCTGCTTCTCGTAGGCCTGTTGCTGCTGGGCCAGACGTTCGGCACGGGCGCGCTCGAAGGCGCTGTAACCGCCGCGATAGAGCGTGATCTTTTTCTGTTCGACATGGGCGACGTGATCGACCACGGCGTCGAGGAAATCCCGGTCGTGGGAAATCAGCAGCAGCGTGCCCGGATAGCCCTTGAGCCAGTCTTCGAGCCAGAGAATGGCGTCGAGGTCCAAGTGGTTGGTCGGTTCGTCGAGCAGCAGCAGGTCCGAGGGGCACATCAACGCCTGCGCAAGGTTCAGACGCATCCGCCAGCCGCCGGAGAAACTTCCGACCTGACGCTCCATCTGCTCATTGGTGAAGCCCAGACCCGCCAGCAGCTTGCGGGCGCGGGCATCGGCGGTGTAGCCGTCAGCGCTGTCCAGTTCGGCGTGCAGGCGTGCTTGCGCGGCGCCGTCGTGGGCGGCTTCAGCGGCCGCGAGGTCTGCCTGCACCTGACGCAGACGCAGATCGCCATCCAGCACGTAGTCCACCGCCAGGCGTTCGAGGGTATCGACCTCCTGGCGCATGTGAGCGATGCGCCAATCGGCGGGCAGCAGGCAATCGCCGTTGTCGGGGGTCAGTTCACCCCGCAGCAAGGCGAACAGGCTGGATTTACCGGCGCCATTGGCGCCGATCAGGCCGGCTTTCTGGCCGGCGTGCAGGGTCAGCTCGGCGTCTTCTAGCAGACGTTGCGGACCACGCTGTAAGGTAAGGCTTTGGAGTCTGATCATAATGGCGGCGGAGTCTACCAGCTTCGTCTAAAACGGGTAGATGACGATGCTTTCTGACCTTTGGAGTTTCACCCTCGATTTCTACGCCAAACCGGGCGTCGAGCATGCGTGCCTGACGCTGCAGGCCAGTGGCGGCAATGTCTGCGCGTTGTTGTGCGGGGTCTGGCTGGACCAGCGCGGTATCGCCTTCAACCCTCGGCGGGCCGAGGAAATCAGACAATTGGCGACCCCGTGGCACGATGAAGTCGTCGGGCCGCTGCGAGCGTTGCGCACCCAATGGAAAGCCGCAGCCGCGACAGACGTCGAGCTGAGTGCGTTACGGGAGCGATTGAAGGTGCTGGAACTGGATGCCGAGCGGGAGCTGCTCGTGAGGTTGCAACGATTCGTGCAGGACTGGCCTGGGGTGGGCGCGCACGCAAGTGGCGTCTGGCTGGAGGCACTTGCGGGAGAAGCCGCGAACAAAGCCCCCGACGCGCTGCAGGTGTTGCGGCGCGTCGGGGAGGATGCTGCTTAGGAAGCGCTGTTCGACGTCGAACCGGTCGCTGGGGTGGCTGCCGAAGAAGTCGGCGCTACTGGAGCGGCGGGTGCGGCGGTCGAAGTCGCCGCTGCCGGAGCAGGGGTCGCAGGCTTGGCAGCAGCGGCTGGCGCGGCAGGCTTGGCTGCTGGTTTTGCAGCGGGCTTGGCAGCAGCAGGTTTGGCGGCCGGTTTAGCAGCAGGTTTGGCAGCCACTGGCTTGGCGGCCGGCTTCGCAGCAGGTTTAGCTGCAGCGCTCGCAGCGGGCTTGGCAGGCGCTTTTGCCGCTGGTTTGGCAGCAGGCTTAGCGGCTGACTTGGCAGCAGCGGCAGGTTTTGCCGCTGCAGTTTTAGCAGGAGCCTTGGCTGCAACCGGTGCTTTCGCAGCAGGTTTGGCGGCTGGCTTGCTTGCGGCTTTGGCGGCTGGCTTGGCAGCAACAGGTGCCTTGGTGGCAGCCGGTTTAGCGGCTGCGGTTTTTGCGGCAGGTTTTGCAGCCGCCGCTTTTACCGGAGCCTTGGCAGCGGGTTTTGCAGCAGCAGGTTTGGCAACGGCGGCTTTGGCAGGCGCCTTGGCTGCAGCTTTCGCGGCAGGCTTGGCGGCGGGTTTCGCAGCGGCTTTGCTCGCAGGTTTGGCAGGAGCCTTGGCAGCGCGATCACTCAGCGCCTTGCCCACCGCTTCTTTCACACGACCAACGCCCTGCGCCAGCTTCAGGCTTTCCTGAGCATCGCGCTTGAGGTTGAGGATGTAAGTGCGGGTTTCGGTCTGACGATCTTTCAGGGCATCAAGCAGCGCTTCGAGTTCAGCAACAGCGTCTTTGGCCTTGGCTTGTGCCTTGGCTTTACCGGCAGTGGCAGCGTTCTGCAGTTTGGTGCGGGACTTGTGCAGTTTTTCCTGCGCCTTGCCGCGTTGCTTCTCAAGCTTGGCGAGCAACTTCTCGGCGTCAGCCAAGGCTTGGGAGCAGGCATCTTCAAGATGTTCGAGCAAGCTGCTCGAGAGTTGTTGGAGCAAATGCAACGGAGTGTTTACTGGCTTCTTGGTGGCCGACATGACTTACCTCCTGGCTGATTTGAATGCGGCTCATACTAGACCTCTGCCCGCACCGCCGCTAGCGCATCTTGACAGTACTAATGATGGTCTGTTGCACACCGGCCAAAATCCCTTCACATCGTCAGCACATTTGCTCTCCGGCGCTGGCATAATCGCCACTTCCCAGGCCGGAGAGCATTCATGTCGCGCTACCTGTTTATGTCGTTTTTCCTCTTGGTACCCCTTGCTCACGCGACCGATGCCCCACCCTCCGACAATGCTCATGACCTGGCGTACAGCTTGGGGGCGAGCCTGGGTGAACGCCTGCGCCAGGAAGCGCCGGACCTGCAACTGCCGGCCCTGATCGAAGGCCTGCAGCAGGCGTATCAGAACAAGCCGCTGGCGATCAAACAGGAGCGCATGGAGCAGATTCTCAGCGACCACGACGCCGCTCTCGCACAGGCAGAAAACTCCGGCCAGTCCGAGCCGCAGACCGAAGCTGCACTTAAAGAAGAACGTCGCTTCATGGAGGCCGAGAAGGCCAAGCCAGGCGTTCGCCAACTGGCAGACGGCATCCTCATGACCGAGCTGACGCCAGGCAACGGCCCCAAACCCGACATCAATGGTCGCGTACAAGTGAAGTACGTCGGGCGCCTGCCTGACGGCACGATCTTCGACCAGAGCCAACAGCCGCAGTGGTTCCGTCTGGACAGCGTGATCGCAGGCTGGACCACCGCACTGGTCGACATGCCGGTGGGTGCGAAATGGCGCTTGGTGATCCCTTCGGCGCAAGCCTATGGCGCAGAAGGCGCAGGCGATCTGATCGATCCGTACACCCCGCTGGTGTTCGAAATCGAGCTGCTGGCAGTGTCGCAGTAAACGCATTCGGCCAATAAAAAAGGGTGCCTCAGGCACCCTTTTTTGTCTCGCGAAAACGGTCAGGTTTTACGTTGCGAAGCCCGTTACGCCTGTACCGCGTCCTGTTCCTTGTGCGCGTTGTGCAGCACTTCGATCAGGCAGTCTTCGAGCTCGAAGCGCTCGTGCAGCAAGCCGCCCAGCTCCTTGAATTTCTCGGCGACGCATTTGCCTTCGTCACACAGATCGTTGAACGCCAGCAGTTTCTCGGTGATGACGTCAATGCGCGGGTAGATGGTTTCGGCCAGGTCCAGACCGCGCTGATCGTTGAACGCACGGGCTTCGCCGGTCAGTTGCTCGTAGATTTCGAAATGCCCTGCCGAGACGTAATCGACGAGGGTGCCGCAGAATTCCTGAAGTTGCTTGCGGGTTTCGGAGAGTGCTTCGGGCTCCGCGCCAAGAACGTCGTAAGCCTGGATCAGGTCGTTGCGTTCGAGCAACCAACGGTCGATCAGCTTGTGAACCCCACCCCAGCGTTCCTGAGCATTCTGACAACTTTCCAGCATGATGTTCTCTCTTCCCTTCGGGGCATTCGACCTGAAATCGTCTGACGATCCAGCGTGACGCCTATGAAAACCGGCTGTGAAAAAACGTCGACAGCAGCGTTGATCCGATGATGCGTGCGGCCCAGATTATGCCCGCACGCCGAGGCCTTCAAGGTACGCAGTCGATAAAGTTCATACAAGCGTTTAATCCGGCAATCCCGGATCCATTGATCCAAATCGCCGAAATTCGATGAACAGGTAATAGAAGGCGAACAGGCTGATGCCCGAAAAGGCCAGCAGGCTCCACTCGGGAAGACTGATGCCGAACAGCGTCCACGTGATTTCAGAACACCCGGCCTCGCCGATCAGCATCAGGTAAACGACCTTGGCAAAGGATTGCGTATTCAGAAGGTGCTGCAGGTTTTCAAGGCAGGCTGCAAGGTCCTCGGGGGGAGAGTCTTGTAACCAGACCTGTCGCCCAGCGGTCGCAGCGCCGATCAGGGCAATGAACGCGAGAACGCCCGAATAAACGCGCCATCCCTGCCGACCAGGCACATGGACTGCCGCGATCAGACAAATCGCCGAACACGCCAGCATCAATGCCCGCTGCACCAGGCACAGCGGGCATGGCGTCGAACCCACCGCGTCCTGCAGAGCGACTGCCACTCCCGCCATCAAGGCGCAGGCAAGAAACGCCAGGAAGAACAGAGAGCGAGTGCGAGCCAGGTGCATGGAAAATCCGTAACAAAAGACGAAGGCGGTTACGGTAGAGGAAAGCGAGAGTCGCTTTCAAGGTAACCGGAGGAGGATATTTCCCAGCATTGGTAAGGATTTATCGACTGCACGTATAGGAAGGCGCATCCGCCTATCACCGCGCCGTGCAACTTCCTTCACAGGATAGAGAAAAGCCCTACACACTTTGGCGAAACAATAACAAAAGGCCCTGTTCAAGGGCCTTTTGCAGATCAAGATATTTCAGTTCATGCGCGAGCCAGGGAAGGCAGCGGGCGAGCCAGTAAACGCTCGTCCAGCAGCCCCAGACCTTCCTGGAATAACTGGTTGCTGCGGTCGGTTTCACCCAGCTGCCCCAACAGGCGCGCAAGCTCGGCGCAGGCTTCGGGGTTGCGCTGCAGACGCAAGCTGGCCTCCAGGTAATCCCGAGCCTTGCCCCACAGGCTGCTTTGCAGGCTCAGGCGACCCAAGGTCAACAGCAGACTGGGATCATCCGGGTGTTGCTTGAGCCAGCCTTCTGCCGTTTGCAGCTGCTTGCCCCCATCGCTGCCGCGCACCAACCCGTACAGTCGCGCCAGATGGCTGTTGTAGTCGCGCTTGATCGCGTTGCGCAGGACTTCTTCGGCCTGCACATCGGCGCCGTGACGACGCAGCTGCTCGGCGTAGGCCAGAATCAGCGCGGGCTCCTGGCGTTGCGCGGAGGTCAACTGTTGCCAGGCTTTTTCCAAGGCAGGCAAACCGGCGTCGCCTTCCTCACCTCGATACGCAGCCAGTGACAGGTTCTCGCCCCAGGCGCGCTTCTCCAGCTCAGCCAGCTCTTGCGCGGGCAAAACCTTGTCCTTGCGCAGCTCGGGCATCAGGCGGATCAGTTCGGACCACTCGCCGCGCTGGCGATACAAACGCTGCAACTGACGCAGCACCTGCGGATTGTGCGGATGACGGTCGTGCATCGCTTGCAGCGTGGCCTGTGCGCCATCGCTGTCGCCACGGTCCAGTTGCAGCTGGGCGTGATTCAAGGCAATCGCCAGTTCAGCCTGGGGCTGACGTTTCAGAGCGCGTTCCAGCAGGTTGTCGCTTTCTTCGTAGCGCCCCTGCTCGTTGGCCGCGCGGGCGGCGCCGAGGTAATACAGCAGCGGTTGGCGCTCAGCCTCGGCCGCGCGATGCAGATGACGCTGCGCGCTGGCCCAGCGACCTTCGGCGAGGTCCATCTGACCCTGCTCGATGGCCACTTGGACGCGACGGCTGCGGTTACGGCGCGACCATGGATTGACCACGCGACCGGAGGTCGTCAGCAGGCGGATCAGCCCGCGCACCAACCCGATCACGAGGGCAATGGCGATCAGCAAGGCCAACGCGGCCCACAGGCTGGACTCGTAGCGGAAGGTGTCGTAGGCGATCAGCACGTAACCCGTGTGACGAGAGATCGCGAGCCCAACGCAGGCTGCGACCACGATCAGGATGAACACGATCACATAGGCGCGCTTCATGGTTTGCTCCCGGCGGTCGCCCCTTCAGCCGGTTTTTCCAGCGCGCCGCCCACAGGCGTGTGGCGCTGCTCAAGATAGGCCTGCACCGCGCCAAGGCTCTGCGTCAGATCGGGCGTGACCACCGCCACCGGCTGCCTGGCCAGCTCGTCCAGACGCTCGCCCAGCACTTTGCTTTGCGGGTTGTCCTGATTGAAGTTGGCGTCGAGCACGCTGCGCGCTTCGGTCACCGCTTTGGCGTAAACCTGCTGCTCGCCATTGAGCGCGGCCCACTGAGCCTGCTCCAGCGCCAGGCTCAGGGCCAGGCGAACTTGGGTCAGACTCTGCCCAGCAAGCAACGGACGAATGTTTTTGTCGGCGTGGAAGTCGATGCGGATGTATTGGGAGATCTTGTCCCACCACTTCGCCCAATAGCTGTCTTCGCTGCCGTCGGTGAGGCCCAGCAGCGACTCGCCCTTGTCCTTGTACTCAGGCGCCAGCGCGTTCAGCTGAGTCGCCTGATCGCGCAGGGCGGCCAGTTGCAGGAACAGGCCGGTGCGATCCGGCTGATCGACGCTGCGCAGGGCTGCCAGGCTCTTGGCCAGTTGCTCGCGTGCAGCGTAGGCGCCCGGGTCGTCCTGCTCGCGCAGAATCTCGTCGGCGCCCTGCACCAGCGCCTGGGCGCTGTTAATGTCCTGCAACGCGGACAACCGCAGGCTTGCCAGACGCAGCAGGTGCTCGGCCTCGGCCAGACGCCAGTCCTTGCGGCTGGCACCCAGCACGGTCTCGACACGCTGGCTGAGGCGCTGCTGATCGCCCTGCAGTTGGGTCACCAGACGGCGGCGGTCTTCCAGCTCTTCGGCAGGCGGCAAGGTGGCCACGCGCGCCGCCAACTGCTGCTCGCTCTGCTTGAGGCTCTGGGTTTGCGCGCCGATGTCCTGAAGCTGCCCGGCCTGCTGCTGGTGGCCGGTCTGAATGGCGCGCAACTGCCACACGCTCCAGCCACCGGCCGCCACGCCTGCTGCGCCCAGCAGCAACGCCAGTACGGCCAGACCATTGCCGGAGCGACGGTTCGAAGGTTCTTTTTGCGCTGGATCCGGAAGCGGCTCAGGTTTGGCCAGCACCGGTTCAACGTCATCTTGTGGCAAGACTGTTTCGCTCACGTATCCATCCTTTGCATTGGGGCGTAATCGCGTAATCCGACGGGTCGATCATTACGCCTGAGAGGCAGGTTCGGGATGTCCCCGCAGCGCTGCCAGCAAAGCCGAAGCGCTGGCGCCACGGCAGTCCACAACGGTCTGAGCCCCGGCCTCACGCGCCAGTTCAGCGACCCGAGGGCTCGGTACAAATAACGGCATCCGCGCAAGATCAGGCCATGCATCGCCCGCCAGTTCACGCAGATGTTGAAAACCCTGTCCACTGCTGACCACCAGCCCGTTCAAGCGTTCCGCCCGGACCGTGTTCGGCAGGGCGAGCGCCGGGTATTGCGGAAGCTTGCGCCGGTACAGCGGCAGATAATCGACACTTACGCCCCGTTCGCGCAAGCGCTCGGCCAACAATTCGCGGCCGTCTTCACCGCGCATGATCAGCACCTTGGGGTCGTAAACCGAAGAAAGGGTTTCCTGGAGTTGCGGCAAGTCGAGCAGCGCTTCGCTGTCGTCGCCCTGCTCGGGGAAGAACACGCGCAGGTTGTAATCGTCGAGGATCTGCGCAGTGGCAGCGCCGACCGTGAACCAATGCTGCATCGGCGGCTGCGGCCAGAGCTCATCGACCAGTTCAAGGCCCAGCCGTGCGGCAGGCTTACTGACCACGATCACCGCGCAGTAAGCGGCAAGGTTGTAGATGATTGAGCGGTTTTCTTCGGAGACTGGCAGCGGCTCGATGTCGAGCATCGGCAGGCTGGCGCTGAACACGCCTTCTTCGGCCAGGGTGCGCGCAAGGGCTTGCGACTCTTCGGCCGGGCGGGTCAGCAGCAGACGCCAGCCCTTCACTCCTCGCCCGCCTCGCCGTAGACCGCCTTGAGGATCTTCGCCGCCCCCTGATCGAGCAGCGCCTCGGCCACCTGCACACCGAGGGCTTGCGCATCGGCTTGCGAGGCGCGGGCTTCGGCACGCAGCAACAGGCTGCCGGCAGGATCGCCCACCAGACCGCGCAGCCACAGTTGATCGTCCTCGAGCACCGCGTAACAGGCGATTGGCACCTGGCAGCCGCCATTGAGGTGCTTGTTCAGTGCGCGTTCGGCCGTGACGCGCACGGCAGTGTCGTTGTGATGCAGAGGGATGAGCAGCGCGTGCAGCTCGATGTCGACGCTGCGGCACTCGATGCCGACCGCGCCCTGGCCACCGGCTGGCAGGCTGTCGCCGATGCTGATCGGTGCGGTGATGCGATCTTCGAAGCCCAGTCGAATCAAACCGGCCGCCGCAAGAATGATGGCGTCGTATTCGCCGGCATCCAGCTTGGCCAGACGCGTGTTGACGTTGCCGCGCAGGAAATGGATTTTCAGGTCTGGACGACGAGCCAGCAGTTGCGCCTGACGACGCAGGCTCGAGGTGCCGACGATGCTGCCCGCTGGCAGTTCATCGAGGCTTGCGAAGGTGTTGGAAACGAACGCATCGCGCGGGTCTTCACGCTCGCAAATGCAGAACAGGCCCAGGCCCTGAGGGAAATCCATCGGCACGTCTTTCATCGAGTGGACCGCGATATCCGCTTCGTTTTCCAGCAATGCGGTTTCCAGCTCTTTGACGAACAGGCCCTTGCCGCCGATTTTCGACAGCGGCGAATCCAGCAGCTTGTCGCCACGACTGACCATCGGAACCAGGGTCACGATCAAGCCCGGATGAGCCTGCTCCAGACGAGCCTTGACGTATTCGGCCTGCCAGAGCGCCAGTGCACTTTTGCGGGTTGCGATGCGGATTTCGCGAGAGGACATGAATCAATCCGTACTGAGTGAATGCGGCGAATGATAACAGCTCGGCCCCATAGGGCCGAATGGCTGTCTGCGACGCCTCATGATCTCAGATCGCCCAACGAATACCATGCGACAGCGAGCCGCTCGGCAGCCCTGCCAGATCTCCCTGTAGGAGCGCGCTTGCCCGCGATCGCTTCGTCTGAGTCGACAATTTTCGTCAGAGATACACCGCAATCGCGGGCAAGCGCGCTCCTACACAGGTAAGCGATCGGTCAAAGCTGCTGCATCATCTTGCGCACGCCGGCCACATGCCGGCGGCTGACGATCAGTGCATCGCCATTGAGCCCCTTGAGGAACAGCTGGAAGTGCCCCAATGGCGTGCGTTGCAGACGTTCGATGCGGTCGCGGGCCACCAGCGCGTTGCGGTGGATACGCACGAAACGGTCGCCGAATTCGTCTTCCAGCGCTTTCAACGGCTCATCGAGCAAGACCTCGCCATCCTCGTGGCGCAGGGTCACGTATTTGTGGTCGGCGATGAAATAGATCACGTGGTCCAGCGGGATCAGCTCGATGCCTTTGCGGGTGCGGGCGCTGATGTGGCTGCGCGGGCCGTTGCCGCTTTCGGCGGCTGGGCGGGTCATCGCTGCCAGTTGCACACGGTTGGGACGCTCGGCCTTTTTCAAGGCTTCCAGGAGATTCTCCGGACGCACCGGTTTGACCAGATACCCCACAGCGCTGACCTGAAAAGCCTCCAGGGCGAACTCATCATGGGCAGTACAGAACACCACCGCAGGCGGGGTATCGCGTTCGCACAATTTGGCCGCAACCTGCAGCCCGTCCAGGCCCGGCATGCGGATGTCGAGTAACACCACATCGGGTTTCAGACTATCAATCAGCGTCAAGGCTTCTTCGCCATTGGTGGCGCTGGGTTCAAGGACCCGATAACCCTCGAGGTCGCCAACCAGACGGCTCAGGCGATCGCGGGCTAGGGGTTCGTCATCAACGATCAGGACATTCATATTGCTCTGGCTTCCTGCGTGAGTCTCGCACAAGGATAGCGTAGACAGGTGAAGTGACGACCGTCACGGCGTTCCACGCTCAGACTCGCGAGAGGGCCAAAAAGTGCCGTGATTCGAGCGCCGATGTTTGCCAAGGCCTGCTGAGTGCCGCTTGAAGTCTGCCGCAGGGCGACCTCGTCGTAGGGATTACTGACGCGCAATATGAATACTCCCCGTTCGTAGTTCGCCTCGACCCTGACCACCCCGCCTTCGATGCGGGGCGCAATGCCGTAGATCAACGCGTTCTCAAGTAATGGCTGCAAGGTTAGCTGGGGAATCGGCAAGTCGTCGGGAATTGCACTGACGTCCCAGTCCAACTGTAGACGCTCGCCGAGGCGATATTGCTCAATCGACAGATATCGTCTGGCCAATTCCAGTTCATCGCGCCACGTGGTCAGGCTGCCGGGCTTGCCCAGGCTGGCGCGAAACAGGTCCGAGAGGTCCAGCACCGCCTGCTCGGCCTTGAGCGGATCGCTGGTGACCAGGCTGGCGATGCTGTTGAGCGTGTTGAACAGAAAGTGCGGCCGGATGCGCGCCTGCAACGACTCGATCCTGGCCCGCAGCTCTGCCTGTTGCTGTTTGCGCCACTGACTCTGCAGATAAAAGTAGCGCAACATCAGCGCCGACAGGATCAGCGCAATCAACGAATAACGCAGATAGCGCTCGATGACCCCGTCGAGGGGCGTCGTCCCCACCATCTGGCAGTAATCGGTCACCGCCGTGCACAACAGCGTCACGGCCACCACCAGCAGACAACCCGCAGCACCCGCAATGCCCGGTTGCAGTCGCGCAAGCCAGGGGCGCAATCCGCAAAGCAATCCTGCCGAGAGCAGCACGATCCATTGCACGAACAGGGAAATCAGCGCCAGGCGCACCCAGTCGAATGTGGGTGACATCGGTTCGATCAGCACCAGCACGAGCACCAGCAGCTCAGCGAGCACGACCAGCACCAGCAGCGCCTGAGGCAGGCACAGTTCCGGAAGGAAGAACTCTTTACCGGGCGCGGCGTTCTGGCCCGGATGATTGCGCTCGTTTGGCATGGCCCCAGTCTCGGCCCTCCTCCCCTCGCGGGCAAGCTGTGCGGAATAAAAAAGCGGCAATGCTGTTATTATCGCCCGCGCCTTTTTTAAAACCGGCCACGCCCGTCCTTTATCAAAGCAGTCACCAGAACAGTCATCAGCAGAGCAGCGAGCGAATCCATGAGCACCGACAAGACCAACCAGTCCTGGGGCGGCCGCTTCAGTGAACCCGTCGACGCCTTCGTCGCACGCTTCACCGCCTCCGTCACCTTCGATCAGCGCCTTTACCGCCACGACATCATGGGCTCGGTTGCCCACGCCACGATGCTGGCCAAAGTCGGCGTGCTGACCGATGCCGAACGCGACACCATCATCGACGGCCTGAAGACCATCCAGGGCGAAATCGAGGCGGGCACGTTCGACTGGCGCGTGGACCTGGAAGACGTGCACATGAACATCGAAGCGCGTCTGACCGACCGCATCGGCATCACCGGCAAGAAACTGCACACCGGCCGCAGCCGTAACGACCAGGTCGCCACCGACATCCGCCTGTGGCTGCGCGACGAGATCGACCTGATCCTGGCCGAAATCACGCGCCTGCAAGAAGGCCTGCTGGGCCTGGCCGAGCGTGAAGCCGACACCATCATGCCGGGCTTCACCCACCTGCAGACCGCGCAACCGGTGACCTTCGGGCACCACATGCTGGCCTGGTTCGAAATGCTCAGTCGCGACTACGAGCGCCTGGTCGACTGCCGCAAACGCACCAACCGCATGCCCCTGGGCAGCGCGGCACTGGCCGGCACCACCTACCCGATCGATCGCGAACTGACCTGCCAGCTGCTGGGTTTCGAAGCCGTGGGCAGCAACTCGCTGGACAGCGTGTCCGATCGCGACTTCGCCATCGAGTTCTGCGCGGCGGCCAGCGTTGCGATGATGCACCTGTCGCGTTTCTCCGAAGAGCTGGTGCTGTGGACCAGCGCGCAGTTCCAGTTCATCGACCTGCCAGACCGCTTCTGCACCGGCAGCTCGATCATGCCGCAAAAGAAAAACCCTGACGTGCCGGAACTGGTGCGTGGCAAGAGCGGCCGCGTATTCGGCGCGCTGATGGGCCTGCTGACCCTGATGAAAGGCCAACCGCTGGCCTACAACAAGGACAATCAGGAAGACAAGGAGCCGCTGTTCGACGCCGCCGACACCCTGCGCGACTCGCTGCGTGCCTTCGCTGACATGATCCCTGCGATCAAGCCAAAACACGCGATCATGCGTGAAGCGGCGCTGCGTGGTTTCTCGACGGCAACCGACCTGGCTGACTACCTGGTTCGCCGCGGCCTGCCGTTCCGTGACTGCCACGAAATCGTCGGCCACGCGGTGAAATACGGCGTGCAGACCGGCAAGGATCTGGCCGAAATGACGCTGGAAGAACTGCGTCAGTTCAGCGACCAGATCGAGCAGGACGTGTTCGCCGTGCTGACCCTGGAAGGTTCGGTCAACGCCCGTAACCACATCGGCGGCACCGCTCCTGCGCAGGTCAAGGCGGCTGTCGGGCGTGGCAAGCAGCTGCTGGCTTCACGCTGATCCCGGCCTGTAGGAGCGCGCCTGCCCGCGACCGCGTTGTGTCAGCCGACAGATTTGTGATCGACGCACTGCAATCGCGGGCAAGCGCGCTCCTACACAGAGGTCGCTAGGCAGCACCTACCGGCTTGACCCGCGCCAGAAACAACGGCAGGTCAGCTTCGCGCTCCGCCGCCACGATCCGGGCATTCGCCCGCTCGTTCAGCCGTGCCAGCAACGCCCTCGCCCCCTTCACTTCATCGAGCAGGTTCAGACCGAACAACCGCTCGGCCACTTGCTGCGCCAGATCCACGCTGTACATGAAATAGATGTCGGCCAGGGTGAAATCCGCGCCTGCCAGATAAGGCTCGAACTGCCCACGTCGGGCCAGCGCCTCGAACCCCTTGATCAGGTCGCGCCGGGCTTTAACCTTGAGCGCTTCGGGCGTCGCGCGACCGCCGAACAGCACTTCGACGTAACACACCCGCGCAGGCAGCTCGATGTACAGCTCGATTTCCTTGGCAAGCGTCCAGACCTGCGCGCGCTTGAACGGGTCTGCGGGCAGTAACGGGATCTGAGGGTGGGTGTCTTCAAGGTAACGCAGGATGACGTCGGTTTCGCTGATGAAGCCTTCGTCCGTCTGCAAAACGGGGATCTTGCCGCGAGCGCTGACGGCCAGGGTTTCCGGGTTCTGACAGCCGTGCATGGACACGACCTCAAAGGGCAGCCGCTTCTCCAGCAGCGCCAGTTTGACCATGTTGAAATAGTTACTCGAAGCGAATCCGTAAAGCTTGAACATTGATAGGCCTCCTTGGCCTCTTTGAGCGATCATTGCTGCTCTGCCGGGCACAAATGCCGAGGTAGAGCGGTCGCCACGCTAGCAACGCTTTTGCGTGAGTGGCTTGATCGGGGTCATGCGCTTGCAGAATCACTCCCGACGCAATTGCAGTTAAACTGCGGCCTTTCCCGAGGAGTCCGCCATGAGCGACCGCATCGACAACGACGAAGAAGAATTCGCAGAATCGACCCTGATCCAGGCCATCGAAAACCAGATTGAAAGCGACAACCCGCCTGCCGCCAAAGCCACGTTCAACAAACTGACCCTGGTCGGCTATGAGCGTGACGATATCCTGGAAATGATGGCCCACGTGCTGGCCGTGGAGATCGACGGGATTCTCGAAGAAGACCGCCCGTTCAACACCCAATGGTACGAAACAGCCCTGCGCGCCCTGCCAGAGCTGCCGCCGGGTGTGAAGCTGGACGAGGGCGAGTAAACGACCCTCAATATTCTTGCGGCGATCACGGTTTGCTTCTGACCGAAGGCCGTGGGAGCTGGCTCGCTGGCGAATGCGTCCTTTCAGACCCTGCAATGTTGAAAGATGTACCGCATTCGCCAGCAAACCGGCTCCCACAGATTTTGCTTAGCCCTCCCACCTGACGACCGGCCAGATACTTCCTGCAAAATCCCCAGACGCTTACTACACTCCAGATGCCCCGCTGCCGCTCGATCTACGGGGCTGTCACGTCTGCGATTCCATCGCCGCGTCATCCATTAGAAAAAGTCTGGAGCACCTATGTCGTTTACCCCTGAATTGGTTGCCGAACTGGAAATCCTGTCGCTGTACAACCTGCGCAACACACAGGAGGGACTCAAAGTACACCACGTCGCCGCTCCCACGGCCGTTGCCGCTGCCAAACGACTTTTCGATAAAGGCCTGATCACCCAGGTCGACGGTGGCTACCTCACAAGCCTGGGGCTTGACGCCGCTGAACACGCACAATCGCTGTTGATCATTCTGTCTACCGCCCAGGAAGCGGCCTGAAATCGCCGCCTCGCGAAACCTTTGCAAGGAGCGTGAAATAAAGGTTTCGCGAACCCTTCATTTGTCAGATGCTGCGCCGATAAAAATCTGGCGCCAGAAAAAATACACACAGCCGCCGTGCCATAGCCGTCTGCTGCTGGACCTTTCCTGACTGTCGCCTTGCTCATCACCCCAGCAGTGCCGTTCGTCGGCTTTGAGACGCGATGATCCGTAGTTCCGAGATTCGCCCCGATCTGGATGAGGGCATCGACCGCAAGGTCCTCAGCCAGTTGCGCAACCGTTTCCTGACCCTCAATGAAGGGCGGCTGGGTCGCGCCAACGAGGGCCTGTCCACACGCCAGCAATCGGTGCTGGCCCTGTTGCCGCTGTTCTTCCACGTCAACCATCCGCTGCTGCCCGGCTATGTCTCGGGCACCACGCCTGCCGGGGTCTCGAACTACGAGCCGGATGCCCAGGCGCTGGCCGAAGCGCAACGCCTGACCCGCTCGTTTTCCTACAAACCGCGTCGGACAAACTCGCCCCAGCCGATCCACGGGATCTTCCTGATGGGCAGCCTCGGGACCCTGGCCCAGGCCGATCAAAGCGACATGGACGTATGGATCTGCCACGACACAGACCTCTCGCCCGACGCCGTGCTTGAGTTGCGCAAAAAGTGTCTTGCGCTGGAAACCTGGGCCGCGACCATGGGCGCGGAGGCGCATTTCTTCCTGATCGACCCTCCACGCTTCGTACTCGGCGAGCGGGACGCGCAGTTGGGCGGCGAGGATTGCGGAACAACCCAGCATTACCTGCTGCTCGACGAGTTTTACCGCACGGCCATCTGGCTGGCCGGCCGCACGCCGATCTGGTGGCTGGTGCCGGTGTACGAAGAAGCGCGTTACGCCGAGTACACCCACACGCTGCTGTCCAAGCGCTTCATTCGCGAAGACGAAGTGCTCGACCTCGGGAACATGTCCCACATTCCACCCGGAGAATTCTTCGGCGCGGGTCTCTGGCAGCTGTTCAAGGGCATCGAATCGCCCTACAAGTCAGTGCTCAAACTCCTGCTGACCGAGGCCTACGCCAGCGAGCACCCCCAGGTGCAGTGCCTGAGCATGCGCCTGAAGAAGGAGGTCTTCGCCAACAGGGTGGACCTCGACGAGCTTGACCCGTACATGATGGTTTACCGCCGCATCGAGGAATACCTGCTCGCCCGGGGCGAGCCTGAGCGGCTGGAGCTGGTGCGCCGCAGCCTGTACCTGAAGGTGAACAAAAAGCTCACCGGCCTGCCGCGCCAGCGCACCACCAGTTGGCAGCGTTTGCTGCTGGAGCGGCTGGCCAGGGAATGGCAATGGGACGAACGCCAGCTGGCCCTGCTCGACAGCCGCAGCCAGTGGAAAGTGCGCCAGGTGGCCAGTGAGCGCCGCGCGCTGGTCAGCGAGCTCAACTACAGCTATCGCTTTCTGACCCAGTTCGCCCGCACGCAGAACACCGTCAACTCAATCAACAAACGCGACCTCAACCTGCTGGGCCGTCGCCTGTACGCGGCGTTCGAGCGCAAGGCGGGCAAGGTCGAGTTCGTCAATCCGGGCATCGCGCCGGACCTGGCCGAGGACACCCTGACCCTCGTGCAATCGCCCAACAAGCGCGAGCCCGGCAAGTATCAGTGGGGCCTGTTCAACGGCAATCTGGGTCCCCATGAGTGGGAGTCCTTCGCGCCGATCAAGCGCAGCCGCGAGCTGCTGGAACTGCTCGCCTGGTGCCATCGCAACAACGTCATCGACGGCAGCACGCGCCTGGCGCTGCATCCGGGCGCGAGTGACCTGACCGAATTCGAGCTGTTCAACCTGCAAGGCGCGCTGCAGCAGAGCATTCCAATGCCATTGGGAATGGTGTCCGATGAGGCCCTGCTGCGCCCGAGCGTGCCCAAGGAAATCCTGCTGCTGGTGAACGTCGGCGTCGATCCGCTCAAGCACCACAAGGACCTGAACATCCTGATGACCACCGAGCGCACCGACTCGCTGAGTTACGCAGGGGTTCGGGAAAATCTGGTGCTGACCTTCGACCAGCTCACCCTCAACAGTTGGAACGAGGTGCTGGTCAACCGTTTCGATGGCCCTCACGCGCTGTTCGACTGCCTGACCGAACTGCTCAACAACCTGCCCGAAACGCAGCCCAAACCGGTGATTCGCGTGCGCTGCTTCTGCCACAACCGCGCGCCAGCGATTGCCCAACGGGTCGAGGAACTGGTCAATACCGCGCAACTGCTGCTGTCCCGGCAGTTGAATCATCGCTATCTGATTCAGGTTCAGCACCACTATCACGTGCTGGAAATGACGCCGGGCCAGGTCAGCCACATCAAGCTCGAAAACCTGCCTGCGCTGTACGAATACCTGGGCGAAGAACTGCCCGCCTACAGCCCGATTCACCTGGACCCGCAGGCGCTCGACGACAGCGATCTGTCGCTGATCATTCCCCATGGCCAGCCCGAGTGCATTCAGGTGTTCTACCGGATCAACGAGCCCAACGCCGATGTGTACGTGCTAGACGAACACAACGCCCTGTGGCATCAGCGCCTGCCTTACCACGACGAACCGAGCCTGCTGGTGCCGTTGCAGCGCTTTTTGCAATCGCTGATGTACCGCCGCGGGGCGTTGTTGCCGCTGGATAACCCGCTCGACCCGTCGACGCTGGAAACCCTCTATTACCGCATCACCCCGGACGGCGCCGGCCGCGCGCGGCGCATCGAGCAGCGTCTGGGCCCCGTCATGCCCACCGACAAGCCCTTCTACGACGTACAGGCCATCGTCGAGGAAGCCTCGCCGGGGCAGGTCAGCGTCACGCTGTATTGCGATGGCATGGAGTTTTCCGAGCTGGAATTCGGTGAGCAGTTGTTCAGCGTCGTCGCGCGGCAGATTCTCGATCAGCGCAGCGAGCCGCAACGCTATCGCTGCTACATCACGGATCTGGATTTGTCAGGGATTCTGGCGGACACGCGAGGCGAAACGATCCTGTACCTGCGCTACAAGGCCGAGCTTGAGAAGTCGCTGAATGATGCGATGGATGAGGCTTGAGCTGTGCGATTTGGCGATTCAGTTGAAACTGTGGGAGTGAGCGTGCTCACCTCCACAGGTACGAATACAGCCATCAAATCAACACTGTGCCCGACGCTGCTCCGCCTCGCGCACGATCTCGCGTCTGCGCTCATCCGTGGCGGCGCGCCACTCGCGGATGTCTTCGACGTGGCGCCAGCATCCTGTGCAGACTTTCTGCTCATCGAGCCGACACACACTGATGCACGGCGACGGGACCGCCGGGCTGACGTTGCTGAACAGCGGTTTTGCGGCTTTGGTCACTGGCGATTGCCGTCTTCGTGACCGTCGATAGCGTCGAACTCGACCTCAACGCCGACCTGCTTCAAGGTCAGACGATGAAGCATCTCCCCCAGCAGCTCTTCGGTCTTGTCGCACACCCAGCGCTTTTCGGCTTCGTCGTAGTCGAAGTGGAAGCCACCGGCAGGCGCTGCCAACCACAACTGACGCAGCGGTTCCTGACGACTGATGATGAATTGAGTGCCGTTTTCGAATTTCACGGTCAGCACACCGGCCGAACTCTCAAGGTCCAGATCCAGGTCGCTCTCGTCGAAGATATCCTCAAGTCTTTCTTGAGTGGCATCGACCAGGTCGTGAAAGCGGGCTTCGGTCAAACTCATTGCAGGAACCTCGAAAGTGTCTACGGATGGCGCAGCGACGCACGATACGGTCGCTTCCGGCCAATTGCAAAGCATACCCGCCCAGTAGCCGCCTGCCGCGCCAAAAAATACGCGGCCATCGCCCACATATCCGGTGCTTGCGTCAAAGCCCCGCCGGACGGGAGCCGTGGCGCATAGGCAATCTGTCGGGTGGTCGGTATACTCGGGCGCAATTAATGCTTATACAAAGGATTTCGCCATGAAGCGCCTGATTTCCTCCCTGGCCGCGCTCCTCGCTGTTGCGTGCCTGGTCTCTGCCTGCGGTCAAAAAGGTCCCCTGTACCTGCCTGATGGTGAAACGTCCAATGCACCGGGCGCCGACAACTCATCGCACTCGCACAAGCACTCGACCTACTAGGGACTGACCATGGACGCCTTCAACTACCGCGACGGTGAGCTGTTCGCGGAAGGAGTTGCATTGTCTGCCATCGCCGAGCGTTTCGGCACGCCGACCTATGTCTACTCCCGAGCCCACATCCAAGCGCAGTACCGCGCTTACGCCGACGCCTTGAGCGGCATGCCGCATCTGGTCTGCTTCGCCGTCAAAGCCAACTCCAACCTGGGCGTCCTCAATGTCCTGGCGCGTCTGGGCGCCGGTTTCGACATCGTTTCCCGTGGCGAGCTTGAGCGTGTGCTGGCCGCGGGCGGTCAGGCGGACAAGATCGTCTTCTCCGGCGTCGGCAAGACCCGCGACGACATGCGTCGTGCGCTGGAAGTCGGCGTGCATTGCTTCAACGTCGAGTCCACCGACGAGCTGGAACGCCTGCAGATCGTGGCCGCCGAGATGGGCAAGCGCGCCCCGGTGTCCCTGCGTGTGAACCCGGACGTCGACGCCGGCACCCACCCGTACATTTCCACCGGCCTGAAAGAGAACAAGTTCGGCATCGCCATTGCCGATGCCGAAGACGTCTACGTCCGCGCCTCCCAGCTGCCTAACCTGGAAGTGATCGGTGTCGATTGCCACATCGGCTCGCAGTTGACCACCCTCGCACCTTTCGTCGATGCGCTGGATCGCCTGCTGGATCTGGTCGATCGCCTGGGCGATTGCGGCATCCACCTGCGTCATCTGGATCTGGGTGGCGGTCTGGGCGTGCGTTATCGCGATGAAGAGCCGCCACTGGCTGGCGATTACATCAAGGCCGTGCGTGAGCGCATCGCCGGTCGCGACCTGGCGCTGATGTTCGAACCGGGCCGTTTCATTGTCGCCAACGCTGGCGTGCTGCTGACCCGCATCGAATACCTCAAGCACACCGAACACAAAGACTTCGCCATCGTCGACGCGGCGATGAACGACCTGATCCGCCCTGCCCTGTATCAGGCCTGGATGGACGTCAAGGCCGTGCAGCCCCGTAACGGCGCGGCGCGCACCTACGACATCGTCGGCCCGATCTGCGAAACCGGCGACTTCCTGGCCAAGGAGCGCGAGCTGGCGCTGGCCGAGGGCGATCTGCTGACCGTGCATTCGGCCGGTGCCTATGGCTTCGTCATGAGCTCGAACTACAACACCCGCGGCCGTACCGCCGAAGTGTTGGTCGATGGCGACCAGGCCTTTGAAGTGCGTCGTCGCGAAACCGTGACTGAGCTGTTTGCCGGCGAAAGCCTGCTGCCGGAGTAAGCCCATGCTGCTGCGTTTTACCAAGATGCATGGCCTGGGCAACGACTTCATGGTGCTGGACCTCGTGAGCCAGCACGCGCACATCCTGCCCAAGCACGCCAAGCAATGGAGCGATCGGCACACCGGCATCGGTTTCGATCAGCTGCTGTTGGTCGAAGCGCCGAGCAATCCGGACGTGGATTTTCGCTACCGGATCTTCAACTCCGACGGCTCCGAGGTCGAGCAGTGCGGCAACGGCGCGCGCTGCTTTGCCCGCTTCGTACTGGACAAGCGCCTGACGGCCAAGAAGCAGATTCGCGTCGAGACCAAGAGCGGCATCATCGAGCTGGACATCCGCAACGACGGCCAGATCAGCGTCGACATGGGCGCACCGCGTCTGGTGCCGGCGGACATCCCCTTCGATGCGCCGCAACAGGCCACCAGCTACACGCTGGACGTCGATGGCGAGAGCGTCGTGTTGGCTGCCGTGTCGATGGGCAACCCTCACGCCGTGCTGCGGGTGTTCGACATCAATAACGCGCCGGTGCACAGTCTGGGGCCGAAGATCGAGCATCACCCGCGCTTTCCGGCGCGTGTGAACGTGGGCTTTTTGCACGTGGTCGATCGCCAGCGCGCGCAATTGCGCGTGTGGGAGCGCGGCGCGGGCGAAACCCAGGCGTGTGGCACGGGCGCCTGCGCGGCAGCCGTTGCAGCCATCAGCCAGGGCTGGATGGATTCGCCGCTGCTGATCGATCTGCCAGGTGGGCGTCTGTCCATCGAGTGGGCCGGCCCGGGTCATCCGGTGTTGATGACCGGCCCGGCCGTCAGGGTCTACGAAGGCCAAGTACGTCTATGAGTGAGAGCAAGTAATGACTGACCAGCCTCAGACTTCAACCGACACGCCCGGCGAGCTTGCTGCCGATAAAACAGTGCCTGCCCTTGAAGCCGAGGCTGTCGCGGCCTGGCTGCAACAACACCCGGACTTCTTCGCCGAGCATGACGAACTGCTCACCGCCATGCGCATCCCTCACCAGCGCGGCGACACCGTTTCGCTGGTCGAGCGTCAGCTCAAGCTGCTGCGCGAGCGCAACATCGAGATGCGCCATCGCCTGTCGCAGCTGATGGACGTAGCGCGGGACAACGATCGCCTGTTCGAGAAAACCCGCCGCCTGATCCTCGCCCTGATGGACGCCACCAGCCTCGAAGAAATCGTCATCGCGGTGGAAGACAGCCTTCGCCAGGAATTCCAGGTGCCGTTCGTGAGCCTGATCCTGTTCAGCGACAACCCCATGACCGTGGGCCGTTGGGTCAGCGCAGCCGAGGCGCAAAAAGCCATTGGCGGGCTGATTTCCGGTGGCAAAACGGTGTGCGGCGCGTTACGTGAGCACGAGCTGGAATTCCTGTTCGGCGCCGAGCAGAGCAGGGAAGTCGGCTCCACCGCCATCGTTGCGCTGAATCATCAAGGCCTGCACGGCGTACTCGCCATCGGCAGCCGCGATCCGCAGCACTACAAAAGCTCGGTGGGCACGCTGTTCCTGACCTACATCGCCGATGTGTTGAGCCGCCTGCTGCCACGCTTCACCAACGCCCTGCGCTCGGTTCGCTAGTCATGGAACGGCAACTGGACGCTTACTGCTCGCACCTGCGCAGTGAGCGCCAAGTGTCGAGCCACACGCTGCAAGCCTACCGTCGCGACCTGAGCACGGTGTTGGGCTTTTGCGACAAACAGCAGATCACCAGCTGGAAATCCCTCGACGCCCCAGCCCTGCGCAGCCTCGTCGCGCGGCTTCATCAACAGGGCCAATCGTCGCGCAGCATCGCCAGACTGCTCTCGGCGGTGCGCGGCTTCTATCACTACCTCAATCGCGAGGGCATCTGCGAGCACGACCCGGCCAACGGCCTGTCGCCGCCCAAGGGTGAGCGCCGGCTGCCCAAGACGCTGGACGCCGATCGCGCACTGCAATTGTTGGAAGGCGGCGTTGAAGACGAGTTTCTCGCCCGCCGCGATCACGCCATTCTTGAGCTGTTCTATTCATCCGGCCTGCGCCTGTCCGAGCTCACGGGGCTGGATTGCGAGCATCTGGATCTCGCCGACGGCCTGGTGCAAGTACTGGGTAAAGGCAGCAAGACTCGCGTGCTGCCAGTGGGTCGCAAAGCCCGCGAGGCGCTGGAAGAATGGCTCAAGCAACGCGCGCTGGCCAACCCCAAGGACGACGCCGTGTTCATCAGCCAGCAAGGCCGGCGCCTGGGGCCGCGCTCGATTCAGCTGCGGGTCAAGGCGGCAGGCGAGCGCGAGCTGGGCCAGAACCTGCACCCGCACATGCTGCGGCACTCGTTCGCCAGCCACTTGCTGGAGTCCTCCCAAGACCTGCGCGGCGTGCAGGAATTGCTCGGCCACGCCGACATCACAACGACTCAGATCTACACCCACCTGGACTTCCAGCATCTGGCAACGGTGTACGATAGCGCCCACCCACGGGCCAAACGCAAGGATTCTTCCGAATGAGCATCAAGCTGATCACCTTCGATCTGGACGACACCCTGTGGGAAACCGCACCGGCCATCGTCAGCGCAGAGGCCATGTTGCGCGACTGGCTGGCAGAAAACGCCCCGAAACTGGGCCCGGTGCCGGTCGAGCACCTGTGGGAGATTCGTTCACGGCTGGTCGAGGCTGACCCGACCTTCAAGCACCGTATCAGTGCATTGCGCCGTCGCGTGCTGTTCCATGCATTGGAAGATGCCGGTTATGGCCAGGCCGAAGCGCAGGATCTGGCGGAAAAGAGTTTCGAAGTGTTTCTGAAGGGGCGGCATCAGCTGGATATCTTCCCGGAAGTCGTGCCAACGCTGGAGATTCTGACCAAGTCCTACACCCTGGGCGTGGTCACCAACGGCAACGCCGACGTGCGCCGCCTGGGCCTGGCCGATTACTTCGCCTTTGCCCTGTGCGCCGAAGATTTAGGAATCGGCAAGCCTGATCCCGCCCCCTTCCTCGAAGCCCTCAAGCGCGGCAACGCCCAGGCGCCTCACGCCGTACACGTGGGCGATCACCCCGGCGACGACATTGCAGGCGCCCAGCAAGCCGGCCTGCGTGCGATCTGGTACAACCCGAGTGGCAAGGCGTGGGAGGCCGATCGGCTGCCGGATGCGCAGATCAGGAGTTTGACGGAGGTGCCTGGGGTGTTGGCGGGTTGGGGTTAGAGCCCCAAGCCAACCCCAGCCCAAAAAAAAGCCCGCAGCGACAGCGGGCTTTTCTTCAGCAGGTATCAGACACCCTTAGATAGGTCGGCTACCGTACTTGTTGTCAGGCTTCTTGGGCGGATCGGCGACCACATTGGCCTCCACTTCCTGCACTTTGCCGCCACGGGCGAGGAACTCTTCCATCGCGCGAGCCAGCGCATCACGCTCTTTGTTCTTGGCTTCAACGCTAGGCAGTTCATCCACCGAGACCGCAGCCTTGGCCTTGCCTTTGGTTGGAGTTGCCGGAGCATCGGAACTGTCGTCTATTTCCGCGCCATCGTCTTCGGGAGCAGCGGCAAGCTCCTCACCCTCGTCCTCACCTTCCAGATCGTCGTCAAGACTTTCGTTATCGATATCGTCGTCGCTCATGTTCTACCTCATGACTTGCGAAAGCAGATTAGTTATAGCCCAGCTGCGCCTAATTTCTAAGACAGCCGGAAAAAATTCAACTACCGCCAACCCTCAGCGGTCGTGAGCCTCGCCCTGAAGGGTGGCGAGGACTTTACGCGCACCGCCGTAATCGCGATGCTCTCCTAAATAAACACCTTGCCAGGTCCCTAGCGCCAGCCGTCCGTCCGTTACCGGGAGGGTCAATTGGCAGCCTAGCAAACTGGCCTTGAAGTGCGCGGGCAGATCGTCGGGACCTTCGTCGTTGTGTTCAAAACCGTCCTGAGCCTGAGGTACCAGCCGGTTGAAGAAACGCTCGAAGTCGCGCCGCACTGCCGGATCGGCGTTCTCATTGACGGTCAACGAGGCCGACGTATGTTGCAGCAACAGATGCAACAGGCCGACTCGACAATTACGCAGCCCGGGAAGCGCTGCGACGATCTCGTCGGTCACCAGATGAAAGCCTCGAGGGCGTGCCCTCAGCGTGATTCCGGTCTGCTGCCACATACGGTTCTCCGCCCTTCGGCGCGCATTCTAACGCGCTGGAAAAAAAAACAAAGCGCGTAATGAGTGACGTTTTCCGTAAGCCTGAAACCCACACCCACACACCGCTGCAATCACCCGCTGCCGCGCCTGCAGAGCCGCTTCGGACGGTGTATGGACCGCGTCTTCGCATGACCTGCTGACTGACCTGCCTATCGACAAACGCCAGGCAAAAAAATGCCCGGAAATCCGGGCATTTTTTTCAGAGCCGCGCTTACAGGTTGTAGCCACGCTCGTTGTGTTGCGCAAGGTCCAGGCCCACTGCTTCTTCTTCCTCAGTGACACGCAGACCCATGACAGCGTCCAGCACCTTGAGAATGATGAAGGTCACGATGCCGGTGTAGATAACCGTGAAGCCAACGCCTTTGCACTGAATCCAGACTTGTGCAGCGATGTCGGTCACGGTGCCGAAGCCGCCCAGCGAAGGGGCTGCGAAGACGCCGGTCAGGATCGCGCCGAGGATACCGCCGATACCGTGAACGCCGAAGGCATCCAGGGAGTCGTCGTAGCCCAGTTTGCGTTTCAGGCTGGTGGCGCAGAAGAAGCAGACCACGCCAGCCGCCAGACCGATGATCAGGCCGCCCATTGGGCCGACAGTACCGGCTGCCGGGGTAATGGCAACCAGACCGGCAACCACGCCCGAGGCGATGCCCAGTGCGCTTGGCTTACCGTGGGTCAGCCACTCGGCGAACATCCAGCCCAGTGCAGCGGCAGCGGTTGCGATCTGGGTGACCAGCATCGCCATACCGGCAGTGCCGTTGGCCGCCGCAGCGGAACCGGCGTTGAAGCCGAACCAGCCTACCCACAGCATCGCCGCGCCGACCAGGGTGTAACCCAGGTTGTGCGGGGCCATCGGGGTGGTCGGGAAGCCTTTACGCTTGCCCAGTACCAGACACGCTACCAGGCCCGCCACACCGGCGTTGATGTGAACAACGGTGCCGCCTGCGAAATCGAGAACGCCCCAGTCCCACAGCAGACCACCGACGCCACTCCAGACCATGTGCGCGATTGGCGCGTAGACCAGGGTGAACCAGATGGCCATGAAGATCAGCATCGCGGAGAACTTCATGCGTTCTGCGAAGGCGCCGACGATCAGAGCCGGGGTAATGATGGCGAAAGTCATCTGGAAGGTGACGAATACGGCCTCTGGGAACAGAGCCGTGGCACCGGTGATGCTGGAAGGCGTGATGCCTGCCAGGAACGCCTTCGACAGACCGCCGACGAAGGAGTTGAAATTGACGACGTTGGCTTCCATACCGGTGGTGTCGAACGCCATGCTGTAACCGTAGATGCACCACAGAATGCTGATCAGGCCAGTAATGGCGAAGCATTGCATCATCACCGACAGCACGTTCTTGGAGCGGACCATGCCGCCGTAGAACAGCGCCAGACCCGGAACTGTCATGAACAGTACCAGCGCGGTGGACGTGAGCATCCAGGCGGTGTCGCCTGAGTTGAGCACAGGTGCAGCGGGGGCTACCACTTCGTCTGCCGCCATGGCCAGGCCAGGGGTTACGAGGGACAACAGGGCTCCTAGCCCTGCGAATTGACGCAGAGTCATATTGTTTACTCCTGGGGCGTTGGGTTTGGCGGCTTAGATTGCGTCGGTATCGGTTTCGCCGGTACGGATGCGAATAGCCTGTTCCAGATTGACCACGAAGATCTTCCCGTCACCGATCTTGCCGGTGTTGGCCGCTTTGGTTATCGCTTCGATAACGCGGTCCAGATCCTTGTCGTCGATCGCAACATCGATCTTCACCTTGGGAAGGAAGTCGACTACATATTCCGCACCGCGATACAGCTCGGTGTGGCCTTTCTGACGTCCGAAGCCTTTGACTTCAGTAACCGTGATGCCCTGCACGCCGATTTCCGACAACGACTCGCGTACGTCGTCCAGCTTGAACGGCTTGATGATGGCAGTGACTAGCTTCATGAAACTTTCTCCCGAATTGGTGGACTTGCCCCAGGAAAACAAACCCGACTCAAGTCTAAGCGCAGTGTCTGGCTTTGTAACGCGTCGATGGCCCGAAACAGACCAGACCCGCTCCAGAAAACCGCTTCTGACGAAACACTTCCCCGCTCCGCCTGCCGCACTGCATTAGTCACAGCGACTGCATCAGTGCATGGGTCATATGCCACTAAGCAGAAACCTTGCCATATCGCCAAAACCCGCGAATTACGCCACCTAACCCCCGACGCTACGGCTCCAGATCGCCATCATCCAACACGCCCGCACAACAACAGTGCGCCTGTGCACGACCCCATGCGCGAAAACCGTGCAAGCCTTGGGGCGTAAAAAGACTATAAACGCTGCGTGATACACTGCGGCCCATCTGACTCGGGAAGATCACCATGCTCGCACCCAAAGCTTTTCTGGACGCCCTGAGCGGCCACGCCTCACGCCTGTTCAACGGCGAAACCCCACTGCCGCGCAACGAATTCGAAACCCAGTTCAAGGCCTCGCTGCAAAGCGGCTTCAGCAAACTGGACCTGGTCAGCCGGGAAGAATTCGACAGCCAGATGGTCGTCCTGGCCCGCACCCGTGCCCGCCTTGAGGCACTGGAAGCGAAGATGGCCGAGATGGAAGCGCAGTTGGCGGGGCAGGTTAAGGAATAACCAACACCGTTCTGGTTGCCCCATGTGAGAGCGAGCCTGCTCGCGAACGGCGCCATGGGGCCGAAATCTGCGCCCGGAAACACCCCGTAGAACTTGCGCCACCCTTCCAGCCTCACCCATGACTATCCTTCAGCACGCCGCAGGAAGCGGTGCCGCCTCAAGGATCGACATGTCCCTCGCCATTGTTCTAAGCCGCGCGCAAGTAGGCGTTGAAGCCCCTTCCGTCACCGTCGAGACCCACCTGGCGAATGGGCTGCCGAGCCTGACGCTGGTGGGTTTGCCGGAAGGCGCGGTGAAGGAAAGCAAGGATCGGGTGCGCAGCGCCATTCTCAATTGCCGGCTGGAATTCCCTGCCCGGCGCATCACGCTCAACCTTGCGCCCGCTGACCTGCCCAAAGACGGTGGGCGGTTCGATCTGGCAATTGCGTTGGGTCTGCTGGCTGCCAGCGCACAGGTCCCTACGTTGGCGCTCGATGGTGTCGAGTGCCTGGGCGAACTGGCGCTGTCCGGGGCGATACGGCCGGTGCAGGGTGTCTTGCCCGCGGCATTGGCCGCACGGGAAGCCGGCCACACGCTGATCGTGCCTGCCGTGAACGCTGAAGAAGCCTGCCTGGCGTCTGGGCTCAAGGTGATCGCGGTCAGTCATTTGCTCGAGCTGGTGTCCCACCTTAACGGCCACACCCCGATTGCACCCTACACCTCCAACGGCTTGATCCTGCAAACCCAGCCCTACCCCGACCTGAGCGAAGTTCAGGGTCAGGCGGCGGCGAAACGGGCTTTGCTGGTCGCCGCGGCAGGCGCGCACAACCTGTTGTTCAGCGGTCCACCAGGCACAGGCAAAACCCTGCTCGCCAGCCGACTGCCGGGCCTGCTGCCACCGCTGGATGAGCGTGAGGCGCTGGAGGTCGCGGCGATTCAGTCCGTCGCCAGCCACGCGCCGCTGACCCACTGGCCGCAGCGCCCGTTTCGTCAGCCCCATCACTCGGCATCGGGGCCTGCGTTGGTCGGGGGTGGCAGTCGTCCGCAACCTGGGGAAATCACCTTGGCTCATCATGGCGTGTTGTTTCTGGACGAGCTGCCAGAGTTTGATCGGCGCGTGTTGGAGGTCTTGAGGGAGCCTCTGGAATCAGGCCATATCGTGATCTCCCGGGCCCGGGATCGTGTGCGCTTTCCGGCGCGCTTTCAACTGGTGGCGGCCATGAACCCCTGCCCTTGCGGCTATCACGGCGAGCCGACCGGGCGTTGCCGTTGCTCGACCGATCAGATCCAGCGCTATCGCAACAAGCTGTCCGGCCCGCTGCTGGACCGCATCGACCTGCACCTGACCGTCGCCCGCGAAGCCACGTCGCTGGCGTCGGCCCCATCCACCGGCGAGAGCAGCGCCAGCGCAGCACAGATCGTGTCCGAAGCCCGCGACCGCCAGCAGCAACGCCAAGGCTGCGCCAACGCCTTTCTCGACCTCCCCGCCCTTCGCCAACACTGCGTATTAACGCCCGAAGACGAAGCCTGGCTCGAAACTGCCTGCGAACGCTTGAGTCTGTCGCTGCGCGCCGCTCACAGACTGCTGAAAGTCGCGCGCACGCTGGCGGATCTGGAACGGGTGGAGGCGATTTCCAGAAGTCATATTGCCGAGGCGTTGCAGTACCGGCCGTCGTCGGGATGAGCGTTTCAAGCTCTCGATTCTGGCCGCTGGCCGTAGCAGTCCGGCTTGCCGGCGGTGGCCTATTTGAGATCGATGCCGCCGGCAAGCCGGACTTGTACAGGGGATCGGCGTAGCCTGTTAGACCTGCCCATCCTCACCGAAACCGATCCACTTCCTTACGCAGATCCGCCGCCAGCGCGTTCAACTCCTGCGCCGTCACTGCCAGATTCGACACCACTTCACGCTGTTCGCTGTTGGCCAGCGCGATGCTCTGCAGGTTGGCACTGAGTAGCGTCGCGGTATTACTTTGCTCTTGAGTGGCGGTGGTGATCGAGGCGAACTGTTCGCCGGCCGAGCGGCTTTGTTCGTCGATCTGGGCCAGTGCCGCCGCGACCTTGGCGTTGCGCGACAGGCCTTCCTGCATCAGCGTGTTGCCCTGTTCCATGGTACTGATGGCGTTGCCGGTTTCCTGCTGGATGCTGGCGATCATGCCGGAGATTTCGTCGGTGGCCTGGCGGGTGCGCGAAGCCAGGTTGCGGACTTCGTCGGCGACCACGGCGAAACCACGGCCCTGCTCACCCGCCCGCGCGGCTTCGATGGCGGCGTTGAGGGCCAGCAGGTTGGTCTGTTCGGCGATGGAGGTAATCACGCTGACGATGCCGCCGATTTCCTGGGAGCGCTGGCCAAGGGTGTCGATGACCGCTGCCGTGCTGCCCAGCGAACCTGCGATCTGCTCCAGCGACGCCGACGCTTCTTCCATCGACGCGCGACCGATGCGCGTCTGCTGGGCATTGCCCTGTGCCAAGCGCTCGGTGTTGCCCATGTTGTCGGCGATGGTCAGGGCCGTGGCGCTGAACTCCTCGACCGCGCCAGCCATGCTGGTGATCTCGCCGGACTGCTGCTCCATGCCTTCATACGCGCCGCCCGACAGGCCAGACAACGCCTGGGCGCGGCCGCTGACTTCCTGCGCGGCGGTGCGAATGTGCGAAACCATGGTCTCCAGCGCCTGGCCCATCTTGTTGAAACTGCCGGCCAACTGACCGATTTCATCGTGGCGGGTGACGTTCAAGCGTGCGCTCAGGTCGCCGGCGCCCAAAGCCTCGGCCTGATTCACCAGATCCGAAAGCGGTTGCAGCTTACTGCGCAGCAGCCAGATCGCCGAACCCACGGCAATCAGCATCGCCAACAGGCTGCCAATCGCCAGCTGCGTGCCGACGCTCCAGGTCACAGCGCTGATTTCGTCCTTGGGCATGATTGCCAGAATCGACCACGGGCCACCGGCGAAGGGTTCGGCCACAGTGTAGAAATCATCGCCTGCGTCTTGCCAGAAACGTCCCACGCCAGGGGTCTTGACGAAATCGGCCAAGGATTTACGCGCCTGATCCAGATCTTTCACGCCAGCAGGTGGCACCAGCCAGTTGTTCTGCTCGTCGAGCAGGGCCAGCGAACCCGTGGAACCGATGCGGAAGCTCTTGAGGTTGTCGAACTGGGCTTTTTGCGCGTCGGTGTAATCAAAACCTACGAACAGTACGGCGATGACCTTGCCGCTGGCGTCGCGCACCGGGCTGTATTGGGTCATGTACAGGCGATCGAACAGCAACGCACGGCCGACGTAGCCCTGCCCGGCCAGCAGTTTTTCGTAAGCCGGATGCTTGTGATCGAGCACCGTGCCGATGGCGCGGGACCCGTCCTGCTTGCTCAGCGAGGTGCTGATGCGGATGAAATCATCACCATTGCGCACGAACACGGTCGCCACGCCTGCGGTCATCTTCTTGAAATCGTCGACTTCGACGAAATCGTTGTTCAGCGCATTGCCATTGAGCAGCAATGCCGGGGTCTGCATGCCTGCCACGGCAATCTGTTGATCGGGCTGGACGGTCAGGCCGCTGAAGCGCTTTTCGAACAGCCCGCTCAGGCGCTGGGTGCTGTCGCGCAGGGTGCTGTGGAAGGTGTTCAGTTGGTCGGCCAGCAAGCGCGCTTCGCTGCCCATATGTTCTTCACGGATGGTCAGGTTGGCCGAATCCAGCGAACGCAGGGCGAACAGGGTACTGCCACTGATGACAACGGCCAGGATAATGGCCAGGGCTATGCCAAGTTGCGAGGCAATACGGGCACGGGGCTGAGGCATGAGGACTCCTTGCCGAACGAGCGGATCATCCTGATCTCAGGCAAACCATTCGGGCTATTTCTAATAGAGGGTATCGATGGTCCGATAGACAGGAATCGGATCCGCATTACGGAATCGGCTGACAAGATGAATACTTGAGTCCTACGCCCGGTCTTAGGACCGAAGATAATTCGGCAGCTAACCTGTGGGAGTGAATCAGCAACCGACCGCTACCATTATTCAAGAATCGTCACCTGCGGCAATTCCATCGCCCGCACTTCGCTCTGCAAAAAGTCGCTGAGCCTGCGCAGCCGCTCGCCGCCAGGCCGGGTCTTGGGCCAGACCAGGTAGTAATTCTCGCCACTGACCACCGCCGTGCGCCAAGGCAGGCTCAGGCGCCCTTGAATCACGTCTTCGGCCACCATCAGCAGATCGCCCATGGACACCCCGTAACCTCGCGCGGCGGCGATCATGCCCAGCTCCAGCGTGTCAAACACCTGCCCGCCCTTGAGCGAGACTCGATCCGACAGCCCCATGCGCTCCAGCCAACTGCGCCAGTCGCGGCGGTCGGGGGTGGGGTGCAGCAGCTCGGCACTGGCCAGACGCTCGACGTCCCAGGGCGCGTCGTCGAGCAGGCTGGGCGAACCTACGGGAATCAGCAACTCGGGAAACAGGTAGGTCGCTTCCCAGTCCGGTGGAAAATGCCCACGACCCAGCAAAACGGCGCAGTCAAAGGGCTCTTGGGTGAAATCCACATGGTCGATGTCCATCCAGGCGCTGGTCAGTTGCACCTCGTTGCCCACCTGCAAATGGCGAAAGCGGCTGAGTCGCGCCAGCAGCCAACGCATGGTCAGGGTCGAAGGCGCTTTCATGCGCAGAATGCCCTCCTCCGCCATCAACGCGCTGCACGCCCGCTCCAGTGCCGAAAAGCCCTCGCGCACGCCCGGCAGCAACTCCCGCGCGGCTTCGGTCAATTGCAGGTTGCGCCCGTTGCGACGAAACAACCGGCAGGCAAAGTGCTGCTCCAGCGTGTGGATGTGTCGGCTGACCGCGCTTTGGGTGATCGACAGCTCTTCGGCGGCGCGGGTGAACGAGGTGTGTCGCGCAGCGGCTTCGAATGCACGCAACGCATACAACGGCGGGAGACTACGAGGCATTTGGCGCTTTCCTCTTTGCCTGATGGCGATGCACAACACTGTAATGCAAAAACCCCAGGATGAGTTTTACTCATGCCAATGATCGTATTTATCCCTTTGTGCATTGAGGGCCGAATCACGACAATGAGCCGCTCATCAATGCCTCCCCTCGCCGAGCGCCAAGACCATGCGACAGCACGCCTTCAAAGAACTGTGGATCATCCTGCGCCTGGCTGGGCCGCTGATCGCCTCACAGATGGCGCACATGCTGATGGTCTTTACCGACACCGTGATGATGGGCAAGCTCGGCCCCGAGTCCCTGGCAGGCGGCGGGCTGGGCGCGGCGAGCTACAACTTTGTTTCGTTCTTTTGCGTAGGCGTGATGGCAGCCGTCGGTACGTTGGTAGCCATTCGCAGGGGCGCCAATGACGACATCGGTGCAACCCGCCTGATCCAGGCCGGGCTGTGGCTGGCGTGGGGCATGGCGCTGATTGCGGCGCTGATCCTGTGGAACCTTGAGCCGATTCTGCTCAACTTCGGCCAGGACGAAGCCAACGTGCACATGGCCAGTCAGTTCCTGATCACCTTGCCGCTGGCCTTGCCGGGGCTGCTGAGCTTCATGGCGCTACGGGGTTTCACCAGCGCGCTGGGCCGTGCAACCCCCGTGATGGTGATCAGCCTGGTCGGTGTGGCGGCCAACTTCGGGCTCAATTACGCCTTCATTCACGGGCTGTTCGGCCTGCCGCACTGGGGCCTGATGGGCATCGGTCTGGTCACGGCGATCGTCACCAACAGCATGGCGCTGGTCCTGTGGCTGCACATTCGCTATCACAAGGCATACGCGGCGTACCCGATCCACAAGGGCCTGATGAATGTATCGCGCACCTGCCTGAAAGAGCTGTGGCGCCTTGGCCTGCCGATTGGTGGCACCTACGCGGTGGAGGTCGGCTTGTTCACCTTCGCGGCGTTCTGCATGGGCGCCATGGGCAGTACGCAAATGGCCGCGCATCAGATCGCTCTGCAGTCGGTGTCGATGGCGTTCATGATTCCCGTGGGTATTTCCTACGCCGTGACCATGCGCATCGGCCTTCATTACGGCGCGGGCAACCTGCTGCTGGCGCGCACCGCCGGGCGCATGGGCATTGCGTTCGGCGGGCTGCTGATGCTGACGTTCGGCATTCTGTTTTGGGTCGCGCCTCACGTGGTAATCGGCCTGTTCGTCGACCTCAACGACCCGAAATATCAGGACGTGGTCGAGTTGGCCGTGAAGCTCCTGGCGATTGCGGCGTGGTTCGAGATCCTCGACGGCACCCAGACCATCGCGATGGGCGCGATTCGTGGCTTCAAGGACGCCAAGACCACGTTCCTCATTGGTCTTGCGAGCTATTGGGTGGTCGGCGCGCCGCTGGCGTGGGGCTTCGGGTTTCTCGCCCACCAGGGCGCCGAGGGTGTCTGGTGGGGCCTGGCGATCGGCCTGCTGTGTTCGGCCGTGGCGCTGACCTGGGCGTTCGAGCGCAAGACCACGAGGTTGTTGCGCAAAGAGGCGACGGGCGTGGTGGTGATGGGCTGATTCAAGCCCCCAGCATCACCCGCCCATCGCTTTGACCCAACATCAGGTAATCCAGCAATTGCGGCAGCGCCAGCGGATGGCTGATCAGGTAACCCTGGGCCTGATCGCACCCAAAAGTGCGCAGCAACGCCAGTTGCTCGGGGGTTTCGACGCCTTCGGCCACCACTTCCAGGCTGAGGTTGTGCGCCAGATTGATCATGGCGTGCACCAGCTTGCGGTTTTCCTCGCGCTGCTCCATCTCGCCGACGAAGCTCTTGTCGATCTTGAGCAGCGTGATCGGCAGGCTGTTGAGGTGCACGAATGACGAGAACCCCGTGCCGAAGTCATCCAGCGAAAAACGCACGCCCAGTCGGCCCAGCGCATCCATGGTCTGCTTGACCAGATCGCTGCGGCGCATGACGGCAGTTTCGGTGAGTTCGAATTCCAGCCACTGCGCATCGACGCCACGGTCCGAGATCAATCGGCTCAGGGTCGGCAGCAGCTGGTTGTCCTGAAACTGGCGGAACGACAGATTGATCGCCATGTGCAGCGGCGGCAGGCCTTGCTCACGCAGGGTCTGCATGTCTCGCAGCGCTCGGGAAATGACCCAGTAACCCAGCGGCACGATCAACCCGCTCTGCTCGGCCAGCGGCACGAACTCGCTGGGCGGCAACAGCCCGCGCTCGGCATGGCGCCAACGCACGAGGGCTTCCAGCCCGAGGATTTTCCCGGTGTTCAGGCACAGGCGCGGCTGGTAATGCAGCTCCAGCTCGTCGCGACGCAAGGCCCGGCGCAGCTCGCTTTCCAGATCGGCGAGGCTGCGGGCATTGCGGTTGATGCGTTCGTTGAAGACGTGAAAGGTGCAGCCTTGGGTGCTCTTGGCCTGCTGCATGGCGATATGCGCGTGCCACATCAGCGGGTCGGCGCCAGCGTCGGCACGGGCGTGAGCGATGCCCAGGCTGCAACCGATCAGCAGGCTCTCGCCATCGACCCAGTAGGGCTCGGACAGCGCCTCGGTGATGCGCTCGGCCATCCACTCGGCGCGCTCAGGCGCCCGGCGGGTATCGATCAGCAGGGCAAATTCGTCGCTGCCCAGACGCGCGAGTTGATCGCAGGCTTCGAGCTGACTCTTGAGCCGCGCCACCACCTGCAGAATCAACCGGTCCCCGGCCTGATGGCCCAAGGCATCGTTGGCGCGGCGGAAGTTGTCCAGGTCCAGATGCCCCAGCGCCAGCCCTCGGCCGTCGAACTCCACCAGCCGCGCCGCGAGCAGGGTCTGAAAGCCCTGGCGGTTGGCGATGCCGGTCAACGGGTCCTGTTCGGCCAGGCGCTGCAGGGTGTTTTCCAGCAGGCCGCGTTCGCGCACATGGCGCAGGCAGCGGCGCAGGCTTTGTGGGGTCAGGGAGTCATGCACCAGCCAGTCGGCGACGCCTACGGGGTCGGTATCGGGCTCGGTATCGAACAGCAGCACGGTCGGCCAGCTGCATTGGCCAGCGGCAGGTTGCAGATGCGGGGGTGTAATCAGAATGAAGGCGTGTGCAGGATCAGCGGGATCGCCAATAGCTTGCCAGCTCGACGCGCAGTCGAGCAATACAGCGTCTCCCAGCGGCGCCAGGCACTCGCGCAATAACGCTTGCCATTGCGGCGTGTCCGCCAGAAGCAGCAAACGCAAGGGTTCGACAGGCGTAGACAAGCTAGCTCCCCACACAAACAAAAGACTTCAGCGCCCACTCAAACGAAGGGCGTCAAACGCGTTGATCCCACGCGGGATGCGCAAATGTAACAAAACGGCGAAATATAGATAGCGTGACGCATCACAGTGTCGGACGGTCGCTGCACAATCCTCGGACCCTGTTAAAATGCCCGCCCATTTTTCAAGCGATCCCCATTTTCCCCATGTCCCGACTCAATCCCCGGCAACAAGAAGCCGTGAACTACGTCGGCGGCCCTCTTTTGGTGCTCGCCGGTGCTGGCTCCGGCAAGACCAGCGTGATCACACGCAAGATTGCCCACCTGATCCAGAACTGCGGCATCCGTGCCCAGTACATCGTCGCCATGACCTTTACCAACAAGGCGGCGCGGGAAATGAAAGAGCGGGTCGGCACCCTGCTGCGCGCAGGCGAAGGGCGGGGCCTGACCGTTTCGACGTTCCACAACCTAGGCTTGAACATTATCCGCAAGGAACATGCTCGCCTGGGTTACAAGCCCGGTTTCTCGATTTTCGACGAAACGGACGTCAAAGCGCTGATGACCGACATCATGCAAAAGGAATACTCGGGCGACGACGGCGTCGACGAGATCAAGAACATGATCGATTCCTGGAAAAACGACCTGATCCTGCCCGCCGAGGCCCTGGCCAACGCGCGCACCCCCAAGGAGCAGACCGCCGCCATCGTCTACACCCACTACCAGCGCACGCTCAAGGCGTACAACGCGGTGGATTTCAACGACCTGATCCTGCTGCCGGTCAAACTGTTCCAGGAACACGCCGACATCCTCGAAAAATGGCAGAACAAGGTCCGCTATCTGCTGGTGGACGAATACCAGGACACCAACGCCAGCCAGTACCTGCTGGTAAAAATGCTCATCGGCACCCGCTGCCAGTTCACCGTGGTGGGCGACGACGACCAGTCGATCTACGCCTGGCGCGGCGCGCGGCCGGAAAACCTGATGCTGCTCAAGGACGACTATCCCTCGCTCAAAGTGGTGATGCTGGAGCAGAACTACCGCTCCACCAGCCGCATCCTGCGCTGCGCCAACGTGCTGATCTCCAACAACCCCCACGAATTCGAGAAGCAGCTGTGGAGCGAGATGGGTCACGGCGATGAAATTCGCGTGATCCGCTGCAAGAACGAAGACGCCGAAGCCGAGCGCGTGGCCGTCGAGATTCTCAGCCTGCACCTGCGCACCGACCGGCCGTACAGTGATTTCGCGATCCTCTACCGCGGCAACTACCAGGCCAAGCTGATCGAGCTGAAGCTGCAGCATCACCAGATCCCCTATCGCCTGTCGGGGGGCAACAGCTTCTTCGGACGCCAGGAGGTTAAAGACCTCATGGCCTACTTCCGCCTGCTGGTAAACCCGGACGACGACAACGCTTTCCTGCGGGTGATCAACGTGCCGCGCCGCGAAATCGGCTCGACCACCCTGGAAAAGCTCGGAAACTACGCCACCGAACGCAAGGTCTCGATGTACGCGGCCACCGACGAAATCGGCCTTGGCGAGCATCTGGACAGCCGTTTCACCGACCGCCTCAAGCGCTTCAAGCACTGGATGGACGGCGTGCGCCAGCAGTGCGCCACCCAGGACCCGATCGCCGCCCTGCGCAGCATGGTCATGGACATCGATTACGAGAACTGGATCCGCCAGAACAGCTCCAGCGACAAGGCTGCCGATTACCGCATGGGCAACGTGTGGTTTTTGATCGAGGCACTGAAAAACACGCTGGAGAAAGACGAAGAAGGCGGCATGACCATCGAAGAGGCCATCGGCAAGCTGGTCCTGCGCGACATGCTCGAACGTCAGCAGGAAGAGGAAGATGGCGCCGAAGGCGTGCAAATGATGACCCTGCACGCCTCAAAAGGTCTGGAATTCCCCTACGTGTTCATCATGGGCATGGAAGAGGAAATCCTCCCGCACCGCTCCAGTATCGAGGCCGACACCATCGAGGAAGAGCGCCGCCTGGCCTACGTGGGCATCACCCGCGCGCGTCAGACCCTGGCGTTTACCTTCGCCGCCAAGCGCAAGCAATACGGTGAGATCATCGACTGCCTGCCGAGCCGTTTCCTCGATGAGCTGCCCCCGGACGATCTGGCCTGGGAAGGCAACGACGACACGCCGACCGAAGTCAAAGCCGTGCGCGGCAACACGGCATTGGCGGATATCCGCGCCATGCTCAAACGCTAGACATCGACTCATCTATTACATTTTATTTGCGCGTTTTGCGCCCTGAGGAACACCGACGTGGAAGCACTGCACAAGAAAATTCGCGAGGAAGGCATCGTACTTTCCGACCAGGTATTGAAGGTCGACGCGTTTCTAAACCATCAGATCGATCCGGTCCTGATGCAGCAGATCGGTGACGAGTTCGCCACGTTGTTCGCAGACTCCGGCATCACCAAGATCGTCACCATCGAAGCGTCGGGCATCGCGCCGGCCGTGATGACCGGCCTGAAACTGGGCGTTCCGGTGATCTTCGCGCGCAAGCATCAGTCGCTGACCCTGACCGAAAACCTGTTCTCGGCGAGCGTTTACTCGTTCACCAAGCAGACCGAAAGCACCATCGCCATCTCCACCCGCCACCTGACCAGCAGCGACCGTGTGTTGATCATCGATGATTTCCTGGCCAACGGTAAGGCGTCCCAGGCGCTGATCTCTATCATCAAACAGGCCGGCGCCAGCGTGGCCGGGCTGGGCATCGTGATCGAGAAGTCGTTCCAGGGCGGCCGTGCCGAACTGGACGCACAGGGGTATCGTGTAGAGTCGCTGGCGCGGGTTAGATCGTTGAACGGCGGGGTTGTCACGTTCGTGGAGTGAAAATCATACGAACTGTGGGAGCGCGCTTGCCCGCGATGAGGGCATGCCTGTCACATCAACGCTAGCTGACACAACGCCTTCGCGGGCAAGCGCGCTCCTACAGGTTTCGGCGATATTGCTGTAGCTGTCCGGCTTGCCGGCGGCAGCGATTCCGATCACGTCACCGCAGGCAAGCCATGCTGCTACAGGAGGGATGAACTCATGGACATCGGCGAAAAACTGAGCATCGAAGCGTTCTTCGACCCCCAGACCTGGACCATCAGCTACCTGGTCCTTGATCGCTCGACCCACAAAGCCGCCCTGATCGACAGCGTGCTGGACTACGACCCCAAATCCGGGCGCACGCGCACCGAATCGGCCGACAAGCTGATCGCCCGAGTGCGCGAGCTCGGGGTGTCGGTGGAGTGGATTCTGGAAACCCACGTTCACGCCGACCACGTCTCCGCTGCGGCCTACCTCAAGGAGCAGCTCGGCGGCACGGTCGCCATCGGTAGCCACATCACGCGGGTGCAGAAGGTCTTCGGCACGCTGTTCAACGCCAAAGGCGAGTTCGCCCGCGATGGCAGCCAGTTCGACCGTCTGCTGGAAGACGACGCGCACTTCCAGATCGGCTCGCTGCAGGCCCGGGCCATGCACACCCCGGGGCACACGCCGGCGTGCATGACCTACCTGATCGAAGTCGAAGGCGAGACTGTGGCGTTCGTCGGCGACACGCTGTTCATGCCCGATTACGGCACGGCCCGCTGCGATTTCCCCGGCGCCGATGCCCGCGTGCTGTATCGCTCGATCGCCAAGATCCTCAGCCTGCCGCCGCAGACCCGCCTGTTCATGTGCCACGACTACCTGCCCAACGGCCGCGAACTGATGTACATGACCACCGTCGCCGAGCAGCGCGCCAACAACATCCACATCCGCGAGGGCATCGGTGAAGAGGCCTTCGTGCAAATGCGCGAGAAGCGCGACGCGACCCTGGACATGCCGGTGCTGATCCTGCCCTCGGTGCAGATCAACATGCGCGGCGGCCACATGCCGGAGCCCGAAGACAATGGCGTGCGCTATCTGAAGATTCCAATCAATGCCCTGTGAAATAACTGACCTGCATCCACATTGAACCTGTGGGAGTTGTCATCGCTCACCTAGAAGTCACTCTCAAATATGACCGAACACGAACTGATCGGAGCCGGCCTCGGTACGATCATTGGAGCTGTACTCGCGCTGACCGGTGCGGGCGGAGGGATTCTGGCGGTACCGTTGTTGGTGTTCGGCCTGGGCCTGACGATGGTCGAGGCGGCCCCGGTCGGTTTGCTGGCGGTTGGCCTCGCCGCGGCCGTCGGTGCGCTGCTGGGCTTGCGTCAGGGCATCGTGCGTTATCGCGCAGCGTTGTTCATCGCCGCCATCGGCATCTGTTTCACGCCGCTGGGCCTGTGGCTGGCTCACCAGTTGCCCAACACGCCGCTGGCGCTGGGCTTCTCGCTGGTGCTGTTCTATGCCTGTGGGCGCATCTACCGAAAGGCCGCCCACGAACTGCATCACGGCAAACCGCCGGATCGCGCGGACTTTCTGCCCTGCGTGCTCAACCCGCTGGAAGGCCGCCTGCGCTGGACCCTGCCCTGCGCCCGTTCGCTGGCGATCACGGGCGTGCTGTCCGGGTTGCTGTCCGGGCTACTGGGCGTTGGCGGCGGCTTCGTGATCATTCCGGCACTGACCCGCTACACCGATCTGGACATCAAAAGCATCGTCGCCACCTCCCTGGCGGTGATCGCGCTGGTGTCCGCTGGTAGCGTGATCAGCGCCAGCGTCAGCGGCGTGATGCACTGGGCCGTGGGCGTGCCCTTCGCCGCGGGTGCGGTCGTGGGTTTGATGGCCGGGCGGCAGGTGGCGCGGTTTCTGGCAGGACCCCGATTGCAACAGTTGTTTGCCATCACCGGGGTCTGCGCAGCGGTGTTGCTGATCATCAAGACCCTGTCCTGAATCCGCGCAATTCCCCCGTAGGGAAATCACTGGGCTTGAGTGGCCTGCAACCCCGCCAGCAACAGACGCTGATACAACTCCTCACGCAACCCCTGCGGATCATCCAGCCCCATTCTGCGCAGGTGCTCGGGAAACGCCCCCGGCTCCGGCGCTTCGAGGGTCGCCTTGCCCAGCTCGATCAGCTCCGTGAGCTTGAACTTGCTCTTCAGCCAGTTGAGCGCGCGCAAAAGGTCACGCTCCTCAGAGCTGAAATCGCTGCCCAGTGGGTATTCAACGAACAACGATGGAAACTGCTCACGAATCTCTTTCAGTCGCTCCGGCGTGTTCTGGCTGAACAGCGGATCGAGGCGAAACCCCTTCGGCAGCTTGCCCGCCTTCTGCGCCTGGTCGATCAGAGCAGGCTGGAAGCGTGAGTCAGTGATGTTGAGCAGGGCTTCGATCACGGCGGCGTCGGTCTTGCCGCGCAGATCGGCGATGCCGTACTCGGTGATGACGATGTCGCGCAGATGCCGAGGAATCGTCGTATGGGCGTACTCCCAGACGATGTTCGAGCTGACCTCGCCCCCGGATTCACGCCAGCTGCGCAGAATCAGGATCGAACGCGCGCCCTCCAGTGCATGCCCCTGCGCCACGAAGTTGTACTGCCCGCCCACACCGCTGACCACACGCCCGTCGGCCAGTTGATCGGACACCGCCGCCCCCAGCAGCGTGACGGTGAACGCGCTGTTGATGAAGCGCGCATCGCGCCGTTGCAGGCGCTTGAGGGTTTCGTCGCCGTACAGCTCGTTGATGTAGCTGATGGCGGTCATGTTGATCTGCGCCATCTGCGTGGGGGTGAACTCGCGCAAGCGCTCATAGAAGCTGCGCGGCCCCAGAAAGAAACCGCCGTGAATCAGCACACCATTACCGTGGATCGACTCGTCGAGCACCCCGGCATTGGCCAGCTTCTGCAGCGCGACATCGGGGTAGACCTTGCGCCGGATAATCCCGGCATCGAGCAGCACCAGCAGGCCGTTGACCAGCATTTCGCTGCACCCGTACAACCCTTCGGCAAAGGGCATGACCCCGCCTTCGTTTTCGATCAGCGGCTTCCAGGTGGAAATCCCGTCCAGCTCTGCCAGACACGCGCGGTAACGCTCGTTGTCAGCCTGACGCGCCAGCAACGCAGCCGTCAGTGCATCGCCCATCGAGCCGATGCCGATCTGCAACGTGCCGCCATCACGCACCAACGTGCTGGCATAAAGGCCGATGAAGTGATCCTGAAAGCCGACAGGCATGTTCGGCGTCGAGAACAACGTGCTGCGTTCGTCGTACTCGATCAGCAGGTCGAACGTGTCGACGCTCACCTCGGCATCGCCCGGCATGTAGGGCAAATCCGCATGAACATGGCCCAGCACGAGAATCGATTCCCCCGCCGCGCGACGCTTTTCCAGCATCGGCAGCAAATCGAGGGTGATGTCGGGGTTGCAGCTCAGGCTCAGGTGATCGGGGCGTTCAGCATCGTGGGCCACCAGTTGCGCGATCAGGTTCAGGCCGCTGGCATTGATGTCTCGCGCGGCGTGGCTGTAGTTGCTGCTGACGTAATCCTGCTGGGCCTGAGTGCTGCCCAAAAGGCTGCCGGGCTGCATGAAGAACTGCTCGACGTGCACGTTGGGCGGCAGGTTGCTTTTGTGCAGGTCTGCGAGGAAATCCAGCTCGGGGTAATCGCCGAACACGCGCTCAAGGAAGGGCTCCAGAAAGCGCCCCTGCAAACCATCCCCCGCCTTCGGACGCCCCAGGCACAGCGCGGTGTAGATCGTCAGATGGCGGTCGGGCAGGGATTTGATCCGGTGGTACAGCGCATTGGCAAAGCGATTGGGCTTGCCCAACCCCAACGGCATGCCCATGCGAATGTGCGCAGGCAACTGGGCCAGTACATGATCGACAGCTTGCTCGATCGAGCAGGAATGCGGCATCCGGCCTCTCCTGATTGTTATTCGATGGAGCTTGGACCGGTGATGGAAAGGAATTGCTGCACGGCGTTTGACTCTGGCCGCAGGCCGTTGCAGCGCGCCGATCAATCCCGCCGGGTGTCGATCCCCACCAGCTTGTCATCAATGAATTTCAGGTGCTGAGAGGCGCCGTTGCGCGGGCCGTAGATCCAGAAACTGACCTTCGCGGCATTCAGACGCGGGACGCCGTTGATCCGTGCGGCGGGCTGGTGCTCTTCGCTCTTGTCAGGCGCCCCGCATTTTTCACGGGCCACGCTCGCGGTGTCCCCCAGGCTGATCAAGGCCGTCCCGCAGCGCATCGTCGCGTTGGCCACGCCTGTGAACATCAGCACCAAAAGCCCCGACAGCAATAGCGATTTTCTGAACATGGCGCCTCGTTTCGGGTGATGTGCCCAGGCGCGTTACAGCCCGGACATTTTCTTGATCGCGCCTTTGAGCTCGTCGTCCGAGCAATCGGCGCAGGTGCCTTTGGGGGGCATCGCGTTGATGCCGGTGATGGCCTTGGCCAAGAGTCCATCGAGGCCGCCCTGTTCCTTGGCGCGCTTGCCCCAGTCTGCGCTGTCGCCAATTTTTGGCGAGCCCAGCAGACCGGTTCCGTGGCAGGCGTTGCAGTGCTTGCCGATCACGTCGTCCGGGGACTTCGCGCCCCCGCCTGCGCCCGCTGTAGCAGCGACGTCCATGCCCGGACATTCCTTGCCCTGAATGCAGACCTGTCCGACCGGTTCGAGCCGTTTGGCGAGATCGTCTTGAGTGGAGGCCTGGGCAGCGAATACCCACCCGGCAAGCAGTGCGACAGCAGCGAGGATCTTATTGGTCTGGTTCACGCTTTCACCCTCATGGTGGCTATAACGCAGCTGCGGTCACGGTAAGCCGCAGGTTGCGAAAGTATAGCGGGTAGCCCGTGGGTCGTAGGATCGCTGAGCGATACGGGGTTATCAGCGCGTCGGCCTTGTGCCTCGGGCGTGCCCTTCACCCCACCTGCAGGCGCAGGTGGGCGGGTGTCGCGGATCAGAAATTCGCAGGCGTTGCAGCACTGATGAGGCGCGCTGGAACGTCGAACGGATTGCGGAAGCGATGGGGTCGGGTGCTTTCGAAATAGTAGCTGTCGCCTTCCTCGAGCACATAGGTATCGATGCCGACAACGAGCTCCAGGCGACCTTCAACCAGAATGCCGGTCTCTTCGCCTTCGTGAACCAGCATCTCTTCGCCCGTGTCGGCGCCCGGCGGGTAGACCTCGGTCAGAAAGGCAATCGCCCGATCCGGATGGGACTTGCCGACCAGCTTCATGGTGACGGCGCCGTCCGAGATATCAATCAGCTCGCTGGCCTTGTAGACCACCTGGGTCGAATTTTCGGGTTCGAGCTCCTCGGTAAAGAACTCCACCATGGACATCGGAATGCCGCCCAGCACTTTGCGCAGGGAACTGATCGAGGGGCTGACGCTGTTCTTCTCGATCATGGAAATGGTGCTGTTGGTCACGCCCGCTCTTTTGGCGAGTTCACGTTGCGACAGACCTTTTAATTTGCGAATGGATTGCAGTCGTTCACCGACGTCCAATGCGGGGGTCCTCCTGGTAATCAAGCACGGTCACGTGGTCGCCATGATGGCAACAGCGTTCAGTATTTACAACACTTGAGCAGGCGACAGGATTGCCGAGGGGACTGGCGGCGAGCGATAGTCGCCGCGGTCTGCAGGAAGGGGAATGGTCAGGCCCCGGAATAGAGCCTTGGCACGCGTTTGAGGTTGCAGAAAATCTGGTAAGGAATGGTGCCGGCGCTGGCTGCAACGTCGCTGGCCAGTACGCTCTTGCCCCACAATTCGACGCGACTGCCCAGACCTGCACCTGGCACGTTGGTCAGATCGACACACAGCATGTCCATCGAAACACGGCCTAGCAACTGACTGCACTGGCCATCGATCATCACGGGCGTACCGGTCGGCGCCTGACGCGGATAGCCGTCGGCGTACCCCATGGCCACCACGCCGATGCGCATGTTGCGGTCGGTGACGAACGCGCCGCCATAACCGACAGGCTCCCCGGCAGGCAGCTCACGCACGCAGATGACTTTGGATTCCAGGGTCATGACCGGTTGCAGACGATCAGCCACCGACTGCGGCTGATCGAACGGCGTCGCGCCATACAGCATGATGCCGGGGCGAACCCAGTCGCTGGGCACGCTCGGCCAGCCCATCACACCCGGCGAGTTACGCAGGCTGACTTCAGCGGCCAGCCCTTCGCGGGTCGACTGGAAAATCGCCACTTGCTCGTCGGTGCGTGCGCTGCCCAGCTCGTCAGCGCGAGCGAAGTGGGTCATCAGCACGACCTTCGCCACTTTGCCGCTGGCCAGCAGGCGCTGATGGGCAGCCTGATACTCCGCCGGATGAATGCCGACGCGGTGCATGCCCGAGTCCATTTTCAGCCAGATGTTCAGCGGTTTGCCGACGCTGGTTTGCTCGATGGCTTCCAGCTGCCACAGCGAATGCACCACGCACCAGAAGTCATGCTCGACGATCAGCGCCAGTTCATCAGCCTCGAAAAAACCTTCCAGCAACAAGACTGGCGCGCGAATCCCGGCCTGACGCAGCTCCAGCGCCTCTTCAATGCAAGCCACCGCAAAACCATCGGCTTCGCTTTCCAACGCCTGCGCCACGCGTACAGCACCATGACCATAGGCGTCGGCCTTGATCACGGCGAGGGCCTTGGCGCCCGTGGTTTCGCGGGCCAGTTGGTAGTTGTGGCGCAAGGCCTGGAGATCGATGAGGGCGCGGGCTGGACGCATGGTGGGGCTTCTAGTCTGAGAGTTTTTGAACTGCAGGAGCGCGCTTGCCCGCGATGCGTCGCGTCAGTCAACACCGATACGGCAGGCATGACGTCATCGCGGGCAAGCGCGCGCCTACAGGTGAGGCGTTAAGGCAGTGCAGCGATAACCGACATCTCGATCAGCACATTCGGCGCGGCCATCTTCGCCTCGACGGTGGCACGGGCAGGCGCAACCCCTTTTGCCAGCCAGGTATCCCAGATCCCGTTCATGGTGGCGAACTGCGAGCCGATGTCGTTCAGGTAAATCGTCACCGACAACAGGCGGCTCTTGTCGGTGCCCGCGAGGTCCAGCAGGCGCTCGATGTTGCCCAGCACCTCGCGGGTCTGTTGCTCGATCCCCGCATTCAGATCGTTAGCCACTTGCCCGGCGAGGTACACGGTGCCGTTGTGGATGACGATCTGACTCATGCGCTCATTGGTGAGCTGGCGCTGTACTGACATGTTTGGCAATCTCCTTGGAACTTCCATAGCGGGAAATATCGAGGCCTTCGGCGCTGATCTGCGGTTTTTTGCGGGCGATCAGATCGGCCAGCAAACGACCGGAGCCGCAAGCCATGGTCCAGCCCAATGTTCCGTGGCCGGTATTGAGGAACAGGTTGCGATACGGCGTGGCGCCGACGATCGGCGTGCCGTCCGGCGTGGTCGGGCGCAGGCCGGTCCAGAAACTGGCCTCGCTCAGGTCGCCGCCGTGAGGATAGAGATCGTTGACGATCATCTCCAGCGTTTCACGCCGACGCGGGTTCAGCGACAAGTCAAAACCGGCGATCTCGGCCATGCCGCCGACGCGGATGCGGTTGTCGAAACGGGTAATCGCGACTTTGTAGGTCTCGTCGAGAATGGTCGAGGTTGGCGCCATGTCCGGGCGGGTGATCGGCACGGTCAGCGAGTAGCCCTTGAGCGGGTAGACCGGGGCCTTGATGCCCAGTGGTTTGAGCAGTTGCGGCGAGTAGCTGCCCAGCGCCAGCACGTAGCGATCGGCGGTTTCCAGCTTGCCGTTGACGCGCACGCCGTTGATGCGATCGCCCGCGAAATCAATCGACTCGATGGACTGGCCGAAACGGAATTCAACGCCTAACTTCACACACATCTCGGCCAGGCGCGTGGTGAACAGCTGGCAGTCGCCGGTCTGATCGTTGGGCAGACGCAGCGCGCCGCTGAGGATGTTGCTGACGCTGGCCAGTGCAGGTTCGACGCGGGCAATGCCTTGGCGGTCGAGCACTTCGTAGGGCACACCGGCCTGTTCGAGCACGGCGATGTCCTTGGCGGCGTTATCCAGTTGTTCCTGGGTGCGGAACAGTTGCGTGGTACCCAGGCTACGGCCTTCGTAGGCAATACCGGTCTCGGCGCGCAGTTCGTCGAGGCAGTCGCGGCTGTACTCGGACAGACGGACCATGCGCTCTTTGTTCACCGCGTAACGACTTTGCGTGCAGTTGCGCAGCATTTGCGCCATCCACAGGTACTGATCGATGTCGCCGGTCGCTTTGATCGCCAGCGGCGCGTGGCGCTGCAACAGCCATTTGATGGCCTTGAGCGGCACACCCGGCGCAGCCCACGGCGAGGCATAACCCGGCGAAACCTGGCCGGCGTTGGCGAAGCTGGTTTCCAGGGCAGCGGCAGGCTGACGGTCGACGACGGTCACCTCGAAACCCGCGCGAGCCAGGTAATAAGCACTGGTAACACCGATTACGCCACTTCCAAGGACCAGAACGCGCATGTTGATTTCCTCATCGCGGATATCCGCTGACGTTTTGAAGTTTTAAACAAGGATGTGCGCAGTATATGAAGCCATGAGCAGTGTTTTTCACTGTATAAACGCCTATATTCGGCGGTAATTCTCGACAACCAACGGTTTAGCAAGAGGGGGTTAGGCCATGCGCACCCAGCACCAGTCCAAACGTGATCTGGACAAGATCGACCGCAACATTCTGCGCATCCTGCAAAGCGACGGAAGAATCTCGTTCACGGAGCTGGGAGAACGCGTCGGCCTGTCTACCACGCCGTGTACGGAGCGGGTGCGCCGACTGGAACGCGAAGGCATCATCATGGGTTACAACGCCCGTCTGAACCCGCAGAACCTCAAGGCCAGCCTGCTGGTGTTCGTGGAGATCAGCCTGGACTACAAATCAGGCGACACTTTCGAGGAGTTCCGCCGAGCGGTCCTCAAACTGCCCCACGTACTGGAGTGCCATCTGGTTTCAGGAGATTTCGACTACCTGGTGAAGGCGCGGATTTCCGAGATGGCCTCATACCGCAAGCTGCTGGGCGACATCCTGCTCAAGCTGCCCCATGTGCGCGAATCCAAGAGCTATATCGTGATGGAAGAGGTGAAGGAGAGTTTGAATTTGCCGATTCCGGAATGAGCGCTCAAACCAGTACCTGACGCGTCGACGCAATGAAATCGTGCACCTGCTTCTCGACCCGCGGATGAATCAACACCTCGGGACGACGCCCGTTGGGGCATGGCAGGGTCGCCGTGGTGCCAAACAGGCGGCAGATCAGCGGGCGCTCCTCGTAAACCGTGCAGCCGTTGGGCCCCAGATGCACGCAGTTCAGCTCGTCGAGCGCGGCTTCCTGCTCGGCGGCGGACTTACGCGGCAGGCGGGACATCTCTTCGGATGAGGTGGTCACTGGCCCGCAGCAATCGTGACAGCCGGGCACGCATTCAAATGACGGAATCTGCCGCCGCAAATCGCGGATTTTCTGGCTGTTGCAGCTCATGGCGTGAGATTCACCTGTGAAAGGCGTCATTGTGCCCGCCAGCCCTTGCGGGTGACAACTCGCCTTGCCCCTGCCTGCCCACCCCGCTACCCTCCGTAAAATTTTCCAAACAGCCCCGCCCGAGACCCACTGCATGAATGCTTCCCGCCACGCCGCTTCTTATTACGCGGCCAGCAGCCACACCCAGCCTGACTATCCCGCCCTCGCTGGCGAGCTAACAGTGGATGTCTGCGTGGTGGGCGGTGGCTTTACAGGCCTCAACACCGCCATCGAACTGGCAGAGCGCGGCCTGAGCGTGGCGCTGCTGGAGGCGCACAAGATCGGCTGGGGCGCGAGCGGGCGTAATGGTGGGCAGCTGATTCGCGGCGTAGGTCATCATGTCGAGCGTTTTCGCGACCAGATCGGCGAAGAAGGCGTGCGTCAGCTCAAGCTCATGGGTCTGGAAGCAGTTGAAATCGTGCGCCAGCGCGTCGAGAAGTACCAGATCGACTGCGACCTGACCTGGGGCTACTGCGACCTCGCCAACAAACCCAAGGAATTCGACGCTTTCGCCGAAGATGCCGACGAGTTGCGCGGGCTGGGCTATCGACACGAGCTTCAGCTGATTCCACCCGACAACATCCGCAGCGTCATCGACTCGGGCAACTACGCAGGCGGCCTGCTCGACATGGGCTCGGGGCATCTGCATCCACTCAACCTGGCGTTGGGCGAGGCTCGCGTTGCGCAGTCCCTCGGCGTGCAGCTGTTCGAACATTCTGCCGTGACGCGCCTGGAATACGGCCCGCAGGTCAAGGTGCACACGGCCCAAGGCATGGTTCGCGCCAAAACGCTGGTGCTGGGCTGCAACGCTTATCTGAACGGCCTCGACCCGACGTTGAGTGGCAAGGTGCTGCCCGCAGGCAGTTACATCATCGCCACCGAACCCTTGAGCGAAGACCTCGCGCAGCGACTGCTGCCGCGCAATACCGCGATGTGCGACCAGCGCGTGGCGGTGGATTATTTCCGGCTTTCGGCGGATCGACGCCTGCTGTTCGGCGGCGCCTGTCACTACTCCGGGCGCGATCCGCAGGACATCGGCGCGTACATGCAGCCGAAAATGCTCAAGGTGTTCCCGCAGCTCAAGGACGTGAAGATCGATTTTCAGTGGGGCGGCATGATCGGCATCGGCGCCAACCGGTTGCCGCAGATCGGGCGGCTGCAAGAGCACCCCAACGTCTTTTACGCGCAGGCCTATTCAGGCCATGGTCTGAACGCCACGCATTTAGCCGGCAAGTTGCTGGGGGAGGCCATCAGCGGCCAGCACAGCGGCGGTTTCGAGCTGTTTGCGAAGGTTCCGCACATCACCTTCCCGGGTGGCAAGCACCTGCGTTCGCCGTTGTTGGCGCTGGGGATGTTGTGGCATCGACTCAAAGAGCTGGTTTGATCGCGTCAGTTGAGTTAACTGCATACCCCATCAATCCCTCCAAAACGGCTTCATCCCCTCACGACGGGCCTGTTCATGACTCAGCCCAATGTCGCGCAGCTGATCATCCGTCAGCCCCAAGAGCGCACGCCGGGTGCTGCGCCGATGCCGAAACAGCCCCCACAGGCTTAGCCCCTCAGGCGCGTTGACCCGTACCGTGGCCTGCTGCGCTTCTACCAGTTCCCGTGCATACAGCGTTAACCGAACATCGCTCATCCCGCTCATTTGCAGACACCTCATCATGGGTTTCAAGTGATTCCATGATGCGTCTGTATGGAAAACCATTACAGATCCAATGAATTCTTATTTTATGCATACAGATTCCGTACAACGGCGCCTGAATGCTGTATTTTCGTCCCATCTGTATCGGTCAACCGACGCGACACTGTCCGGGAGTACGCCATGACCCTCTACGTCAACCTTGCCGAGCTGCTGGGCACGCGCATCGAAAACGGCTTCTATCGCCCCGGCGACCGGCTGCCGTCGGTTCGGGCGTTGAGCGTCGAGCACGGCGTCAGCCTGAGCACCGTGCAGCAGGCCTATCGATTGCTGGAAGACAACGGTCTGGCGTCGCCACGGCCCAAGTCCGGGTATTTCGTTCCCGCCAGCCGCAAGACCCCAGCCCTCCCTGCTGTAGGACGTCCGGCACAACGCCCTGTGGATATTTCCCAGTGGGATCAGGTGCTGGAGCTGGCCCGCGCCGCGCCGCGCCCGGATGTCATCCAGCTTGCGCGTGGCATGCCGGACATCACCAGCCCGACCCTGCGCCCGCTGACTCAGGCCTTGGGCAAGATCAGCCGCCGTCAGGACATGCCGGGGCTGTATTACGACAACATTCACGGCACCGAAAGCCTGCGTGAGCAGGTCGCCCGCCTGCTGCTGGATTCGGGCACACGCGTCGATGCGGACGATCTGGTTATCACCACCGGCGCTCAGGAAGCACTGGCCGTGAGCATCCGCTCGATCTGCCAGCCGGGGGACATCGTCGCCGTGGATTCGCCGAGCTTTCACGGCGCCATGCAGGCCCTGAAAGGGCTGGGGATGAAGGCGCTGGAAATTCCTACCGATCCACTGACCGGCATCAGCCTCGATGCGCTGGAACTGGCGCTGGAACAGTGGCCGATCAAGGCCATACAGCTGACCCCCAGCTGCAACAACCCGCTGGGCTACAACATGCCCGAGGAGCGCAAGCGCGCCCTGCTCACCCTGGCGCAGCGCTTTGACGTGGCGATCATCGAAGACGATGTGTATGGCGATCTCTCCTACACCTATCCTCGCCCGCGCACGATCAAATCCTACGACGAAGACGGACGCGTCCTGCTTTGCAGTTCGTTCTCCAAGACCTTGGCCCCAGGACTGCGGGTCGGCTGGATAGCCCCGGGGCGCTACCTGGACCGGGCGCTGCACATGAAATACATCAGCACAGGTTCCACCGCGACCCAGCCGCAACTGGCGATCGCCGACTTTTTGAAGGCCGGACACTACGAGCCACACCTGCGGCGCATGCGCGGGCAGTATCAGCGCAGCCGCGACCTGATGACCGACTGGGTGACGCGCTACTTCCCCGAGGGCACTCGCGTCAGTCGCCCGCAAGGCGGCTTCATGCTGTGGGTGGAGTTCAACGAGGATTTCGACTCCCTGCGCCTGAACCGCGCACTCGAAGGCCAGGGCGTACAGATTGCCGTCGGCAGCATTTTTTCGGCCTCGGGCAAATACAGAAACTGCCTGCGCATGAATTTTGCCGCCAAGCCGACGCCGCAAATCGAAGCCGCCGTGCGAAAAGTCGGCGAAACAGCCGCGCGACTGATGGCTGAAAGCGGATCGGCCTGATTTAACCTTTTGCCGAATGTGCGGTCATATCGCCAGGATGTGACCTATGGATGAAAGCGTTGACGAACCACTGGGCAATACCTTTTTTTCTGGCCTTTGCCCTCGCCGTCAGCGGGTGCGCCAACACGCCTTCGCAGCAGGACGGGCCTAGCCAGGCGATCCCGGCGTCGGCCTCGCCCTTTGGCCGTTCGATCCTGGCCCAGGCCAAGCCCTACGAGGGCCGTTCGGGCTTTCGCCTGCTGCCCAACAGCACCGAGGCCTTCATGGCCCGCGCCGAACTGATCCGCAACGCCAAGACCAGCCTCGACCTGCAGTACTACATCGTCCACGACGGCCTCAGTACCCGCGCGCTGATCGACGAATTGCTCAAGGCCGCCGACCGTGGCGTGCGCGTGCGCATTCTGCTGGACGACACCACCAGCGACGGCCTGGACGAGGTCATCGCCACCCTCGCCGCTCACCCGAACATCCAGATTCGCCTGTTCAACCCCCTCAATCTGGGCCGCAGCACCGGCGCGACGCGCTCGTTGGGGCGGCTGTTCAACCTATCCCAGCAACACCGACGCATGCACAACAAACTGTGGCTGGCCGACAGCGCGGTGGCCATCGTCGGCGGGCGCAACCTGGGCGACGAGTATTTCGACGCCGAACCGAACCTGAATTTCACCGACATCGACATGCTCAGCGTGGGACCTGTGGCCGAGCAGTTGAGCCACAGCTTCGACCAATACTGGAACAGCACCCTGAGCAAGCCGGTCGACGATTTCATCTTCTGGCCGCCGGACATGAAGGATCTCGCAGAGGCCCGTCAGCGCCTGGATACCTCGCTGGAACAGGCCCACGTCGAAAAAAAGGCGCTGTACGAGCGACTGATGGCCTATAAGACCCAGCCACGCATGAAGACCTGGCTCAACGAACTCATTTGGGCGCACAACCAGGCCCTGTGGGACGCGCCGACCAAGGTGTTGTCCCGGGGCGAGCCCGATCCGCACCTGTTGCTGACCACGCAGTTGAGCCCGGACCTGGCCAACGTGCATCAGGAACTGATGATGATCTCGGCCTACTTCGTGCCGGGTCAGGAAGGTCTGACGTACCTCACGGGCCTTTCCGACAAAGGCGTGTCCGTGAACCTGCTGACCAACTCGCTGGAGGCCACAGACGTGCCTGCGGTCCACGGCGGTTACGCGCCCTACCGCAAGGCGTTGCTGGAGCATGGCGTGAAGCTGTTCGAACTGCGCCGGCAGCCAGGTGACCCGAGCAATGCGCGAGGGAGCGGGCCGCGCTTCCTGCGCACCAAGATGCTCAAGGGTGGCTCCGAATCAAGCCTGCACAGCAAGGCGATGATTTTTGATCGACAGAAGATTTTCGTCGGCTCGTTCAACTTCGACCCGCGCTCGGTGCTGTGGAACACCGAGGTCGGCGTGCTGGTCGACAGCCCCGAACTGACCGAATACCTGCGTGAACTGGCGCTGCAGGGTATGGCGCCGGCGATCAGCTATCAGGCGAAGCTGGAGAATGGTCGCGTGGTCTGGGTCACCGAGGACAACGGCAAGATGCACACGCTGTACAAGGAACCCGGCGACTGGTGGCGCCGACTGAACGCCTGGTTCAGCAGCGCCGTGGGCCTTGAGCGGATGCTTTAGGCCGCCACCGCCTGCACGCCGAACGCCTGCGGACGTCGCGCTAGAATCACCAGCCCGAACGCTCCCGCCGCCATCAGCAACGGCAGGGCCTGGCCGCTAATCCACTGACTGCCCGCGCCTGCCGCCAGCGGCCCCAGCAAGCAACCGATGCCCCACAGCTGCGCCACATGGGCGTTGGCGCGAACCAGCGCATCGTCGCGATAACGCTCGCCGATCAGAATCAACGACAGGGTGAACAACCCGCCCGCACTGGCGCCGAACAGCACCCACAGCGGCCAGATCGCAATCGTGTGCACCAGCAGCGGAATCGCCAGGCTCGACAGCATCAGTGCGATTGCACAGCCCGAAAACAGGCCACGGCGAGAGATTTTGTCGGCCAAGGCGCCAATCGGCAGCTGCAACAACGCATCGCCGACCACCACGGTACTGATCATGACCAGCGCCACTTCCGGGGTGAAGCCCTGTTGCAGGCAGTAGACCGGCAGCAGCGTCAGAATCATCGCTTCAAAACCTGCGAACAGGGCAATGGCCCACGCAATGGCAGGCAGTTGCTGACAGAACCCGCCGAGATCCGTTAACGACACGTGGCTGGCTTCAGCGCTGGGCGCTCCCGTACGTCCCAGCAGCAGAAACGGCGACAGCGCCAGCAATCCGGTGCCGACCCAGAAGCCGTAATCGTGCTCGGTGCCGATGACGCCGAGCAGCAGCGGGCCGCCCAACTGGCTCAGGGCATAGCAGCTGCCATACAGCGCCACCAGCTTGCCGCGCAGGTTTTCGGTGACGAGTTGGTTGATCCAGCTTTCGCCCAAGATAAAGACCATGGTCAGGATCACGCCCAGCATCAGGCGCAGCACCAGCCAGATCCAGTAATTGGGCAGCAGGGCCAGCAATCCTACGGAAATCGCCCCGCCCCATAGGCAAAGGCGCATCAGGTTCGCAGTGCCGAGCATCGACGCCAGACGACTCGCCAGGCTTGCGCCGAGCAATACGCCGATGGCCGGCATCGCCGCCATCACGCCAATGGCAAAGGCGCCGTAGCCCCAGGCCTCAAGGCGCAACGACACCAGCGGCATGCTCGCGCCCAGCGCCAGACCGACGCTCAATACGGACGAAAGCACCGCGAAATATGTACCCCAACGCATCACCACGCTCCTACGCCCTTCGGGCAGAAGCGAGACCGTGTTGACCACACGATCTCGCCCAGGATCTTACAACTTGATCCAGGTCGCCTTCAGCTCGGTGTACTTGTCGAATGCGTGCAGCGACTTGTCGCGACCGTTACCGGACTGCTTGAAGCCACCGAACGGCGCGGTCATGTCGCCGCCGTCGTACTGGTTGACCCACACACTGCCTGCGCGCAACGCACGGGCGGTCAGATGGGCCTTGGACAGGTCCGACGTCCACACCGCTGCCGCCAGGCCGTACGGCGTGTCGTTGGCGATCTGCACGGCTTCTTCTGCGGTGTCGAAGGTCAGCACCGACAGCACCGGGCCGAAGATTTCTTCCTGAGCGATCTTCATGGCGTTGGTCACGCCGTCGAAAATCGTCGGCTCCACATAGGTGCCGCCGGTCTCCTGCAGGATGCGTTTGCCGCCCGCGACCAGCTTGGCGCCGTCGGTGTGACCGGATTCGATGTACGACAGCACGGTGTTCATCTGCTGCGTGTCCACCAGCGCGCCAACAGTGGTCGACGGGTCAAGCGGGTTGCCCGGTTTCCAGGCTTTCAGCGCCTCGATCACCATCGGCAGGAATGTGTCCTTGATCGAACGCTCCACCAGCAGACGCGAACCTGCGGTGCACACCTCGCCCTGGTTGAAGGCGATGGCGCTGGCCGCGGATTGGGCAGCGGCTTGCAGGTCCGGCGCGTCAGCGAAGACGATGTTCGGGCTCTTGCCACCGGCTTCCAGCCACACGCGCTTCATGTTCGATTCGCCTGCGTAGACCAGCAATTGCTTGGCGATCTTGGTCGAACCGGTGAACACCGCAGTGTCGACGTCCATGTGCAGCGCCAGCGCCTTGCCGACGGTGTGGCCATAGCCGGGCAGCACGTTGAGCACGCCCGCCGGAATGCCCGCTTGCACGGCCAGTTGCGCGACGCGGATGGCGGTCAGAGGGGATTTTTCCGAAGGCTTGAGCACCACCGAGTTACCGCTGGACAGCGCAGGGCCGAGTTTCCAGCAGGCCATCAGCAGCGGGAAGTTCCACGGCACGATGGCGGCAACAACACCAATCGGCTCGCGGGTCACCAGACCCAGCTGGTCGTGGGGTGTGGCTGCGACTTCGTCATACAGCTTGTCGATGGCCTCGCCGCTCCAGCTCAGCGCTTGCGCGGAGCCCGGAATGTCGATGCCGTAGGAGTCGCTGATCGGCTTGCCCATGTCGAGGGTTTCGAGCAGGGCCAGCTCTTCAATGTTTTCTTTGATCAGGGCAGCGAAGCGGATCATCGCGGCCTTGCGCTTGACCGGCGCCAGGCGCGACCAGACGCCGGAGTTGAACGTGGCGCGGGCGTTTTCCACCGCGCGCTGGGCGTCGGCGGCATCACAGCTGGCAACATGGGCCAGGAAACGGCCGTCGACCGGGCTGATGCAGTCGAATTTGGCGCCGGACGCGGCGTCGGTGTATTCGCCATTGATGAAGGCACGGCCTTCGATCTTCAAAGCCTGGGCGCGTTTTTCCCAGTCTGCATGAGTCAGGGTGGTCATGAAACGTCCTCCTCTTATGAAATATGCGCGCCCTCGCGCTCATGAACCGTGCTGCAGGACATCGCCTGACGTGCTGCCGGATCGGCCAAAGGCATCCGTCACCCTAAACCAGCGCCAACGGAATTTCCAATATATTGGACAAAAATAGCAAAAATGGCACTTTATCGTGCATTTTATTCAACAGCCGCCCATCAGTATTTGGCACTATCCGCAAAACCCTTTATCAAACGACAGTCTTGCACCGCCTATTCAGGAGCCAGGGACATGAGTATCGAAAGCATCGTCGATTTCAGCGAAGCCACCACCGCCGCAGAGCGTTTCAAGCCCGCCGCCGAAAAGATCCTCAAGGGCGACCCCGGGCAAACCCTCTACAGCCACTACAACAGTCCTTGCGGCCAGATGAGCGCGGGCGTGTGGGAAGGTGAGGTCGGGCAGTGGAAGGTCAATTACACCGAACACGAATACTGCGAGATCGTGCAGGGCGTCTCCGTGCTGCGCGATGAAGCCGGCAACGCGAAAACCCTGCGCGCGGGCGATCGCTTCGTGATCCCGGCAGGTTTCAAGGGCACGTGGGAAGTGCTGGAGGCGTGCCGCAAGATCTATGTAGTGTTCGAGCAGAAGGCCTGAATCGCGCCCACAAAAAAGCCCGCATCGCTGCGGGCTTTTTCGTAGGAGGCGAAAATCAATTACTTGATTTTGCCTTCTTTGTAGATCACGTGCTTACGAACAACCGGATCATATTTCTTGATCTCGATTTTGTCCGGAGTAGTGCGCTTGTTCTTGTCGGTCGTGTAGAAGTGACCAGTACCAGCGCTCGAAATCAAACGGATCAGTTCACGCATGATGCTCTCCCTTAAACCTTCGCGCCAGCACGGCGGATTTCGGCCAGAACAACCGTGATACCACGCTTGTCGATGATACGCATGCCTTTAGCAGATACGCGCAGACGTACGAAGCGTTTCTCGCTCTCAACCCAGAAGCGGTGATGCTGCAGGTTTGGCAGGAAACGACGACGGGTTTTGTTGTTTGCGTGGGAAATGTTATTCCCGGTTACCGGACCCTTACCGGTAACTTGACATACTCTCGACATGCCTCAGCCCTCTAAAACCACATGCCCAACCCGGCATGGGTTGGCCGCTTAATCTCTCAGTCATGGCGCTAGGCGCCGCGTTTCTTCAGGGGTCTTACCGGCCACACATACGAAGAAGGAAGCGGGCCCCTAGAAAAGAGCGCTGCTTTATACCAGAAAGCCTTTGGCGCAACAACACAAACGACGAATTACCTGAAAGAAACTCAGGGCATTCGGGCTGACAAGGCCAGTACCACTGGCCGCGAGGGGAAATATACCACTCGTCGCGCCGGACCGATTGTTCTGTGCCAACGCATGGTCTAGGGTTACTCCCTCACCAGACTGCGCCGGCAGATGGGCTATCTCTGAAAGGAAAATCGCCATGCGCCTAGCTGTTTTACCCCTGTTGCTCGCGTCCCTGTCCGCGCCATTGATGGCACAGGCCGCGACCAGCCTGAGCGTTTGCACGGAAGCCAGCCCCGAGGGCTTCGACGTCGTGCAGTACAACTCGCTGACCACCACCAACGCCTCGGCCGACGTGCTGATGAACCGTCTGGTGGATTACGACGCCCAGACCGGCAAGCTGGTCCCTAGTCTGGCAGAAAGCTGGAGCGTTTGGCCGGACGGTCTGACGTATGACTTCAAATTGCGCTCCGGCGTGAAATTCCACCACACCGATTACTTCACGCCGACCCGCGATTTCAACGCCGATGACGTGGTGTTCAGCTTCCAGCGCATGCTCGACCCCGGCAACCCGTGGAACAAGGTCGCGGTGCAGGGTTTCCCCCATGCCCAGTCGATGCAGTGGCCGTCGCTGATCAAGAAGGTCGAAGCACCTGACGCCAACACCGTGCGTATCACCCTGGACCACCCCGACGCGACCTTCCTCGCCACGCTGAGCATGGGTTTCGCTTCTATTTATTCGGCTGAATACACCGCGCAACTGCTCAAGGCCGGCACGCCGGAGAAGCTCAACAGCCAGCCAATCGGCACCGGGCCGTTTGTCTTCAAGCGCTTCCAGAAGGATTCGGTGGTCCGTTACGAGGCCAACGCCGATTACTTCGCGGGCAAACCGGCGGTCGATACGCTGATCTACGCGATCACGCCGGACGCCAATGTTCGCCTGCAGCGAATCAAACAGAACGAGTGCCAGGTGGCCCTGTCGCCCAAACCGCTGGATGTCACCGAAGCGGGCAAGGATCCGAACCTGAAGGTCGAAAAGACTGACGCGTTCATGACCGCTTTCCTGGCGATCAACAGCCAGCATCCGCCGCTGGACAAGCCGGAAGTGCGTCAGGCGATCAACCTGGCGTTCGACAAGGACACCTACCTCAAGGCGGTATTCGAAGGCTCGGCTCGCGCGGCCAACGGCCCTTACCCGCCGAACACCTGGGGTTACGCCAGCGACCTGCCGGGCTACAAGCATGACGTGGCCAAGGCCAAGGAATTGCTGGCCAAGGCCGGGCTGAAGGATGGCTTCAAGACCACGATCTGGACGCGCCCTTCCGGCAGCCTGCTAAACCCCAACCCGAGTGCTGGCGCGCAGTTGCTGCAAAACGACCTGGCAGCGGTCGGCATCAAGGCGGAAATCAAGGTGATCGAGTGGGGCGAGCTGATTCGTCGCGCCAAGACCGGCGAGCACGACCTGCTGTTCATGGGCTGGGCGGGTGACAACGGCGATCCCGATAACTTCCTGACGCCGCAGTTCTCCTGCGCGGCGGTGAAATCCGGCACCAACTTCGCGCGTTATTGCGACGAGGGCCTGGACAAACTGATCAGCCAGGGCAAGGCCGTGACCGATCAGGGCCAGCGCAGCAAGCTCTATCACCAGGCGCAGGAGCAGATCCAGAAGCAGGCCCTGTGGCTGCCACTGGCGCATCCGACGGCGTTCGCCCTGGCCCGCAAGAATGTGCAGGGGTATGAAGTCAGCCCGTTTGGACGGCAGGATTTTGCCAAAGTGACGGTGAAGTAGGACATGACACCGCCTGCTTCTGCCCGCAGGGCTTAGGGGCAAGCTTGCCCCCTAAGCCCTGCGGGCAGAAGCAAAAGCACTCAGCCCCCCCTACATCAACCCATGCTCGACCATCGACAACGGATCACCATCCCCGATGATCACGTGATCGAGCACCACCACATCGACCATCGCCAGCGCGCTTTTCAAATGTTTGGTCAGTTCGATATCGGCGTCACTGGCATCGCACACCCCTGAAGGGTGGTTGTGGCAGAGAATGATCCCCGCCGCATTGTGCGCCAGCGCTCGTTTGACCACCTGCCGCGCGTGCACATGGGCCACGTTGATCGAGCCGTGAAACAGTGCCTCGAAGGCTTGCACCCGGTTCTTGCTGTCCAGAAACAGACACCCAAACACCTCGTGGGGCTCGTGTCGCAGTAATGCCTTGAGGTAGCTGCGCACCTGGACGGGGCTTTTCAGCACCGAGCCACGCCGCAAGCCCTCCCCCATGTGCCGGCGGGCGATTTCCATGACGGCCTGCAACTGCGCGTACTTGGCGGGGCCCAGCCCCAGCTCTTGGCTGAACGTGGTCAGATTGGCGTCCAGCAAGGCGCGCAGGCTGCCGAACTGGCTGAGCAGGTGACGGGCCAGGTCCACAGCGCTTTTGCCCGACACCCCCGTGCGCAAGAAAATCGCCAGCAGCTCGGCGTCGGAAAGGCTCGCCGCCCCTCGCTCCAGCAGCTTCTCTCTGGGCCGCTCCGCCGCTGGCCAATCACGAATACTCATAGCACCTCCCTGTCAGTGGGCGCCGCTGTTCCCGTGCGGTCGCTGTGCTATCTTAGCCATCTTTTTTACGCGTCGATCGGGCCCTGGGAGCTCACAAGATTGCCGCGTGTAACTCGACCAAAAGGCAGGCCTATGCAGCGGCTGTATCGGAAACGCATCGTTCTGGGCGTCGGCGGCGGCATCGCAGCCTATAAAAGCGCCGAACTGGTCCGCCGGTTGCGCGATCACGGGGCCGAAGTCCGCGTCGTCATGACCAAGGGCGGAGCCGGGTTCATCACCCCTCTGACCATGCAGGCGCTGTCCGGCCATCCTGTTCATCTGGACTTGCTGGACCCTGCCGCCGAAGCGGCCATGGGGCACATCGAGCTGGCCAAATGGGCTGACATGGTGCTGATCGCGCCAGCCACCGCCGACCTGATCGCCCGCCTGGCCCAAGGCATCGCCAACGACCTGCTGACCACCGTGGTGCTGGCCACCGATGCCATCGTCGCGGTTGCCCCGGCCATGAATCAGGCCATGTGGCGCGACCCGTCCGTGCAGGCCAATCTGCGGACCCTTGAAGGTCGTGATTTCCGCATGTTCGGCCCCGCCAGCGGCAGCCAAGCCTGCGGCGACGTGGGTTACGGGCGCATGCTCGAACCCAATGATCTGGCGCAGTCGGCCGCCGATTGCTTCCAGCGCCTGAGCCTGACCGGCAAGCACGTGCTGATCACCGCGGGGCCGACCCAGGAAAACATCGACCCGGTGCGCTACATCACCAACCACAGCTCCGGCAAAATGGGCTTCGCCCTCGCTGAAGCGGCGGCTGAGGCCGGCGCGCGAGTCACACTGATTACCGGCCCCGTGAACCTGCAGACCCCGGATCGCGTGTCGCGCATCGACGTCGTCAGCGCCCGCGACATGCTCGCAGCCTGCGAAGCAGCCATGCCATGCGACCTGTTCATCGCCTCGGCAGCCGTTGCGGACTACCGCCCTGAAGTCGTTGCCCCTCAAAAACTGAAGAAAGACCCTACGACCGGCGATGGCCTGTTGCTGCAGATGGTCCGCAACCCGGACATTCTCGCCACCATCGCCCGACGTGAGGATCGCCCGTTCAGTGTCGGTTTCGCCGCCGAAACCGAGCATCTTCTCGACTACGCTGCACGCAAGCTCAAGGACAAGAACCTTGATCTGATCATCGCCAACGACGTCGCCAATCCCAGCATTGGCTTCAACAGCGAAGAAAACGCCTGCAGCGTGATCGACCGAGCGTTGCAGGAAACGCTCTTCGCCCAAACCAGCAAGGCCAAGATTGCCCGCCAGCTGGTGACTTTTATCGCCGACCGTCTGAACCAGGTTTAATCACGTATGCACGCTCTACAAGCCAAGATCCTCGACCCTCGCATTGGCAGCGAATTCCCGCTCCCGGCCTACGCCACCACCGGCTCCGCCGGCCTGGACCTGCGCGCCATGCTCAAAGAGGAAACGACGCTGGAACCCGGTCAGACCCTGTTGATTCCCACCGGCCTGTCGATCTACATCGCAGACCCAACCCTCGCTGCGCTGATTCTGCCGCGCTCGGGGCTGGGCCATAAGCACGGCATCGTGCTGGGCAACCTGGTCGGCCTGATCGACTCCGATTATCAGGGCGAGCTGATGGTGTCCTGCTGGAACCGTGGCCAGACCGCTTTCAAGATTTCCGTCGGCGAGCGCATCGCTCAGCTGGTGCTGGTGCCGGTGGTTCAGGCGCATTTTGAAGTGGTCCAGGAATTCGACGAAAGCCAGCGTGGCGCAGGCGGTTTCGGGCACTCCGGCAGCCATTGATGGCGTGAGGGGCGACCCGGTAATCTTCTGCCCGCAGCGCGAACCGATATGGCACGATGCCATGATCATGAAACGTCTCAGGTAGTACGAGCAGGGAGAGTCGAGTTTGAAAGGCATCAAGCGCACAGCCAAGGCGACCCCTCGCCCCGAAACGACTGACGCAACGGTCAAGGACGCCAACCTGAGCCTGGCAAGCCCGGGCCTTCTTCCTTCGCTCATCGGCCTGATCGCCGCAGCCGTGCTGGTCTGGCTCGGCCTGCTCAGCCAGCCACAGGAGAAGGACCAACTGGCTCAAGCCTGGGGCACCGCTCAGGCGGGCGCCATTGGCAAGGCGTTGCGTCAGATCAACGCCGGCACCCAGGCCGCTGCGCTTGACCCTTCGCTGTCCCAGGCCCTGCAGAGCAATGACCCGGCCGCCATCGTCGCAGTTCAGAACCAGCTCAACCATCGCGACAGCGTCGTCGGTGCGCGCCTGAACCCGCTCGGCTTCAACAGCCCCGACAACCAGAACCCACTGCCGATCAGCTTCGCCACGCTGGACATGCTCGCCAAGGCCAGCAAAGGTGAAACGCCGCCTCCCGAAGCTCGCAAAGTGGGCGACAGCTGGCTGATCTACAGCGTTGCGCCGGTGCGTACTGTCGCCGACGGCCCGGTCAATGGCACCCTGCTGCTGGCCTTCAAGCTGCAACGCCTGACCAACGCCCTGCCTGACGCCCCGGATGACGTAGGCCAGATCGTGCTTAGCCAGCAATTCGGCGACGCCACCGCGCAAAGCTTTCTGACGCGCGGACAAGCCGATGGCGGCCGCGCCGTGGACTTCCCCACCGGCTATCCAAACTGGAAGCTGACCTTCACCCCGGGCCCTGCCCTGCAATCCTCCCCGCCTTCGTTGATGCTGGCGCTGGCCGCACTGGTCGCGCTCGGCAGCCTGCTGCTGGGGCTGTACCTGAATGAAAGCGCGCTCAAGCGCCGCGTGAAGGCCGACGCCCGACAGCTGGAACAACTGCTGCAAGAACTCTCGGGGGGCAAAGCCGTCAAAGCTTTCGGCCTGAGCATGCCCGCCCTGAACGGGCTGGCCCAGAGCCTGGCCGCATTTTCGCTGCGCAATCAGCCCGCCAAGCCCGTCACTACAGCCAGCAATGGCCAGACGGCAGCGGCCAACGGTTCGACAAGCAGCAAAGCCGTGTTCCCGCCACTCGATGCCGATGACACCGAGCTGACCGACCCGCTGTTTCAAGACACCGACATTCTCGACATCGACCTGCTCGATGAACCCCAGGATCTTCCGAAGTCGGAGCAATTACACACAATGAGCAGTACCGTTTCCTACGCCCCCGAATTCCCGGACTCCATTTTCCGCGCCTATGACATCCGCGGCATCGTGGGCGAAACCCTGACCGGCGAGACCGCCTACTGGCTGGGTCGCGCCGTGGGCGCACAGAGCCTGGCCCAAGGCGAAGCGCATGTCTGCGTGGGTCGCGACGGACGCCTGTCCGGCCCCGAACTGGTCGCGCAGCTGGTCAAAGGCCTGTACGACAGCGGTTGCCACGTCAGCGATGTCGGTCTGGTGCCGACGCCTGCTTTGTATTACGCCGCCAATGTGCTGCAAGGCCGCACCGGCGTGATGCTGACTGGCAGCCACAACCCCAAGGACTACAACGGCTTCAAGATCGTCATCGCGGGCGACACCCTGGCCAACGAGCAGATCACCGCGCTGCACGACCGCATCAAGCGCAACGACCTGCCTGCGGGCAAGGGCAGTGTCAGCAAAGTCGACATTCTTGAGCTCTATTCGGGCCAGATCACCAACGACGTGGTGCTGGCTCGTCGTCTCAAAGTGGTGGTCGATTGCGGCAACGGCGCTGCGGGCGTGATCGCGCCGCAACTGCTGGCTGCGCTCAACTGCGAAGTCATTCCGCTGTTCTGCGAAGTCGATGGCAACTTCCCCAATCACCATCCTGATCCGGGCAAGCTGGAGAACCTTCAGGACCTCATCGCCAAGGTCAAGGAAACCGGCGCGGACCTGGGCCTGGCGTTCGATGGCGATGGCGATCGCGTAGGTGTCGTCACCAACGCAGGCAGCGTCATATACCCTGACCGGCTGCTGATGCTGTTCGCCCGCGATGTGGTCAAGCGCAATCCGGGGGCGGACATCATCTTCGACGTGAAATGCACACGCCGCCTGATTCCGCTGATCCAGGAATACGGCGGGCGCCCGGTCATGTGGAAGACCGGTCATTCGTTGATCAAGAAGAAGATGAAGGAAAGTGGCGCGCTGCTGGCTGGCGAGATGAGCGGCCACATCTTCTTCAAGGAACGCTGGTTCGGGTTCGACGACGGCATCTACAGCGCAGCTCGCCTGCTGGAAATCCTCAGCCAGGAGAAACTCAGCGCCGAAGAGCTGTTCCAGACCTTTCCCAACGACCTGTCGACCCCGGAAATCAACATCAAGGTCACCGAAAGCAGCAAATTCAGCATCATCCAAGCGCTGGAACGCGACGCCCAATGGGGCAACGCCAACCTGACGAGCATCGACGGCGTACGTGTCGATTATCCGAAGGGCTGGGGCCTGGTGCGGGCTTCCAATACCACGCCGGTGCTGGTATTACGCTTCGAAGCCGAGACCGAGGACGAATTGCAGCGGATCAAGGACGTGTTCCATACCCAGCTGAAAAACGTAGCACCGGATCTAGAACTTCCTTTTTGATCACATTTTTTTGAGTGGAGCCCAAATGACCCTCGAACGCGATGCCGCATCCAACGCCGCCAAAGTCCTGTCCGAAGCGCTGCCTTACATCCGACGCTTCGTCGGCAAGACGCTGGTGATCAAGTACGGCGGCAACGCCATGGAAAGCGAAGAGCTGAAAACCGGCTTCGCGCGCGACATCGTGCTGATGAAGGCAGTGGGCATCAACCCGGTGGTGGTTCACGGCGGCGGCCCGCAAATTGGCGATCTGCTCAAGCGTCTGTCCATCGAGAGCCACTTCGTCGACGGCATGCGCGTCACCGACGCACAGACCATGGACGTCGTGGAAATGGTCCTGGGCGGCCAGGTCAACAAGGACATCGTCAACCTGATCAACCGTCACGGCGGCAGCGCCATCGGCCTGACCGGCAAAGACGCCCAGCTGATCCGCGCGAAAAAGATGAACGTCACGCGCCAGACGCCAGACATGACCAAGCCGGAAATCATCGACATCGGCCATGTGGGCGAAGTCGTCGGCATCAACACCGAGCTGCTGAACATGCTGGTGAAGGGCGATTTCATCCCGGTCATCGCGCCGATTGGCGTGGGCGCTGACGGCGAGTCCTACAACATCAACGCCGATCTGGTGGCAGGCAAGGTCGCCGAAGCCCTCAAGGCCGAGAAGCTGATGCTGCTGACCAATATCGCCGGCCTGATGGACAAGGAAGGCAAGGTCCTGACCGGCCTGACCACCGAGCAGGTGAACGGCCTGATCGCCGACGGCACCATCTACGGCGGCATGCTGCCGAAGATCCGTTGCGCGCTGGAAGCTGTGCAGGGTGGCGTGACCACCTCTCACATCATCGACGGCCGCGTACCGAATGCCGTGCTGCTGGAAATCTTCACCGACACCGGCGTCGGCACCCTGATCAGCAACCGCAAGCGTCACTGATCGCGCCACGCATAAAAAAAGACCCCGCCGGCGCAAACCGGCGGGGTCTTTTTCGTTTCGGGCAGATTATTGCGCCAGCAACTGCTGCAAACGCGCTCGATCCTGGGCGAAGTCGTTATCGGCCTGCTGCCGCGCGGTCTGGTAGCGCAGGATATCGACCTTGAGGTTCTGCTGCTGGTCCTTCAGATCGGTCATCTGGTCAATCAGGGCCTGCTGCACCGGATGCCCTGCGCGCTCCTGATCGGCAGCCTGGCTTTGCAGCGAAGCCTGCTGGGCCGTCAGCCCCTGAATATTGCCCTGGGCGACAGAGATCAGTGCGTCGATTTCAGCCAGCTTGCGCGTACGCGCCCGATCAACGTCCGTCACGCTGCTGTACAGGTGCAACAACTGCGCGTCGGCATCGGAGCGAACCTTGGCCGCCTGCGCTGCGGCTTGCGCTTCACGGGCCTGATCGGCGGTGGGCGCAGGGGGCACCACCTGAATCACCCGCCCGCGCTGGTTCAAGACCTCATAGCCTTTGCCCGAGTATTCAGGCGGCACGCCTTGACGGTCGAGAACGGTCACGCCGCGACTGTCGACATAGCGATACAAGACGATGCCCGGCGTGTCGTCCGCCTGAACGCCCGCGATGCAACCCATCCCCAGCGACAAACAAAGACCTGCTGTGCCCAGCTTCTTGAGCATAAAAACGAGATCCTCTGACGACTCAGATGCCGTACTGAGCCCGGTACGCTTCCACGGCAGGCAAATGCTGCTTGAGCTGCGGATCGTCGGCCAAAAATTCCAGCACCTGATTCAACGAAACGATGCTCACCACCGGAATGCCGAAGTCACGCTCGACCTCCTGAATCGCGGAAAGCTCGCCGTTGCCACGTTCCTGGCGGTTCAACGCGATCAACACGCCGGCTGCGTTCGCACCTTGAGCCTTGATGATCTGCATGACTTCGCGGATCGCGGTGCCCGCGGTGATGACGTCGTCGATGATCAGCACATTGCCGGTCAACGGAGCACCCACCAGACTGCCGCCCTCGCCATGCGCCTTGGCTTCCTTGCGGTTGAAACACCACGGCAGATCGAGGTTGTGATGATCGGCCAAAGCCACGGCTGTCGCGGCCGCCAGGGGAATACCCTTGTACGCCGGGCCAAACAGCACATCGAAGGAAATACCGCTCTCAACAACCGCAGCGGCATAGAACTTACCCAGTTGGGCAAGTGCCGAACCACTGTTGAAAAGACCGGCATTGAAGAAGTAAGGACTGGTGCGTCCGGACTTCAAAGTGAACTCACCGAAACGCAAAACCCCGCGATCGATGGCAAAACGAATGAATTCGCGCTGATACGCCTGCATGAAAAAAGCCCCGAATACCACGGATTTAGCTAATTAGGTAGAGCTCGGGTATCATACACGCACGTGATTTTTGGGGCCATTTATGCGGATCATCAGTGTGAACGTTAATGGTATTCAGGCTGCAGTCGAGCGTGGTTTGCTCAGTTGGCTGCAAGCCCAGAATGCCGACGTCATCTGCCTTCAGGACACCCGCGCCTCCGCCTTCGAACTGGACGATCCAGCTTATCAACTGGACGGCTACTTCCTGTACGCCTGCGATGCCGAAGTTCCCGCCCAGGGTGGCGTGGCACTTTACTCGCGGCTGCAACCGAAGGCGGTCATCAACGGTCTGGGCTTCGAAACAGCCGACCGTTACGGGCGTTACCTGCAGGCCGATTTCGATAAAGTCAGTATTGCAACCTTGCTGCTTCCTTCCGGAATGAACGGCGATGAAGACTTGAACCAGAAGTTCAAGCTCATGGACGACTTCGGCAAGTACCTGGACAAGCAGCGTCGCAAACGTCGTGAGTACATTTATTGTGGCTCGCTGTACGTTGCGCAGCAGAAACTGGATATCAAGAACTGGCGCGACAGCCAGCAATCTCCGGGTTTCCTGGCGCCTGAACGCGCCTGGATGGACGAGATTGTCGGCAATATGGGCTACGTCGATGCCCTGCGCGAAGTCAGCCGCGAAGGCGATCAGTACAGCTGGTGGCCGGATAACGAACAGGCCGAGATGCTGAATCTGGGCTGGCGCTTCGACTATCAACTGCTGACCCCGGGCCTGCGCCGTTTCGTACGTAGCGCACGCCTGCCACGCCAGCCGCGGTTCTCGCAACACGCGCCGCTGATCGTGGACTACGACTGGACGTTGACCATCTGACGTCCTGTTCGCCCAAAAGAAAGCCGACGTGAAGTCGGCTTTTGTTTGTCTGGCGAGCGCCGTTTAAGCGCCCCGCGAGCATCACCTGGTGATTATTTGATCAACCGCCAGGTAAATGGATAGCGATAGGCAACGCCATCATTGGCCTTGATGCCAGCGATGATCGTCAGCACCAGCGCGCCAACCCCCACCAGCATCAACAGCGGAAAGCCGATGACGATCACCATCAGCAGGAAGCAGACCATCGCCGCAAGGGCGACGGTGATCTGAAAATTCAGCGCTTCCTTGCCCTGCGCATCGATGAACGGGTCGGCCTCTTTCTTCAGCTGCCAGACAATCAGCGGGCCCAGCAGGTTGCCGAACGGAAAGATCAGCCCGAAAAACGCCGCGAAGTGGCACAACATCGCCCACTGACGGATTTCCTTGCTCGGCACGGGTAACGGCGTTTGACTGTCGATCATCGTGCATCCCCTGTTCTGATGGTGGTGAAACGCAGCAATCAGTCGGCCAGCGCCGCCTTTTGCAGTTCGAAGATTTCGCTCATGCCTTTCTGCGCCAGCGCCAGCATGGCGTTCAGGTCTTCAGGCTGGAACGGCGCGCCTTCGGCGGTGCCCTGCACTTCGATGAAGCCGCCTGCGCTGGTCATGACCACGTTCAGGTCGGTCTCGGCAGCGGAGTCTTCCAGGTAGTCCAGATCCAGCACCGGCTCGCCCTGATACATGCCCACGGAAACCGCAGCGATCATCTGCCTGAGCGGGTCGCCGCCCTTCAGGCCGCCACGCTTCTTGATGGATTTCAGCGCATCGACCAGCGCCACCATGGCGCCGGTGATCGACGCGGTGCGAGTGCCGCCGTCGGCTTGAATCACGTCGCAATCGACGTACAGAGTGATGTCGCCCAGCTTGGTCATGTCCAGTGCGGCGCGCAGCGAACGGCCGATCAGACGCTGGATTTCCAGGGTACGGCCGCCCTGCTTGCCCTTGCTCGCTTCACGCTGGTTACGCTCGCCGGTCGAACGCGGCAGCATGCCGTATTCGGCGGTCAACCAGCCCTGGCCTTGGCCCTTGAGAAAACGCGGGACGCCGTTTTCGACGCTGACGGTGCAGATCACCTTGGTGTCGCCGAACTCGACCAGCACAGAACCCTCGGCGTGCTTGGTGTAGTTGCGGGTGATGCGGATCGAGCGGAGCTGATCGGCAGCGCGACCACTTGGACGTTTCATCTGGGATACCTGTACTGAGACGGAAAACTGACCTGCATTATAGAGGTGCAAGTCAGCGCTTGGGGCATCTAATCGCCCCAAGATGACGACTCACACGCGGCCAAAGGCTCAAGCGCGGTCAAATCGCAACACCCCACACACGCTGCGACAACGCCACATTTGGGCGCACACCCCGCTCTGAGCTACAATCTTGCGCCTTTATAGCCTGTCGTTTTTCGCGACGCCCATCAGGCCGTTGATCGCCCCCTGAAGGCTCTCCCTGACTTTTATAGAGGTACTTCCCATGGTGCACAGCATGACGGCTTTCGCCCGTGCCGAACGAGCGGGCTCACAAGGCACGCTGAGCTGGGAACTGCGCTCGGTCAATCATCGTTACCTCGAACCGCACCTGCGCCTGCCCGAGTCGTTCCGTGATCTGGAAGGCGCCGTGCGTGAGGCGCTGCGTCAGGGCCTGTCCCGCGGCAAGATCGAATGCACCCTGCGCTTCACCGAAGAAAACGCAGGCAAACCGCTGCAGGTGGATCGCGAGCGCGCCAGTCAATTGGTCGCCGCCGCTGAAATCGTTGCGGGCCTGATCAAACAACCTGCCGCGCTGAATCCGCTGGAAGTGCTCGCCTGGCCTGGTGTTCTGGTGGCAGACGCCGCCGACCCGCAAGCCCTGAACAACGACGCGCTGGCGCTGTTCAACGAGGCGCTCGAAGAACTGAAAGCCGGTCGCGCCCGCGAAGGCGCTGACCTGGCCAAACTTCTCGACGAACGGCTTTCGTCAATCAAGACCGAAGTGGCTACCCTGCGCACCCTCGTGCCACAGATGCTCGCGACCCAGCGCCAGAAGATCCTCGACCGCTTCACCGACATGAAGGCCGAGCTCGATCCTCAGCGTCTGGAGCAGGAAATGGTCCTGCTGGCGCAAAAGAGCGACGTCGCCGAAGAGCTCGACCGCCTGAGCACCCACGTCACCGAAGTACGCCGCGTACTCAAGACCGGCGGGCAAGCCGGACGCCGGCTGGACTTCCTGATGCAGGAGCTCAACCGCGAAGCGAATACCCTGGGCTCCAAAGCCTTCGACCCTCGCAGCACCCAGGCTGCGGTCAACCTCAAAGTGTTGATCGAGCAGATGCGCGAACAAGTGCAGAACATTGAGTAAGGCCAATCCCGACATGACCCACAGCACCGGCACTCTGTATATCGTTTCCGCCCCTTCGGGCGCGGGCAAGACCAGCCTGGTCAAAGCCCTGATCGATGCCCAGCCGCAGATTCGCGTCTCCGTTTCCCACACCACCCGCGCCATGCGCCCGGGCGAAGTGGACGGCGTGAACTACCACTTCGTCGACCGCGCCGAGTTTGTGCGGATGATCGAACACGGCGACTTCCTCGAACAGGCTGAAGTCTTCGGCAACCTGTACGGCACCTCGCAAAGCCGCCTGCAGCAGACCCTGGACGAAGGCCACGACCTGATCCTGGAAATCGACTGGCAAGGCGCCGAGCAAGTGCGCAAGCTGATGCCCCATGCCCGCTCGATCTTCATCCTGCCGCCCACTCAGCAGGCGCTGCGCCAGCGCCTGACCAACCGTGGCCAGGACAGCGACGAGATCATCGAAGGCCGCATGCGTGAGGCCGTCAGCGAGATGAGCCACTATGCCGAATACGATTACATCGTCATCAACGACGACTTCGCGACGGCGCTGGAAGACCTCAAAGCGATCTTCCGCGCCAACCTGCTGAGCCAGGAGCATCAGCAGCAGCGTCACAGCGAGTTGCTTGCTCAGTTGCTGGCGTGAGCCAACTGCAGGAGCGCGCTTGCCCGCGAATGGGGAGTGTCAGGTACCTGATTCGCTGCAGGCATACTGCAATCGCGGGCAAGCGCGCTCCTACAAGAACTGTGCCTGACGCCAGACCTGCACACGACCGCCACGCGCCACAGACGCCAAAAACTGACCGTCTGTGGCTTGCCGCTTGAAGGTTTTGGCTGTCCACTTGTAAACTACCGAGTCCGCTCGCCCATCCGGGCACCGCGCATACCGCATTTGCTACGAGGAATACCCATGGCCCGCGTGACCGTTGAAGACTGCCTGGAACATGTAGATAACCGCTTTGAGCTGGTCATGCTCGCCACCAAGCGCTCGCGTCAACTGGCGACCGGCGGCAAAGAGCCGAAGCTGGCTTGGGAAAACGACAAGCCTACCGTGGTTGCCCTGCGCGAAATCGCAGCGGGCCTGATGGATTACGCCGTCATTGCAGAAGCCGAAATCGTTGAAGATGAACCACTGTTCGCTGCGTTCGAGGACGAGTCCAACGAGGCCGTCTGAGCCTATGCCCGGTCGACGTAGCAAGGCGCAGGGTCAAAGCCTTCGGCAAGGAGTCGTATCTTGCCGAGCATAGACGCCCTCGCCGATCGCCTGTCGACCTACCTCGGCAATGACCAAGTCAATCTGGTCCGCCGAGCGTACTTCTACGCCGAACAAGCCCACGACGGCCAGCGCCGTCGCAGCGGCGAGCCTTACGTCACGCATCCGCTGGCGGTGGCCAATATCCTTGCCGACATGCACATGGACCATCAAAGCCTGATGGCCGCGATGCTGCATGACGTGATCGAAGACACCGGCATTGCCAAAGAGGCGCTCTGTGCGCAATTTGGCGAAACCGTGGCCGAACTGGTCGACGGGGTCAGCAAACTGACCCAGATGAACTTCGAGACCAAGGCCGAAGCGCAAGCCGAAAACTTCCAGAAGATGGCCATGGCCATGGCACGCGACATTCGCGTGATCCTGGTCAAGCTCGCCGACCGCCTGCACAACATGCGTACCCTGGAAGTGCTGTCTGGCGAAAAACGTCGGCGCATCGCCAAGGAAACCCTCGAAATCTACGCCCCCATCGCCAATCGCCTTGGCATGCACAGCGTGCGTATCGAATTCGAAGACCTGGGTTTCAAGGCCATGTACCCCATGCGCTCCTCGCGCATCGGCCAGGCCGTCAAACGCGCGCGCGGCAACCGCAAGGAACTGGTCAACAAGATCGAAGAGTCGCTGGCGCACTGCCTGGCGGTCGACGGCATCGAAGGCGAAGTCAGCGGGCGGCAGAAGCACCTCTACGGCATCTATAAAAAGATGCGCGGCAAGCGTCGGGCCTTCAACGAGATCATGGACGTCTACGCGTTCCGGATCATCGTCGACAAGGTCGACACCTGCTATCGCGTGCTTGGCGCTGTACATAATTTGTACAAACCGTTGCCGGGCCGCTTCAAGGACTACATCGCGATCCCCAAAGCCAACGGCTATCAGTCGTTGCACACCACGCTGTTCGGCATGCATGGCGTGCCCATCGAAATCCAGATCCGCACCCGCGAAATGGAAGAGATGGCCAACAACGGCATCGCCGCGCACTGGCTGTACAAATCTTCTGGCGACGAACAGCCGAAGGGCACCCACGCCCGCGCCCGCCAGTGGGTCAAGGGCGTGCTGGAAATGCAGCAACGCGCCGGCAACTCGCTGGAATTCATCGAAAGCGTGAAGATCGACCTGTTCCCGGACGAGGTCTACGTGTTCACGCCCAAAGGCCGGATCATGGAGCTGCCCAAAGGCTCTACGGCGGTCGACTTCGCCTACGCGGTGCACACCGACGTGGGCAACAGCTGCATTGCCTGTCGGATCAATCGTCGCTTGGCGCCGCTGTCCGAGCCCCTGCAAAGCGGCTCCACGGTCGAGATCGTCAGCGCTCCGGGCGCACGCCCGAACCCTGCGTGGCTCAACTTCGTGGTCACCGGCAAGGCGCGCACGCACATTCGTCACGCGCTCAAGCTGCAGCGCCGTTCCGAGTCCATCAGCCTGGGCGAACGCCTGCTGAACAAGGTGCTGAACGGCTTCGACAGCACGCTGGACAAGATTCCGAACGAGCGCCTGCAACTGGTCCTCGCCGAATACCGGGTCGAGGTCATTGAAGACCTCCTCGAAGACATCGGCCTGGGCAATCGCATGGCATATGTCGTGGCCCGGCGCCTGCTGGCCAGTGAAGGCGAGGAGCTGCCGAACGCCGAAGGGCCGCTGGCGATTCGCGGCACCGAGGGTCTGGTGCTCAGCTACGCCAAATGCTGCACGCCGATTCCGGGCGACCCGATCGTGGGTCATCTGTCGGCGGGCAAAGGCATGGTCGTGCACCTGGACAACTGCCGCAACATCAGTGAAATCCGTCACAACCCGGAAAAATGCATCCAGCTGTCCTGGGCCAAGGACGTCACCGGCGAATTCAATGTCGAGTTGCGCGTGGAGCTGGAACACCAGCGCGGCCTGATCGCCCTGCTGGCCAGCAGCGTCAACGCGGCCGACGGCAACATCGAGAAAATCAGCATGGACGAGCGCGATGGTCGTATCAGCGTGGTCCAACTGGTGGTCAGCGTGCACGACCGCGTGCATCTGGCCCGCGTGATCAAGAAACTGCGCGCCCTCGCCGGGGTGATACGCATCACCCGCATGCGCGCGTAGCCCACTGCCAACAGGAGTTTTTCATGAGCAAGACCGTTATCTCCAGCGACAAAGCCCCTGCCGCCATCGGCACGTATTCTCAGGCGATCAAAGCTGGCAATACCGTCTACATGTCCGGCCAGATCCCTCTGGACCCGAAAACCATGGAGCTGGTCGAAGGCTTCGAAGCCCAGACCGTTCAGGTCTTCGAAAACCTCAAGGCTGTCGCTGAAGCCGCTGGCGGTTCGTTCAAGGACATCGTCAAGCTGAACATCTTCCTGACCGACCTGAGCCACTTCGCCAAGGTCAACGAAATCATGGGCAAGTACTTCGAACAGCCCTACCCGGCCCGCGCCGCCATTGGCGTTGCCGCGCTGCCACGTGGCGCCCAGGTCGAAATGGACGCTGTGCTGGTCATCGAGTAAATCCCCTGCGGAGCGTCCCCACGCTCCGCCACCCTCTCAGAACAAAGGAAGGACTCCGCCATGCGTATGCGTGTTGCGTTCGCCCTCTCGCTGTTGGCCGCGCTTCTGAGCGGTTGCGCCAGCCACTCCAACAAAACCCCTGACGGTGTCTGGATCAACCAGGCCGCCATCGACGCTGCGGCCGAAGGCGGCAATCTGCGCCAGTCGTTGCTGGCGTACGGCCCGACGCTGGAATGGAACATCAATACCGCAGCAGGCCAGGCGACGTCCTATAACGGCTTCGAACTGACCGAAGGCAAGATCGCCAAGGACCCCAACGGGGCGTGGAAAGTGAATGTCTACGGCAGCGCTTCGGATGAGCTGAAGCTCAAAAGCGACGAGCTGGTGCAAAACGCCAGCGACTCAGGCCCCGAGCAGCATTTCCGCATGCCCAAAGAGCCGGCACAGGCCGGCGCACAACCCGGCAGCAGCTTCGAACGCGCGCTCTACACGGCGTATCTGGGCGGCAAATGGACCATCACCAGCGGCGACGGCCAGGGCAGCGTGGTCGAGTTCGAGCCGGACGGCAGCGTAACCGGCCTGCCGGGCAATGATCGATATGCGCTGTGTCTGGCGGGCGATTGCGCGGCCATGAGCGGTGAGTACGACAGCATGTGGCTGGAGAAGAACGAGCGCGGCAACCCGTGGGTCTTTGTGCGTCAGGGCAAGCAGCTGGAAATCTTCCAGGCCGTGAACCACGCCCAGCCCACCGAAATGCCAGACCTGCGCCCGGGCGAACGGCGTTGGGTGCTGGAGAAAAACTGATCCGGACCCACCTGTAGGAGCGCGCTTGCCCGCGACGGCGTCGATGAATTCAACACGTCCATCGCCTGAAACATCGCTTTCGCGGGCAAGCGCGCTCCTACAGGGTTTCGTGCGGATGGCCGATCACTCGCCCGCCAACATCGCCTCATACCCCTCTTTATAGCTCGCATACTGCGGCGCCCAGCCCAACGCTTTCGCCCTGGCGTTGCTGCAACGCTTGCTCCCCGCACGACGCACGCTGTTCTCGTCCGACCACTGTGTCACGCCCAGTCGCTGCCGCATCCAGTCCACGACTTCCGCCAACGGCGCTGGCGCGTCATCGACACCAATATAGCAATCGTCCAGCGCCACACCCCGGGCATCGGCTTGCAGCAAAAACGCCAGCAGCCCTGCGGCATCGTCAGCATGAATCCGGTTGCCGTATAAAGGTGGCTCGACCGCCACGCTGTAGCCCTGACGAACGCGATTCATCAAATCGCTGCGCCCTGGGCCGTAGATCCCGGTCAGCCGGACGGTGCTGGCGGGCCATGCGCTGTTCAGCGCGACGTGCTCGGCTTCACGCATGATCTGCCCGGAAAATCCGCTGCCCTCGGCGGGTGACGTCTCATCGACCCACTCGCCCTCCTGCTGGCCATACACGCTGCTGCTGGAGACGAACAGGACGCGCTTGGGCTTCTGCCCGCTGCGCTCGATCCAGCCCAGCACATGACGCAAACCCTGCACATAGGCCGCACGATAACCGGCCTCATCGCGGGAGGTCGGGGTTGCGCAATACACCAGATAATCGATGCGCCCTTCAGGCCACTGATCCGGCATGCGCGCATCGAACAGGTCGCCGCTCACCCCGCTTACACCCCGGGGCAGCTTTGCGACGTTCCGGCGCAGACCGTAAACCGTCCATCCCTGTGACAACAATTGCGAGGCCAGTCGCCCGCCAATGTCGCCACATCCTGCAATCAAAACGGCTGGCGCTGCCATGACCTGTCTCCATATAAAAAATAGGTTTGAACCAATGAAATCGGGGTAACAAGCGACCACCGGGACGCATTTGTGTTAAAAAAAGATACTCTATTACTTTTGTTAACAAGAATTACTTGCAATAATGTCGGCCCTTTGTTCTTCTCCGCTCGCCTCGCGCCAGCGTGACGCTTTGAGAACGAAACACCTTTTTCATATCAGGTCGGGCCAGCATGACACGTACTCAATCCCCCGCTTCGTCAATCAACTCTTCGGGTCTGCCACGTGCAGGGCGCGCGCTTGCAGCGGTGCTGTTCAGCCTGATGCTGGCCCCTGTCGCACTCGCCGACTCTACCGCCCCGACACAAGCGCCAGCGGTGCAATCCGCAGCGCCAGCCGCCACCCCGGTTGACACCAGCGCAGCCTCTGCCGTTCAGGACCCTGCCGCACCGGCCGAGTCGATGGAACCTGCCGCCGAAGACAACAGCCTGGGCATGTCGCACGACCTGTCGCCGTGGGGCATGTACAAAAACGCCGACATCGTCGTCAAAGCCGTGATGATCGGCCTGGCCATCGCCTCGATCATTACCTGGACCATCTGGATCGCCAAAGGCTTCGAACTGCTGGGCGCCAAACGTCGTCTGAAAGGCGAAATCGCCGCCCTCAAGCGCGCCCGTACGCTGGACGAAGCCAGCGCCGGAGCCAAGAAAGAAGGCACCCTGGCCAACCTGCTGATCCACGACGCCCTCGAAGAAATGCACCTTTCGGTCAACAGCCGCGAGCGCGAAGGCATCAAGGAGCGCGTCAGCTTCCGTCTTGAGCGTCTAGTTGCAGCTTGCGGTCGCAACATGAGCATGGGCACCGGCGTACTCGCCACCATCGGTTCTACCGCGCCTTTCGTGGGTCTGTTCGGCACCGTGTGGGGCATCATGAACAGCTTCATCGGCATCGCCAAGACCCAGACCACGAACCTTGCCGTCGTTGCTCCCGGCATCGCCGAAGCCCTGCTGGCAACCGCACTGGGCCTGGTTGCGGCCATCCCTGCGGTGGTTATCTATAACGTCTTCGCCCGCTCCATCGCCGGCTACAAGGCGCAGGTGTCCGACGCCTCGGCACAGGTTCTGTTGCTGGTCAGCCGAGATCTGGATCACCAGCCCGCAGCCGAGCGCGCCCAACAACCGCACATGGTAAAAATGGGGTAAACCATGGGCCTGCATCTTAACGAAGGTGGCGACGATCTCGCCGAGAACCACGAAATCAACGTGACGCCGTTCATCGACGTCATGCTGGTGCTGCTGATCATCTTTATGGTGGCGGCGCCTCTGGCGACGGTGGACATCAAGGTCGACCTGCCCGCCTCCACGGCGAAACCCGCGCCCCGACCCGAGAAGCCCGTCTTCCTGAGCGTCAAGGCCGACCAGAGCCTGTACCTGGGTGATGAAAAGGTCGCTCGCGAGCAGATCGGTCCGGTGCTGGACGCCAAGACCAAGGGCAAGAAAGACACGACAATCTTCTTCCAGGCCGACAAAGGCGTGGATTACGGCGACCTGATGGAGGTGATGAATCTCCTGCGCGGCGCCGGTTACCTGAAAGTCGGTCTGGTGGGTCTTGAGACGGTTGGTAAGAAATGATCAATACGCGCCAAAAACTGACGCGCTATAGCGGTAGTCTGTTGTTGGTGCTGGCGATCCATGCCGTGGCGATTGTCGTTGCGCTGCACTGGTCCGCCCCGCAGGCCATCGAGCTGCCACCGGCCGCGATGATGATCGAGCTGGCGCCTGTCCCCGAGCCTGCTCCGCCGCCACCGCCGAAAGTCGTTCAACCGCCGCAGCCCCCTGCGCCGCAAGAGCAACTGCCGATTCCGCCTATCGCCGAAGCGCCAAAACCGGAAATCGCGATTCCGAAACCGGTCAAACCAAAGCCCAAGCCGCAGCCGCCAAAACCGGTGAAGAAGGTCGAGCCGCCGAAGGAAGAGAAACCTGCCGATGAAAAGCCGGTAGACACTCCGCCGTCCAACGCCAAACCGGAAAAATCGGCTGCACCTGAGCAGGCTCCGCCAGCGCCACCGAGCACCGCGCTGCCAAGCTGGCAGGGTGATCTGCTGCGTCACCTGAGCAAGTACAAGAAGTACCCGGAAGACGCGCGTCGTCGCGGCATGCAAGGCATCAACCGTCTGCGCTTCGTCGTCGATGGCGAAGGTCGCGTGCTGTCGTACGAAATCGCGGGCGGTTCGGGCAGCGCGGCACTGGATCGGGCCACACTGGAAATGATTCGTCGTGCCCAGCCGTTGCCCAAGCCACCGGCCGAATTGCTCAACAATGGCACGCTGGAAGTCGTTGCGCCCTTCGTTTATTCCCTGGATAAACGCTGAAACGTTGATTTTGCAACGACAGAGGGCTTGATAACGTGCGTCTATCGATTGCACCCGCTATGCTGGGGCCGCAACTTCATGGACGCACGCTATGACCCTCACAGAATTGCGCTATATCGTTACCCTCGCTCAAGAGCAGCATTTCGGCCACGCGGCCGAGCGTTGCCATGTCAGCCAGCCGACCCTGTCGGTAGGCGTGAAAAAGCTGGAAGATGAACTCGGTGTGCTGATTTTCGAGCGCAGCAAGAGTGCCGTACGTCTTACGCCCGTTGGCGAGGGCATCGTGGCTCAGGCGCAGAAAGTGCTCGAGCAAGCTCAAGGCATTCGTGAACTCGCCCAGACCGGCAAGAACCAGCTGACCGCCCCCCTCAAAGTCGGCGCGATCTACACCGTTGGCCCTTACCTGTTCCCCCACCTGATTCCACAGCTGCATCGGGTCGCCCCGCAAATGCCGTTGTACATCGAAGAGAACTTCACCCATGTGCTGCGCGACAAGCTGCGCAACGGTGAGCTCGACGCGATCATCATCGCCCTGCCGTTCAACGAAGCCGACGTACTGACCATGTCACTGTACGACGAGCCGTTCTACGTGCTGATGCCCGCCGATCATCCATGGACGCAGAAGAGCACCATCGATGCTTCAGCGCTGAACGACAAGAGCCTGTTGCTGCTGGGCGAAGGTCACTGCTTCCGCGATCAGGTTCTCGAAGCCTGCCCGACCCTGGTCAAGGGCGGCGACAGCGCCAAGCACACCACGGTCGAATCCAGTTCGCTGGAAACCATTCGACACATGGTCGCGTCGGGCCTCGGAGTCTCGATCCTGCCGATGTCGGCGGTCGACAGTCACCACTACGCCCCCGGCGTGATCGAGGTTCGCCCACTGTCGCCACCGGTACCTTTCCGCACTGTGGCGATCGCCTGGCGCGCCAGCTTCCCGCGACCCAAAGCCATCGAAATCCTCGCCGACTCGATCCGTTTGTGTTCCGTCGCGCGTCCTAAAGCCCAGGCTCAAGCGAGTTAAGTGGCGGTATGACGGAGCTGTCCCACGTCTCGGTCACGGCGCTCAAGGGCGTCGGCGAGGCCATGGCGGAAAAGCTGGCGAAGGTCGGCCTGGAGAATATTCAGGACGTCCTCTTTCACCTGCCCCTGCGCTATCAGGATCGCACCCGCGTAGTGCCCATCGGTGCGTTGCGGCCCGGGCAGGACGCAGTGATCGAAGGCGTGGTCAGCGGCGCCGACGTGGTGATGGGCAAGCGTCGCAGCCTGTTGGTGCGGCTGGGCGACGGCACTGGCGTGCTGAGCCTGCGCTTCTATCACTTCAGTAATGCGCAGAAGGACGGCCTCAAGCGTGGCACCCATGTGCGCTGTTACGGCGAGGCACGGCCGGGCGCATCGGGGCTGGAGATCTATCACCCCGAGTACCGCGCGATCACCGGCGAAGAACACATCGCAGTCGAGCAAACGCTCACGCCGATCTACCCGACCACCGAAGGCCTCACCCAGCAGCGCTTGCGCCAGCTGTGCCAGCAAAGCCTCGGCATGCTCGGCCCCAGAAGCCTGCCCGACTGGCTGCCCGAAGAGCTGGCGCGGGATTACCAGCTGGCGCCACTGGCCGACGCCATTCAATACCTGCATCACCCGCCTGCCGACGCCGACGTCGAAGAGCTCGCGCTGGGCCATCACTGGGCGCAGCATCGACTGGCCTTCGAAGAACTGCTGACCCATCAACTGTCGCAGCAACGTCTGCGCGAAAGCCTGCGTTCCCAGCGCGCGCCTGCCTTGCCGCTCGCCAAACGCCTGCCCAAGCAGTTCCTGGCCAATCTGGGCTTCCCGCCGACAGGCGCTCAACAGCGCGTCGGCAAGGAAATCGCCTACGACCTCAGTCAGCAAGAGCCCATGCTTCGGTTGATCCAAGGCGACGTGGGCGCGGGCAAGACCGTGGTTGCCGCCCTCGCCGCCTTGCAGGCGCTTGAAGCGGGTTATCAGGTCGCGTTGATGGCGCCCACCGAGATCCTTGCCGAGCAGCACTACATCAACTTCACCCGCTGGTTGGAGCCGCTGGGCATCGAGACCGCATGGCTGGCCGGCAAGCTCAAGGGCAAGGCGCGCGCGGCGTCGCTTGAGCAGATCGCCAGCGGCACCCCGATGGTGGTCGGCACTCACGCGCTGTTCCAGGATGAAGTGCAATTCAAGAACCTCGCACTGGTGATCATCGACGAGCAACACCGCTTCGGCGTTCAGCAGCGTCTGGCCCTGCGCAAGAAAGGCGTCGGCGGTCTGATGTGCCCGCACCAGCTGATCATGACCGCCACGCCGATTCCGCGAACCCTGGCGATGAGCGCCTACGCGGACCTCGACACCTCGATTCTCGACGAACTGCCGCCGGGTCGAACCCCGGTCAACACGGTGCTGGTTGCCGACAGCCGCCGCATCGAGGTGGTCGAGCGCGTTCGCAATGCCTGCGCCGAAGGGCGTCAGGCCTATTGGGTGTGCACGCTGATCGAAGAATCCGAAGAGCTGACCTGTCAGGCTGCCGAGACCACCTTCGAGGAGCTGACCAGCGCCTTGGGCGAACTCAAGGTCGGGCTGATTCACGGCCGCATGAAGCCTGCGGAAAAAGCCGCGGTCATGGCCGAATTCAAGCAAGGCCATCTGCAGCTGCTGGTGGCCACGACCGTGATCGAAGTCGGCGTGGACGTGCCCAACGCCAGCCTGATGATCATCGAAAACCCCGAAAGACTGGGCCTGGCGCAACTGCACCAGCTGCGCGGGCGAGTCGGGCGGGGCAGCGCAGCCAGCCATTGCGTGCTGCTTTACCACCCGCCACTGTCGCAGATCGGCAAGCAGCGGCTGGGCATCATGCGCGAGACCAACGACGGTTTCGTGATCGCCGAAAAGGACCTGGAGCTTCGTGGTCCGGGTGAAATGCTGGGAACCCGACAAACGGGCTTGCTGCAATTCAAGGTCGCCGATTTGATGCGCGACGCCGACCTGCTTCCTGCCGTCAGGGATGCGGCCCAAGCGCTACTGGAGCGATGGCCGCAACACGTCAGCCCCCTGCTCGAGCGCTGGTTGCGCCACGGGCAGCAATATGGGCAAGTGTGAAGTGGTCAGCATTAAAAACGTGTCTCACCAATAGAACAACTAAGCTGGTTATACTTCGGTAATTGTAGGAATCTGGATACAGGCCATGACAGAAGTTGCCCAAATCGACGCAACCCAACACGCCCCGTCTGTCATCCGGCAGTTGCTTGGCAAAGCTGCCATCGACTACCGCGAAGTCATGGACGACGAAACGCTCCCCACCGCGCAAAAGGTGCAGGCCATCCTGGTTCATGACACCGTGGGCGCGTTGCTGATCCTGTTTCCGCAAAATCAACTGCTGGACCTCAACCGCATCACCGAGTTGACCGGTCGCAAGCTGACAGCGGTCACGCAAGATCATCTGGACCAGATGCTCAGCAAGAACAATCTGCGCAGCCTGCCTGCCCTTCCGGCGCTGACCAGTTCGCCGTGCCTGTACGATGATCGCCTCCTGCAGGAGCCGTCCGTACTGATCGAGTCGGGCGAGCCAGGCCTGCTGCTGGAAATCAGCAGCGACGACTTCAAGACCCTCCTGAGCAAGGCCAGCGCTGCAACGTTCGGCCAGCTGGTTGCGGCAGTCACGCCGAACCTCAAGCGCCCGGACGACGATCGCGAAGAAATCACCAAGGCCGTGCAGAACTTCACCGCGCGCCGCATCCAGCAACGTCTGGAAGCGACCGTGGAGATCCCGCCGCTGGCCGACACCGCGCAGAAGATCATCAAGCTGCGGGTCGACCCGGACGCCACCATCGATGACATCACCGGCGTGGTCGAAACCGACCCTGCGCTGGCGGCGCAAGTGGTGAGCTGGGCGGCATCGCCATATTACGGTTCAGCCGGCAAGATTCGCTCGGTCGAAGACGCCATCGTGCGCGTGCTGGGTTTCGATCTGGTGATCAACCTGGCCCTGGGCCTGGCGCTGGGCAAGACCCTGGAGCTACCCAAAGACCACCCGCAGCACGCCACGCCGTACTGGCAGCAGTCGATTTACACCGCAGCCGTCATCGAGGGCCTGACCCGCGCCATGCCGCGCGCCGAGCGCCCGGAAAGCGGCCTGACGTATCTGGCCGGTCTGCTGCACAACTTCGGCTATCTGCTGCTGGCCCACGTGTTCCCGCCGCATTTCTCGCTGATCTGCCGCCAGATCGAGGTCAACCCGCACCTGCACCACAGCTTCGTGGAACAGCATCTGCTGGGCATCACCCGCGAGCAGATCGGTGCCTGGCTGATGCGCAACTGGGACATGCCGGACGAGCTGTCCACGGCCCTGCGCTTCCAGCACGACCCGCATTACGACGGCGAGCACCACAAGTACGCCAACCTGGTGTGTCTGGCCGTGCGCCTGCTGCGCAAGGAAGGCATCGGTTCGGGCCCGATGGAAAGCATTCCGCAGGAGCTGTTCGAGCGCCTGCAACTGCCTCGCGAGAAAGCTGAAGACGTGGTGCAGAAGGTGCTGGAAGCCGAGGTGCTGCTGCGCGAACTGGCTTCGCAGTTTCATTGACAGGCGGCATCACATCCGCACCTGTTCGCGGATGTGATGTCCTCTGTAGCAAAGGCTCTTAGGCCTTCTTCCTCGGTTTCAAATACTTCGTCAGCCCCTGAAACCACATTACCAGGCCCGTATTCCCGGTGACCTGGATGTTCTTGTCCTGAATCCCCTGCATGAACGCCAGCTGCTTGTTCTTCGCCTGCATCGTGTCGAAGCCGTAAGCCGCATCCCGAAACGAAATCGCAAAGGCAGGTGACGCCACCGCGCCACTCCGGCTGCTGACCCGCTGATCGCGCACCACAAAATGCCGCGCGACCTTGCCGTCGCGGGTCTGCAGCTGAAAGGTCAGGTCCTTGCCCGCCAGTTGTTGCTGGAACGCCGGGTTGTTGCGACTGGCGCGGGCCATCAGCAGGCCCAACATCCACAGTAGAAAACGAAACTTCATGTTCAGGGCCTCTCCCGATCCGGTGCGAAACGCGCACCCAGCGGCAGTGTAGCGAGCTTCACGATGAGTTGAACGAACAGAACTCACCGGTCGCAAAGTGGCGAAATAGACAGCCCCTCAACAAATCGCAGGCAATAAAAATGGGCATCCCGCTTTTCGGGTATGCCCATCTGTGCGCCGTTCGCCTTCCGCAAGACGTCCAGCGTGTTTATTACGGGTTGACGCTGTCTTTCAGGAACTTGCCCGGCTTGAAGGCAACCGTGTTGCTGGCCTTGATTTTCACGGGCTCGCCAGTCTGTGGGTTTTTGCCCGTGCGTGCGCCACGATGACGTTGCAGGAAGGTGCCGAAACCGACGAGGGTCACGCTGTCCTTCTTGTGCAAGGCGTTGGTGATTTCGTCCAGGACAGCATTGAGGACGCGGTTGGCTTGTTCTTTGGTGAGATCTGCTTTTTCAGCAATAGCGGCTGCGAGTTCTGGTTTACGCATATGAAGCCTCTTTTACGGTTTTTGTTTTTATGTCCCGTGCAGCCCTCGTGGGGCCGCGAGCAGGTGCCGCGACGGCTCTACGTAGCGGCAGACCGGAATGAGGATGGCATGCCGCACAATCGCGCGCCAGTGCGGCAGCGACGTTTGTACCCTGAAAAACGTGCCTTATCCGACAGAACGACAAGTATTTACGCCAACAGGGGCGGCAACACCTTATTCAGGGCCAGTTTGTCCATGACCGCAGCGCCGGTGAGGGCGTAGCCCAGCAGGTTTCCGTCTGCGTCGCGGCACAGCGCCTTGATGTCGGCACCCTGCCCTTCAACGCTCCAGATCCCTTCCAGACCTTTGGGCACAGGCGAGACCACCAGCGGGCAGACCGGGGTTTTCACGGTCACCGGCATCGGGCCGTATTTCACCGCCGTCGGTGTGCCGGCCAGGGTCTGCGCCAGCGCGCGGGCGCAGCTCATCAGCGGCATGACGTACAGCAGGTTGAGGCCATCGACCTCGGCGCAGTCGCCCAGCGCGTAAATATTGGCGTGAGAGGTCTGCAGATGACGATCAACCACCACGCCACGGCCCGTCTCAAGGCCAGCGGCTGCCGCCAGATCGACCCGTGGGCGCAGGCCGATGGCCGAGACCACCAGATCGCAATGCAACACTTCGCCATCGGACAGATGCGCTTCCAGGCCTTCGGCAGTGCGCGAAAGTCGGGTCAACACCGGCCCCAGATGAAAGCGTGCGCCCAGGCTTTGGAGCCCGGTTTGAACCGCTGTCGCCGCCGCAGGGTGCAGCAAGGTCGGCATGACCTGCTCGCACGGCGCCACCAGATCAACCTCGTAGCCACCCAGAACCAGGTCGTTGGCAAACTCGCAGCCGATCAGACCGACGCCCAGAATCAGCACCCGACGCTTGCCCGCTGCCGCTGCACGAAAGCGCGCGTAGTCTTCCAGATCGTTGATCGGGAAGATTGCATCGCCCGCATCGCCGTCCACCGGCACTCGCACGGTTTCGGCGCCCCAGGCCAGAATCAGGTCACGATAGTGGACGGACTCTTCGCCAATCCACAGGCGCTTGTGGCCCGGATCGATACCGCTGACGCGCGTGTGCGTGCGCACCTCGGCCTTCAGCTGTTCAGCCATCGCGCCGGGCTCGGCCATGCTCAAGCCGTCGGCTTCCTTGTTCTTGCCAAAGCCGGTGGAGAGCATGGGTTTGGAGTAGGAACGGCCGTCATCGGCAGTGATCAGCAACAGCGGCGTTTCGCTATCGAGCTTGCGAAATTCGCGGGCCAGGTTATAGCCCGCAAGGCCAGTACCGATGATCACCACAGGTGCGTTCATTCATGTCTCCAAATCAGTCAGAGGAAGGTGTATCAGGCGATTTCGATCATCTCGAAATCCATTTTGCCGACGCCGCAGTCAGGGCATAGCCAGTCTTCGGGCACGTCTTCCCAGCGGGTGCCCGGTGCAATGCCGTCATCCGGCCAACCATCGGCTTCGTTGTAAATCAGGCCACAGACAATGCATTGCCACTTTTTCATCGGTCGGTTCTCTCGGTTCTCAGGCTAAACGTGCCCAGACGCTCGGCTGTTGTCGCGCGCTTTTTTTGAATGGGTCAGGGCGTTTTACTGATCCAGCGCCTGCGACGCAAGTTTCATCGACGAGGACCGACGGCTCCGGTCGTCGGTCAGAATCATCAATCATGCTAAGCTCGCCGCCTCGATTGCTGCCAATAATTGCTCACTGTGATCCAGCAAAATCCTGCATGTCCGTCACCCCAATGGCTGTCGCGCGATCAACTGATCGACGCGCCCGAGCCTGTCGTTCTTGAGTGGCTGTTCCACGAAGACTCCCTGACCCGCCGCCTCACCCGGCTTTCCCACGATGGCTTTAGCGTCACGTTGCTGTTCGAGGGCTGGCAACGCCTGCGCGCCGATGAATGCGCTGCGCTGCATTTGCCTGAAGGCAGCGAAGGCTGGGTGCGCGAGGTGTATCTGCTGGGGCATGGCGAGAAGTGGGTGTTCGCCCGCAGCGTCGCCGGTCGCGCGGCGCTTGCGCACGACGGCCTGCACATGGACGAACTCGGCACCCGCTCGCTGGGCGAGTTGCTGTTCAGCGACCGAGCCTTCGCTCGCGGCCCGTTGCAGATCTGCCAGTACCCCGCGCCGTGGCTGCCCGAGGCCTACACGACGCCCGGACTGTGGGGCCGTCGCTCGTGCTTCAGCCGCGGGCCGTTGAGCATTCTGGTGGCCGAAGTGTTCTTGCCAACGGTCTGGCGCGCCATCGATCAAGCCGTCGATTTCCACAAGGAGCGTCACTGATGTACCTGTCGCTGCTCAAATCCCTCAACCGCCTGCACCCGCGCGCCTGGGATTTCATTCAACTGATGCGCATCGACAAGCCCATCGGCATTTATCTGCTGCTGTGGCCGACGCTGTGGGCGCTGTGGATCGCGGGCAAAGGCTCGCCGTCGCTGGGCAATGTGCTGATCTTCGTGATCGGTGTGTTTCTGATGCGGGCGGCGGGCTGCGTGATCAACGACTTCGCCGACAGAAAGGTCGACGGCCACGTCAAACGCACCGAGCAACGACCGCTGGCCAGCGGCAAGATCACCTCAAAAGAAGCGCTGGTGCTGTTTGCCGTGCTGGTGGCGCTGAGCTTTGGGCTGGTGCTGCTGACCAACGCAACGACCATCTGGCTGTCATTCGGCGGTCTGGCGCTGGCGGCGACTTATCCGTTCATGAAGCGTTACACCTATTACCCGCAAGTGGTGCTGGGCGCGGCGTTCTCGTGGGGCATGCCGATGGCGTTTACCGCGCAGACCGGCGATCTGCCGGCCGCCGCGTGGCTGCTGTACATCGCCAACCTGCTGTGGACCGTGGGCTACGACACCTATTACGCGATCACCGATCGCGAGGACGACCTGAAGATCGGCGTGAAATCCACCGCCGTACTTTTCGGCGATGCCGACCGGGTGATCATTATCACGCTGCAGGGTCTGGCGCTGTTTTGCCTGATGCTGGCCGGGGCGCGATTCGAGCTGGGGCTGTATTTCTTCCTCGGCCTGCTGGTGGCGGCCGGTTGCTTCGCCTGGGAGTTCTGGTCGACGCGGGACAGAGATCCGCAGGCCTGCTTCAAGGCGTTCCTGCACAACCATTGGGCGGGTCTGGCGATCTTCGTGGGGATCGTGGTGGATTACGCGATGCGCTGACCCGTCAGGGCCAGCGCAGGTTAGAGCGGCGTATCAACAGACGTCAGATCAAGGCTTGGCGACGTGCCAGACATCGCCCTTGCCGTCGCCGGTCTTGTCGCCAGCGGCCTTGTCGTTCTTGAAGGTGTACAGTGGCTTGCCTTTATAGACCCATTGCGAGGCACCGTCGTCGCGCTTGATGATGGTCCAGTCGCCCTCGGCCTTGTCGCTGGCTTGGGCGACCAGCGGCGGCCAGTTGGTGGCGCATTGATCGTTGCACACGGACTTGCCGGCGGAGGTGTCCTTGTCGAAGGTGTAGAGCGTCATGCCCTCGTGATCCGTCAGCACGCCACCGGTGGTCATTGCCGGCGCCGCGGCGAAGGCCATTCCCGACGATGCCAGCGCGGCAGCCGTCATAAGGCCCATGAAAGCAGTAGACATTTTAGTCATAAGATAAAGCCCCTTCTTGTAGTGGTTGTTTGGACAATCCTTGTAGGACAGGTCGACAAGCATAGCGCTAGGCCGTGCGTTTCGCCTTCGCCCAACTAACCTGTCACACGACTGCAATAATTCCGTTATCTAATGCGCCCCAAGACAGTTAAATGACATGAGGTTCGAGGCATGGTTGGCAGGAGCATTCTGATCGTCGACGACGAAGCGCCGATTCGCGAGATGATCGCCGTCGCACTGGAAATGGCCGGCTATGACTGCATGGAGGCAGAGAACTCTCAGCAAGCCCACGCGGTGATTGTCGATCGCAAACCCGATTTGATCCTGCTCGACTGGATGCTGCCTGGCACGTCCGGCATCGAGCTGGCGCGTCGTCTCAAGCGCGATGAGCTGACCGGCGACATCCCGATCATCATGCTGACGGCCAAAGGCGAAGAGGACAACAAGATCCAGGGTCTTGAAGTCGGCGCCGATGACTACATCACCAAACCGTTTTCCCCTCGCGAGCTGGTCGCGCGCCTCAAGGCCGTGCTGCGTCGCGCAGGCCCCAACGATGGCGAGTCGCCTATCGAAGTCGGCGGCCTGCTGCTCGACCCGATCAGCCACCGCGTGACCATCGACGGCAAACCTGCCGAGATGGGCCCGACCGAATACCGCCTGCTGCAATTTTTCATGACCCACCAGGAACGCGCCTACACCCGTGGCCAGTTGCTGGATCAGGTCTGGGGCGGCAACGTCTATGTCGAAGAGCGCACCGTAGACGTGCACATCCGTCGTCTGCGCAAAGCGCTCGGCGATGCTTACGAAAATCTGGTACAAACCGTCCGCGGTACTGGCTACCGATTCTCCACCAAAAGCTGAAGCGCTTTTGGTGGGACGTCAGCCTTACGCTGAAAGACAAGGACGCGTTAATTGAATCACAACTGGCATGGCACCCTGATCCGCCACTTGCTGCTGCTGGTCACGGCTTCGCTGCTGGCCGGGCTCGTCAGCGGGCATTACGGAGGGTGCCTGGCAATCGGCCTGGGTGTTTACCTGGCCTGGACCCTCAAACAGTTGCTGCGCCTGCACGACTGGCTGCGCAATCACAAACCCGATGAACCGCCGCCCGACGGCTACGGCCTGTGGGGCGACGTTTTTGACAGCATCTATCACCTGCAACGCCGCGACCAGCGCGTGCGCGGCCGCCTGCAGGCCGTTATCGACCGGGTTCAGGAATCCACGGCAGCGCTCAGGGATGCCGTGATCATGCTCGACAGCGAGGGCAACCTGGAATGGTGGAACCGCGCGGCCGAAACCCTGCTGGGCCTGAAAACCCCGCAGGACAGCGGCCAGCCTGTGACCAACCTGGTGCGCCATCCGCGCTTCAAAGAATATTTCGCCCAGGGCAACTACGCCGAGCCGCTGGAAATCCCCTCGCCGGTCAACGACCGCACGCGCATTCAGATGCTGATCACCCGCTACGGCAACAACGAGCACCTGATGCTGGTGCGCGATGTCACGCGTTTGTATCAGCTGGAGCAGATGCGCAAGGACTTCGTCGCCAACGTTTCCCATGAACTGCGCACGCCGCTGACGGTGATTTGCGGCTATCTGGAAACGCTGCTCGATAACGTCGAGGAAGTGAACCCGCGCTGGGTTCGCGCGCTGCAACAGATGCAGCAGCAAGGCGGACGCATGCAGACGCTGCTCAACGACCTGTTGTTGCTGGCCAAGCTGGAAGCCACCGATTACCCCTCGGACAACCAGCCCATCGGTGTGCCTGCGCTGCTGCAGAGCATCGCCAACGATGCGCAGGCGTTGTCGGGCAGCAAGAATCAGCAGATCACCCTGGACATCGAAGACCACGTCAATCTCAAGGGCAGCGAGGCGGAGTTGCGCAGCGCGTTCTCGAACCTGATCTTCAATGCCGTGAAATACACTCCGGCCGAAGGCAAGATCCGCGTTCGCTGGTGGGCCGACAGTCGCGGCGCGCACCTGAGCGTGCAGGATTCAGGCATCGGCATCGACAGCAAACACATCCCTCGCCTGACCGAACGCTTCTATCGCGTGGACTCCAGCCGCGCCTCCAACACCGGTGGCACAGGGCTTGGTCTTGCGATCGTCAAACACGTGCTGCTGCGCCATCGCGGCGTGCTGGAAATCAACAGCGTGCTGGGCAAAGGCAGCGTGTTTATCTGCAACTTCGCGCCCGCACAGATGACCAAGCCCTAGCAATGGCGGCAGATAGCCGCTAAATTGCGCTGCTTAGGCCCTCCATTTGTGAGGGCTTATTTCATCTCTTTTTCAAAACGGAACCTGCAAAACTCCATCATGGACCCTTCCCCTGGTATTAGCCTGGCTTCAATCTTCGCCGACTTCGGCATGATTCTCTTCGCAATGATTCTGGTCCTGCTCAACGGTTTCTTCGTTGCCGCAGAGTTCGCCATGGTCAAACTGCGCTCGACCCGCGTGGAGGCCATCGCCGAGAAAAACGGCTGGCGCGGCCGCATCCTGCGCACGGTACACAGCCAACTGGACGCCTATCTGTCGGCCTGCCAGTTGGGCATCACCCTCGCCTCGCTGGGCCTTGGCTGGGTCGGTGAGCCGGCGTTCGCACACCTGCTGGCGCCGCTGCTGGAAGCGATGGGCGTGGGCTCGCCTGAAGTGATCAAAGGCGTGTCGTTCTTCTCCGCCTTCTTCGTCATCTCCTATCTGCACATCGTGGTAGGTGAGCTGGCGCCCAAATCCTGGGCGATCCGCAAACCCGAGCTGCTGTCGCTGTGGACGGCGGTGCCGCTGTACCTGTTCTACTGGGTCATGTACCCGGCCATCTACCTGCTCAACGCCAGCGCCAACGGCATTCTGCGCATCGCAGGCCAAGGCGAGCCCGGCCCGCACCACGAGCACCATTACAGCCGCGAAGAACTCAAGCTGATCCTGCACTCCAGCCGTGGTCAGGACCCGAGCGATCAGGGCATGCGCGTACTGGCCTCGGCCGTGGAAATGGGCGAGCTGGAAGTGGTCGACTGGGCCAACTCCCGGGAAGACATGGTCTCGCTGGATTTCAATGCGCCGCTCAAGGAAATCCTCGCGCTGTTCCGCCGCCACAAATTCAGCCGCTATCCAGTGTACGACGCCGAACGTAACGAGTTCGTCGGCCTTCTGCACATCAAGGACCTGCTGCTGGAGCTGGCGGCGCTGGATCACCTGCCTGAAGCCTTTGACCTGGCCGAGCTGACCCGCCCGCTGGAGCGTGTCTCCAAGCACATGCCGCTGTCACGCCTGCTGGAGCAGTTCCGTCAGGGCGGCGCACACTTTGCGCTGGTCGAGGAAGCCGACGGCAAGGTCATCGGCTACCTGACCATGGAAGACGTGCTGGAAGTGCTGGTCGGCGACATTCAGGACGAGCACCGCAAGGCCGAGCGCGGCATCCTCGCCTATCAGCCGGGCAAACTGCTGGTGCGGGGCGATACGCCGTTGTTCAAGGTCGAACGTCTGCTGGGCATCGATCTGGATCACGTCGAGGCCGAAACCCTGGCAGGCCTGATCTACGACAGCCTCAAGCGCGTGCCTGAGGAAGAGGAAGTGATGGAAGTCGAGGGCTTGCGCATCATCATCAAAAAGATGAAAGGCCCCAAGATCGTGCTGGCGAAGGTGTTGAAGCTGGATTGAGAGACAGCCTGGCCGGAATCGCTTTTGATTCTGGCCGCAGGCCAGAACCCAATGGCTCGGCGATTCAATTCCCGCCTATCGCAAAATTCGGCAGGCTCTGCACCGGCTGGGCGAACTCGTAGGGAATCGATTCCAGCGCCAGTCCGACGTTGCGCTGCACCACGAAGTGCAAATGCGGCCCGGTGCTGTTGCCGGTGTTGCCCGAACGTCCCAGCGGCGTGCCGACGACCACTCGCTCACCTTCCTTCACGCTCACCGATCCCTGTTTCAGGTGCAGATAAACGCCCATCGTGCCGTCATCGTGCAGGATTCGCACGAAATTGCCCGACGGATTGGCGCCTCGGCCCGACTGGCCATTTTCGGTCTTGATCACCGTCCCGCTGCGCGCCGCGATGATCTGCGTGCCTTCCGGCATGGCGATGTCAATCGCGTAGCGGCTCTTGGCGCCCACGTGGCTGTACGCGCCGTTGGGGCCCTGGCTGATGCGGAACGGCCCACCGACCCAGGGCAGCGGATAGCGATAACCCAGGCTGCTCGTCGCGATGCCGCGCTGTGGGTCGCCGACGATGGAGCGCAGGCTTGGTTTGTAGCCCATGGCCTTGCCCGGCACCTGCGGGCTCAGGGCGATCAGGCGTTCGTTGCTGCGGGCGGGAATGGTGCGGCGAATGACCTGATCGGCGACGCCGACCACGTTCTTGACCCCGGAGAGCTTGAGTTCGATCTCGACCGGCGCGTACAAGTCGTTGCGCACGTAGAGGCTGTCGGTGCCCTTGGCTTTCTTGACGTTCAGGCGCACCTGGCTGTCGATGCGCTCGACCATGCGCTCTCGAAGCTTCATCACCTGCGCACCGGGCACGGGCTGGTCGGTAAACGAAACCACTCCGTTGGCGTCGGTGAATCGGTAGATGGTGACGGCTGCAGCCGACTGCGCAGCCAGCGCCAATACACACACCACCAGCAAGCGCTCTAACATCTGCATAGGCCTGGCGTAGGAGGACAATGGGGGCCAGCCTAACAGCGATGTCGATAGAACGGGACTTATCCGTATCAATCGGCAATAGACGAAGCGTCAAGGAAATCGCGTCAGGGTCAGGCGCGAAGGGTTTTGCAATTTCTATGCTAAACCCGCCGCTTTTGCCTCGTCCTACGGCCTGCGGCCAGAATCGAAAGCGTTATGCCCCAGGCACAAAGTGCTTCTGCGCCGTACCCCGGGCAATCAGGCGTGACAGGTAGTCGAGCTTCTGGGTGTCCTGGTCGACGAAGCGGAAGGTCAGTTGCAGCCAGTCGCTGTCGGGCTTCTGCTCGAAGGCGGCGATGGCGTGCAGGTAGCCGTTCAGGCGCGCCACTTCGGCGTTGTCGCCCTGCTCCAGATCGAGCACGGCGCTGTCGAGGATCTGCGGCAGGGTTTCGCTGCGGCGTACCACCAGCGAGGCTTCCTTGAGCGTCAGGGCCTTGATCACGCACTGCTGCGTGCCACTGGACAGGCGCAGCTGGCCCTGACCACGGCCGGTCGGCTCAGTCGGTGCCGCTGGCTTGGCCATCGGCTTGATCAGCGGCTGATTTGGCGCTGGCGCGGATGGCGCGGCCGACACGGTCTCCGGACGATTGCCGGTCAGCGCGCTGAGCGAGTCGTTGGCGAACGCCGCATTGGCACGCGCCGGAGCACCGCTCATCAGGGCGTCGAGCTTGCCCATCTTGTGCAGCGCCTTCTTGACCTTGGTCAGCAGTTGCTCGTTGGTGAACGGCTTGCCGATAAAATCGGATACACCGGCCTGAATCGCTTGAATGACATTTTCCTTGTCACCCCGGCTGGTCACCATGATGAACGGCATGGTTTTCAGGGCGTCCTGCTGACGGCACCAGGTCAACAGTTCAAGCCCGGACATTTCGGGCATTTCCCAATCGCACAGCACCAGGTCGAAGGTTTCCTTGCTCAGTAGGGTCTGAGCCTTGCGACCATTGACGGCATCTTCCAGGGTGATACCCGGAAAGGCGTTACGCAGGCCTTTCTTCACCAGATCGCGGATGAACGGCGCATCATCCACCACCAATACACTGACTTTACTCATCGACGCTCCTGATGGCGTGTTCACCGCAAATGGCGAGCATATCGCTGGCTGGTGGCCATCTGCCAAAATTGTTTGACGACACCGGGACATTTATTCGCGGGTGACTGGAATTAGGCGGCCCAAACAGCAGCCGAGGCCCAAAAAAAAGCCCGGCATTCGCCAGGCGTTTTTTCTCAGGCAATCTTACTTATCGTCAGACGAGGCCGGAACATTAGGTATTTCGGCGGACAGACCTTCGACTTCTTCCTGCATGCGCTTGAGACCCAAGTGACGCACGTCGGTACCGCGCACCAGATAGATCACCAGCTCCGAGATGTTACGGGCGTGGTCGCCGATACGCTCCAGCGAACGCAGGACCCAGATCACGTTGAGCACGCGGGAAATCGAACGCGGGTCTTCCATCATGTAGGTGACCAGCTCACGCAGCGCGGTCTTGTACTCGCGGTCGATGGTCTTGTCGTACTTGGCGACCGACAGCGCCAGATCGGCGTCGAAACGGGCGAACGAGTCCAGCGCGTCACGCACCATCTTGCTGACCTGATCGCTGATGTGGCGCACTTCCACGTAGCCACGTGGCGACTCGCCCTCTTCGCACAGCTGAATGGCGCGACGGGCAATCTTGGTGGATTCGTCGCCGATGCGCTCCAGGTCAATCACCGACTTGGAGATGCTGATGATCAGACGCAGGTCGGAGGCCGCAGGCTGACGACGGGCCAGAATGCGCAGGCACTCTTCGTCGATGTTGCGCTCCATCTGGTTGATGCGGTCGTCGACTTCACGAACCCGCTGGGCCAGGCCCGAGTCGGCTTCGATCAGGGACGTGACCGCGTCGTTGACCTGCTTCTCGACAAGCCCCCCCATTTCCAGCAGGTGGCTGCGAACGTCTTCCAGTTCAGCATTGAACTGCTGGGAGATGTGATGTGTATGGCTGTCTTTGATCATGCTGAGTGTCCGTCCGATTGATTGCGCGGTGGTTCAGGGCTGACGAAACACGTGCTAGCCGTAACGACCGGTTATGTAGTCTTCAGTCTGTTTTTTGGCCGGATTGGTGAACAACGTATCGGTGTCACCGAACTCGACCACCTTGCCCATGTACAGAAACGCGGTGTAATCCGATACGCGCGCGGCCTGCTGCATGTTGTGGGTAACGATCACAATGGTGTATTTGGATTTCAGTTCGTAGATCAGCTCTTCGACTTTTAACGTCGAAATCGGATCGAGCGCCGAGCACGGCTCATCGAGCAGCAGCACTTCGGGTTCGACGGCGATAGTGCGGGCGATCACCAGACGTTGCTGCTGACCACCGGAAAGCCCGAGCGCCGACTCGTGCAGGCGGTCCTTGACCTCATCCCACAGTGCCGCGCCACGCAGCGCCCACTCGACCGCTTCGTCGAGAGGGCGCTTCTTGTTGATGCCCTGAATCCGCAGGCCGTAGACCACGTTTTCGTAAATCGTCTTGGGGAACGGGTTGGGCTTCTGGAACACCATGCCCACGCGACGACGCAGCTCGGCGACGTCCTCACCCTTGGTGTAGATGTCGTGGCCGTAGAGCTTGATCTCGCCCTGCACGCGGCAGCCGTCCACCAGATCGTTCATGCGGTTGAAGGTGCGCAGCAAGGTCGACTTGCCACAGCCCGACGGGCCGATGAACGAGGTCACCCGCTGCTTGGGGATGTTCATCTGGATGTCGAATAGCGCCTGTTTGTCGCCGTAGAACAGGTTCAGGCCCGGGACTTCCAGCGCAACGGCTTCGTTGGCGAGGTCCAGGCTCTGGCGCTTGCGACCCAGAGCCGACATGTTGATGCCGTGGGTGTGGGGTTCTTGCTGCATCTTCGGTCTCACTTCGTTCGTAGCGGCGAGTTTCAAGCCGCAAGCTGCAAGTTCGGGCAAACGCGGCTGCGGCTTTTTCTTGCCGCTTGTAGCTTGCCGCTTGAGGCTGTGGTTATCCGTCGAGCGCTTTGTACTTCTCGCGCAGGCGGTTACGAATGGTCACCGCCGACAGGTTCAACAGGGCGATCACCAGCACCAATAGCAGCGCCGTGGCGTACACCAGCGGCCGCGCGGCCTCGACGTTGGGGCTCTGGAAGCCCACGTCATAGATGTGAAAGCCCAGGTGCATGATCTTCTGGTCAAGATGTAAATACGGGTAGTTGCCATCCAGCGGCAGCGACGGCGCCAGCTTGACCACGCCCACCAGCATCAGCGGCGCGACCTCACCGGCCGCGCGGGCCACGGCCAGAATCAGGCCAGTCATCATCGCCGGGCTTGCCATCGGCAGCACGATCTTCCACAGCGTCTCGGCCTTGGTCGCACCGAGTGCCAGCGAGCCTTCGCGCAGAGTCAGCGGGATGCGCGCCAGGCCCTCTTCCGTCGCGACGATCACCACCGGCACTGCCAGCAGCGCCAGGGTCAGCGAGGCCCACAGCAGGCCCGGCGTGCCGAAGGTCGGCGCCGGCAGTGCTTCGGGGAAGAACAGCCGATCCAGCGAGCCGCCCAGCACATAAACGAAAAAGCCCAGACCGAACACGCCGTAGACGATCGCCGGCACGCCCGCGAGGTTGTTCACGGCGATGCGAATCAGGCGCGTAACCGGGCCCTGACGCGCGTATTCACGCAGGTAAACCGCAGCGAGCACACCGAACGGCGTCACGATCACGGCCATGATCAGGGTCATCATCACGGTGCCGAAAATAGCAGGAAAGATCCCGCCTTCGGTGTTGGCCTCACGCGGGTCGTCGCTGAGGAATTCCCACAGCTTCTGGAAGTAGAAGCCTACTTTGGTGGCGACGCCCATCGCGTTCGGCTGATACGCATGGACAACCTTGCCCAGGCTGATCTCGACCTCTTTGCCATTGGCATCGCGGGCGGTCAGGCTGTCGCGGCTGAAGTCGGCGTGCAGCGCGCCCAGACGGGACTCGATTTCCTTGTAGCGGGCATCGTACTCAGCGCGCTCGGCGGCCATGTCAGCCTGCGCTTCGGCATCCAGCTGGCCATTGAGCTCCAGCTTGCGCGCTTGCAGACGCAGACGCTCGATGCCGTGGTTGATCGCGCCGATATCGGTCTTTTCCAGGCCTTCCAGCTCATCGGAGAGCTTCTGCACACGCTTGATGCGCTCTTGCAGCTGCGGCCAGGCCGCTTCGCCCTCGGCCACGATCACGCCGTTTTCCTTGACGTTGACCAGGTAGCCGTAAAAGTTGCCCCACTCGCGACGTTCGATGGTCATCAGCTGTGCAGGCTTGGTCTGATCCTTGAGCCACTCGCCGATCACCCAGTTGAAATCGCTGGGGTTCAGGTCGCGGTTGCCGACCTTGAACAGGTCGCGGGTCATGAATTCCGGGCCTTGGTCCGGTACCGGCAAACCGGCACCCTTGAGTCGCGCGCGGGGCACCCGCTCGGACTGCACCAACTCGCCCACCAGCACGTGTTTGTCCTGGCCGGGCACATCGTATTGCGCGGAAATCACATCGGCGGGCCAGAAATGCCCCAAACCGCGCACGGCAATCACGGCCAGCAGGCCGATGGTCATGATCACCGCAATCGACACCGCACCCGCGCTGATCCACACGCCGGGAGCGCCGCTTTTGAACCAACTCTTCAGGGAGGCCTTTTTCATCTGGATCTACCTGCCCTAGAGAGACGAATACTTCTTGCGCAGGTGCTGACGAATCAGCTCTGCCAAGGTGTTCATGACAAACGTGAACATCAGCAGCACCAGGGCTGCGAGGAACAATACGCGGTAATGGCTGCCGCCCACTTCGGATTCCGGCATCTCGACCGCGACGTTGGCGGCCAGGGTGCGCATGCCCTCGAACAGGTTCATGTCCATGATCGGTGTGTTGCCGGTGGCCATCAGCACAATCATGGTTTCGCCGACCGCTCGGCCCATGCCGATCATCAGTGCCGAAAAGATACCGGGGCTGGCGGTGAGGATGACCACGCGGGTCAGGGTCTGCCACGGGGTCGCACCCAGCGCCAGCGAGCCCAGGGTCAGGCCGCGCGGCACGCTGAACACGGCGTCTTCGGCGATCGAGTAAATGTTCGGGATGACCGCAAAGCCCATCGCCAGCCCGACCACCAGCGCGTTGCGCTGATCATAGGTGATGCCCAGGTCGTTGGTGATCCACGAGCGCATGTCGCCGCCGAAGAACCAGTTCTCCATGTGCGAGCTCATGCCCAGCGAGAACCAGCCCATCAGCAGAATGACCGGAATCAGAATCGCGCTTTCCCAACCATCGGGTACGCGCAGGCGGATCGAGTCAGGCAGCCGCGTCCACAGAAAACCCGCCAGCAGAATGCCAATGGGCGTGAGGATCAGCAGGCTGAAAATCCCCGGCAGGTGCCCTTCCAGATACGGCGCCAGGAACAAACCGGCGAAGAAGCCGAGGATCACCGTCGGCATCGCTTCCATCAGTTCGATGACCGGCTTGACCTTGCGGCGCATGCCCGGGGCCATGAAATACGCGGTATAGATGGCTGCAGCGACGGCCAGAGGGGCGGCGAGCAGCATCGCGTAGAACGCGGCCTTGAGGGTGCCGTAGGTCAGCGGCGCGAGGCTCAGCTTGGGCTCGAAATCGCTGTTGGCGGCGGTGGACTGCCAGACGTATTTAGGCTCGTCGTAGTGCTCGTACCAGACCTTGTCCCACAACGCGCTCCACGAGACTTCCGGGTGCGGGTTCTTCAGGGTCAGGGGCAGCAGCCTGCCGTTGTCTTCGACGAGGATGTTGTCAGCGCGCGGCGACATGCCCATGACGGCCGGGCCGCTGGCGACCGGCTCGACCAGCAGCGTGCGATGTGCGGTGCTGTGGAACACGCCCAGCTTGCCGGCGGTGTCCATGGCGATGAAGCCTTTACGGCGTTGCTCGGCGGTGATCTGCGAGATCGGCGCGCCGCTCATCTTGAAGTCGCGGATATGCTGCAGACGCATCTCGCCATCGACGTCGCGGGCCATGAACCATTGAGCGATGTTGCCGCGAGAACTGCCGATCATCAGGGAAATGCCGCCGACCAGCTGGGTGCTGGCCGTGGTTTCGGCGTTGGCGACTTCGAGCAGCTTGTAGCGGCCGTTGAGCGTGCGGTCCTGCAGGTTGAATACGTCCGCCTGAGCGCGTCCGTTGATGACGTAAAGCCATTGCTGGCGCGGGTCGACGTAGATCGCCTTGACCATGGCCGACAGCTGCGGCAGGTCGATGCGGCCTTGTTCGTTGCGGGTCTCGCCGGTCATCAGGTTCTCGGCAGAAGTCAGCGACAGCACGTGCAACTGCGCGCCGGTCGCGCCCGCGAGAATCAGCGTGATGTCGTTGGCGTTGAGATTGACGTGCTCCAGCGCGCGGCCTTCTTCATCCAACGTCAGCGGGGCTTCGCCGTAGGGCCAGGTGATGAGCGGGGTAATGGTTTTCTTGTTGTCGGGGTAGCTGACCGGATAGGCGTGTTTGAACACCAGCACCTGACCGTTGGACAGCCCGACCGCGACCAGAGGCTTGCCCGGCTGATCCTGGGCGACCGAGGTGACGTGCGCGCCCGCAGGCACAGGCAGCGTAACGCGGGACAGCTCGCTGCTATCACCGATGTTGAAAAACAGCACTTCTCCCTTGTCGGACACGCGCATGGCGACCTGATTCTGCTCTTCGATCGCGAGCAGCAGCGGTTTGCCGGCATCCTGCATCCAGGCGGGGGTTTGTGTGGTCTTGGCCGTGAGTGTCGCGCCCTGAAACAGCGGCAGCACGACGTAGGCCAGGTAAAAGAAGATCAGCGTGATTGCAGCGAGAACGGCAAGGCCACCCACCAGCACGTACCAGCGCGTCAGACGGTCCTTGAGCGCACGAATACGACGCTTGCGTTGCATCTGCGGCGTATTGAAATCAATGCGCTCGGGAGGAGACTTTTCGGTCATCGATGAATTGGCCAAATCATTCATGCGCACACCCTAGCGGCTATGTATGACAGATACATGACAGCATGGTGACGCAAAAAAGCCCGTCGCCTCGCAACCGGGGCAACGGACTGTTCATTGTTTCGCAAGCCTCGTTCCATAAGGCCCTTTCGTGCAGCAGCGGGACGAACCTGTCACCCCGCATCAGGGTTGTCTGGTGGCAGCGAGCCGCACCACCGCGTTCTTATAGCCCCAGATCAGCCAACGCCTTGCTGACGACCTTGGCTGGTAGAGGAATGTACCCGTCTTTCATGACAACTTCCTGACCTTGTTTTGACAGGATCAGTTTGACGAACTCGGCTTCCAGCGGATTGAGAGGCTTGTTCGGCGCCTTGTTCACGTACACATAGAGGAAGCGCGCCAGCGGGTAAGTGCCGTTGAGGGCGTTGGCCTCGTTGTCTTCGATAAAGGCGTCGCCTTCCTTCTTGGCCAGCGGCACGGTGCGCACGCTGGACGTTTTATAACCAATGCCCGAATAACCGATGCCGTTCAGCGAGCTGCTGATAGAGCTGACCACCGACGCAGAGCCTGGCTGCTCGTTGACGTTGGGCTTGAAGTCGCCTTTGCACAGCGAGACTTCCTTGAAGTAGCCATATGTGCCCGACACCGAGTTGCGGCCGAACAACTGGATAGACTTGCCGGCCAGGTCACCGGTCACGCCAACGTCGCCCCAGGTCCTGGCATCGGCCTTGGCACCGCACAGGCGGGTCGCCGAGAAAATCGCGTCGACCTGCTGCAGGGTCAGACCCTTGATGGGGTTGTCCTTGTGCACGAACACCGCCAGCGCATCCACCGCCACCGGAATCGCCGTTGGCTTGTAGCCGTACTTCTGCTCGAACGCCGAAACCTCGCCGTCCTTCATCTTGCGGCTCATCGGGCCAATGGTTGCGGTGCCTTCAGTCAGCGCAGGGGGCGCCGTCGACGAACCGGCGGCCTGAATCTGGATATTCACGGCCGGGTATTCTTCCTTGAAGGCCTCGGCCCACATGGTCATCAGGTTGGCCAGGGTGTCGGAGCCGACGCTGGACAGGTTGCCCGAGACGCCAGAGGTTTTGACGTAAGGCTTGATCGCCGGGTCCACCGCGGCGACGGCGTTCGCGGTGGCAACACCGACAGCGGCAAAGGTGAGTGCAGTCATCAAACGCTTGAATGTCATGCCTGGCTCCTGGCGAGGTCGAAAAGGCTGGCCGGGGTAAATGATGGCCATGTGACTAATCTATGACCAGGATGTGACAATAAAATGAAAGGCCGCCATCCTTTTCGGGTGGCGGCCTTAAATTAAGCCCATTGTTTGCAACAAGGTATTTCTACGTGAAGGCTGTTTTCTTCTTCAGCAGATACACGCCAATCACCATCCCCAACGCACACAGAATCGCCACGTACCACGCAGGCGCCATCGGATTCACCTTGTTCAGACCCTGCACCACCATCGGGGTCAGACCGCCAAAAATCGCGTAGGCCAGGTTGTAGGAAAACGACAGCCCCGAGAAACGGACCACAGGCGGGAAGGCTTTCACCATCACGAACGGCACCGCACCGATGGTGCCGACGAACAGGCCGGTGAGCGCGTAGAGCGGGTACAGCAGGTCCGGATGCCCGCCGACGATGTGGTAGAAGGTCCAGGAGGTGACCAGCAGGCCCAGCGAGCCGAGCAGGAACACCAGGCCTGCGCCAATGCGATCCGCCAGTGCGCCGGCGCCGATGCAGCCCAGGCTGAGCATGACGATTGCCAGGCTGTTGGCTTTCAAGGTGACGGCGGGGGCGAAGCCAAAGTTGATTTGCAGCAAGGTCGGGGTCATGAGGATGACCACCACGACGCCCGCCGACAGCAGCCAGGTCAGCGCCATCGACAACGCCACGGCACCGCGATGATCACGCAGCACGGCCTTTAGCGGCACTTCTTCGGCCAGTTGCTTGCGCTGCTGCAGCTCGGCGAACACCGGCGTCTCGTGCAGCCAGCGGCGCAGGTAGACCGACATCAGACCAAACACCCCGCCCAGCAGGAAAGGAATACGCCAGGCGTAGTCCGAAACCTCGGCAGGTGAGTAGACGCTGTTGATCCAGGTGGCGACCAGCGAACCGAGCAGGATCCCCGAGGTCAGACCCGACGTGAGCGTGCCGCAAGCGTAACCGACGTTACGGGCGGGAACGTGTTCGGAAACGAATACCCACGCACCCGGCACTTCGCCACCAATGGCAGCGCCCTGAATCACGCGCATCAGCAGCAATAAAATCGGCGCCCAGATGCCTATCTGCGCATAGGTTGGCAGCAGGCCCATGATTAGCGTCGGAACCGCCATCATGAAAATGCTCAGGGTGAACATTTTCTTGCGGCCCAGCAGATCGCCGAAGTGCGCCATGACGATGCCCCCCAGCGGGCGGGCCAGATAACCGGCAGCAAAAATGCCAAACGTTTGCATCAGACGCAGCCATTCCGGCATGTCTACGGGGAAGAACAGCTTGCCGACCACCGCCGCGAAGAACACGAAGATGATGAAATCGTAGAATTCCAGTGCACCACCGAGGGCGGAAAGGGACAGGGTTTTGTAATCGTTGCGGGTCAGCGGACGCGAAGGCTGAGCGGCGCTTGAAGGCACAGAGGACATGACAATGGCTTCTCTTTTGAGGCTCTCTTGGGACGAAAAATCAACAGCAAGGCAGCCATGGGTATCGGCTGTGCACGCGATTTATCGACTCGAAGAGGTGATCGGGCATCAAAATTGCGTGCCAATGTCGGCGTAGTGCGCCAAATCGGTCCGGCAAGATAGCAAATTGCACGCAGATGCACATGTATTGCAACGAGGACGGGGCAAAATGGGAGCCGGCGGTCGTTTCACAAGACTGCCCCCGATATACTTGCCGGCCGCGACTCAACCGGTCTTTCAGGGAAATTGTGCGAAACCATTTACCCGAGTCGTTTTCGCAGAGTTTCCCTTATTAATGAATTGAAGACTTATAGAGTCATGGGGCAGAGGGCCCTTTTATGAACGAGTTAGAACAGGAAGATCCTATTCCGCAGGGCGACCTTGCCTTGCAAATCACTGCACTCCCGCGCGAGACCAACGGCTTTGGCGACATTTATGGCGGCTGGCTGGTCGCGCAGATGGACCTCGCCGGCACGGCCATGGCCAGCAAGGTTGCGGGCGGTCGCGTGGCCACCGTTGCGATCGATCGCATGGCGTTTCTGGTGCCGGTCGCGGTTGGCGCGCAGCTTTCCTTTTACACCCAGACCCTGGAAATCGGCCGCAGCTCGATCCAGATGATGGTCGAAGTGTGGAGCGACGACCCGCTGTCCAGCGAATGGCGCAAGGTGACTGAAGCAGTATTTGTGTTTGTCGCCATCGACGGCAGCGGCCGTACCCGCTCGGTGCCTGCACGGCGCTAATCGCGGCACGGTTTCATCGCACTTGGCAGGGCGCAGTAAACTCATCAAGCTTGGCACAGTCTGATTGTGTCACTGTCCTTTGAGTGAGTACCCCTATGCCTACGCCAGAAGTCGAATCCATCCAGCTCGGTGAGCTCAATTGCTGGCGTATCCGCCACGGCCAGGCCGAACTGGTGGTCGCCCAGCAGGGCGCGCACATCATCAGCTATCAGATCGACGGCGATCAGCCCTTGATCTGGTCCAACCCCGGCGCAGTGTTCAAGCACGGCAAGGCCATTCGTGGCGGTATGCCGGTGTGCTGGCCGTGGTTCGGCAACTTCCAGCGCAACCCGCAAAGCGTGCAGGCCATGCGCCAGAGCGACGAGCCTGCGAACGCACACGGTGAAGTCCGCGCGATCGACTGGGAGCTGATGGGCATGGGCGAAGACGGCGATGCGCTGATCGTCGAGTTCATCCAGCCCAAAGCCGAAGGCCATCTGCCTGGCTGGCCGCATACCGTGGGCGTGAAGCTGCAGATCCGCATGGATGCTGCGCTGAACGTCAGCCTGGCCAGCTTCAACGCAGGTTCCGAAGAGGTCGCCCTGAGCCAGGCGCTGCACAGCTATTTCGCAGTCAGCGACGTGCATCAGGTGAGCATCGAAGGCCTGGACGGCGTGAGCTATCTCAATACGCTGGAAAGTTGGGAGCAGCAGAACGTGCAAGTAGGTGACATTACGTTCACCGGCGAGACAGACCGCATCTATCAGGACACACCGGACCTGGTTTCCATCGTCGACCCTGAGTGGAAACGTCGCATCCAGATTCAGACTCAGGGCTCGAAGTCTTCGGTGGTCTGGAACCCGTGGATCGAAAAGACCAAGACCTTCAGCGACATGGAGGCCGATGGCTGGAAAAGCATGGTGTGTGTCGAGACGGCCAACGTCATGAGCGACATCGTGACGCTCAAGCCGGGTGACATGCATGTCATGGGCGTGAGCATCTGGGCCGAGCCGCTGACGGAGGAGTGAGGCTGATCGTGCAGGAGCGCGCTTGCCCGCGAACGCGATGTGCCAGACAACCTTGCAGTGTCTGACATGACGCATCGCGGGCAAGCGCGCTCCTACTAGAGAGCTTCGCGCTTACAAATCCGCCTCAGTCACCACCCGTACCTTCGCCGCATCCATCGCATAGGCGGCATCGGCCAGATCATTACTGACTTTCTCGACCTTCAACGTGCCGATCACCCAGAGCGGCGTGTAGATGTCGTCGATCTTCAGCCCTTTCGGATAGCGCACCAGCACCAGCTGGTTGGGCGGCGGTGGCGGCACGTGGATGCAGGCGCCCGGATACGGAACGAGGAAGAACAGCGTGCTGTGCCCTTTCGCGTCGGTTTCCAGCGGCACCGGGTAACCGCCCAGGCGGATGTTCTTGCCGTCCATGGCTGCCACGGTCTTGGTCGAATACATCACGGCAGGCAAGCCCTTGCTCTGCTTCAAGCCTCCCTTGCTGTCGAACGTACCCTGAGCTTCCGGGGAGTTGTGGTCGATTTCGGGCATGGCTTCGAGGGCTTTCTGATCCGACTTGGGCATGAGTTCGAGCCAGTCGGTTTCAGGCAGGTCGGCGGCGCGTGCCAGTCCACAGACCAGCAGCAGGGAAACGAGGAGAAGACGACGCATTGCGGTGCTCGGCGTGGGGGATTGATTGCCGCGCATTCTAGCCCTCTGCGCCGCAATAGCGCAGAGGGCCAGACCGGTTTTCATTTCTTTTTGATCAGGCCGTAGATGACCAGCAGAACGATCGCGCCCACCAGCGCACCGAGGAAACCTGCACCCTGGCCTGCCTGATAGATGCCCAGCGCCTGACCACCGTAGGTCGCCAGCAGAGAACCGGCGATACCCAGAATAATGGTCATGATCCAGCCCATGCTGTCGTCGCCAGGCTTGAGAAAGCGCGCCAGCAGACCCACGATCAGGCCGATGAAGATGGTTCCGATGATGCCCATGCCATGTCCCTCTGTTTGATTGGATATGCCAAAGCCTAGTTGGCTATTGGCAACACGCTATGAGAGGGGTGCGGGGAATGAATGGTTCAACACGATTGCACACACTAAGCGGTAGGAGCGCGCTTGCCCGCGACCGCGGTGTATCTGTACCGCAGGCGGGGACTGACACACCGCAGTCGCGGAAAAGCGCGCTCCTACATGCGGCTCGCGGCGGGGTGATCAGTTTTTGACCAGCGCCTCAACCAGCTTCACCTGACGGTCCAGCGTCGCACGGTCCTGGCTGCGCACGGTGGCGTGACCGACTTTGCGACCGGCCTTGAACGCCTTGCCGTAGTGATGCAGGTGGCAGTCATCGATGGCGATGACCTTGTCCACCGCTGGCACTTCGCCGATGAAGTTGAGCATGGCGCTCTCGCCCACCTTGGCGGTCGAACCCAGCGGCAGGCCGGCAACGGCACGAAGGTGGTTTTCGAACTGGCTGCACTCCGAGCCTTCAGTGGTCCAGTGCCCGGAGTTGTGAACCCGTGGAGCGATTTCGTTGGCTTTCAGGCCGCCGTCGACTTCGAAGAACTCGAACGCCAGCACGCCCACATAATCCAGCTGTTTGAGCACACGACCTGCGTAGTCTTCAGCCAGCGCCTGCAACGGGTGATCGGTGCTGGCGATGGACAGTCGCAGGATGCCGCTGTCGTGGGTGTTGTGCACCAGGGGGTAGAAACGGGTTTCGCCATCACGACCGCGCACGGCGATCAACGAGACCTCACCGGTGAACGGCACGAAGCCTTCCAGCAGGCACGGCACGCTGCCCAGTTCGGCGAAGGTGCCAACGACATCTTCAGGCGTGCGCAGGACTTTCTGGCCCTTGCCGTCATAGCCCAGAGTGCGGGTTTTCAGCACCGCAGGCAGGCCGATGCTGGCCACGGCTGCGTCCAGGTCCGCCTGGGACTGGATGTCGGCGAACGCAGGCGTCGGGATGCCCAGGTCCTTGAACATGCTCTTTTCGAACCAGCGATCGCGGGCGATGCGCAGGGCTTCGGCGCTCGGGTAGACCGGCACGAACTGCGACAGGAACGCCACGGTTTCGGCAGGCACGCTTTCGAATTCGAAGGTCACCAGATCCACTTCGTCAGCCAGCTGACGCAGGTGATCCTGATCGCCGTAATCGGCACGCAGATGCTCGCCCAATGCAGCGGCACAAGCGTCTGGCGCAGGGTCCAGGAAGGCGAAGTTCATACCCAGCGGAGTGCCCGCCAGTGCCAACATGCGACCCAGCTGGCCGCCACCGATTACGCCGATCTTCATGAAAACCTTAGGCCTCGCGTGGGTCTGGATTGTCCAGAACGCTGTCTGTCTGCTCAGTGCGGAATGTCTTCAGCACTGCGTGGAATTGCGGGTGCTTGGCGCCCAGGATGCTCGCCGAGAGCAAGGCTGCGTTGATCGCGCCAGCCTTGCCGATGGCCAGGGTGGCGACCGGGATGCCCGCTGGCATCTGCACGATGGACAGCAGCGAGTCGACGCCCGACAGCATCGAAGACTGCACCGGAACGCCCAGCACGGGCAGGTGGGTCTTGGCGGCGCACATGCCCGGCAAGTGGGCAGCACCGCCGGCACCGGCGATGATCACCTCGATGCCACGACCTTCAGCCTCTTCGGCGTACTGGAACAGCAGGTCCGGCGTGCGGTGGGCCGAAACCACTTTGACTTCGTACGGAATGCCGAGCTTTTCCAGCATATCGGCGGTGTGGCTAAGGGTGGACCAATCGGACTTGGAGCCCATGATCACGCCAACCAGTGCGCTCATCGTCGTGCCTCTTCATCGGGCGCCCGCAGGCGCGTCTAAAAACAACAAGCCACGCGGGAGAACCGGCGTGGCTTGTCGTACGAATTATGACCAGTACAACCGGCCAAAGGCCGCGCAGTATACCGCAAAGCGCAAGGAAGGCAGCCCCTTTGACGACCGTTAGTCAACGGACTTCGGCGATGCGTACCTGCAGCGGTGAAGAATGTACCCAAGGCTCGGGGTCAGTCCACATTAGCGGCAAAAAACCGGGCCATGTTCTCGCGGTTCTTGAGACTGTATTGATAGCACTTGGCGAGCAGCGGGCTGGCCTCTGGATATCCGTACGTTTCACATTCGAGCCCAAAGGCATTGTGCTGCAGCTCGGCATCTTCATGCCGCATGCCAAAGGTGTGCCCCAACTCATGAGCGATGGTCTGATAAGTGGCCAGCGAGGCGATGGCGCACCGGTTATAAACCTGCGCAAAACCCAGTGTTTCATCGTTGATGGTTCCCTGGGTGACCAGCAGATGCCGCTGAATACGCTCGGACGCGCGGATATTGCGATCTGCGTAGGTGTGCGAAGTGGCTGCCCAGTGATTCAGGGAATCGCGCGGATGCCCCTGGTACTGGATATCGGTCACTCCGGGAATCGAATGCCTGTACTCCATGATGAATGGACGATTTGCAATACGTTCGAGCTCGGTGATGCACTCTTTGAGGTAATTACGAGGCACGATGCGTCGGGTGCTCTCACTGACATCATCGTGGTAGAAAACGTGGATACGCACAGGTTCTATGGTCTTTGTCATGGCTAAATCCTTTTAATAGACAATCCCTTCCTCATGAAGGGCGGCGTTACGGCTTGCCCGCAGGATCGCTTGCAAGCTGTCATGCAGACTACTGGACCCAGAAGTCGCATCAATAAGACCCGTCGACATTGCCCGTAGCGTTTAACGCAGAGGGTTGTAGGACGCTCAACAGGCGCGTTGAGCGCTGCAGACCTCTGTGCGACTCGATTTCTGACATACCGAGTCGAAAGCCCCCACACCAATCAGTTTTCGGCCTGACGGACAGCAGCGTCGTGACCTGTTTTGCTGATCCGGCAATAACGCACCTTCATTCTCAAGGACGAGAAGAGACCATGAACGTATTTACTGCAGCACTTGCGATTGTCTTTCTTGGCAGCGCTATAACCACTTCAACCCTGGCAGCAGACCGCGACGCCCCAGAGGCGAAACTGCCCATCGTGCTGACACTTTTTCTGCACGACGAATTGAGCGATCAGGACATCCGAAACCTCGATACAAAATACCTCGACTGGTTCACCAAGGACCTCAGCGCCATTACCGCACGAGACGTGCAGATCGTTCCGATCCTGCGTAAACCCGGCTATACCGACTTCGATTACCGACTGGGCGATGCCGACAAATCGCTCTATGAATGGGACCAGCGCGTGATCGATTACGTGATTGGCGAACAGAAACCTCGCGACAAGCGCCACAAATACCTCTTGATCACCAAGGACAATCTGACGTTCTTCGTGAAAGGCATCGCAGGACTCGGCAAGCGTTCTGCCATAGCGTCGATGACAGCCTATCGCACCATTGCCCATGAAGTCGGGCATACGCTCGGTGCCACACACAGCGATGGCGAATTTCACGCCACCGCAGCCCCCGCGCCGTGCATCACCAACATGTTCGTGGAAGATATTTTCTTCCTGAAAAATTGCTACCGATACAGCGAGCAATCAGCGCAGGTCATTCGGAATTATCTCAAAGACACCCCGTGATTGTGGCGAAACAGGCCGCCGGGCTCACTGATTCGAATCAGTCGTCCCGGCGGCCGTTTCCAGTTTGCGCCACAACAGCCTTACGTTGGCTTTGCGCACCAGCGCGCAGCGGTACAGGCGAATCTCCAGCGGCACATGCCACGGAGCGCCACCGCAAATCACCAGTTCGCCGCGCTCAAGCTCGGCGGCGATGGACAGGCGCGGCACCCAGGCAATCCCCAGACCTTGTAGGGCCATGCCCTTGAGGCTGTCGGCCATTGCCGTTTCGTAAACCGTGGTGAAACGCAGGGCGCGTTGGCGCAGCAGCAGGTTCACCGAACGCCCCAGAAACGCACCCGCGCTGTAAGCCAGCAGCGGCACGCTTTGGTCACCTTCCAGATCGAACAGCGGCTTGCCGTCGGCGTTCACCGAACAGACCGGCAGCATTTCAGTCATGCCCAGATGCAGCGACGGGAAGATTTCGGCGTCCATCTGCAGCGCTGCGTCAGGGTCGTAGAACGCGAGCATCAAGTCGCAGCCGCCTTCGCGCAGGGCATGCACGGCGTCGCCAACGTTGGTTGCCACCAGCCGCGTGGCGATGTTCAGGCCCTCGTTGCGCAACTGCGCGATCCAGCGCGGGAAGAAGCTCAAAGCCAGCGAGTGCGCGGCCGCGATCTGCATCACCTCGCCCTGCCCGCTTTCCAGATGGTGCAGGTGACGCAGCACTTCGCCGAGCTGATCGACCACCGTACGCGCCGTGACCAGAAACAACTGCCCCGCCGCCGTCAGCTCGATGGGCGTGCGCGAGCGATTGACCAGTTGCAGGCCCAGCGCGGCCTCAAGGCTGCGGATTCGTCGACTGAACGCAGGCTGCGTAACGAACCGACGCTCCGCCGCCTGGGAAAAACTGCGGGTGGCGGCCAGCGCGCTGAAGTCTTCCAGCCATTTGCTTTCCAGATTCATGGTGTTCTTCCCGGTGGATAGGTTGCGCGGTGTTCGGGCGCGTCGGTAACACGATTCATACGCTCGTCACAATCGGAACGTCACATCAACATTATGCCGTTTGAGCATAGGCTAGCGCTTAACAGCATTGGTTCGCAATCGCCCACAAGCCTAGTATTAAAGGCGTTCCGGCTTAGTCCGTGTCTCTCCAGAGAGTTTCTCTATCATGTCCTGCGCTGCATCATTTCGCATCGAAAAAGACCTGCTTGGCACCCTCGAAGTACCTGCTGACGCCTACTTCGGCATCCAGACCCTGCGCGCAGTGAACAACTTTCACCTCTCCGGCGTCCCGCTTTCGCACTACCCGAAACTGGTTGTGGGTCTGGCCATGGTCAAACAGGCCGCCGCCGATGCGAACCACCAGCTGGGCCACTTGAGCAGCGAGAAGCACGCAGCGATCAGCGAAGCCTGCGCACGTCTGATCCGCGGTGATTTCCACGATCAGTTCGTGGTCGACATGATTCAGGGTGGCGCTGGCACGTCCACCAACATGAACGCCAACGAAGTCATCGCCAACATTGCCCTTGAGGCGATGGGCCATGCCAAAGGCGAATACAAACACCTGCACCCCAACAACGACGTGAACATGGCGCAGTCGACCAACGACGCTTACCCGACGGCCATTCGCCTGGGTCTGCTGTTGGGTCACGACGCCCTGCTCGCCAGCCTCGACAGCCTGATTCAGGCGTTCGCGGCCAAGGGCCAGGAATTCAGCCACGTCCTGAAGATGGGTCGTACCCAGCTGCAAGATGCCGTGCCGATGACCCTCGGCCAGGAATTCCGCGCCTTTGCCACCACGCTGACCGAAGACCTCAACCGCCTGCGCAGCCTGGCGCCTGAGCTGCTGACCGAAGTGAACCTGGGCGGCACCGCCATCGGCACCGGCATCAACGCCGACCCTGGCTACCAGCATCTGGCGGTCGAGCGTCTGGCGATCATCAGCGGCCAACCAGTGGTTCCGGCCGCCGACCTGATCGAAGCCACCTCCGACATGGGCGCTTTCGTGCTGTTCTCCGGCATGCTCAAGCGTACCGCGGTCAAGCTGTCGAAGATCTGCAACGACCTGCGCCTGCTGTCCAGCGGCCCGCGCACCGGCATCAACGAGATCAACCTGCCAGCGCGCCAGCCGGGCAGCTCGATCATGCCGGGCAAGGTCAACCCGGTGATCCCGGAGGCCGTGAACATGTGCGCCTTCGAAATCATGGGCAACGATCTGGCCCTGACCGTGGCGGCCGAAGGTGGCCAGCTGCAGCTGAACGTGATGGAGCCGCTGATCGCCTACAAGATCTTCGACTCGATCCGCCTGCTGCAACGCGCCATGGACATGCTGCGTGAGCACTGCATCGTCGGCATCACCGCCAACGAGCAACGCTGCCGCGAGCTGGTCGAGCACTCGATCGGTCTGGTGACTGCGCTGAACCCGTACATCGGTTACGAAAACGCCACCCGTATCGCCCGCGTTGCCCTGGAAACCGGCCGCGGCGTACTGGAACTGGTGCGCGAAGAGGGGCTGCTCGACGACGCGATGCTCGCCGACATCCTGCGCCCTGAAAACATGATCGCTCCACGACTAGTGCCCCTGAAGGCCTGATTGTGCAGCGTTGGTTGACCCGCACTACGATCACCAGGCTGAGGGCCTAGACACCCCTCACCCTTTTGAGGGCCGGAAGCAGACGCTTCCAGGCCCTTTTTTTTAATCCGCAATCGTGCGGATCGGGCCCACTGCAACCCCTTTTGCCTGTGGAAAGGCGACGAAACGAGCTGAAAAGCAGTAACGGTTTACAGACTCCAATAACGCGCATCGGTATAGTGCGCCCCTCTAAAAAAGCGAGGCAACAACAATGCTTGAAGTCATCAACGACTTCCTCTCGGGAAAACTGCTGATCGTGCTCATTGTCGGGCTCGGTGGATATTTCACGATTCGCTCGCGTTTCGTTCAATTACGTCACTTCTTTCACATGTTCGCGGTGTTTCGCGAAAGCCTGCGCAGCAGCTCCGGTCAGTTGAGCTCGTTCCAGGCCCTGATGCTGAGCCTGGCCGGCCGCGTCGGCGCCGGTAACATCGCGGGTGTCGGCATCGCCGTGACCCTGGGCGGTCCGGGCGCGGTGTTCTGGATGTGGGTCACGGCCCTCGTCGGTATGGCCAGCAGCTTCTTCGAATGTTCCCTCGGCCAACTGTACAAGCGCTGCGACTCCGAAGGGCAGTATCGCGGCGGCCCTTCCTTCTATATTCAGCACGGTCTGGGCAAGCGCTGGCTGGGCATGGTCATGGCGGTTCTGCTGCTGGTGACCTTCGGCTTCGCGTTCAACGGCCTGCAGTCCCACGCCGTTACCCACTCGCTGAACAACGCCTTCGGCGTCTCGCCTGGCTACTCGGGCATCGGGCTGGCCGTGTTGCTGGGTCTGGTGTTCGTGGGCGGCATCAAACGCATCGCGGCGGTGGCCGACCTGCTCGTTCCAGTCAAAACCCTGGTCTACATCGGCGTGACCCTGTACGTGATCGGCGTGCAGTTCGAACACGTTCCGCACATGCTGATGACCATCGTCAAAAGCGCCTTTGGCATGGACGAAGTCTTCGGCGGCCTGGTGGGCAGCGCGATCGTCATGGGCGTCAAGCGCGGCGTGTTCGCCAACGAAGCCGGTCTGGGCAGCGCCCCGAACGTGGCCGCGGTCGCTGAAGTTCAGCACCCGGTGGCACAGGGCGTGGTTCAGGCGTTCAGCGTGTTCCTCGACACCTTTGTCATCTGCACCTGTACGGCGTTGCTGATTCTGCTTTCCGGCTTCTACACCCCGGGCTTCGAAGGCGACGGCATCGCGCTGACCCAGAACTCGCTGGCCGCGGTCGTGGGCGACTGGGGTCGTCTGTTCATCAGCGTGGCACTGGCGCTGTTCGTGTTCACCTCGATTCTCTACAACTACTACCTGGGCGAAAACAGCCTGCGCTTCCTGCTGGGCGAGAGCCGCAAGGCGCTGATCAGCTACCGCGCGCTGGTGCTGGCTTTGATCATGTGGGGCGCCGTGGAAGACCTGGGCACCGTGTTCGCCTTTGCCGACATCACCATGACCTTGCTGGCGTTCGTCAACCTGATCGCACTGGCCATGCTGTTCAAGATCGGTTTGCGTATCCTCAACGACTACGATGCACAGCGTAAGGCGGGCATCGAGACGCCGGTGTTCGATTCCAGTCAGTTCCCCGATCTGGATCTGGACCTCAAGGCCTGGCCAAAGCCCGGCGTTGGTAAACCTGCAGCCAAGCCTGAAACGGCAGCGGGTAATCCGGCGGTCGACGCACGTTAATCATCAGCAGTCAGTACAGGGAGACTTCCATGAATCGCGAACCCTCCGCTGCGGCCCAGCACGTGATGGTGCTCTACACCGGCGGCACCATCGGCATGCAGGCCAGCGAAAACGGCCTGGCGCCCGCCTCCGGTTTCGAGGCGCGCATGGCCGACCAGCTGGCCGGCCAGCCTGACCTGGTGGTGCCCCAGTGGCAGTTCCGCGAGATGTCTCCCCTGATCGACAGCGCCAACATGACGCCTGCCTACTGGCAGCGTCTGCGCGAGGCGGTGGTTGACGCCGTTCAAGCCAAGGGCTGCGATGCCGTGCTGATCCTGCATGGCACCGACACCCTGGCCTACAGCGCAGCGGCCATGAGCTTCCAACTGCTGGGGCTCGATGCCCCGGTGGTATTCACCGGCTCCATGCTGCCCGCTGGCGTACCCGACAGCGATGCCTGGGAAAACGTCAACGGCGCCCTGCAAGCACTGGGCAAAGGCCTGCCGTCGGGGGTGCACCTGTACTTCCACGGCGAGCTGATGCAACCGACCCGCTGCGCGAAAATCCGCAGCTTCGGCCGTAACCCTTTTGCCGCACTGAACCGCTCCTGCGGCGGTGAGGCCGTCGGCACGCTGCCTGAAACACTGGATTATCGTCAACCGAAGACGCTCGCCAACGTTGCCGTGCTGCCACTGTTCCCCGGCATCGGCGCAGCGCAGCTGAACGCGCTGATCGCCAGCGGCATCCAGGGCCTGATCCTGGAATGCTTCGGCAGCGGCACCGGCCCCAGCGACAACCCGGCCTTCCTCGACAGCCTGCAACGCGCCCGCGAGCAAGGTATCTGCGTGATCGCGATCACCCAATGCCATGAAGGCGGCGTGGAGCTGGACGTCTACGAAGCCGGCAGTCGCCTGCGCGGCGTCGGCGTGCTGTCCGGCGGCGGCATGACCCGCGAAGCGGCGTTCGGCAAACTGCATGCGCTGCTTGGCGCGGGCCTGCCAGCGGATGAAGTGCGCCGCTTGGTGGAGCTGGATGTGTGTGGGGAGTTGCGGTAGCTCTGCATTCTCAAATGATCGCCTGCAACCCCTTGTCGGCGAGCACGTTCAGTAGCTTCAATGCCGGCCCGGCGGGTCGGCTATCGCCCTGCTCCCACTTGCGGATCGTCGATGCCGTGGTGTTGAGATGCAACGCAAAAACCGGCTGACTGAAATTCAGCGCCAATCTGAGGTCTCGAATATCTGACGCGGTCAATTCTCTGACGGGCGTTGGGCAGATCGACTCAAACTCACGCATTGTCACCTTGCTCACTACACCTGCCTGATGAAGTTCTGACAGATCGGCGCGTAGCGACTCGATAATTTTACTGGTCACAATTGACCTCCTCTAACGTTCCAACCTGTATTGCCAATGCCAGAGCCTCCGGTGACAGGCCCAAAAAAACGCTGCTCGCATAGCGCAACGCTTTCTTTTCTTCAACGGAGATATTGGCGCGTGCACTTTTTGCAAAGCCGAACAAGAACACATAACGGACCCCTACCCTCGCCGACAGCAAAGTCCGGTGACCACCGCTCTTGCCTGCGCCGTCTCTCGCGATTCGTTTTTTGTAAAGACACCCACCCAAATCGGCGTCGACCAGCCCGCTTTCCATTTCCTGTACCGCTTTGCATAACGCACTGTCCGCAAGCTTTTCATCTGCCTGCCACCTGGCGAACTCCCTTCGCTTGAACACTGTCATCCAGTCACCCGATAGCATATACCCGTAACGGGTATGTTTTGTCGACATCGAATATCAAATCCGACAACCGTTCATAAACGTAGTCCGGTCTATCGGATCGCCACGCGCATAAGGGTGTCCAATTACTACAACGCACCACGTCGGTCGCTCCGGCACATCTCTTGCTCCCCCCTTCCGATCAAAAAACAATCGGAATGCCCTCATGCTTCATTCTCACCTCACCACCCTCAACGCCGTCTCGCTGGTGCTGGAGACGTTTTCGGCCGAGGGATGGGGCAGTGAAGCGTTGCTGGCCGGGAGTGGGATCACCGAAGCGGACCTGAGCCGGCCGGACATTCGCATCACCACCTTTCAGGAAATGCAGGTCTGCGCCAACGCCGTGGCGTTGCGTCGGGAGATCGGTTTGCCGCTGGGGCGGCGCATGCATGTGTCGTCTTACGGGATTCTCGGTTACGCCTTGCTCACCAGTGCCACTTTCGGTGACGCCCTGCGCCTGGCGCTGGAGTACCCGGCGTTGCTGGGCACGCTGTTCGAGCTGCAGTTGATCGAGGACGGCGAGCGCATCTGGTTCAGTGCCAGCGACTATCGCGATGACGAAGGCCTGCGGGTGTTCAACGCCGAGTTGTGCATGGCGTCGCTCAAGGTGATCTGCGATGACCTGCTGGGCAAACCGCTGCCCGTGCTGGCTGCGCGCTTCGCCCACCGCGCCCCGGGTTATCAGCCCAGTTACCGCGAGAGCTTTGCCTGCGAACTGCAGTTCAATGCCGAAGACAACGCCTTTGCCTTCGACAGGCGCTGGCTCGATCAGCCCCTGACCCTCGCCGACCCCGTCACCCATCGCGACATGCGGGAGCGTTGCCGCCGGCAGAACATCGAGTTCACCGGGCGTCAGGCCTGGCTGGGGCGCATCCGTCATCTGCTCGCCGACCAACTCGATAACTCACCGAGCCTGCGGCAGCTCGCGCAGAAGATGAACTGCTCCGAACGCACCCTGCGCCGTCATTTGCAGGCCACCGGCAGCAGCTATCAACAGTTGCTCGACGAGCTACGCTTCGAGCGGGCCAAGCAGTTGTTGCAGGATGATCAGCTGCCGATTCATCACATTGCCGAAGTCTTGGGGTTCAGTGAAACGGCCAGCTTTCGGCATGCGTTCATTCGCTGGAGCGGGGTGGCGCCGAGTCAGTTCAGGGTTTGAGCACCTGTTTGAATGCCCTGGATGAACTGTAAGAGTGAGCTTGCTCGCGATAGCAGTTTGCCAGTCATCACTGTGGTGTCAGCCAGACGCCTATCGCGAGCAAGCTCACTCCTACAAGGAATGTCACCGCCACGAAAGTTACGACCCAAGCCCACGCCTCCAAACGGGGCAGGCCGCCCTATTCAGGGGCGATTTGCGGACAGCTTTTATGGCCGAATCAATCCCCTTTTGGCCGTTTGCGTCGTTCTCCAGAAAGCCGTCCGCCACAAGAATGTCGGACACCTTAGCCCACAGGAGAACAAGAAAATGCTGACGATCTATTCTGACGATCATCATCTGCACCACGGCCGCTGCGAACTGATCGATGGCAAGCTGATGCCCTGCTTCGAGATGCCATCGCGCGCCGACCATGTGCTGCAACGGGTCAAGGATCGCGAGATCGGCGCCGTGGAAAGCCCGCAGGATTTCGGCATCGAGCCGATCAAACGCATTCACACCGAAGCATTTCTGGAATTCTTCAAAGGGGCCTGGGACCGCTGGGCCGCCACCAACCCGGAAGGCGACCTGCTGCCTTACACCTGGCCGGCGCGCACGCTGCGCTCGGTCATCCCCACCAGCCTGCATGGCCAGCTGGGTTACTACACCTTCGATGCTGGTGCGCCGATCACCGCCGGCACCTGGCAAGCCGCGTACAGCGCAGCCCAGGTCGCCCTCACCGCACAGGCCGCCATCCAGAACGGTGCGCGCAGCGCGTTTGCCCTGTGCCGCCCACCGGGACACCACGCTGCCAGCGACGTCATGGGCGGCTATTGCTACCTGAACAACGCCGCCATCGCCGCTCAGGCGTTCCTTGATCAGGGCCATAAAAAGGTCGCGATTCTCGACGTCGACTACCACCACGGCAACGGCACGCAGTCGATTTTCTACGCGCGCAGCGACGTGCTGTTCACCTCGATCCATGGCCACCCGGAAGCCGAATTCCCGTTCTTCCTCGGTTATGAAGACGAACGGGGGGAAGGCGCAGGCGAAGGCTTCAACTTCAACTACCCACTGGCGGCGGGCAGCGACTGGACCGCCTGGAGTGCTGCGCTGGAAAAGGCCTGTGACGAAATCGATCGTTTCGGCGCCGACATCGTCGTGGTGTCGCTGGGCGTGGACACGTTCAAGGACGACCCGATCTCGCAATTCAAGCTCGACAGCCCCGATTACCTGCGCATGGGCGAACGCATCGCCGCCTTAGGCAAACCTACTTTGTTTGTGATGGAAGGCGGCTATGCCGTCGAGGAAATCGGCATCAATGCCGTGAACGTGCTGGAAGGTTTTGAACGCGTCTGACCCCTGCGAATGAGAAGAGAGACAACAATGAACAGACTCAAGCGCTTTATCGCTCCCGCCCTGTGTGCGGCGATGCTCAGCGGCGTAGTGCAGGCCGAAGAGCCGAAAACCCTGCGCGTTTACAACTGGTTCGACTACATCACGCCACAGACCCTGGAGAACTTCAAGAAGGACACCAAGGTCCCGCTGATCTACGACATCTTCGACACCAACGAAGCCCTGGAAGCCAAGCTTTTGACCGGCAACTCCGGCTACGACGTGGTAGTGCCGTCCAACGTGTTTCTGGCCAAGCAGATTCAGGCCGGGGTGTTCCAGCCGCTGGACAAGAGCAAGCTGACCCATTATTCGCACCTCGATCCAAGCCTGATGAAGCTGCTGGAGTCCAACGATCCGGGCAACAAGTTCGCCGTGCCGTACATGTACGGCACCATCCTGATCGGCTTCAACCCGGACAAGGTCAAGGCCGTGCTGGGCGACAAGGCGCCGGTGGACAGCTGGGATCTGATCTTCAAGGAAGAGAACATCAGCAAGCTCAAGCAGTGCGGCGTGACGCTGCTCGATTCGCCTTCAGAGATTCTGCCGCTGGCCCTGCAAAACCTGGGGCTTGATCCGAACAGCAAGAATCCAAAGGACTACGACAAGGCAGAAGCCTTGCTGATGAAGATCCGCCCGTACATCACCTATTTCCACTCGTCCAAGTACATGGCTGACATTGCCAACGGCGACATCTGCGTGGCGGTCGGTTACTCGGGCAGCTTCTCGCAAGCGGCGAACCGGGCCAAGGAAGCGAAAAACGGCGTGGTCGTGGACATGCGCTTGCCGAAGGAAGGCGCGCCGATCTGGTTCGACATGCTGGCCATCCCCAAAGGCGCCAAAGATGTGGAAGATGCGCATACGTTCATCAACTACCTCCTGCGGCCTGAAGTGATCGCGCCGATCAGCGATTTCGTGGGCTACCCGAACCCGAACAAGGACGCGACGGACAAGGTGGACCCGGCGATCCGCAACAACCCGAATCTGTACCCGACGGCCGAAGCGATGAAAACGCTTTATACCCTGACGCCGTTGCCACGCAATGCCGAACGTGCGCGGACGCGGGTGTGGACCAAGATCAAGTCCGGCACGTAGAAACAGCAGCAAGCTTCAAGTCGCAAGCCGCAAGCCGCGTACACCTGCTTGCAGCTTGCAGCTCATCACTCATCGTTGCTTTTCAGTAGCATCGCGCAACATCGAATTCAGATTCCCTGAAATATTCGCGCACAGCGCCTTCATTTGAATCTCGTGCTCGGAGGCCTTGAAGGGGCTCTGCAGGTCGGTGCCGATTTTCTCGATGGCCAGGAGCATGAATCCCACGACCGTCGAGGCCAATGGCGTAAACCAGCCCAGTGTTTCCACCAGACCGATCGGCACGATGATGCAGAACAGCGTGATGAACAGCCGCGGAAAGGTCACGTAGGGATAAGGCAGGGGCGTGTTGGCAATCCGCTCCATGCCGCCCTGGCAGTTGGAAATCTCCACCAGCGTCGCTTCCAGCCGCTCAAGACGAATGCTGTCCAGGCGCCCGGCCTTGTATTCGTCGGCCAGAATCGCGGCAGACACATTGAGGATGTCGTTGGGAAAGTTGTTGGTGCGGGTGCGTCGTTCGTATTCCTCGCGGGAAATCATCGCCGTCACGTCCTCGCCGCAGTCGCCGCCTTTCAAGTGGGCGGACAGGCATTCGACGTAGGCCACATGACGACGCAGCAGTACGGCCTTGACCGGATTGAGCTCGCCTTCGTCGTCGATCAGCGTCAGCACTTGGCGCGCGTAGCTGCGGGAATTGTTCACCAGCGAGCCCCATAACGTGCGTGCTTCCCACCAGCGGTTGTAGGCACTGGAATTGCGGAAGCTGGTGAGCACGACGAGCGCCGAACCCAGCAGCGTCAGCGGCATGGACGGCAAGGTGATCTTGCGCTCCAGGTAGAGCATGAAGTCCACCGTGACAATCACGTCCCAGATCAGCAGCCAGAAGAGCGACCAACCGATGTAGGTAAACGTCCTGATCATGGCTCGGTATTTCTTGATGATCGTTTCCTGCAAAGGCCACCCCCGTTTCAAAGCACATGGCCCCGGCAACAGGCCAGGATCCCAAAGGGGTTCGAATGCAGGACGCACATATCGTTCGCTGTGAGAAGCCGTCGATATGTAACCAAATGCCAAAGGCCGTCAGGTGACGGATTATTCATGGAACGAACCCGTCCTCCCCGTGCTCAACACCTATCTGGGAGTTTCCACGCTATGTCACGAGGAGAACGTTAATGAGCGCGTCCGACACCGAACGACCTGCAGCACATGACCAACGCGACCAACTGACCATCAACACCATCCGCACCCTGGCCATGGACGCCGTGCAGAAGGCCAACTCCGGCCACCCCGGCACGCCCATGGCGCTGGCGCCGGTGGGCTACACGCTGTGGAAAGACTTCCTGCGTTATCACCCGGAACACCCTGACTGGCCGAATCGCGATCGCTTCGTGCTGTCGGTGGGCCATGCGTCGATGCTCCTGTACTCGCTACTGCATCTGGCGGGCGTGGTCGAGATCGACGAACACGGCAACCCTTCGGGCAAACCGGCCGTGAGCCTTGAGGACATCAAGCAATTCCGCCAACTGAGCTCCAAGACGCCGGGGCATCCGGAATACCGCATGACCACGGGCGTTGAAACCACCACCGGTCCCCTCGGCCAAGGCTGCGCCAACAGCGTCGGCATGGCCATGGCCGAGCGATGGCTGGGTGAGCACTTCAACAAACCAGGCGCCACACTGTTCGATTACAACGTCTACGTGCTCTGCGGCGACGGCGACATGATGGAAGGCGTGACCGCTGAAGCGGCGTCCTTGGCCGGCCATCTGAAGCTGTCGAACCTGTGCTGGATCTACGACAACAACACCATCAGCATCGAAGGCCACACCGAACTTGCCTACAGCGACGATCCGTTCAAGCGCTTCGAAGGCTACGGTTGGAAAACCCTGCACGTGAAGGACGCCAACGACGCCGCGGCGCTGGCCAAGGCGATCCAGACCTTCCAGCAGACCAGCGACGCGCCGACCCTGATCGTGGTCGACAGCGTGATCGGCTTCGGTTCGCCGAACAAACACAACACCGCGTCAGCCCACGGCGAGCCGCTGGGCGAAGACGAAATCAAGCTGACCAAAAAGGCCTATGGCTGGGACGAGAACAGCAGCTTCCTGGTCCCCGAAGAGGCCCGCCATTACCTGCGTGATGCGCTGCTGGCGCGCAACGGTGGGGATTACAAAGCTTGGCAGGACACCTTCGCCCGCTTTGAGAAAGAACAACCGGCGCTGGCCGATGAGCTTCAGCGCATGCGTCAGGGCGAGATGCCCGAGGGCTGGCGCAACACGGCCGTCAGTTTCGACGCCGATGCCAAAGGCATTGCGACCCGTGCGGCAGGCGGCAAGGTGCTCAACGGTTTTGCCCAGCAGATCCCATGGCTGATCGGCGGCTCGGCGGACCTTTCGCCGTCGACCAAGACCAACCTGACATTCGAGGGGGCAGGCAGCTTCGAGGCGAGCAACTACGGCGGTCGCAACCTGCATTTCGGTATCCGCGAACACGCCATGGGCTCAATTGCCAATGGCCTGGCGCTGTCCTACATCCGCCCATACACCTCGACCTTCCTGGTGTTCAGCGACTATATGAAGCCGCCGATTCGCCTGGCGGCGATCATGGAATTGCCGGTGGTGTTCGTCTTTACCCACGACTCCATCGGCGTGGGCGAGGATGGACCGACTCACCAGCCCATCGAGCACCTGACCCAGCTGCGCGCCACACCCGGCCTGCTGACCTTGCGCCCAGGCGATGCCAACGAAACCGAAGAGGCCTGGAAAATCGCCCTGGCCCAGACCAACCGGCCCAGCTGCATCGTACTGTCACGCCAGCCCATGCCGACGCTGGATCGCGCGAAATACGCCAGTGCCGAGGGCGTCGCGAAAGGGGCATATGTGTTGGCCGACGCAGTGGACGGCAAGGTCGATGTGATCCTGATCGCCACGGGCAGCGAAGTCGGCATGACCGTTGAGGCGTTCGAGAAGCTCAAGGCTGAAGGCGTTGCCGCACGCGTGGTGTCGATGCCGAGCTGGGAGCTGTTCGAGCATCAGGGCAAGGCTTACCGCGACAGCGTGTTGCCGCCGGACGTGAAAGCGCGAGTGGTGGTGGAACAGGCCGGACCGCTGGGGTGGGACCGTTACGTCGGCCAGACCGGCGCGAAAATCGTGATGAACAGCTTTGGTGCGTCGGCGCCGATCGACAAGCTGCAGGCCAAGTTCGGGTTCACGACAGAGAACATCGTCAAGGTCGCCAAACAGCAAATTCAGAAGTAAAGCTTCTTTAGGAGCGCGCTTGCCCGCGATTGCAGACTGTCAGAAACAGGCATTTCACTGACACGACGCTATCGCGGGCAAGCGCGCTCCTTCAGGATGACGTCAGCCGGCGATCAACACCCGCTCAACACCACCGGACGACGCTCGCCTTCAAAGAAGAACGGCCGAATCCGTACGCCCACCGCGTTACCCGCAAACGCTGCGATCAGCCACAGCCATCCATGCACGCTGCCCGATGCGATGCCGCTGAAGTACGCGCCGATGTTGCAGCCGTACGCCAGACGCGAGCCATAACCCAGCAGCAGACCACCGAGCACCGCCGCAATCAGCGAACGGGTCGGAATCTTCAGGCTTGGCGAGAAACGTCCTGCAAGCCCCGCCGCCACCGCCGCACCCAACATGATGCCGATATCCATGACGGTGGTGATGTCTTTCCACACCGGAGCCGCCAGCGCCTTGGCGTTCGCTGGCATCTGCCAGAACACCCAGCTGCCGACGTCGACGCCCAGGCTGCTCGCGACTTTCGCGCCCCACAGCGCGAACGCCGAGGTGATGCCCCACGGGCGACCGGCCAAAGCCAGGGTCGCGTAGTTGAGCAGCGCAAGGGCAATCGCGCCCCAGACCAGCGGCCACGGGCCACGCAGGAAACGACGCAGGCCCACGTGCTCGCTGGTGACCGCAGCTTCCAGTTCGCCATGACGGCGTTTTTCCAGCTTGATCGTGACCAGCGCGATCACGGCGAACAGCGCCAGGCTCATGATCAGCGCAGGCACCACGCCGAAGGTCTTGACGATGGAGGTGGCCGGGAACGACGGCAGGGAGAACCACCAGTCAGCGTGGTGAGTGGCGATCACCGAACCGATGATGAAGAACAGCAGGGTCACCAGCATCCGCGCGTTGCCGCCGCCCACGGTGAACAGGGTGCCCGATGCACAGCCGCCGCCCATCTGCATGCCAATGCCGAAGATGAACGCCCCGAACACCACCGAAACGCCCGCTGGCGCGACCAACCCGGTGACCGGCGTGCCGAACAGCGTGCCTGCGCCGAGGGCCGGGAAGAACAGCACTACGGCAATCGACAGCATGACCATCTGCGCCCGCAGGCCTGCGCCGCGGCGCTCGTTGATGAACACGCGCCAGGCGGAGGTGAAGCCGAATGCGGCGTGGTACAGGGTCAGGCCCAGCGCTGCGCCGACGATCAGCAGCAAGACTTGCTTGCCGCCGACAGCGGATTGAAGGAACAGAGCGCCGATCACCAACAGGATGAAAATGATCAGCGGCGTGCCGAACTTGCGCTCAGGCGTCGCGGAGAGAGGGAGGCTCATGGATGTGTCTCAGGATGTGTTTGCGATGGGCGCGAGTATACCCCCTGAACGTCGGGCCTCGAGTCCGCAGGCTCCTACAGGGAGTTGCGGCAAGCAGTCACTCTTCGCCGCGCAATAGCGTTAATCCTTCCAGACCCCACGCAGCCGCTCCAGCGCCGACGCGATGTCCGCTTCAGGCACCGCCGCAAACCCCAGCACCAGCCCTGCCCGTTTATCCACAGGCGTGTCCGAATCGGGAAGCCAGTAATCGCTCAGCGCAGACAGCTCCACCCCCACGCTTTCAGCCTTGGCGATCAACGCCTTCTCACGCTCAAGGCTGTCCACCGCCACCGACACATGCAGGCCCGCCAAGGGCTTGGGCATTGGGCTGCAACCGGGCAAGTCCTCGGGCCAGCCGGCCAGCAGGGCATCGCGTCGACTCAGCGCTGCGCGTCGCATGCGCCGGATATGCCGCTGAAAATGCCCGGCCGCAATGAACTCGGCCATCACTGCCTGCGTGCCGATTTCCGAGTGACGCATGTCCACCGCGCGACGCTGGCTGAACGGTCTGACCAGATTGCGCGGCAACACCAGATACCCCAGGCGCAATGCCGGGAACGCCACCTTGCCGAACGTACCGACGTACAGCACCCGGCCATGCCGATCCAGCGCGGCCAAAGGCGCCAGGGGCGCGCCGCTGTAACGGTATTCGCCGTCGTAATCGTCCTCGACGATCCAGCCCTCTGTGCGCTCGGCCCAGGCGAGCAATTCCAGACGCCGCGCCAGGCTCATGGTCACGCCCAGCGGGTACTGATGGGAGGGCGTTACATAGGCCAGTTTGCAATGGCCGCTGCTCGAGTCCGGGCAGCGCATCCCTTCGGCATCCACCGGCAGGCCACGCAGTTTCGCCCCCGCCACGGCAAAGGCATGACCGGCTGCGCGATAGCCCGGATTCTCGATCGCCACGCCGTCGCCATCGTTCAACAGCAACTGTGCACAAAGGGTAATGGCCTGCTGCGCACCACTGGTGATCACAATTTGTTCAGGGGTGCACTGCAAGTCACGAGATGTTCTTAAATAGACGGCAATGAGCTCACGCAGTCGCCACTCCCCTGCCGGGTCCCCGTAGCCGAGCTGATGCAAACCCGGCTTACGCCAGAAAGCCGCGTGCAGCTTGCCCCACACGTCGAACGGGAACAGATCGAACGCCGGAATCCCCACCCGAAAAGCCCTCGGCAAACCGGTCTTGTGGGCGCTCAAATGATGCCGTTCGAGCAGTGCCAGCGATTCGCTGTGGATAACTTTACTGGATGAATCACCAGCCTCATTTGACGAAATTGTGGATAACCCTGTTGATAAGCCTGTCGATAACCCTGTGGGCATTTTTGTGGATAGTTTTTTGGCGACCACCGGTTTGTCGGACAATTGGGCAACGTAAGTGCCATCACCCACTCGCCCTTCCGTAAAGCCCTCGGCGTAAAGCTGGTCATAAGCGCGCATCACGCTGTTGCGGGAAATCGACAGCGCGGCGGCCAGATCGCGACTGGCAGGCAAGCGTGTGCCGCTGCTCAGGCGTCCGTCCAGAACCCGCTGGCGCAGCGCCTGATAGAGCTGACGACTGAGGCCTTGGCGGCGGTCGAGCTCGATGCCGGCGAAATCGAAGGTCAGGGACGGTGTAACGATTGGCATGAATTGGCCCTACGAAATAGACCATTAATGGTTCTTACAACAGACCAATAGGCTGCCTAGGATTGAGCCAGTCGCCAAGGAAAATCTCATGTACACACCCAGCTATTTCAAAGACGAGGATCTCGCCAGCCTGCACCGGCAAATCGAAGGCACTCGCCTGGCAACCTTGGTCAGTGCCGATCAAACGGGCCTGCAGGCGATTCACGTGCCGCTGCTGCTCGACCCCAACGCAGGCCCCAACGGCACGCTGTTCGGGCATCTGGCCAAGGCCAATCCACAGTGGAAAACCCTCGCAGCGGGCGAAGCGCTGGTGATTTTTCAGGGCGCCGATGCCTACATCAGCCCCTCGTTTTACGCCGCCAAGGCCGAGCACGGCAAAGTGGTACCGACCTGGAATTACCTGGCCGTACACGCCTATGGCCGCGCCGAGGTCTTCACCGACCCTGCGCGCCTGCTGCAGATCGTCAGTGGCCTGACCGACAAACACGAAGCCGGTCGCGCCAAGCCTTGGGCCGTGAGCGACGCGCCTGCCGACTACATTGAAAAGATGCTCAACGGCATCGTCGGCTTTGCCATCCCCATCGACCGGCTGGAGGGCAAGCGCAAGCTCAACCAGAACCGCAGTGCCGATGACATCGCCGGCGTGAGCAAGGGCCTGGCCGCCAGCCAGCATCCTCTCGATCGGCAGATCGCTCAATTGATGAGCCAAGGAGAAACCCGTGTCTGACGTACAGATCCGCCCCGTGACCGCCGCCGACCACGCCGCCTGGGTGCCACTGTGGAAGGCCTACCTGACCTTCTACAAAACCGAGCTGCCGGACGCCGTGACCGAAAGCACCTGGAAACGCTTCCTCGACAGCAGCGAGCCGACCCACGCGGCCCTCGCCTGGCAGGGCGGCAAGGCCGTAGGCATGGTTCACTTCATCTATCACCGCTCGAACTGGAGCATCCATTGGTCCTGCTATCTTCAGGACCTGCTGGTGACGCCGGATCAACGCGGCACCGGTGTCGGTCGCAAGCTGATCGAATACGTCTACGCTACCGCCAAACAGGACGGCGCCGACAAGGTCCACTGGCTGACCCACGAGACCAACGCCACGGCCATCCAGCTGTATGAACGCATCGCAGAACGCCCCGGTTTCATTCAATTTCGCAAACCGCTCTGAGCCTGGAAACCCGAACATGTCGAACCTTCAACACTGGCCATCGGCAAGACTGCCGGACACACGCACGCTGAATGGCCGCTTCATCCGCCTGGAAAAACTCGACGCCGCCCACCATGCAGACGGTTTGTGGACGGCACTGGAAGGCCCCGGCGCCGACCCGAAACTGTGGGATTACCTGGCCGTGGGCCCGTTTACCGAACGCGCAGCCTTTAACGATTACCTGGTCAGCCTGCAGGCTTCGACCGACCCGTGGTTCTACACCGTGATCGATCAGCAGACCGGCATCATCGACGGATTCCTCAGCCTGATGTCCATCGTGCCGAGCGCAGGCCGAATCGAAATCGGCCACGTCACCTTTGGCGCTTCCATGCAGCGCACGCCGAAAAGCACCGAGGCGGTTTACCTGTTGGCCAAGGAGTCGTTCGCGCTGGGCAACCGTCGCCTGGAATGGAAATGCAACGCCGACAACGCCCGCTCCATCGCAGCGGCAGAGCGTTTCGGGTTCAGCTTTGAAGGCACGTTCCGTCAGCACATGATCGTCAAAGGCAAGAACCGCAACACGGCGTGGTTCTCGATTCTGGACAGCGAATGGCCGCACATCGAGAAAGCATTCGTCGCGTGGCTGGCTGTGGATAACTTCAAGGACGGCAAACAAATCGACACCTTGAGCCATTTGCGCACGTTATAAACCGCTTTCGCCTGCAAGCCGGCTCCCACAAGAGCGTTGTTCTTTGGGGCAAAAAAAAGAGGAGCCACGAGAGCTCCCCCAGAGGTAACCGTTCAGCTTCCCGCGTCTGCGCGCGGGGGCTGTTTATCATTGAATGAGCGCGATCACTCGATCTCGACCAGAATCTCGCCCGGGTTCACCCGATCGCCCTTGGCCACGTGAATCGCCACGACCTTGCCGGCGACAGCCGCCTGAACCTCGGTTTCCATCTTCATCGCTTCGGTGATCAGCACCGCCTGACCAGCCTTGACCACATCGCCTTCCTTGACCAGCACATCGACGATGTTGCCCGGCATGGTGGTGCTGACGTGGCCCGGTTTGCTGGCCTGGGCGCGCTTGCCGATGCCGCCGCCGACGAATTCGTTGAGCGGCTCGAACACCACCTCCTCCGGCATGCCGTCGATGGACAGGTAGAAGTGGCGCTTGCCCTCGGCCTTGACGCCCACACCGGTGATGTCGACGCGGTAGCTCTCGCCGTGAACGTCGATGACGAACTCAGTCGGCACACCCTCGCCGCTCGCCTTGGCCACAGCACCCGGCTCAGGAATCGGCAGCAGTGGCTCTGGCGCCAAGGTCCCGGCTGCGCGTTCTTCGAGGAACTTGCGCCCAATGTCCGGGAACATCGCATAAGTCAGGACGTCTTCTTCTGACTTGGCCAGGGCGCCAATTTCGTCACGCAGCTTGGTCATTTCCGGTTTCAGCAGGTCTGCCGGACGCACGTCGATCAGCTCTTCATTACCGATGGCCTGACGACGCAGTTTCTCGTCGACCTGGCCCGGCGCCTTGCCGTAACCGCCGGTGAGGTAGAGCTTCACTTCGTTGGTGATGGTCTTGTAGCGCTCGCCAGCCAGCACGTTGAAAAACGCCTGGGTGCCGACGATCTGCGAAGTCGGGGTCACCAGCGGTGGGTAGCCCAGGTCTTTGCGCACGCGCGGGATCTCGGCCAGTACTTCGCCCATGCGGTTCAGCGCGCCCTGCTCCTTGAGCTGGTTGGCGAGGTTGGAAATCATGCCGCCTGGCACCTGGTTGACCTGCACACGGGTGTCGACAGCGGTGAATTCGCTCTCGAACTGGTGATATTTCTTACGCACTGCGTAGAAGTACAAGCCGATTTCCTGCAGCAGCTCCAGATCCAGACCGGTGTCGAATTCGCTGCCCTTGAGCGCTGCGACCATCGACTCGGTGCCCGGATGGCTAGTGCCCCAGGCGAAGCTGGAGATCGCGGTGTCGATGTGATCGGCGCCGTTTTCCACAGCCTTCAGCTGACACATCGCGGCCAGGCCGGCAGTGTCGTGGGAGTGGATGAACACTGGCAGCGACTGCTCGGCTTTCAGTGCCTTGACCAGTTCGCCCGCCGCAAACGGCGTCAGCAGACCGGCCATGTCCTTGATCGCGACCGAGTCGCAGCCCATTGCCTCCATCTGCTTGGCCTGAGCAACAAAGGCCTCGACGGTGTGTACCGGGCTGACGGTGTAAGCAATGGTGCCTTGTGCGTGTTTGCCCGCGGCCTTCACCGCTTCGATGGCCACGCGCAGGTTACGCACGTCGTTCATGGCGTCGAAGATGCGGAACACGTCGATGCCGTTGACCGCAGCCTTGGCCACGAAAGCTTTGACCACGTCGTCGCTGTAGTGGCGATAGCCCAGCAGGTTCTGACCGCGCAGCAGCATTTGCAGGCGGGTGTTGGGCAGCGCGGCGCGCAGTTGGCGCAGGCGCTCCCACGGGTCTTCTTTCAGAAAGCGCACACAGGCGTCGAACGTCGCGCCACCCCAGACTTCCAGCGACCAGTAGCCGACTTTGTCGAGCTTCTCGCAGATCGGCAGCATGTCCTCGGTGCGCATGCGGGTCGCCAACAGCGATTGGTGGGCGTCGCGCAGGATGGTGTCGGTTACAAAGATCTTCTTCGTCATTCTTATCTCCTCATAGCGACAAGCTTCAAACTGCAAGGCGCAAGAAAAAGCCATCTGCTTTCACTTGCAGCTTGCCGCTCACAGCTTGCAGCTGCTGTTCATAGGCCTGCGTGGGCGGCAATGGCGGCGGCGATGGCCAGAGCCAGCTCTTCGGGTTTGCGCTTGATCGAGTAATTGGTCAGTTCAGGGTGGCTTTCAACAAAGCTGGTATTGAACTGGCCACTGCGGAATTCCGGGTTGCGCAGGATTTCCTGGTAGTACGCGGCGGTGGTCTTCACGCCCTGCAGACGCATGTCGTCCAGCGCGCGCAGGCCACGGTCCATCGCCTCTTCCCAGGTCAGCGCCCAGACAATCAGCTTCAGGCACATGGAGTCGTAGAACGGCGGAATGGTGTAGCCGGTGTAGATCGCCGTGTCGGTGCGCACGCCAGGCCCGCCGGGTGCGTAGTAACGGGTGATCTTGCCGAAGCTGGGCAGGAAGTTGTTTTTCGGGTCTTCGGCGTTGATGCGGAACTGCAACGCGAAGCCACGGTGAATGATGTCTTCCTGTTTCACCGAAAGCGGCAGGCCGGACGCGATGCGGATCTGCTCGCGAACGATGTCGATGCCGGTGATTTCCTCGGTGATGGTGTGCTCCACCTGCACTCGGGTGTTCATCTCCATGAAGTACACCTCGCCCTCGGCGAGCAGGAACTCCACGGTGCCAGCGTTCTCGTAACCCACGGCCTTGGCCGCGCGCACCGACAGGTCGCCGATGTAGGCGCGCTGTTCAGGGGTCAGCTGAGGGCTCGGGGCGATCTCGATGAGCTTCTGGTTGCGACGCTGGATCGAGCAGTCACGTTCGAACAGATGCACGACGTTGCCAAAGCTGTCGCCGAGGATCTGCGCCTCGATGTGCTTGGGATTGACGATGCATTTTTCGAGGAACACTTCGGCCTTGCCGAACGCCTTGGTCGCCTCGGAAATGACCCGAGGGAACGCCTGTTCCAGCTCTTCGCGGCTGTTGCAGCGACGAATGCCGCGACCGCCACCACCGGAAGTGGCCTTGAGCATCACCGGGTAACCGATGCGATCGCCTTCAGTCAGCGCTTCGGCGATGTCGGCGACGTTGCCTTCGGTGCCAGGGGTAACCGGCACGCCAGCCTTGATCATGCTGCGTCGGGCTTCGGTCTTGTCGCCCATGCGGCGGATCACTTCAGCAGACGGACCGATGAATTTGATGCCACGTTCGGCGCAAATCTCCGCCAGTTCGGCGTTTTCCGAAAGAAAGCCATAACCGGGGTGCAGTGCGTCGCAACCGGTTTCCACGGCCAGGTTCACCAACTTGCGCGGGTTCAGGTAACCCTCGAGCGGTTCGGAACCAATGCCATACGCCTCATCCGCACGCTTTACGTGGAGCGCGTGGCGGTCCGCGTCGGAGTAGATCGCAACCGAGCGGATGCCCATTTCAGCGCAAGCGCGCACGATCCGGACAGCAATTTCTCCACGGTTGGCGATCAGGATTTTTGTTATCACTGGCATTTCCTCGACCGATGAGCAGACGGACCGGAAAACCGGTCAGTACGTAGCGACATTCCGTAACTGCATGTTGCGTCGCAGCGATGGATGCACCCTATGACGAATCAGCAATTAACAAAAATGAGTAAAAATTGGGTTAAACATAAGCAAAACCTTATAGTTAATTTTTCAGGCATTAGCGGGGCAGGCGAAAAGTGCGTAAATCATTGATGCGTATGACATTGCGTCAACTGCGGATTTTCAACGAGGTCTGTGATCTGCGTTCCTACAGCCGCGCGGCCGAGGAAATGTCACTCACCCAACCGGCCGTCAGCCTGCAGATTCGCCAGCTGGAAGACCTGATTAGTCAGCCTCTTTTCGAGTACGTGGGCAAAAAGCTCTACCTGACTGAAGCCGCCGAGGCGTTGCAGCTCGCCAGTCGCGACATTTTCGGTCGCCTGGAAAACCTCGACATGCAGCTCTCGGACATGCAGGGCTCGTTACAAGGTCAATTAAAGCTCGCGATCGAGTCCAGCGCGAAATATTTTGTCCCGCACCTTTTCGCAGCATTTAAGCGCCAATATCCCGAAGTTATGCTCAATTTAACGGTGGTTAATCGCACGCAGGTCATCCGCCGACTGTCGGACAACCGCGACGATCTGGTGGTGATGTCGATGGTCCCTCAGGATATGGGCCTGGAGTTTCTGCCGTTCCTCAACAACCCCATCGTCGCGGTGGCGCGGCCTGACCACCCGCTCGCGCACCTGCCCAATCCTTCGTTGAAAGACCTTGAAGGCCACACGCTGGTGGTTCGCGAACAGGGCTCGGGGACGCGCAAGGCGTGCGAGGAGTATTTCAAGGAGAAGCGCATTCACTTCGAGCACTCGCTGGAAGTGTCATCCGCCGAAGCGCAGCGCGAGTGCGTGGTGGCAGGACTTGGCGTGGCATTGCTGACGCGGCACGCCCTGAGCCTGGAACTGGCCACCGGCACGCTGAAAGAGCTGCCGGTGGCCGAGTTGCCGCTGTATCGAAGCTGGTGCGTCGTACAGGCGCGCGAGAAACGTCTGTCGCCGGTCGCTCACGCATTCCTTGCGTTCATTCGCACCGAGCGGGCGCAGATCAGCGAACTGGTCACGCGCTTTGACGGGCACCTTCCGAAGCGCTGACGCTTTGCCAGAACGATGCGCCGGCTTGCAGATAGTCGTCGTATTCGAGGCTCAGGCGGCGGTCTTCAAACCGGGTTTCGATTGCACGCCGAAACGCCATGCGGCGCTGGTCTTCCTGTTGGCGGCGGGTCTTGGCGCTGGTGCTTTGCTGCTGCGAGTCATCGTAGTGCCGAGGCATATCCTGTCTCCCATTGCGTGTGCGGGAGTACAGAGTGGCCGCCGGGCGTGACGATCTGGTGGCGTCTGAATGACATCTTGATGAAGGATCTGGCAATGCGCGGTAACAGCTGCGAGCGAACGATATACATATCTATACCGTTCACAGGTGACCTCCTGAAGATACTGAAAGCGCAGGACGCAAATCAGCCTCTAAATGGAGTTACACAATGAACCTTATCGACAGCAAGAACTGGAAAGCCCACAAAAATCAAATGCCTTCGACCGACGGCCCTACTCTGGTCGTCTCCGGCGACGTGACCGTCGCGAACAGCGCCGTCGAAGCATCTTTGAAAGTCTCGCGCCGCCAGGACCGATCCAACGCGTTGAATCTGGATCTGGTGCTGGAAGAAAAAGGCATCGGCCTGACGGCACTGACCGAAAGCTCGGTTTCGCTGACCCTGCCTGGCTATCAGGACACCCCGTGGATCTACATCATCCATGACAACAAAATGGTGGCCCATATCACTCAGATCGACACTGTAGTCTGAGTCAGCCACCCGTTTCAGGCCCCAGGCAGATCTTGCATCTGTCTGGGGTTTCGCGCGTCAGTCTTCAGCCGATTTGATCGACTTGGGCGACAAACGCAGGCTGCGCAAGCTGCGCTTCACGCTCTTGAGGTGATTGACCAGGCTCGGGCCCCGGGCCATTGCAACGCCCATGGCGAGCACGTCGATCACCACCAGATGCGCGATACGCGAAGTCAGCGGGGTGTAGATCTCGGTGTCTTCGTGCACGTCGATCGCCAGGTTGACGGTCGACAGCTCGGCCAGCGGTGTCTGGCTTGGGCACAGGGTAATCAGGTTGGCACCGCTCTCGCGCACAAGGTTGGCGGTGATCAACAAATCCTTCGAGCGCCCGGATTGCGAGATGCACACGGCAACATCCGTTGGCTTGAGGGTGACGGCCGACATCGCCTGCATGTGCGGGTCGGAGTAGGACGCTGCCGTCAGCAGCAATCGGAAGAATTTGTGCTGGGCGTCCGCCGCGACGGCGCCAGATGCACCAAAGCCATAGAACTCGACGCGATGGGCGGCGGCCATGACCGTCACCGCCGCTTGCAGGGCGTGTGGGTCGAGCTTTTCGCGCACTTCCATCAGCGTGTGCAGCGTGGTGTCGAAGATTTTCAGGCTGTAATCCGCAACCGAGTCGTCCTCGTGAATCGCGAACTGCCCGAAGCTGGCACCGGCTGCGAGGCTTTGCGCGAGCTTGAGCTTGAGGTCCTGAAAACCCGTGCAGCCGATGGCGCGGCAAAAACGCACGATGGTCGGCTCACTGATGCCCACGCTGTGGGCCAGATCGGCCATGGAACTGTGCATGACAGCCGCAGGATCAAGCAGCACATGGTCGGCTACCTTGAGCTCTGACTTACGCAAGAGATGGCGGGACTGGGCGATGTGCTGCAACAGATTCAAAGGACAGGACTCAATAGAAGGATGGGCCGGGCTGTAGCTTTCTTGTAGTTATACTACATGACCTGCAAACCGCACAGCTAAACGAGTTTGCTCCATGCAAGCGATCAGCCGCGAACGTCGGGTCGACTTGCAGTGTAGGACTTTTCACACGCGACTCCAGGCAACTGTCGAACAATCGCGCAGGACCTCCTCCATCGCACTGGCCTCTACAGGGCGACTGATCAGATAGCCTTGCACCTCATCGCAATCGTGCGCCCTGAGAAACGCCAGTTGCTCGGCGTCTTCGACACCTTCAGCCACCACCTTCAAGCCCAGGCTGTGGGCCATCGCGATGATTGCGCGAGTGATGGCCGCGTCCTCGGTGCCCTCGTTCAGGCCACGAATGAACGCCTGATCGATTTTCACGTAGTCCACCGGAAAGCGCTTGAGGTAACTCAGCGACGAATAACCGGTACCGAAATCGTCGATCGCGAGCTTGACCCCCAGCTTACGCAACTGCTGGAACGTGCTGATGATGTGCTCGACGCTATCGAGCAGTTGGCTTTCAGTCAGCTCAAGCTCCAGGTACTCAGGCATCAGGCCGGTCTCATCAAGCACTTGGCGCACCAGACTGACCAGCTTGCCCTGGCGCAATTGATGCACCGACAGATTGACCGACACCCGAATCGGCCTCAGCCCGCTGCGTTGCCATTCACAAGCCTGGCGGCAAGCGCGGCGCATCACGAACTCGCCGATGTCGGCGATCAGCCCGGTCTCTTCCGCGAGGCCAATGAACTCGCTGGGCGGCACCATGCCCAGTGTGGGGTGACGCCAACGCACCAGGGCTTCGGCCGAACTCAGACGTTCCGTCGCCAGCTCCAGCTTGGGCTGATAGAACACCTCAAGCTGCCCCTCCTCGATGGCGCGGCGCAGCTGAATCTCCAGCTGCAATCGTTCCAGCGTGCGCGCCTGCAGACTCTCGGTGTAGAACTGAAAATTATTGCCGCCCAAATGCTTGGCGTGCTGCATCGCCATATTGGCCTGCGTCACCAGCGTGCCGATGTCCCGCGCCGAATCCGGAAGCAGCGCAATGCCGATGGAGGCGCTGACCACCAGCTCGTGGCCGGCCACCGAAGTTGGCGAGCGCAGCTTGGCCAGCAAGCGGGTGGTCACCCGCGCCAGGGTCGTCAGATTGCCGTGGCAATCGAACAGCACGGCGAACTCATCGGCAGACAGGCGCGCCACGGTATCGGCGTCTGACAGCTCGGCGATCAGGCGGCGTCCGACATGTCGCAGGAGTTGGTCGGCAATGTCGTGGCCGAGGCTGTCATTGAGCAGCTTGAAGCGGTCCAGATTGATGTGCAGCAACGCCAGTGTTCGCCCGCCCTGACTCACACGCTGGTTGGCTTCGCGCAGGCGTTCGTTGAACAAGGCGCGGTTGGCCAGGCCTGTCAGCTCGTCGTAGTGGGAGAGATAGCGCGTGCGCTCTTCGTATTGTCGCGCCAGCTCGCGATTGAGTTCTTCGCTGCGCGCCTGAGCCTGCTGCAGGTGCTCGATCAGAGCCTGATTCTGAAATCGTCGTGTCAGGCCGCGCTGGATCAGCCGGTTGACCTGCGCCGCGACGACGATCAGCGCCAGCAACAGGATCAATCCCAGCCAGCCCCAGCCGCGCAACGGCACATCGCCGCCCCAGAACAGGTACACGATCGGCGGCAACAGGCACGGCACGGCGAACGTCAGAAAGGCTGGAATGCTCGCTGCGTAGGCCACGCTTGCCGACAGTGTTGCCGCGCCGATCAGGCCGAACACCCACGCCTGCTGTACGAAGTTTTCCACAGGCACCAGCACCAGGGCGGCGCTGCAGAGGGTCAGCCCGCTGACGCAGGCCCCCGCCAGAAACATGCGCGTCCAGATCGGTTGCGCCTGACGTTCCGGCGAGGCCGCGCGAAACGCCGTGACCTGCAGCACCCGCAGGCACACCAGTGCCGACAGCCAGCCGACCCAGATGCCGACCAGCACATAACGCTCCGGGCTCCAGAGCAGCCAGGCGCACAGCAAACCATTAATGAACATGAACAGGGTCGGCAGCATCGACCCCTGATAAAGAAGACGAGTGCGCTCGACGGCAAGCTGGGTGGCGTATTGCTTGAGGATGACACGACGTGTCGCCACAGCATCGGCCGGGACTTCTGAGCTGGTGATCATGGCGATTCTTGTAATTAGTGAGCCTTGAACGTGAGCGGAGCATACACAAGCAGCCGAGGAGACCAAACAGTCAGAAAAATAAAATGCACGGGCGGTCGTAATGAATGTCATCGCTCATTTCACGACCGACCGGCGTTAGGGTTTGCCCGCCATCCCCCGGCACCCTAGAATGCGCCGATGCACAATGATGACCTCTCCCTTCTGCTTAATTCCCTCAACGATGCCCAACGCCAGGCGGTCGCCGCTTCCGTGGGTCGTCAGTTGGTCCTGGCTGGCGCTGGCTCCGGCAAAACCCGCGTGCTGGTGCACCGTATCGCCTGGCTAATCCAGGTCGAGAACGCGTCGCCGCACTCGATCCTGTCGGTGACGTTCACCAACAAGGCCGCCGCCGAGATGCGTCATCGCATCGAGCAGCTGATGGGCATCAGCCCGGCGGGCATGTGGGTCGGCACCTTCCACGGCCTGGCGCACCGCTTGCTGCGCGCGCACTGGCAGGAAGCCGGGCTCAACCAGAACTTCCAGATCCTCGACAGCGACGACCAGCAGCGTCTGGTCAAGCGCGTCATCCGCGAGATGGGACTGGACGAGCAGAAGTGGCCCGCGCGTCAGGCGCAGTGGTTCATCAACGGCCAGAAAGACGAAGGCCTGCGTCCCAAGCACATTCAGGCCTCGGGCGATCTGTTCCTGAGCACCATGAAAGGCATCTACGAGAACTACGAAGCGGCCTGCCAGCGGGCCAGCGTCATCGACTTCTCGGAGCTTTTACTGCGTGCGCTGGACCTGTGGCGCGACAATCCGGGCCTGCTGGAACACTACCAGCGCCGTTTCCGCCACATTCTGGTGGACGAATTCCAGGACACCAACGCCGTGCAATACGCCTGGTTGCGCCTGCTGGCCAAGGGCGGCGACAGCCTGATGGTGGTGGGCGACGACGACCAGTCGATTTACGGCTGGCGCGGCGCGAAGATCGAGAACATTCATCAGTACTCCGATGACTTCCCGGACACCGAGACCATTCGTCTGGAGCAGAACTACCGCTCCACCGCCAGCATCCTGAAAGCCGCCAACGGCCTGATCGTCAACAACAGCGGCCGTCTGGGCAAAGAGCTGTGGACCGACGTTGGCGATGGCGAGCTGATCAGCCTGTACGCGGCGTTTAACGAGCACGACGAAGCGCGCTACGTGGTCGAGACCATCGAAAGCGCGATCAAGACCGGCCTGTCGCGCAGCGATATCGCCATTCTGTACCGCTCCAATGCCCAGTCGCGGGTGCTTGAAGAGGCCCTGCTGCGCGAACGCATTCCGTACCGCATCTATGGCGGCCAGCGCTTCTTCGAACGCGCCGAAATCAAGAACGCCATGGCCTACCTGCGCATTCTGGAAGGTCGCGGCAATGACTCCGCGCTGGAGCGCGTGATCAACGTGCCACCGCGCGGCATCGGCGAGAAAACCGTCGAAGCCATTCGCGAGCACGCCCGCCATGCCGACGTGTCGATGTGGGAATCCATGCGCCTGCTGGTCGCCAATAAAGGTGTGACCGGCCGCGCCGCCAGCGCCTTGGGCGCCTTCATCGAGCTGATCGAGAACCTCTCGGCCAAGGTCATGGAGATGCCACTGCACTTGATGACCCAGACCGTCATCGAACAGTCCGGTCTGATCACCTATCACCAGGAAGAAAAAGGCGAGAAAGGCCAGGCCCGGGTAGAAAACCTTGAGGAACTGGTCAGCGCCGCCCGCGCTTTCGAAACCAGCGAAGACGAGGAAGAGCTGACCCCATTGGCCGCATTCCTCGGCCACGCCTCGCTGGAAGCCGGCGACACCCAGGCCGACGAGCACGAAGACAGCATTCAGTTGATGACGCTGCACAGCGCCAAGGGCCTGGAATTCCCCTACGTGTTCCTGGTAGGCATGGAAGAAGGCCTGTTCCCGCACAAGATGAGCCTGGAAGAACCGGGGCGTCTGGAAGAAGAACGCCGCCTGGCCTACGTCGGCATCACCCGCGCAATGCAGAATCTGGTGATGACCTACGCCGAAACCCGACGCCTCTACGGCAGCGAGACCTACAACAAGGTCTCGCGTTTCGTACGTGAGGTGCCGCCGAATCTGATTCAGGAAGTGCGCCTGTCCAACAGCGTGTCGCGTCCTTTCGGCGGCTCCAAGACCATGGCACCGAGCCGTTTGTTCGATGGCGAAGGCATCCCGCAGAGCCAGTTCTCGCTGGGCCAGCGGGTGCAGCACGCAGTGTTCGGCGAAGGCGTAATCCTCAATTTCGAAGGCGCCGGCGCTCAGGCCCGGGTTCAGGTGAATTTCTCCGAAGGCAGCAAGTGGCTGATGCTCGGTTACGCCAAGCTGGAGCCGGTTTGACGCTCGGCCAAACCCTGTAGGAGCGCGCTTGCCCGCGATTGCGATGTGTCAGACATATTATTACCACCTGACACACCGCCATCGCGGGCAAGCGCGCTCCTACGCTGATCACCACAGCTTTACTTGCATTCCTACATCTGGCCCCCATCTTTCCTACAGAACTTTCTTCATCGCCCTACGACCCAAGTAATACGGGTGCTGTGAAGATCCACGCAAAAGCCGGAAACATATGGCCACTGGTCAGACACATTTGTCCTGTTCAATATGGCGCGCGTGCAATCCACAAACGGGAATTCCCATTATGCAACGTTTTCTAAGCATCGCTTTGGCGCTGGTCATCGGGCTCACCATGAGCCTGGATGCCAACGCCGCGCGTTTTGGTGGTGGCAAGAGCATGGGCTCGGCGCCGACTCACCAGGCGCGCCAAACGGCTCCTTCCGCTCCTGCCGCTGCACCTAACGCCGCCGGTCGTCCTGCGCCCGCTGCGAGCGGTGCTTCCAAATGGCTGGGCCCTCTGGCCGGTATCGCTGCCGGTGGCCTGCTTGCGTCCATGTTCATGGGCGGCGGCTTTGAAGGCATGCAATTCTTCGACATCCTGATCATGGCGGTCATCGCTTTCGTGATCTTCCGCTTCATCGCGGCCCGTCGACGCAAACAACAGCCTCAAATGGCTCCGGCTGGCGCTCCGTACCAGCGTGAGACCCTCGAGCAGCCTGCACAAAACACCCATTCGATGTTCGGCGGTTCGCCTGCTGCGTCGGCCCGTCCGGTGATCAACGCACCTGCCTGGTTCAACGAAGAGCGCTTCATCGAAGCCGCACGCAACCACTTCCAGTCGTTGCAACAGCACTGGGACGCGAACGAGATGGACAAGATCGCCGAGTTCGTGACTCCGCAAATGCTGCAGTTCCTGAAAAAGGAACGTGCCGACCTGGGCGACGGCTTCCAGTCGACCTACATCGACAATCTGACCGTGCAGCTCGAAGGTGTCGACGATCGCGCCGACAAGACAATCGCCACGCTGACCTTCAGCGGCGTCTCGAAGACCTCGCGCTTCGACCAGGGTGAAGTGTTCAGCGAAAGCTGGAACATGGAACGCGCCCCGGGCGAGAACCAGCCTTGGCTGGTAGCAGGTATTCGCCAGAACGGCTGAAACTCTGCGTCATCGCTCTAGTCAAAGCCCCGAACTTGTTTCGGGGTTTTGTTTTTTGAGCCTCGCAGTTAATTTGGTGATGTCTTTGAGCTACTGTATAAACCGCGCAAATCGTTAGAGGATCCACGTCGTGGAAGAAGTCATCGAACAACTCCGTGAAGCCAATGAGCCGGTTCCCGTCCCGCTTGAGCTGCCGGACGAAGATCAGCTTGTCGAAATCGAAGAAGAGCTGTTCATCAACATTCCTTTCGTCTTCAAGGAATTTTTGCTGACCGTCAGCGATGTGGTGTACGGCAGCCTGGAACCGGTCACCGTGACCGATCCGGGTTCGCACACCTACCTGCCGGAAGTCGCCGCCAATGCCTGGGAAACCGGCGTTCCGCGCGATCTGATCCCGATCTGTCAGGACGGCGAAGACTATTACTGCGTCGAGGAAGACGGCACCGTTGTGCTGTGGTCCGGCGAAGAAGAGATCGTCACCGAAGAGAGCTGGGAATCGGTCTGGCATTGGGCGCGGGACGTCTGGCTGGAAAGCTGACACCCCGCCTTAAGACGCCCTCGGAGCCTAACGCTCCGACGGCTCCTGGTGGTTGCCCAGCGTTTCCAGCAGCGCGATCTGCATGCGCGTATGCACGTGAATGAACCAGCGCCACAACACAGCCGCCACCACCCCCGCCACTACCACGATCAGCAGCAGCCATTCGCTGGTCGGCAACATGCTCGCCGACAACAAGGCGATCAGCAGGAAAATCACCATCAGCGACAGCAGCGGGATCACTTCGGCGATCACCCGTCGTACGCGCTCGGTATGCCGCCCGGCCATTTCCGGTTTGACGCTCATCTCCGCCAGCAGCATCGACAGCGCCTTGAGCTTGCGGTACGCCGCAATCAAAAATGGCAGCGACAGCAGCAACGAAGCGCCCCAGATCCAGGCTTTCTGCTGCCCCACCTCAGCCACCCACTCGCTGAAATAATCGCCAATGCGCTCGGCGAAATACGCCCCGCAAAAGAAGATCGCTACCACCAACGCCAGATTCACCCCCACCTGCAGCAGGATCTTGCGAATCATCGACGCCAGCAACGCCCCCTGCCCTTGTGGCTGAATGCTGCGCAGCCATTCCCCGTAAAGGCCGAAAACACGCGCCACACGCGTAGGCACAATCCCGGCGAGGGAGTGGGACAACGGATCGGCGGCGCGAATCAGGTAAGGCGTGAGCAACGTGGTGATCGCTGAGACGGCCACGGCGACGGGATAAAGGAAGTCGCTGGTCACCTGCAGCGTCATCCCCAGCGCCGCGATGATGAAGGAAAATTCACCAATCTGTGACAGCCCCATACCCACCCGCAGTGAGGTCTTGCCATCGTTGCCCGCGATAAAGGCCCCGAGGCCGCAGGACAGCATCTTGCCCAGCACTACAGCGACCGTGATTACGACGATGGGCCAGGCGTAATCGAGGAGGATTTGCGGATCGATGAGCAAGCCGATCGCCACGAAGAAGATGGCGCTGAACATGTCGCGAATGGGTTCGATCAGGTGTTCGATCTTCGCCAATTGCTTGGATTCAGCCATGATCGCGCCGATCAGAAACGCGCCCAGCACCATGCTGTATTCGAGCTTGACCACCAACAGGCAGAAGCCGAAACACAGGCCCAGCACCGTGATGAGCAGCATTTCGTTGCTTTCGAACTTCGCCACGTAAGCGAGCAAGCGCGGCACCAGCAGAATGCCGATCACCAACGCGACGATCATGAACAGCGACAGCTTGCCGACCGTGGAAAACACCTCGCCAGAGCTGACCGTGCCACTGACCGCGATGCCCGACAGCAAGGCGATGATACCGATGCCAAGGATGTCCTCGACGATCAGCACGCCGAAGATCAACTGCGCGAAACGCTGATTCTTCATCTTCAAGTCGTTGAGGGCCTTGACGATGATGGTGGTCGAGGAAATCGCCAGAATCGCGCCCAGGAACAGCGAATCCATGGTGCTCCAGCCGAAGAGCTGGCCGATTTCGTAACCGATCCAGATCATCAGCATGATTTCGAGAAACGCCGCTATAAAGGCAGTGGCGCCGACCTTGAACAGTTTGCGCAGGCTGAACTCAAGCCCCAGGCAGAACATGAGGAAGATCACCCCCAGTTCGGCGAGGATCTTGATGGTGTCTTCGTCGTGAATCAGGCCGAACGGCGGGGTGTGCGGGCCGATGATGAAGCCGGCAGCGATGTAGCCCAGCACCACCGGTTGTTTGAGTCGATGAAACAGGACGGTCACGACGCCAGCCACCAGCATGATGACTGCCAGATCCTGAATAAAACTGATGGCATGCATGGCGCGGTTCCTTGTACGACTTAAAGATGCGCGTTCAAGCTGAAAGAGAGACGGCTGCTGTACGAAAAGTCGCCAACAGGGTCAGAAATTTCTGAGCGGAACGCGGGAAATACCCCATCCAAGGGTTTTCGCAGGTTAACACCGCACAAAAGCCGATAAAGCCGGTGCAATATATGGAAACAGATCGACCCCGAGCGTGACGGCAAGCCGACGGCCAGCGTCCCGATATCGTTGGTTTTGATTGCTGTTTGACCTTCGAGCACCCACCACGAGGTGCCCATTGACTCAACCTGACCGTGAGCACGCTATGGAACCCGGAAACGCCCAGCTGTCGATGACTGTATTGATGACCCCGGACATGGCCAACTTTTCTGGCAACGTGCACGGCGGCACCCTTCTCAAGTACCTCGACGAAGTCGCCTACGCCTGCGCGAGCCGTTACGCCGGCCGTTATGTCGTGACGCTGTCGGTGGACCAGGTGATTTTCCGCGAGCCGATCCATGTGGGTGAGCTGGTGACCTTCCTGGCGTCGGTGAACTACACCGGCAACACGTCCATGGAAGTCGGCATCAAGGTGGTGACGGAGAACATCCGCGAGCGCTCGGTGCGCCACACCAACAGCTGCTTCTTCACCATGGTGGCCGTGGACGACCAACGCAAACCGGCAAGCGTCCCGCCGCTGACTCCGGAGTCGAGCGAAGGCAAACGCCGCTATGTGCAGGCGCAACAGCGTCGTCAGATTCGTCAGGAGCTGGAAAAGCGCTACCGCGACATTCGCGAAGATGCGGTTTGATCAAGGCCATTCGATCCTGATGTAGTACCCCTGTGGGAGCCAGCAAGCCGGCTCCCACAAGGGGCAGCGTTAGTTGTCAGACATATCAAACATCCAGCCGCGTCGCCTCGAACTTCACCCGCGGATGCGCAATCCGGTCCTGCGCCCTGACCAGCTCAAGCTCATAACTGCCGCAAGCCTGGGTTTCCAGCAGCACTTCATGCACCGCCGAAGCCGTGTATTCGATGGCGCTGCGCAAGTCGTCCCCCAACAACACCTTCGACAGGAACAACCCGGACGTCAGGTCGCCCACGCCCACTGGCTGACGCGGAAACGCCAACAACGGACGGCGCAGGTGCCAGCTTTCGTGCTCGGTCACCAGCAGCATCTCGAAGCCATCGGCAGGCTTGCCCGGATAATCCAGATGTTTGACGACGATCGCCTTGGGGCCTCGGGCCAACAGCGCGCGGGCCATCGCCAGGCAGTCGAGCAGTGAACTGGGTTTGCGCCCGGAAAAGCTGTCCAGCTCCAGTTGGTTCGGACAGAGAAAATCCGCCACGGCTGCGGCCTCATCGAGCAGAAAATCGCTGACTTCCTGGGGCACGATGCAGCCCTTTTCCGGATGCCCCATCACCGGGTCGCAGAGGTACAAGGCCCGTGGATTGGCCCGTTTGATCTGCGCCACGGCGGTCAGAATCGCTCGCCCCTGGGCCGCGCTGCCCAGATACCCCGACAACACCGCATCACAATTGCCCAGCTCGCCGATGGCGGCAATACCGTCGACCAGCGCAGGAATTTGCTGCGGCGCCAGCACTTCGCCCGCCCAGTGTCCATACTGAGTGTGGTTGGAGAACTGAACGGTATTCAGCGGCCAGACGTTGATGCCGATACGCTGCATAGGGAACACGGCCGCGCTGTTGCCAGCGTGCCCGAAGACCACGTGAGACTGGATTGCGAGTAGATGAGGCGAACGTTTCATGACAGGTTCCTGAAGCCGGGAAAGCACAGTAGTAGTGAAGCCGGACGAAGTGAAGCGAAATTAAACGACCGGGCTATGGCTGTCGGTGACCTGACGCAGTTAAGCTGGACGTCTACTGTTGGAGCTCTCTTTTCATGCTGACCCTGGGCAATATTTTCGTCCTGATGCTGCTGGCGACCGCTGGCGCGTGGCTGTGGCACTCCCATGGTCTGCGTGAAAGGGCGCTGGAACGCGTCAAACAACACTGTGCCAAACTGGACCTGGAACTGCTCGACGAGAACGTCGCCCTGCGCCGGATTACCTTCAAGCGCGACAACGACGGCCGCAAGCGGCTGGCCCGCGTGTATAACTTTGAATTCACTGTGACCGGCGAGCAGCGCCACCCCGGCACCATCACCATGTTCGGCGCGCACACTGCGCAGATCGAGCTGGCGCCCTACCCGTTCGAGATCAAGGATCCCAAGCCTACCGCCGAGATCATCCAGCTCAGCGAATGGCGTCAGGATCACAACAAGTGGAAGCACTGAGCGGCTGTGGATAACCGCTTCAGGTTGCGGTCTGGTTGCCGGTGGTGTCTTTCTAAGCCAGACACTGCGCCAACTGAGCGCCCAATTCAGCCTCGTCCTGAGGCGCTGCAAAGATCAATTCCAGCCGCGAATCCTTGCGCCACTCACTCGTCGCCCATTGGAGTTCGCTCCCCTGCAGCGCATTGCCCGAAACCCACCCCGATGCGCTGTGGATAATCAGCTTGGCGCGTCGCCATTCAAGGCTTTGCAGCCATTGCTGCACCTTCGATGCATCGAACAGCCGATCCGGATGCCAGCGCCAGCCAATGCTCCAACCTTCAGCCTGACCCTGGCTCAGGCAAATCGGCATCATCGGGTCAGCCCACACCGCAGGCAACTGGGCCAGCGTCTTGGGCGCGACGAAGTTATCCACACCCTCGACGCCTCGCGCTTGCACACCCGGCAATCGATCCAGCGGCAAGGCGCCTGACTCGCTCCAGAACAACTGACGCTCAGGCAATTGCTCGCTGACAGCCTGCCGTTGAGCTGAGTCGAGGCCTGCTGATTTGTTGAGTACTAACAGGCCGGCGTTCTCAATGGCTTCCTGCTGGGTCTGCGGCAGCGGCTTTCCGGCGGCAAGGCCCTGGGCGTCGAGGACGATCACGCTGGGCTGAACCGCGAGCACACCCAACCAAGGCGCCTGGCGCAATTGCTCCAGCAGTTGCACCGGATGGCCAAGGCCTGAGGGTTCGATGAACAGCCGATCCGGCCTTGCCTTGCGCAGCAGTCGCCCGAGGCCGACCTGAAACGGCGCGCCATTGACACAGCACAGGCAACCGCCTGCCACCTCGCCAAGTGCGATACCATCCTCGGCTGTGCTGAGCAGCGCAGCATCCAGGCCGATCTGACCGAACTCATTAATCAGAATCGCCCAGCGCTCATGAGCAGGTTTTTGCGTCAGCAGGTGTTTGATCAGGCTGGTCTTGCCTGCGCCCAAAGGGCCAGCAATGACATGGGTGGGAATGTTCTGCAGCATGTCCGGCCATTCTTGAACGTCGCTCCCGAAAACGAGCGCAGACGGAGGTAATCAATGCGAGCAATCCGGTTGCCCGCGCGGCTGGCGTTGGTGCTGCTGGCGGTGTCGTCAGGGCAGGCGTGGGCCGAGTCCTGTGTGGTTCACAGCCAGGCCGAGCGCCTTGACGTGAAAGTCTGTCAGGAAAATCTCACGATCCCGAAGGACCTGTTCCACGACGGCTTCTGCAAACCTCAGCTCAAAGACCAGAAGACCGAAGTCGCCTACGTGGACCAGTGCCCGAGCGGCTCTTTCGGCCAGTGCAGCAACGCGCAAGTCGCCAATATGCCCTATCGGCAGAACATTCACTATTACGGCGTGGCCAGCGATGCGGCCTTCCTCAAACCGTTCTGCGAGCAGCAGAGCAAGGGCGTGTGGAAGGCTCAGTGATCTTGTAGCAGCACGGCTTGCCGACGTTGGCGATTCAAGGGCCTATGCAGCCTCGCCGTGCCAGTCCCCAAACGGATCATCCAGCTGGGTCCATCCCTCAACGCCCGCTGCCATTTCGATATCCGTCAGCAAACAGGCATCGAGCTCAGCATTAAGCTGGTCAAAATCGATGTTCTGCCCAATGAACACCAGTTCCTGACGGCAATCGCCACTCTGCGCCATCCAGTTGCGCATGATCACTTCGGTGCTCTCTTCATCCTGCGGCCAGTGCTCCTTGGGCACGAAACGCCACCAGCGTCCGGCAAAGCCATAGCGCATCAAACCGCCCGCCTGGGACCAGCTTCCGGCTTCCTGATGTTTGCTCGCCAGCCAGAAGAAGCCCTTGGAGCGCAGCAGCTTGCCATTGGTCCACTCGCCGTTGATGAAGTCAAAGAAACGCTGCGGATGGAACGGCCGGCGCGCGCGGTAAGCCGTTGAGGCGATGCCGTACTCTTCGGTCTCCGGCACGTGCTCACCGCGCAGCTCTTTCAGCCAACCCGGCGCCTGCGCGGCGCGTTCGAAGTCGAACCGGCCGGTATCGAGGATCTTGCCCAGCGGCACTGCGCCCATCACCATCGGCAGGATTTCGGCCTGGCTGTTGAGGGTTTTCAGGATCGCCATCAGCTCTTGGCGGTCGCTGGCGCTGATCAGGTCGATCTTGCTGATCAGGATCACGTCGGCGAACTCGACCTGCTCGATCAGCAGATCGGTGATCGAGCGCTCGTCCTCTTCGCCCAGCGTTTCACCCCGCGTCGCCAGGCTTTCGGCGGCCTGGTAGTCCTGCAGGAAATTCAGCCCGTCGACCACCGTCACCATGGTGTCCAGCCGCGCAATATCGGCCAGACTCTGCCCGGACTCGTCGCGAAAGGTGAAGGTCTCGGCCACCGGCAGCGGTTCGGAGATGCCGGTGGATTCGATCAGCAAATAATCGAAGCGGCCATCGTTGGCCAGGCGGCTGACCTCTTCCAGCAGGTCTTCGCGCAGCGTGCAGCAGATGCAGCCATTGCTCATTTCCACGAGCTTTTCTTCGGCGCGGTTGAGGCTGACGTCACGCTGCACTTCGCTGCCGTCGATGTTAATTTCGCTCATGTCGTTGACGATCACGGCAACGCGCAGGTTCTCGCGGTTGCGCAACACGTGGTTAAGCAGTGTACTTTTACCGGCGCCGAGAAAGCCGGACAGAACGGTGACGGGGAGGCGGTTCATGGAGGTCTCATCAGGTAGCAGGATCAGATTCTTTTTACGTTATAATATAACACTACAAACCTGCTAACACTTTTTACAAGGTCCGCTCGATGGTCAGGGTTTTTTGCGTTTTTGCCGGGTTTGTCCTGCTGCTGAGCACGCAGGTCTTCGCTGCGCCGCCGTCACCCAAACTGGATCAGGCGCTGTGCACGCGCAGCGCGACGCTGCTAGCGTGCATCGACGCCCTCAATAACCAGTACAGCGTGGCGATGTCGGGCACCACGATGTATTTGCGCGGCTACGAAAGCGCGGGCAAACGCAGCTGGGCGCAGACCAACAGCCGCTACGGCTCGATGACGTTTTTCACGGGGCTGGCCTCCGATGGCGAGGCCTGGGTGGGGTACATCCAGAAGGTCGGCTGGACGACGATCAGCCGGGTGTCCAGCTCCAGCGGCAGCCGGAGCAAGATCACCTGCGATCGCGTGATGGGCTGCCGTTAAACGACACCCTGCTCCGCCGCCTTCTGCTCTTGCCGCCAGGCGATGAACGAACCCACCGGCGGGTTGCGCTCGAAGTACTGCTTCATGCCATCGAACAAACCATCCGCCACGGCCTGCTGGTGACGCGCAGTGACCAGGCGCTGGCTGTCGCGGCTGTTGGAGATGAAGCCGGTCTCGACCAGAATCGACGGCACATCCGGGGATTTCAACACGGCAAAGCCGGCCTGTTCCACGCGCTTCTGATGCAGCGTGGTGACGCCTTCCAGGCTGCCAAGCACCGAGTGACCGAGTTGCAGGCTGGCCGCAATGGTCGCGTTCATCGACATGTCGAGAATCACGCCCGCCAGCATCGGGTCCTTGTCCTTCAGGTTGAGCAGGCTGTTTGCGCCGATCAGGTCCGCGTCGTTTTCACGCTGGGCCATGAAGCGCGCCGTGGCCGATGTCGCGCCGTTTTCCGACAACGCAAACACCGAGGCTCCGGAGGCCGTGAGCCTTGGCGCCGCATCGGCGTGAACCGAGATGAACATGTCGGCGTTGTATTTGCGGGCGATGTCGACGCGTTTGCGCAGCGGCACAAAGAAGTCGTCGTTGCGCACCAGACGCACATCGAAGCCCTTCTCACGCTTCAAACGTTTGGCCAGCAGCTGGGCGATTGAGAGCACCACATCCTTCTCGCGCTCGCCTTTGGAGCCGATGGCGCCAGGGTCCTTGCCGCCATGACCGGCATCCACCACCACCCTGATGTCGCGCTTGGGGTGAGCCTTGTCAACCACAGGTGCCAGCGGCTCCTTCGCCAGTACGGCGGGCGCGGCAGCCAGTTGCACCGGCGCGTGGGCGGCGACGTCATGCCCCAGGTCAAGCACCAGTCGATTGCCCTGCGCGCCTTCCGGCCCCAGCAGGAAACTGTTGAGCTGCACGGGTGAGGCGAGGTCGAGCACGATGCGGGTGTCGCCCTGGCCGAAGTGCCCGGAACGAATCGCTTTGATCGGCGTGTTTTCCAGGGCCAGCTGACTGAAGTTGGTGCCTTCCAGCCGCGCGCCACTGACGTCGATGATAATGCGCTCCGGTGCGCTCAGGGTGAAGGTCTTGTACTGCACCGGACCACTGAGGTCGAAGACCAGCCGAAGCTTGTTCTCGGAACGCCAAAGGCGGGCGCTGCGAATCTGGGTGGCGTTGACAGAGAAAGGAAGCGCGAAGGCGGCGCTGGCCAAAAGCATATTGAGCAGCATTTGACGTCGATGCATGACACGTTCCGAAAAAAGGTGAGCATCCTGGCTCAGATAGACATGACATTCTTAGTAACAATATAACATGCCGGCCATCCCGTGAAGATGAAGCTTTTGATAGAAATGGATGAAGTTTTACGCTGTAAAACAACGAGTAACGGTCAAAAACTCAAGTGAAACAACAAGATGTTCCACGTGGAACAGAACTGAAACATTGACCCCAGAAATGAAAACGCCCCGGCAGGCGGGGCGTTCGGACGAACGGTAGGCTGATCGGATCAGGTACGCGGTTTGACGGTGCCGCAGTTTTGCCCCAGCCACACGGCTTTGGTGTCCATGCTCCCGTTCTGCTGCTGGCCGGTAGCGTTGAACGAGCCGATGACATGGGTGTTGAAGGCGCGATCACTGAGGAACTGCGCAGTGCCAGTACCCTGCGCACGCGGGCAGCTGAACTTGAATTTCCAGGTCGGGCCGTTGCGTTCGGTGATCTGCTGAGTGCAGCCAGTCTTGGGATCGGTCAACGGAATCTGCTCGTTCTTCACCTGCTCAGGCGTCAAGCACACACGTACACCCTGGCCGCCGAGCGTAATCCCTTGTTTTGCCAGCATTTGTTCCATGGCCGCACGCTGCTGCGGGGCCATCATCTGCAGTTGCGCGAGCATCACCTGCATGTCCGGCATCTGCTGCCCGTCGACCTGCATGTTGCTGGAGGTCAGTTCCCACAGGCCCGGTTGCAGCACTTGCGCTTGAGCGAAGGGCGCAGCCAGACAAACCATCAACGCCAATACGCGCTTTTTCATGAACCTGATTTCCTTTTAGCTCTGAAGCTATTTGATTTCGGCCTGTGACGCCCTCGAGCGTCGCGAGGCGATGACGTTTAGACGACGAATCCACTGGCCAGTTGCAGCCACAAGAAAATAGCGACAATCCCCGCGCGCTGTGGTCTGTTAGACACCTACGCCGCGAGCACAAGGTTGCGCATGGATTACCACAGCCCGTATTTCTTTGGCTATTTGCTTGGCTTCACTCACCTGCTCGGCATCGTAGCAGCGATACACGCCTTGCTGACCGTGCGCACCGCACAAGGCTCAATTGCGTGGGCGATGCCGCTGATTTTCATCCCTTACATCACCCTCATTCCCTATCTGGTCTTTGGCCGCAGCACCTTCGATGCGTACATCAAGGCGCGGCGTCAGGCCAACAACGAGATGCGCAACGCCATCGTCGACTTCAACTGGAAACCCTGGATTCAAGAAGCCGTGGCTGCCCGCCGTTCAGACGCCTATGAATCGTTGCGGGCCATGCCCAAGCTGGGGCGCATGCCGTGCCTGGCGAACAACATGGTGAAACTGCTGATCAACGGCGAAGCAACCTTCGACGCCATCTTCAACGCCATCCGCGCGGCGAAGCAGGTGGTGTTTGTGCAGTTTTTCATCATCCATGACGATGGCCTGGGGCGCCGCTTGCAATCGCTGCTGCTGGAGAAAGCCGCCGAAGGCGTCGAGATTTTCGTGCTCTACGACCGCATCGGCAGCCACGCCCTGCCCGCCAGTTACGTCGACAAACTGCGCGCCGGTGGTGTGCAGATCAAAGCCTTCGCCACCCGCGGCGGCTGGCTCAATCGCTTTCAGGTCAACTTCCGCAACCACCGCAAGATCGTGGTCGTGGATGGCGTGAAGGGGTTTGTTGGTGGGCATAACGTCGGCGACGAATACATCGGGCTCAAGCCTCCGCTCGCACCTTGGCGTGATACCCATGTGGAGATCGTAGGTCCCGTGGTGGCGAGCCTGCAGGAGTCATTTGCCGAGGACTGGTTCTGGGCCACCCGCGAGTTGCCGCCGCTGATCCTGCCAGAGAGCTACCCGGAAGACGGCGTGCTCTGCCAGTTGCTCGCCACCGGGCCGGCAGACTCACAAGAGACGTGTTCGCTGTTTTTTGTCGAAGCGATTCATGCCGCGACCCAGCGCGTGTGGATCACCACGCCCTACTTCATTCCTGACGAAGCCGTATCAGCCGCGCTACGCCTTGCCGTGATGCGCGGCGTCGATGTGCGCCTGCTGCTGCCTTCGCGGCCAGACCATTACACGGTGTACGCCGCGTCCAGCCTGTTCGCCTTCGAAGCCGTACGCGCCGGGGTGCGGATGTTCCGCTACACGCCAGGCTTTCTGCATCAGAAGGTGGTGCTGGTGGACAACGAGATTTCAGCGATCGGCAGCGCCAACCTGGACAACCGTTCGTTCCGGCTGAATTTCGAGTTGATGTTGCTGACGGTCGATGAAGACTTTGCCAGCGAGGTGGAAGCGATGCTGAGCGATGACTTCGCCCAGGCCCATGAGATCTCCAGCGAGGAGAGCAAGGAGACCCATCATTTGCAGCAGTTGGGGATGCGCGTGGCGCGGTTGATTTCGCCGATTCTGTGAAAGCCTGCGGCACCCCTGTGGGAGCCAGCTTGCTGGCTCCCACAGAGGACGCCAGATTCACGCGTACAAATCATCCCGCGTCGGCGGCAGGTCGTGGCTGCCATCAGCCCGAGGCTTAACCGCCAGAATCTGATGCAGGTTGATCCAGCCCTTGGAGAACGCATAGGCGCAGCCAGCCAGGTACAGGCGGAAGATCCGCAATGCCTGCTCCGGCACCATCGCCGCCGCCACATCCAGCTTCTCCTCCAGCCGCGCGCTCCAGTGATCCAGCGTCTTGGCGTAGTGCAGCCGCAGGCTCTCCACGTCGACCACTTCAAGCCCTGCTTCGCTGATGAAGCCTGTGATCATCGCCAGATGGGGCAGCTCGCCGTTGGGAAACACGTAGCGGTCGATGAAGTCGCCCGCGCCACGCCCCACCGGGCGGCCATCCGTATGCTTGGCGGTGATGCCGTGGTTCATCACCAGACCGCCCTCCTTCACCGCACCGAACAGGCACTTGGCGTAGAGGTCGAGGTTAGCGTGGCCGACGTGCTCGAACATGCCGACGCTCACGACCTTGTCGAAACGCCCGTCCTGAGGCAGGTCGCGATAGTCGAGCAACTGCAGCTCGACACGGTCCTCAAGCCCTTCAGCCCTGACCCGCTCCTGCGCCAACGCCAGTTGCTCGCGACTCAGCGTGATGCCGAACACCTTCACGCCATACTCCCGCGCCGCGAAGCGGGACAAGCCGCCCCAGCCGCAACCAACATCGAGCAGGTACTCGCCAGGCTTGAGCCGCAGCTTGCGACACAGGTGATGGAATTTGTCCTGCTGCGCCTGATCCAGCGTTTCGTTGCCGGTCTTGAAATAGGCGCAGGAATACACCATGTCCCGGTCGAGCCAGAGCTGGTAAAAGTCGTTGGAGAGGTCGTAGTGGTAGGAGATCGACTTGGCGTCGGTTTCCTTGTCGTGCTCGGTGCGTGTCGGGAGGACTTCGTCATCCTCATCCGCCAACGCCGCCGTCAGCTCATCGCAAACGCGCATGACTTCGCTGATCGAGCCTTCCAGTTCCAGACGGCCTTCAACAAAGGCGCTGCCCAAGAGGTCGAGACTGGGGTGAGTGAAATCGGACACCAGCGAAGGGTCCTTGACGACAATCGTGACGCTGGGGTCAGCCCCCAGTTCGACTTCATTGCCATCCCAAAGCTTGAGTCGCAGTGGTAAGTGAAGCTTCTGTAACGCCGGTGGAAGTTGCGCGAGCATTGAGAAAACCCCCTGATCCAGAAACACGGAAAAGGGTAGTCCAAAACCGGCTCCCGGGCGGGGACCGTCAGGCTATCGGCTTTTATGAATTACAACGAAGAACCTACTACCGGGTACTTCCATGCGCCCAGGTTTCAAGCCAATTTGAAGCCTGCAATGGAGCACCCTCTTCATGACTGACTGATAATTTGTAACAGAGTTCTTCAAAGCTCAAGCGAATTTTTATACTTAGCGCAGGCCTCTAACCCGGCGCTCTCAGGGAAAGCGCCGAATTCAAAGGCTTAGGAAGGATTGTGAAATTTTGCGATAGGTTCGTGGAAGCGCAGCAAACGCCCGGCGTTGCCCAGGACCAGCAGCGTGCTCAAGTTGTGCAGCACAGCCGCGATCATCGCCCCCGCAGCACCGAGCACACCGAAGGCCGCCAGCGCGACAATTGCCAGCGTCCAGCCCAGGCCGATGATCACGTTGACCTGCAAGGTCGAGCGGCACTGACGGCTCAGGCGCACGCAGGTGCCCAAGCGACGCAGGTCGCTGCCGATCAGCACGATGTCGGCGGAAGCCAGCGCGATGTCGGCCCCGCCTGCCCCCATCGCCACGCCGACCACGCCGGCTTTCAGCGCGAGGGAGTCGTTGATGCCGTCGCCCACCACCATCGGCCTGAAGCCGTTCTTGATCTCGCCCATGACGCGGTTGAGCTTGTCTTCAGGCAACGCCTGAGCGTGGATGTCGCTGATGCCAACCTCGGCGCCCAGGCTGTCGGCAACGCTCTTGCGGTCGCCGGTGAGCAGCAATTGTCGCCCCATACCCAGGTCGCGCAGCTCGCTCAGGGCCTGACGCGCTTCGGGCTTGAGGCTGTCTGCCAGCAGCAGCCAGGCGAGGAATATGCCATCGACCGCGAGCCCCGCAATCGGGCCGTCGTGGTTGGGAACCGGCGAGGTGTTGATGCCCAGTTGCGCGAACAATTCCGGGCGCCCCAGCGCGGCTTCACCACGGGCCGTTTGCGCGACCACACCCAGGCCCTGACGCTCACGAATGTCCTCCAGCGCCAGCAGATGATCCTTCTCCACCAGCCCCGCCAGCGCGCGGCTGACCGGGTGGCTGCTGGCCGAACCAAGGCTGGCGGCCAGAGCGATCACCTCGTCACCTGCACCCTCCTCGGCCTGCACAGACTGCAGACGCAGGCTGCCGTAGGTCAGGGTGCCGGTCTTGTCGACCACCAGCGAAGTCAGGTCTGCGAGCTCTTCAAGGAAGGCCGAGCTGCGAATCAGAATGCCGTGACGCGCCGCCACTGCAATCCCGGCAATGGCTGTGGCTGGCGCCGACAGTACCAGCGCGCACGGGCACGCCGCCACCAGCACGGCGAGCATCGCCTGAGCGTTGTTGGTGATGAACCAGGTGACCGCCGCGATCAGCAACACCAGCACCATGTAACTGCCGGCGTAGCGCTCCAGCAGGCGCGTGATCGGTGGCTTGGAGCGTTCGGCGCTTTGCATCAGGGCGATGACCTTGCCCAGCGTCGACTCGTTGCCGATGCGCGTCACTTCGATGCGCAGCAGGCCGTCAAGGTTGATCGCGCCGCCGAACACTTCCATTCCGGCGCGTGCTTCCAGCGGAACCGATTCGCCTGTGATCGGCGCGGTGTCGAGGCTCGCCTGCCCGGACATCACCAGCCCATCGGCCGGCACACGGTCGCCGGCGCGCACTTCAACGCGATCACCAGCGACGAGAGAGCCGTTGTCCACTTCGCGAATCGAGCCATCTGGCGCGATCAGTCGCGCGTGGCTGCGGGTCAGTTTGCCGAGGGCCTGAATGGCCTCTTGCGAGCCGATGACGCTGCGCTCTTCCAGCACATGGCCGAAAATCATGATGATCGGCAGCAAGGCAGCGGTCATCAGGTCGCCCGTGGCCCAGGCGCCGAGCATGGCCAGCGCGATGAGCTGATCGGTGATGCCGTGCAGGCTCGGGTAACGCAGGCTGTGCCAACCGGCGCTGACCACAGGAATCGCCACCAGCAGCGACGCGGCGCCGAGCAGCAACTGACTGACGCCGACCTGCTCGGGCGCGAAGAATCGCCAAACCAGCCCCAGCGCCAGCAAGCCCAGGGCGAGCATGGCCAGGGTCAGTTGCCGCGCGGCGCTGCGTTGTTCGTTGCTGGTCAGCATGCTGCCGGGCGCGGGCGCGTCCGCGTGGCCATGATCGTGAGCATGGTCGTGGGAATGGGTGTGTGCGGCGTCGCCACTCATTTGTCAGCTCCCTGAATGATCAGGCGTGAATCGTCATGGGGATCGACCGTCGTCACAGAACCGGCCTGCTTGAGAATGCCCGGCACGCGCTCGCGGTAGATCCGCAGCAGCAGGCCGGGGTCGCTCTTGTTCTGGATCGACTGCGCAAGGCCGGTGACGGCAGCGGTGTCGGTCTGCGCCTTGGCCAGCCGTTCGGAGGCTTGCGCGTGAGCGACTTGCAGCAAGCGGTCGGCCTGCTGATTGGCGTTCTGGTTCTGTTTTTCGGCGTCGGTGCGCGCGTTGGCCACGGCCTGATCGGCTTGCTGGCTGGCGGTCAACACGGCGTTGAAAGCGTTCACGGCGGCAGGCGGCAAGCTGGACTGCACGTCCACGCGCACCACTTCCACACCCAGGCCAACGCCTGTGCTGGTCAGCTCTTCAAGGCGCTTGTTGATGCCCTGCACCAGGTCGCCACGCAGGCGCTCGCGGCGTTCGGCGGCCTGGCTGTCGGAGCCGACCAGCTCAGGACGCGCTACCAGAATGGTGTCCAGATCCCGCGCAGCCGTCAGGCTCACCGCACTGCGATTGACCAGACGATCCAGCGCCGGCAGCACGTGTTCGCCCTGCAACACGAACTCGCGCGGGTCGGTGACCTTGTAGTACGCCGTCACATCAAGCTGTACGACACCGGCGTCACCGGTCAGCAGAAAGCCGGAACCGGCCAGCGCATCGCTCATCGGCGTGGCGAAGCTGGTGACCTTGTCAGCGGCCTTTGCAGCGGGCGAGCGCAGCAGGGTTTCCACGTGGCGCTCGATGACGCGATCGGCCGATGGCAGCAGCACCACCTGCTCGAACGGCTGCGGCCAGGCCAGCAGCAAACCGGCGTTCTGCACGCGGTCCAGTTCGCCGAAACGGAACACCACGGCGCGGTTCTGCGGATCGATCTGGCGCACGTTGGACACCGCCCAGCCCAGCGCCGCCAGCAATGTCACCACGTACAAGCCCAGAAACGCCAGACGGCTGGCCTGCAGCCACGGGCTGTTGACCACCGGGCGCTCGATCGCTGTCGAATCCTGCTCACTCATGGCTGCGTTCCAGCCTTGCCGTCCTGCTTGCCATCAAGGCTCGGCGGGCCATCCACCAGCACGCGGAACGGCGCGGCATCGGTGCGCAGAATCAGCTTGGTGGTCGGGCCGACGACAGTGCCGAGGGTGTCCAGCGAGCGCAGCAGGTTGTACAGCTGCGGCGAGCTGGCGTAAGCGCGGCCGTAAATCAGCGCGGCTTCGACGCGGGACTGCGCTTCGATATCGGCGGCTTTGACGGTGGCATCGGCTTCGACGATGCGTGCATCGCGCTCGGCTGCCGAACGAATCTGGGCCGCTTCGCGCTTGCCGATGGCGGTGCGTTCGGTGGCGATGGTTTCACGCTCGGCGCGCATACGGTCGACAGTGGCGTTGAGGGTGACCGAAGGCAACGTCAGACGCTCGACACCCACCTGTAGAACGCGCACGCCATAAGTGGTCAGCAACTGCTTGTCGATCTGCTGGCGCAGCTGATTTTCGAACTCGCCGATGCGCACTTGATTGGCGTCGGTGTTGATCAGGCTCGACAGGTCGAAACTCGCCGCTGTGGTTTCCAGCGCCGAGCCGACGAAGGTGCGGATCTGCCGCGCCGCTTCGTCAGGCTGGTTCTGCACGGCGCGCATGAAGCGCTTCACGTTGTCCGGGTCGCCCTGCACCTGCCAGGCGACGTAGGCCTGCACGATGATGCGCAGGCCATCGCGGGTGCCGACGTCCTGCAGACCACTGGAGGTGGTGCGCAGGCGCAGGTCCACCGGGATCGCCGCCTCGAACGGCGCCGGCCAGCGCCAGCTCAGGCCCGGGTCGAGCAGCACGCGGGACGGATTGCCGAAACGGGTGACCACCGTGGCCTCGCCGGAGCGCACCTGAACCAGGCTCGCCGCCGCCACTGCAAACGCGATCAGCACGGCCGCCAGCCCCGCGCGACGCCACGGAAACGCTGCCGGGCCCGACGCTTCGCCGTGGTGGTGATGGCCGTGGTGATGACCATGACCGCCGTGGTCGTGACCGGAATGGTCGTGATGATCGTGGGAATGAAACAGACTCAAGGGACGACTCCTTATTCAGCCGACGGCTGTTCAACCGACTTTGGCGACGCCGCAGGGTCGACCGGGAGAGTGAAAGAACGCAGATCGATGGTGGGCGCGCTGCTGCCGCCCAGGCGATGATCCAGAACGAGCAATTTGGCGTGGGTCATGCCTAGGGTCAGCTGGTTCAGGTATTGCTCCAGCAGAAACGCCTGACCTGCCTTGGCATAGCCCTGTTGTTCGGCGCCGAAACGCAGGTCGGCGCTTTGCGCGGTGGCCATGACTTCACGGGAATTGGCCGCCGCCTGATCGTGGGCGACGCTGGCGTGCAATTGCGCCAGGTTGGCCTGATCCGCCGCCGCACCGCGCTCACGGGAGATCAAGGCCTGAGCGTTGATCTGCGCGGCTTGCACGGCGTGATAGGCATTGGCCGCACCGGCGGGCGGGTGAATCGACTCCACCACCGTGGCGAGGATTTCCACGCCGCTGTCGAGCTTCTTCAGGTCCCGCGCCACGGCACTGCCAATGTCGGCCGCCAGATCGGTGCGCTGCTCGCCGAGCAACTCGTCGAGGGTGCGCGAAGCGAAATCGTGCACTAGCACCCGGCTGGCGGTGCTGCGAATCAGGCTTGGAATGTCGGCGCTGTTGTAGGTCGCGGCCATGGCGGCTTGATCGTCCAGACCGATGCGGTAGACGAAGCGTACGTCCATGTTGACGATCTGGAAGCTCTGCTTGTCGCCCGAGCCGCTGGCGATCACCTGGGATTTGTCGTTGATGTGGGTGGCGTCCCACAAGCGGTTGGCAACGGTGGGCGGCGGGCCTTCGGCAGGGTCCAGCGCCTGTTCTGCGCTGTTGTTGTCGGGCTTGCCGCCCTCCGACACGCTGGTGGCCAACTCATGTACCACGCCGTTTTCCACCGGCAACACCGTGCCGAATGGCCATGGCAGACCGGCGTGCAGCCCAGGCCCCAACACTTCAACGGGCTTGCCGAAACGCTCGTAGATGCCGCGCCCCTGCATCGGGATTTCGTGCACGCCACTCAGCGCCCAACCGAGGGCGACGATCACTGCCATCACCGGCAGGAAGGCGCGACGCATGTAGGTAAACGCCCAGATCTGTCGCAGGTCGATGCCGAAGCGGTTGTGCAATTCGTTCTGCAAGGCGGTCAGCGGACGCGGCGGCCAGCGCAGCAGACCGGCGGCGAAACTGCTGGCCACCAGACGCGGCTCAAGGCGCTCGTTGCGCGGGCTGAAGATCGACAGCAACGCGCGGATCAGCAGCTCGACCGCGACCAGCCCGGGCAACAGGCCGATCAACACCGCCAGACGCGCCGGCCAGACTCGGTCCACAGACGAGAAGAACAGGCAGAATGCCGCAACCAGCAAGGTGCCAATCGCAGCGCGGGAAATCTGCGCCAGCTGCTCGGCCTCAGGCCAGCTTGCTTCGGATTCGTTGCTGAATTGCCGCTCGAGCACCAGCAGGCCAAAGCCGATCAACAGCAGCAGGCCGCCGACCACATTGCCGCTCAGGCCGACACTGGTGCCGACGAGGGTGAGGTTCCAGACCAGGGAGATACTGATCAGCGCCAGCAGCGCCCAGCCCGCCAGCCAGAACACCGGCGCGCCGATCTGCCCGACCATCGAGGCGCCTGCCCCACCGATGCGCGCCAGCAGCCGGTCGTACCAGCCCTGCTCTTCAGCACCCGCGTCGTCATCCGTCGCCAGCGCTTCGGCATCAGGCGCGATGACACAGGCGCGCCACAGGGCGACCACTTGCGCCGACTGCGTTGCTGCCGCCAGCACCAGCAGGCTCGCGGCGCTGTTGGTGAGCACTGCGGTCCACAGGGAATTGGGGGAAAACAGGTCGACGAACAACGAGACCACCAAGCCGATCACGCCCATGGCGCCCAGCACGTAGGTCAATCGCGAGAGGCGACGCACCTGAAAGCTTGCACGCTGAAACCTTGGCAGGCTTGCAGGCGCTGCACCTTCGACATCCAGATCAACCCGCATCGACACTCCAGAATTTCAACGCTGAACTCATCACTCAACCTGCCGATTCAGCGGAATAAACATCCCGCAACACAGTTGTATAGGGCGTTACGATATAACAAATGGCGTGAAATTTTCGTCCGGTTCCTATGGGCGAATGTGACGAATTCTTCACTCAGACAGCCATCCGACAGGTTAGCCGTCTGGCAAGCAGCTTCATGTCGCAGCTTGCGACAGCGCTCCACTTTGCCCGAGCGCGGGACCATGACAAAGCGTAATCCGATTCTCACCCAGCAGCCTTATGGTTACCCGGTGTAGAAGTCGAAACTTGCACTATGCTCCCAGAAAGTTATCCACAGGGAGCTGGCCCGCGATCATGCTGACCACACTCAAAACCTGGCTGCAGAAAATTCTCCACCCCATTGCCAAAATCCTCTTCGATGACGGCGTGCGCGCCATTCATGTGACGCTGTGTGCGGGGCTCATTTCGGTGGCGGTGGGCGTACTGGTCGCCGCGTTCGCGCTCAATGCCTGGATCTTCGTGTTGATTCCCATCTGGATGCTGATCCGCATGCTGTTCAACGCGGTGCAGGCGCAACTGATCAGCGAGTTCGGGCAACACTCCAAATTGGGCAACTGCGCCCACGAACTGAGCCGGGTGGTGGCGGAAACCGCTCTATTCCTGCCGTTTTCGGTGATTCCCAAGGTGAGCCTGCTGCTGGTTCTACTGGTGACCTTGCTGTCGATTTTCAGCGAATTTGCAGGCTTGCTCGGGCCGCTGATCAAGGCATCGCGGCGACGTGATGGCCCGATGAACAGCGACGTTCGCATGCTGTGTTTTGCGATTTTCGGCGTGGGAATCGGCTCTGGCTATGTGCTCACGGCGCCGATCAATATCACCCTCGCGGTCATGGCGCTGCTGTTGCTGGTGACCATTTTCAACCGCATTCGATGCGCAGTGGCGGAGGCTACTCAACCTGCCCCGGTCACCCCGGCCAACGTTTACGCACAAGACTGACGCAGCTGTATCAACAGCTTTACACACAGTGTGCCAACATCTTATCCACAGGCCAGTCTGGACTTATGTCTGAGCCCAAAACCGAGCTTCGCTCTTGACCTCGACAAATCTGCCGAGGGATATTACGACCATAATATTTAATCGTGATTGTTTCAGGACATTTGCAAAGGGCGGTCTACGCTTGCTTCCACTGTCAATTTTTCCTTCAGGAGTACGCTCATGAGTCACTACGACGTTGTCATCATCGGCGGCGGCCCAGGCGGCTATAACGCAGCCATTCACGCCGGGCAAAAGGGCTTGAAAGTCGCCTGCATCGAGGGCCGCGAGACCTTGGGCGGCACCTGCCTGAATGTCGGCTGCATCCCTTCCAAATCCCTGCTGCACGCCTCCGAGCTGTACGAAGCGGCCACCGGCGAGGAATTCAAGAAGTTGGGCATTGAGGTCACCCCGACCCTGAACCTGACGCAAATGCTCGCGCAGAAGGTCGAGAGCGTGACTGGCCTGACCAAGGGCATCGAGTTTCTGTTTCGCAAATACAAGGCTGAGTGGATAAAAGGCTGGGGTCGGCTGGCAGGGCCCGGCAAGGTCATCGTCACCGACGCCAATGGCGCGCAAACCGAGCTGACCGCCAAGGACATCATCATCGCCACCGGCTCCGAACCCACGCCGTTGCCGGGCGTGACCATCGACAACCAGCGCATCCTCGACTCCACCGGTGCGCTGTCCCTGAGCGAAGTGCCCAAGCATCTGGTGGTGATCGGTGCCGGAGTGATCGGTCTTGAGCTGGGTTCGGTCTGGCGTCGTCTGGGGGCCAAAGTGACCGTGGTGGAATTTCTCGATCACGTCGCCCACGGCTCGGACCTGGAAACCGGCAAGACCCTGCACCGCTCGCTGTCGCGCCAGGGCATGAATTTCAAACTCAGCTCGAAAGTGACCTCCGCCATTGCGGGCGACTCAGGGGTGAGCCTGACCGTCGAACCGGCTGCCGGTGGCGAGGCTGAAGTGATTGAAGCGGACTACGTGCTGGTGTCCATCGGCCGACGCCCTGTGACGAAAGGTCTGGGTCTGGAAACCGTCGGGCTGGAAGTGGACAAGCGCGGCGTGCTGGCCAACAAGGGCCATCGTACGGCAGTCGACGGTATCTGGGTGATCGGCGACGTGACCTCCGGCCCCATGCTCGCGCACAAGGCCGAGGACGAAGCGGCGGTGTGTGTGGAGCGCATCGTCGGCAAGAAAGGCGAGCTGAACTACAACCTGATCCCCAACGTGATCTACACCAAGCCGGAACTCGCCAGCGTCGGTAAGACCGAGGAACAATTGAAAGAGCAAGGCCGCGCTTACAAGGTGGGCAAATTCCCGTTCAGCGCCAACAGCCGGGCCAAGGTGAATCACGAGGGTGACGGCTTCGCCAAGGTGCTTGCCGACGAGAAGACCGACGAGATCCTGGGCGTGCACCTGATCGGCCCGAGCGTCAGCGAGATGATTGCCGAATATTGCGTAGCGATGGAGTTTGCAGCGTCGGCGGAGGATGTCGCGCTGACCTGCCATCCGCACCCGACGCGTTCAGAAGCGTTGCGCCAGGCGGCGATGGCGGTGGGTGGGCATACCACGCAGGCTTGATCACCACACACTCCTGCGGTGGGGGCATCCCTAAGGGAGCCCCCACAGGAACGCGGTGATTCCGGTATTGCTATCAAACCGGCAAATGCCCCAATGGCAATGGCCCTTGGGGCTTGAGGGTGCGGATCGCGAAATTGCTGCGGATGTCCCGCACGCTGGGCATTTTCAGCAGGGTCTCTGTGAGAAACCTGTCATAGCTGCGTAAGTCCGGCACCACCACATGCAGCAGAAAATCCGACTCGCCCGACACCAGATACGCCGAGATCACCTCCGGTAACGCCGACACCATCTGATGAAATTTCTGCGCTTCGTCTTCGTGATGGCGATCGACCTTCACGCCGATGAACACCGTCAGGCCCAATCCCAGCGCATCCGCGTCCAGGCTCGCCTGATACCCGCGAATCACCCCCGCTTCTTCCAGGTGCCGCACTCGGCGCAGGCACGGCGACGCCGACAACCCGATTTCATCTGCCAACTGAACGTTGGTCAAACGACCGTCCCGTTGCAGGGCATTGAGAATGCGGCGGTCGTAGGCGTCGAGCTTCACATTTATCGGGTTTGGCATAACAGGCACCTTTCAGGCATCCAGCGGGGCAGAAGATGCCAATACTAGGCGCCAACAGGGTCAAACACGCAAGCACCTGCCCTGTCTTGCAGCCGTAGAATTTTCTTCCGTCATCTCTGCCCTGAGAGCCTGCCCATGGAAAATCTCGCGCTGTTCATTGCTGCCCTGTCGATGATTCTGCTGGTACCGGGGCCGGACATGATCCTGCTTCTGCAGACCGGCGCCCGTCATGGGCGTGGCAAAGCCCTGGCCACGGCGCTCGGGCTGGCCATCGCCCGTGGCGGCCATGTGGCGCTGGCCGGGTTGGGGCTCGCGACGTTGTTCAAGGTCTCGCCCTGGACCTTCGAAATCGTACGCATCGTCGGCGCCGCGTACCTGCTGTGGCTGGGGCTGAAGATGTTCAAGCCGGGGTCCATGAGCACCACCGCGCAAGGGCTCGCGCCAGACGCGTCGATCTCCTGGCGCACGGCGATTCTGCGCGGTTTGCTGACCAACCTGCTCAACCCCAAGGCGTTGCTGTTCTGCTCGGTATTACTGCCACAGTTCATCGACCCACACGCAGCATCAGTGGCCGGGCAATTCGTTGAACTGGGGGGGATTCTGGTGGTGATCGGCCTGTCGTTCGACAGCGTATACGCGATGGCGGGCGGCTGGATCGGCAGGTGGCTGGCCAGCAGCCAGACCGCGCAACGCATTCAGCAATGGGTATTCGGCACGATGCTGATCGGCTTCGCTGTGCGCCTGGCCTTCATTCAGCAGGCGTGAGCGCTGATCTGAAATCATGAATGGCAACACTCTGAAGCCACGCAAGTAGCGCCCTGAAACGATTTTTTCTCTATTTTGCGAACAAGATGCCGAGATTGTTATCTGTTTGTTGGTAATTTGCGTTCGGCAAGGATTGGGAAAGCGCACTTTCATGTGCAGGAAGGCACGGCATTTCTTCAGAGGCTTCACCTTATGAATCGCAGGAATCTCCTGAAAGCTTCCATGGCGTTGGCAGCCTATAGCGCGCTGCCGGCCTCGGGTCTATACGCAGCACGTGCCCTGGCGGCAGCCGCAGACGGCGACATCGAACATTTTGATTTCAAGACCTTGCAAGACCTCGCCAAGCAGATGGCCGGCAAAGCCTATGTCAGCACCAAGCAGAACCTGCCGCCCACCCTGGCGAACATGACCCCTCAGCAGTTCAATGCAATCAAATACGACGCGGGCCATTCCCTCTGGAATGACGTCAAGGGCCAGCTGGACGTGCATTTCTTCCACGTCGGCGCGGGCTTCAAGACCCCAGTCCGCATGTACAGCGTGGACCCTGCGAGCAACCAGGCGCGCGAGGTGCATTTCCGCCCCGAGCTGTTCAACTATGAAGCCAGCCGCATCGATCAGACCCAACTCAAGGGCGATCTGGGTTTTGCCGGCTTCAAGCTGTTCAAGGCGCCGGAAATCGCCATCAACGACATCCTGTCGTTCCTCGGCGCCAGCTATTTCCGCGCCATCGACAGCAACAAGCAGTACGGCCTGTCGGCACGAGGCCTGGCGATCGATACCTACGCCCACAAGCCCGAAGAATTTCCTGACTTCACCAAGTTCTGGTTCGAGAAGCCGACCAAGGACGCCACCCGCTTTGTGGTCTACGCGCTGCTCGATTCGCCGAGCGCGACCGGTGCCTACAAATTCGACATCGATTGCCAGGCCGATCGCGTGGTCATGGACATCGACGCGCACATCAATGCCCGCGCCGACATCGAGCAGATGGGCATCGCGACCATGACCAGCATGTTCAGCTGCGGCACCCACGAACGCCGCATGTGCGACACCATCCACCCGGAAATCCACGACTCGGACCGCCTGGCCATGTGGCGCGGCAACGGCGAGTGGATCTGCCGCCCGCTGAACAACCCGGCCAAGCTGCAGTTCAACGCCTTCGCCGACAAGGACCCAAAGGGCTTCGGCCTGGTGCAGACCGACCACGACTTCAAGACCTATCAGGACACCGTCGACTGGTACCACCGCCGACCCAGCCTGTGGGTCGAGCCGACGACGGCCTGGGGCGAGGGCTCCATCGATCTGCTGGAGCTGCCTACCACGGGCGAGACGCTGGATAACATCGTCGCGTTCTGGAACCCACGGGATCCGGTCAAGGCCGGCATGTCGATGAACTTCGGCTACAAGTTGTACTGGAGCCCGCTGCCGCCCGTGAGCACGCCGCTGGCGCAGGTGCATGCCACGCGTTCGGGCATGGGCGGTTTCATCGAAGGTTGGGCGCCGGGAGAGCATTACCCGGATGTCTGGGCGCGCCGCTTTGCGGTGGACTTCAACGGCGGCGGCATCGATCGCCTGCCGGAGGGCTCGGGCATCGAGCCGGTGGTCACGGTCTCCAACGGCAAAGTCCAGGACTTCAACGTGCTGGTGCTGCCGGACATCAAGGGCTTTCGCGTGACGTTCGACTGGTACCCGACCAGCGATTCGGTCGACCCGGTAGAGATGCGTATGTTCATCAAGACCGGCGACCGAACGCTGAGCGAGACGTGGTTGTATCAATACTTCCCGCCTGCGCCTGACAAGCGTAAATACACCTGAGTCGAGCCAACGGTCGAATGGTGACCCGGTATGGGAGTGAGCTTGCTCACGAAGAGGTCGGTACTTCCAACGCATTTCACTGCCTGGAATTGTGCTTTCGTGAGCAAGCTCCCCCCCCAGGGTGTGCTGACTTCAAGCGACCTGTAACAAAAATGAGTCATAGGCAGCGCGGCAGATGGCTCATTTTCCCCTCTATTTATTAGCGTCAATTTTCATGCCTTCAATAAATTCAAAAGGTTACCAACCCTGAAATTTAAGACCCTGCAAAACTGTCCGAAAATTTGACTAATTGATTGACAGCCCTCGGATCTGACGCTGATATATCCCCTGTCACACCGTTCGAGAGGGCCCCGTCACGGCACCCCCTCCCCGCTGCGGCCATCCGACACACAACGATTCCTGTCCTCAATCGACGGCACTTGCCGACTTCGATGAGCGGTAGCTTCGCCTCGCAGGCGACTCTTTCTCCTTTCTGCCGCTCCGCCTGCCGACCCACTCCAGCGCTCCCGAGGGGCTGTACCCATGATGTCGCCTTCCCCCGTTTACGTTGAAAAGCCGTCGATCATGTCGTTCGACAAATCCACTGCCATCGTGCTGGTCGCGATTGGGTTGATCCTGGTCGAAACCTTTTCCGGCGCCTTGCGGTTTTACCTGGACAAGGCCGGAATTTCGGTCCTGCTCTACGTGCCGAAAGTCGCCTGTCTGCTGTTCTTCGCGCTGGAACTGCGCCGCTTCAAGGCAGGGCCAGGGGTCTGGCTGAGCTTCATTGTCCTGCTGCTGTCGGCGGCCTGGGCGACGCTCAATGGCGCGGGTTTCGGCAACTTCGCGTTCGCCCTGTACGGCATCGCCCCGCTGCTGTTCGGGCTGACCTGCGGCGACCAGATCATTCGTCACAAACGCCTGTTCATGTGGGCCATCGCCTTCGCGCTGGCGGCGTCGCTGGCGGGGTTGGCGCTGGACAAATACGCCAACCTGCCGTGGAAGGGCTACAGCTATTCCATCGGCGGCACCGAGCTGAGTGCCAACACCAGCTGGGCGTCGGAAGACGCCGACCGGCCTGCGGGCTTCGCACGGATCTCCAGTGCCCTGGCCATCATCATCTCGATCTTCACCCTCTATCTGATGGCCACCGTGCGCTCGCGCCTGCTGGCCCTGGCGATCTTTGGCACAGGCCTGGCGGGCGTGGTACTCACCACCAGCAAGGCGCCGGTGCTGGCCCTGGCGGGGGGCGCAGGGCTGCTGATGATCACGCAGTTTCGCTGGACGACCCGCGGCGCGATCGTCTTTGCGGTGTTACTGGGGATGTCCCTGCCCTTCGCTTCGTTGATGATCGACTTCGACCCCAACAAGGTGTCGGCGGCAAGCTCGCTGTCATCGATCTATGACCGGCTCGTCAACACCTGGCCCAACGTGATCAACGAGCTGATTCGCGAAGACCGCGAATACACCGGCGCAGGCTTCGGCCTCGTGGGCAGTTCGGTCGCAGCGTATCCCGTGGCCGGGGCTGATCTGTTCGGCATTTCCGACAGCACGGTGGTCTATTTGTGGGCCATCTTCGGCGTGACGGGGCTGTTCCTCTACGCCCTGCACATCCCGCTGTTCATCAGGCTGGCCAACAGCTCTACCCGCTATGGCCGCGCGATGCTGGCGACCGGCTTTTGCATTTGCATCGTCAGCTGGACCACCGACACCCTGGAAGTCACCCTCGCCAACCTGTTCCTGGGCATGGCCATCGGGCATGCGCTGGCTGCGAGGTCGCAGGTCAAAGCCTGCGCCCCAAAGCCGATTGAGGCAGCGCCCTGGCACGGCCTGCCGGGCCTGAGCTGACTGGAAACCCACCCATGAGTCTGTTGAGTAAGGGCCGTAAAGGCCTGTTGGTACTGTGCTGTCTGACCGTTATGGGCTCTGCTGCGGCAGATCCGTTCATCGTCGGCGTCGCCACCCATTCCATGAACAACCCCAACCAGCCCCTGCGCAGCCTTGAGCTGGCGAGCATCGCGGGGGTCACTTCGATTCGTGACGACGCGTTCTGGTCCACGGCAGAGCCTGTGCGCAACCAGTTGCGCATCGTGCCGCAGTGGCGCGCGTGGATGTCCACCGCAGGCGGTTTGAACCTGACGCCCATGGTCATTCTCGGCTATGGCTCGGTGTTCACCGGCGGCGCCAAACCGCGCAAGCCCGAGGTGAAAGCGCCGTACCTGAACTACGTCGACTACATCACCCGGCAGTTGGGCAACCCGGTGAAGTTCTACGAAGTCTGGAACGAGTGGGACATCGACGGCCCCGGCGACGCCCGCCTGAGCAGCGATTACGTGGCGCTGGTGCGCGACGCCGCACCCATCATCCACAAAAACAATCCACAGGCCAAAGTGCTGGCGGGCGCCGCCACCACCGCAGGCATCAAAGCAGGCTTTATTGATCGCATCGTCTCGGGCGGTGTGCTCAAGTACGCCGACGGCATCTCGCTGCACCCCTACGTGCATTGCGAAGGCCGCGACCACAACACCCCGGAAAGCTGGATCAACTGGATGCGCGGCATCGACCGCAGCATCAGCACCAAGGCCGGCAAGCAGGTGCCGCTGTACCTGACCGAAATGAGCTGGCCCAGCCACGAAGGCGCCTGTGGCATTGATGCCGCGCGGCAGGCCGCGTATCTGGCGCGCAGTTACTTCCTCGCGCGCACCGTGCCCAACATCAAGGGCATGTGGTGGTACGACCTGATCAACGACGGCACCCAGCGCGACGATCAGGAGCACAACTTCGGCCTGCTCGACATGAATCTGAACGCTAAACCGGCCTACCCGGTGCTCAAGGCCATCAGCCCGTACCTGCGCAACTTCACCTACGATGCCGCCGCCAGCCTGCAGGCCGACAACGTCTACAAGCTGGCCTTCAGCGATGGCCGGGAAAAGATCACGGTCGCCTGGGCCGTGGGCCGCGAACGCCTGGAAAGCGTCGGCGGATCGGGGATGGACAACGCCCAGATGCGGATGCTCGACACGCAAAAGCCTGACAAGGGCATGGTCGACAGCGGACAGCAATGGAACTGCAACGGCGATCAATGCAGCGTGCCAGTAACGTTGACCGAATACCCGAAAATCATCCGTCTAAGCCCCGGCTCGTAAACCGACAGGGCGCCCAAAAGCCCGCCTGACCTGGTCAGCGCGGGCTTTTTCATGATTTTCGTGATGCCGCCTGCAAATAGTGGCATTAGGACATACCATCGACATCTCCTGCTGCTAGGCTAGGGTTCCTTTCACGGGGACCCATGATCGAGGGAATGTATGGGGATTCGATGCAGACTGATCATTGGCTGTGTGCTTTGCCTGTTCGCCTTGCCCCTCGTGGCAGGCCCTTTTGTTGCCGGCGGCGCGCAGTGGAAACCCTATGCATTCGAAGACGATAACGGCCATCTGCAGGGTGTTGCCGTGGATATCGCCCGTCGCGTGATGCAGCTGGCCGACGTCGACGTCACCTTTGTCACCTACCCGGTCAACCGCCTGCAGTCGATGCTGCAAAAGGGCGAAATCGACCTCAACTACGCCGACGCACGCATCTGGAACAGTCCTGAAGAACAAACCCATTACGTGTTCTCCAAGCCCTACTCCACCGTCAACGAGCATCTGTACTTCCTCGCCGACCACCCCGATCGCAAGCGCCCCATTGAGCAACTCAACCACCTCACCATCGGCATGGTGCGCGGCTACACCTACCGGGCGCTCGACCCGGCGCTTCAGGTACACCGACTCGAACGCCTGGAAACCTCCCAAGACGAAGCCCTGATCAAACTCCTGCAAAGCCGACGCGTCGACGCCATCGCCATGGTCGACGACATCTTCGACACTCTGGTGGCGAACTCCCAACTGGACCCCAGCGAATTCCAGCAAGGCGCCAAACTCAGCGAAGCGCCATTGGTGATCAAACTGCAGCCCGAACACGCGCAATGGCTCCCCCGGATCAACCGTGCCATCGACACGTTGCGCAGCAGTGGGGAGCTGGAGAGCATCTGGCGGCGGTATTTGCCGGGAAGTGGGGTGGGGTTGAATTGTGCGGGGGTTGGGAAAGGGTGCTGAGCCCTTCCCTGCTGGGGACAAGTCACGCCGTAACGGCAAGCCCCAACATCTCCCGCGCAATCCGGTCGGCATCAACAAACGCCCGTGAATACCCCCCTGACGACGGCACGTAATGGTTGTAGTACGTGGCGCCTTCGACGATCGGGCCGGTTATCCACAGATTGGGTTGGGCCTTGCCGTGGCTGTCGACGTGAACGCCTTCGCCCTTGTCGTTGAGGCTGTGGAGAACCCCGCTATTGCGCAGCTGGCGGATGATTTTGGGCTGTGAATCGATGCGTCGGCTATCGCTGACGTGGGCACAAACCAAGGCGTTCAGCAGGATCAGCGAGCCATCGTCTTGCTGAATCGAGACGTCTCCCGATTCAGGGCTGTGCATAACTTTTGAGCTGTGAATCCACTGCACAATCCCTGCGTCGACCAGCGCCAGCAGCTCGTGGTGACGCTCTTTTTGCGGACCTGCGACCATGCGGTTGACCAGCGGCGCGTACTCGTTGAAGAACATCCGGCGCGATTCAGGCGTCAAACCGTTGTTATCCACAACCCGGCGCAGTTGTTCACGGCAGCTTCTCCAGACTTCGACCGCTGCCTTGACCGGACTGTGATCAAGGCCGGAAATACTCTCTCGCAGATCCTCTTCAATAAACGCCCGGACGAATTGTGTATAGTTATCCACATCGGCTCGAAGAGAGCGCGGATTGAAGACGCTTTCATCCAGCAGGGGAACATTGAATTGCTGTGCCAGCGCTTGGACTTTGCTGTCGATCTCCCCCAACAAGAGCGCGGTCGCGACCTCGGATTTAACCCGCAACGCTGACTCGCCTTTGAGCGACGCCACCATGCCGAAATACTCAGCGAACATCTCGGCCTTGAGCACCGGCAGCACCTGCGCTTCGAAGTCCAGACCGTCAGGATGTTGAGCACGCAGGTCGGCCACTGTGGATAACGTGAAGATCAGCGGCGGGCTGGATGTGCGATGAGGCGTGATATCGGGGCGGGTGCGATACGGCAATCCACTGCGCGAATACATCACCACCTGCGGTTCACGCCCTGAAGGCTCGTAACGCAGGCCTTCAGAGCTTTCGACAAAGCGCCCTTCCCGGCCAACCGTTAGCCCCGCGACGACATCCATGGCCGAAAGCCCCAGCCCCTCGACGCCGACAGTGTCTGTGGATGAAATGCTTTCCAGCGAAAAGGGTTGTGGATAAGCGCGCAGCCGCTGGGTCATGCCCTGCGTCTTGTTCACAGCAGGGGGCGCTTCCGCGTGCCCCACCGTGATCAGCAGCCAATCAACGGCGTGCTTCTGGCCTCCCGCTGTGGACAACAGGAACCCACCCAAATCCGTGTGCTCGATGTTATCCACAACCCGCGCGTGATGGGTCACGCTGATCTGCTCGGGGAGGGTCCGCAAAACCTCGTCGTAAGTCCAGGCCAGGTACTCCCCAAGCCATGGCCGGGGCAGAAACTCGTCAGGCCGGATGGCGCGTTCAGCGGATTTGAAGCGCAGGCACCATTCGTAGAAATTCGGGCCCTGTCGCCCGCTCAGCCCGTCCAGCGCCGCCTGATCCGGAAACATCGAGATTTGCGACGCCACGGTGTTGAGCATCAGGTAGCTCGGTTGCTCCACCGAGTGCAAGCCGGGGCCTGGCCGATGGGGGTCGAACACGCTGATCTCGACCCGTCGCTCGCCCTTGCCAGCCAGCGCGCACAAACGCTCCAGCACCGTCAGCCCGCGCGAGCCGCAACCGACGATACCAATCCGGATAGCAGGCGCTTGGACCTGCCCTTCGGAAAACAAACGCTCGGCGAAGGATTTATCGAGGCGCAGCGCTGAGCTCAGTTCCATCTCAAGGTTTCTCCAAAGAATGAATCAATAGCCACAGCCCGTGACTCCGCCAGCGCGGTGTCGACGATGAATTTGCTCAGCGCCAGATCCAGCACACCCAAACCAAACGGCGAGAAGATCGAGGGTTTGCTAGGGTCCAGTTCAACCTCCCCGCGAATCAGCCCCGCCAGCGTGCCGTTCATAAACTGGCGATTGCCGGTGAGCTGCTCAGTCAAATGCGGCGAGGTGTTGGCCTTCATGCAGTGCTCGACGTCGTCGCACAAGTTGTTGGCGTTCAGCAGCAGCTGCGGGGCGATGTCTCGCAGGGAAATATTCAGCACCACTTGCCCAGCACGGAACGCCATCGGCGGTTTCACGTAGGGTTCGCCTGCGGTGGTGGCGAAGATCACCAGGTCGGCCGCCAGGGCTTCATCGAGTGAGCCACTGCGGGCTGTGCATAAGTCGATCTGCTCGACGAAGTGTTTCAGGGCGTTGGCCGATGCATCGTCGAAGTCATGCACCACGGCCTGACCGATGTCCCAGCTTTCCACGGCCAGCATGCGGGCAGTGTTGCGGGCAATGACGCCTGCGCCAACAAATCCTACAGACGCTGCTTTATGTGACTGACCGTTAAGCCAGTAAGCGCCTGACACCGCCGAGGCAGCGGTTCTGACAGCGCTGATCTGCGCGCCCTCAAGACAGGCGTAGGGGTAGCCGGTCTCGCGATCGTTGAGGATGACCACTGCCGATGCGCGGGGTTTCTGTTGCTCGACATTGCCGGGAAAACTGGAAATCCACTTGATCCCGGCCACGGCATCCTCGCCTTCCAGCGACGCGGGCAACGCAATGATGCGGTTGGCCGGCTGCTGTGGAAAACGCAGGAAATAGCTGTCCGGGTTGAGGGTCTGGCCGTCGTGGTGCTGCAGGTACACCTGCTCGATACGGGCGACCATGGTGTGCGCCTGGCGTTCGAGGATGTCCTTGATCACGGCGCCGGGGATGACATGAAAATCAGACATTGGCCACCTCGGCTTCGAAGGTATGGACGTAGTGCTTGAGGTAACGGCTGATCGGCTGCGAGGAAAGCGCTGACAACTCGGCGAGACCGAATTTCTGCATGACCCACTCGTCGTTGTAGATGGTCTCCAGGTAGCGCTCACCGGCGTCCGGAGAAATCGCCACGACCACGGCATCTTTCGGAATACCCAGCGAAGGCGCTGCGAGCCCGGCGACGACGGTGCCGGTGGAGCCTCCTGCCAGCACGCCATTGGACTTCGCCAGCCAGCGGCACATGGCGACCGTTGCACGCTCATCGACCACTTGCTGCTTGTGCAGGTGATTGGCGCGAAAGATCGGCGGCATCTGGCTCGATCCCAGCCCCGGAATATAGCGTTTGCCAGGCGCCTGGCCGAAGGTCACCGAACCTGCGCTGTCCACGGCAATGATCTTGGTGCGCGGCGAGTGCTTGCGGAAATACTGCACGCAACCCATCAATGTGCCCGTTGTGCCAGCGCCCACCACCAGATAATCCAGGGCCGGAAAGGCGATGTGGATCGAGCGCGCGGTGGTCTGCTCGTGGGTCCGGGCGTTGGCCGGATTGCTGTACTGGTTGAGCCACAGATAGCGCGGATCGCGGGCCACGGTATCGCGGATATAGCGGATGCGAGTGCCCAGATAGCCGTCGTTCTCGTCACGTTCGGTAACGATCACGATCTGCGCGCCAAAGGCTTCCATCATCTTGATGTTGTGCAGGTTGGTGTTCGGGTCGACCACGCAGCAGAACGTGTAGCCGCGTTCGGCGCAGATCATCGCCAACGCCACGCCGAGGTTGCCCGACGACGACTCGATCAGCACGGTATCCTTGTGGATAAGTCTGCGCTCGGCGTAGGAATCGATCAGGCCAATCGCGGTTTTCATCTTGATCGAGCCAGCGGGGTTGCAGGACTCAAGCTTCAGATGCAGGTTTTCAAACCCCAGACCTTTGAGCCGGACGAAATTCGAATCGCCGACGATATGAGAGATGAAGTTCATGGGCGTGCCTCGGCGCGTGCGGCCATTGAGCGATTGGGATGCGGCACCACCGCGGCCAGTTGCCGAGGCTGTGTGGCGAGCAGCGCATCGGTCAGTTGCTGGGCCCGCAGCGCGACCATCGAAAACGACTGCGCATCACTGATGCCGTGGGTTTTCTCCGAGGTGCCGTTGGCGAGAATCTGCAGGCCTTCGCTGTTCTGCAGGCCGACGCGGTAGTGCCGGTCCACCGACAGGCTGCCGTCGGCATCGCGCAGCAACCAGGGTTGCAGCAGCGTCAGCAATGGCGGCACGGCCAGTTGCTCGTAACCGGTGCCCAGCACGATGCCGTCCACGTAGAGCGTGGTCTCAAGCCCGGTGTTGCTGTCACGCAGCACCACCGAATAGGCATCGCCAACCTTTTCCACAGACACGACATTGGACCACGTGTGCAGGTTAAGGCGCTGATGCCCACTGACCTCACCTTCGTACATGAAGGAGTACAACGCCTGACTTTCATCAGCGTCGATGCCTGCGTAGTTGGTCGAACGGATCGCGTCGAAAACCTCGCTACGCCGCGCTGGCTCCAGTTGATGGAAGTAATCGACCTGCTCCGGCAGGAACGCCATGTTGGGGAACTGCCCCAACTGGCCGACGCGAAAGCCCACGCCCCGATGCACCGAATGCACTTGGGTGGTCGGCGCTGCCCCCAGCAGATGCGCGACTGCTTCGCCCGCGCTCTGGCCTGAGCCCAGCACCAGCCAGCGCTGGGCAATCGGCCCGCCGCCCAAGTGGATGTTCTTCAGGTACTGGGAGGTGTGGAACACCCGCCCGCCCAGATGCGCGCTGAACGCTTCGGGGATTCGCGGCAGGCTGCCGTGGGAAAGCACCAGGCGCTTGGTGCGATACGTCCCTTGTGCAGTGACGACATCGACCGCGCGCAAGATGCCTTTTTCCGCAACAGGCAGTACATCCAGCACGCCCTCGTCGTAAGACACGTAGTCCTTCAACTGCGCCGCCACCCAACCGATGTAGTCAGACCATTCCACGCGGCTGGCAGGACGCCCCAACAGGCCGAACTTGTACAGGCGCCCCTTCTCCTTGAGGTACATGGCAAAGGAGAAGCGGCTGCGCGGATTGCGTGGGGTCACCAGATCGCGGAACACGTGATGGTTGATGTCAGTGCCTGCCAGCAGAAACGCGCCGTGCCAGGTGGAATCGCGGCCTTTCTCGAAGAAACGCACCCGCTGAAACGGCTTCTTGCCGTTGTCTTCCGCTTCGTCTTCCAGCGCACAGGCCAGTGCGATACCGGCGGGCCCGAAGCCGACCGACACGACGTCCAGCTCCTGACGCAAACCCTCGATTTCAAACTGATTCATGGTGGTTCTTCCTGAAAGGTTTAAGGGCGTGGCGAGCCTGAGCGGCCCGATTCAACACAGCAGCCGTCGTTCGTGGACGCGCTTGTCGGCGTAGACCCAAAGCGAAACCCGGGCGTGATCGTTTTCCCCATTGCTGAAACTGATGGGGCCGGCGGGTGTGGAAAACGTTTCGAAACGCAGTGCATCCAGCAGGCCTCGACGCTGACGAGCCGCCAGATCTACCAGCGAGAACGCGGCCAGCGTCTCGATGGCGTAGACCGGCGCCTGTTCGCCATAGATACGCTGGTAGGCGAGGTCCACCGACTGCGCTTCGGGCAAGTCGCTGGCCACGGGAAAGCTGACGACGTAAACCGTGCCGGGCTGTTTAAGGCCACTGACTAGCGCAGGCGATGCGGCGTCGTCGGTGAAAAACAGCGGTAATCCACAGCCGGCGGCGCGGTTTTCCACAAGGAATTGCCGACTGGCTTTGAGGCGCCCACAAAACACCAGCGCATCGGCTTGCGAGGCGTTAGTAACGATTTGCACTGTGGATAACTTGGCGCCGTCTTTAAGTTCGTGAAGTTGCCGCTGCCCGTGCAGACTCGGATCGGCAAACAGCGCCAGCCTTCGCAGGCCTTGGCTTTCAGCGAATGCGAGCAAACGTTTGGCGATCATCCGATCCGACGCACAGACCCGAAACGTCGTGCTGCCCTCCTTGGTCAACGCCGCACAGGTGGACGCTGGCAGAATCAGCGGAATCCCCGCCTGTGCATAACTTTCCACCACGGCAGCAGCGGACTCGGAAGCGAAATGACCAATCACCGCGTCGACCCCCACCTCGATGAAGCGCTTGGCCGCCGCACTCCCGCCATCGGCATTGGCACCATCGTCGAAATAGAAGTGCTGAGCCCGCCGTACATGGCTGAACAAGTGGCTCGACAGGTAAACGCCGCGCAGAAAACTTCGGGCGTGCAAGGTGGTGCCGACGTCCAGCGCCGCGCAGATACCCAGGCGCATCATGACAAGGCCACCTCGGTAAACCGCGAGGGGCAGAACGCTTGCATGATCGAACGATGGCTGCCGTCCATCTGCAGACCGGTCATCAGCCCGCCAAGCTCATAGGCCAGCAGTTCCGCAACGCTGGGCGCCATTTTGAAGCCGATGCCGCAGAAGCCGGTCGCCAAGTAGATATGGCTGTGGCCACCCGCGCGCCCGATCAGCGGCCGGCCGTCGTCGGTATAGGCATCCCAGGCAACCTGGGTCACCACCGGTAAACTGTGTTGTTGGTCATAGCCCAGCCTGGCGACCCGCTCTACTACATCCTGTTCGTTGTCCAGCACCGCCAGGTCCAGTTGATCCGCATGCACGGCCTGCTGACGACGCTGCCCGCCGACTTGCATCAGCGTGTTTCCGAGCGGCAGCAAATAGGTGTTCAGATGATGCGCGATGATCGGCATGCTCGGTGCCTGATCACAGCTTAACCGAGTGTAGGGAATGGTCCGCGCATGCACGGCGCCGGAGGGCCGGAGCAAGGGTCCGCTGGCGCCACAGGCGTCAACCACCCAAGTGGCCTCCAGGCACAACTTGCCAGCATGAACCTGCACCTTGCCGTCACGTTCGACGCAACGGTCCACTGCCAGATGATCGAGGAATACCGCTTTTTCGCGCACATAACGGCACAGGTTCGAGACCGTCACGCGGGCGTCGACAATCCCGCCGTTACGTTCGATGAGCAGGCATTCGCTGGGGCAAAACGTTGCGAAACGGCCGTTATCCAGAGGGCTGACGGAGGCATGCAACTCGATGTTCTGCGTGCCCTCGCTGCCCACTGCGTCAAGGTATTGGCCGCAGGTCTCGGAGCTGGCGATGTAGGCGACGCCGGTGCGTTTGAGCGCCTGTTCGAATAGCGCATGAACGATGCCGGTGCTGCCGTGGTGCGCGCCTCGGCTGGTCAGCGGGCGCAGGGCCGGGTCCAGTTCCAGCCCGCGCACGATGCCGCCGGTGTCGCGGGTCGCGCCCTGACCGCCGCCGATGCCCTTTTCCATCAGGGCAACGTCCAGGCCGCTCTCGACCAGCGCAGCAGCAATCGACGCGCCCATGACACCGGCGCCGATCACGATCACATCAAATGACGTTTTCATCAGCGCGGCTCCCCGATCAGATCTCGTACTCAACGGCGCTGACGTACACCAATTGCTGAAACACCTCGTTCTCGGTGAAACGGCAATAGCGCAGGATCTGCCTTGCCAAATCCGGGAATACCGGCGCGCCAATGGCACCGATCAGGGCCATGTACGGCAGGATGCGCTTGCCCAGCAATTGACGGTCACGAGCGGCGTTAATGACGTCGGAGAGCAGCACCGCGAGGCCTTTCATGGTGAAGTGATCCACCGAGGTGACTTCGAACCAGCGCGCGACGAGGATCTTGATCGCGGCGGCATCGGCCGAAGTGACCTTCAGGCTGTCGCCGTCCACCCGCTCGCGCTCGGCTTGCGCCGCAAGCTTGACCAGCACTTCGTTGAAGGTCTGCTCGCGCCAGGCAGCAAACTTATCCACATCGAAATCGTCGGTGTCCTGCTCGGGGGCGATCAGCGCCAGGTAGAACCGCGCGCTGTCAGTGCAGGCCTCGGCGACCAGATCCCGCGCCCAGATCGCGTAGTTGCGGCTGGTCGACAGGTTCTTGCCGTTCAGGGTCAGGAACTGGTTGGTATAGAAGGTCTGGCGCATGCGGTAGCCGTGCAGGGTCTGCAGCAGCGCGGGGTACACCATCATGTGACTGAAGGCGCAGTCGTAGCCAAGGAAGTGCACCAGCCGGCCCTTACCCGAACGGCAGTACTCGTCGTATTCCCAAGGCGCGTGTTTTTGCTCGTTGAGGTATTCGCGAAACGCACCCAGATAGCCCGACAGGCCCATGAACCAGGTGTGAATGCGCCGGCTGCCGTCGGGCTTGAGGTCCAGACCGCCGTCGTGAGGGCGCGAGATGGCCCAGTCGATGGGGCCGATCTCGAACTCTTCATTGAGAAAGCGACGAATGAAAGGCCGCAGCGACGCATGCTCGAAGGTGCTTTTCAGATGATTGCGGAAGTTGGACAGCGCCAGAAATTCGCGCTCTACAGGCTTCCAGATCATCTGTCCGGAGCAGAGCTTGCAGCGAAAACCGGTCATCTTCGACGCGTTGGGGGTGTGCGCGCATTCTTCACACTGGCTGGCGTCGGAATCCGAACCGCAGTGATCGCAATTGCCCCGACCAAAGGCTTCGTAGCCCCATTTGTCGCAGTGTTCGCAGTAGGGTTCCTGGCTGACTTTCTTGTAAATGGCTCCCGCCTTCACAGCGGCCTCGTAGATTTCCTCGACGGCCTTCTTGAAGTAGTTGTTGCGGTAGGGGCGCATCCAGAAGTCGACTTCGATCCCCATCTTTTTCAGGGTGTCGTTGATCTTGTCGGTGTTCTCCAGCGCCAGTTCCTGCGGCGCGCGATCCAGTTCGATGCCACGCCGCAGCATGTACGACTGGTAGTCGTCGGAGTACGACACCAGCGTGCAGTCATGGCCGCGCTGGCGTTGCGCGCGTGTGAAGATGTCAGCTGCCAGGAACGGTCCTGCCATATGACCGATGTGCAGATCGCCATTTGGCGTGGGCGGGGTAATGGTGACCAGGAGCTTGCCCATTACGAAGCCCTCTGATCGGACACGTCGTGAATCGTCGCCTTTTGCAGGGCGAATTCGTTCAGTGCGACGGCTTGCTGAGCGTCTTCATCCAGGAAGCGGTTGGCCGAGTCGCGATCCCACCACACCACGTAAAAATGAAAGTCCTCATCGGTGTCGTTGAGCACGTAATGATCGGTGTGCTTGGGAATGGCAGCGATATCACCCATGGTGAAGGGGTACGTCTGATCGCCAACGACCAGCTTGGCGGTGCCTTTGATGCCGATGAAAAACTCCTGATCGATCTGGGTGTGCGACAGCGACTTGGTCCCTGGCCGTACTACGCACCAGCCGCCGCCAATCGGGGTGGGGTAGCCGTCCCACGGCAACAGTCGTGAACCGTCGAGATCGTATTCATGAACCAGTTTGTCCCACGCCATGGGCCGGAATATTTGAAAGTCTGTCATGAAGTTCTCCTTCAGCGCGGAGCATCCCTGCCCGTTGTTTGATCGGCGCCAGCCTGTACTGAACAACGCCGTTGAGTTGAGGGATAAGCTGAAGAAAATCGCGGGAGGGATCAAACAAGAAATACGCAATCAGCGGTTAAGTTTGACTTAACTCAACTTTGCTTAATCATGAGAGTTATCAGGCATTTAACCGGATTTTCAGCGCGGCTTGTTGAGTGGATCGACACTGAAGCGGGACTTAACTGTCACGATAATTGGCGATAAAAACACACAGATGTTGTACGCGCACTCCCACAGGATATGCGCGGGGCTTGAAGGAGCATTTCACTAGCGGGTCGTGAATTCCCGCTGACTGGCGACAGCCTGTGACACCAGCCAGTCGCGAAACTGTCGGCTGGATTTGGGCAGGATGGCGGTCTCGTCATAGACCAGGTAATACGCGATAGGCGTGTCGATGGTGGCGCGAAACGGCACGACCAGACGCCCCGAGGCCAGCTCTTCGCGGATCAGCGAGCGACGCACCAGGGCGATGCCCATGCCCGCCAGCGCGGCCTCGATCACCCCGTTCGAATCCACGAACACAGACCCTCGATGCACGGCGGCCTCGGCGTCTTCGATACCCACCGCCCTGAGCCACAAGGCCCAGTCTTCACGGTGTTCGTCGTGCAACAGGTTGTAGTTCTTCAGGTCGATGGGCGATGACAGATAACGCGAATCGGGCAGCAGACTCGGTGCACAGACCGGCTGCAGGCGGTCGTTGATCAGCATCTCCACTTCCAGCCCCGGATAGCGCCCCAAGCCGTGGCGCACGGCAAAGTCGACGCCATCACCGAGCAGATCCACCAGTCGATTGGTGGTGCTGATCAGCACTTCGATGCCCGGGCACAACGCGTGAAAATCCGGCAGGCGCGGCAACAGCCACTGCATGGCAAAGCCGCTGGTGCAGCTGACGGTGATGGTGTTGGGGCCGTTGTCGCTCATCAGACGCTGGGTCGCGTCCGAGATCTGCCCCAGCGCAGGGCGGATGGCACGCAGGTAAATCTTGCCCTCGGGCGTCAGTTCCAGGCGCTTGGTGTTGCGGATGAACAAGGTGACGCCGACTGCTTTTTCCAGCTTGGCGATCTGCTGGCTGATCGCTGCCGGCGTGACAAAAAGCTCGCCCGCCGCACTTTTCATACTGGCGTGACGCCCCGTTGCTTCAAAGCACAGCAAGGCGTACAGGGGCGGGAATTTCATGCCAATCCTTGAGTTAAGAAAATCTAATGTGCGTTAGAAAAGCTCGCTTGAGCCCAGTGGCAGACACTGCTGAAATCATCACACCCCGGCTCGACAAGCGTCAATCACCCTGTTTCGAGCCGTTTCTTGAACGCATTGAATTCGGGAAGGAAGTGTCATGCGGCCATCTGACTATGTTCGGTTGCTGCTTCTCGCGGCAATCTGGGGAGCCAGTTTTCTGTTCATGCGCGTGGCCGCTCCGGTGTTGGGCGCATTGCCGACAGCCTTCTTTCGGGTACTGCTCGGCGCAGTCGGTTTATTGGTTATTCTGGCCATTCTCAAAACCCGCCACGACTTCAATGGCAAGTTCAAAGCCACTCTGGTACTTGGGGTGATCAACTCCGGTATTCCGTTCTTGATGTACAGCATGGCGGCGTTGTTATTGCCCGCCGGTTATTCCGCGATCCTTAACGCAACGACCCCGTTAATGGGCGTGTTGATCGGCTCGATGTTTTTCAACGACACCCTGACACCGAAAAAAGCTGCGGGCGTCGTCATCGGCCTTCTGGGGATAACGTTACTGACGACCACAGGGCCCGTGACCTTCACCAGCACCGTGGTCATGGGTGCACTGGCCTGCCTGGTTGCTACCAGTTGCTACGGCGCAGCCGGATTCCTGACACGCCAATGGATTGCTGATCAGGGCGGCCTCGACGCCAAACTGGTCGCCTTCGGCAGCCAGATCGGTGCCACGCTGTTTCTCGCGCCGTTCTTCGGGATCTCGGCAACAGTCAACCCGCCAGCCACCTGGGGCGATTCCACGGTCTGGCTGTCTTTGGCCGCCGTTGGTTTTGTGTGCACGGCCTGCGCCTACATTTTGTATTTCCGTCTGATCGCCGACATCGGCCCGGTTCGCTCGCTGACCGTCACCTTCCTGATCCCGCCGTTCGGCGTGCTCTGGGGCGTGCTGTTTCTGAACGAGCACCTGTCGGCGGGCCACCTGTACGGCGGCGGCCTGATCTGCCTCGCGGTGTGGTTTGTGCTCAGCAAGAGCAAACCCAAGCCCGCGCCGCAAGCGCAGGACACCCCTGCGACAACCTGATTTACGAAGTTATCCACAGCACAACTGATGGTCTGGCGCCTCTACAAAACGCAGCCAGACGGGGCCCGGCTGCGCCTGATGTTTGCTTGAAAGCATCGTTGCGATGGGACATGAACAGGCTTTTGGAAATACAGACATGGCCATGCGAACCGACACATCGACCCTTCAGCCCACTGGCTGTGTCATCCGGGCGGAGTCCACACGATGAGCAGAGCGATCCCATTGATTGCCCTGCGCACCTTCGTCGAGGTGTGCAAGGTCGGCAGTATGAAACGTGCCGCAGACCATCTGTGCGTGTCCCCGGCGGCGATCAGCCAGCAGATCAAGGGGCTGGAGGACCAGATCGGCAAGCGCCTGTTCGAGCGCGACGCCAAGGGCATTCAGCTCACCGCCAGCGGCCGCAGCCTGTTCGACGAACTCTCAGACACCTTCGATGTGATCGAAAAAGCCTGGTCAGGCGCGGCACTCAAGCAGCCCCGGCAAACGCGCCTGGTCATCAGCACCACCTCCACCATCGCCAGCTCCTGGCTGATCCCCGCCCTCAGTGACTTCAAGGAACGCTGCCCGACCATCGAAATCTCGATCCAGATCTGTAACGGGCTCTCTGACTTGAAACACGGCCATGTGGATATCTCCATCCAGCGCGAAATGGCCACCAGCCCGGACAACCACGCCACCCGCCTGTGGTCCTCGTATCTGATCCCGGTTTGCAGCCCGAACCTGTTGAACAAGCAGCGCAGCATCGACAGTCCACAGGACTGCCTGACTTATCCACTGCTGCAGGATACCGAACGTAATTACTGGAAGGTGTGGATGAACGCGTTCGGCATGGGTAACCGCAAAATGATTCAAGGCTCGAGCTATGGCGACGAGTCCCTGTTGATAAGTGCCGCGTGCGCAGGCCAGGGGATTGCGCTGGTCAACAGTGTCTTCGCCTCCGAAGCCCTGCGCTCCAAGCGCCTGGTGCAGGTGACCAACGCCACTGCCGAACTGAAATTCGATTACTTCGTGTATTGCGCCAATGAGCGGCGCGAAGAGTGGGCGATCGTCGAGTTCATGAAGTGGGCGGTGCAGCAGGCGGGCAAAACCGCAAAGGGTAACGTGCGGGAAATCGACGGCGCCAGCAAGGTCGCGTGAGCGTCGCACGAACGCCTGTCAGGCTCTGAACTCAATGTTCCACAAGATGATCGTAGCGACGCTGGATGCGTTCCAGTTCGCCCGAATTGAGCAGGTGTTGCAACGCAGCCACCCAGGACGCCACCACTTTGTCCTCGGAATCGGAGCTGAAGGCGATGTACAGCGACGAGCGATACAGCTCGACAGGAATTTTGCGCAGCGTGGCGGGCGGGATGTTCAATTGACGGCTGTAATACGCCACCCCTGCCGGCGTATCCCCGACGATGATGTCCGTGCGCCCCGCCAAGAGCATGCGGTAAAGCTGTTCGCTCCCCGTCGCGCTTTTGTCCAGATTGGTAAAGCCCTGTGCCTGCAACGTATCGGGAATCAACCCGGCGATTCTCGTGGTGATCTGCGGCGCGCGCATCAACTGCGCCCTTGAGTTCACAGGGTCCGCGTCGGCCAGCTGATACGGGTAGATAGACTCCTGCGCAATCGGTCCGACCCACTTGTACAAGGCCTCACGATCCGGCGTGCGAAACATCGAATACAGAATGGTTTTGGGCCGGCTCTTCAGCACCTTGGCACTGCGCATACTGGGCAGCACCACCAGCTCGAAGTTGTCCCCGGTCAACGCCATGATCGCCCGCACGACCTCGGTGGTCATGCCGGTGAGCTGGTTGTTCTCGGTGTAGTTATACGGCGCCCACTCTTCCGTCACGATCTGATAAGAGTCAGCAGAAGCGGGAGGGCCAGGCAGAAAACAGAGCAATACCAGGGTAAATGCCGAACGTCTCAAATGTTCTACCTTCTGAGCCTGCTGCCAGGGGGTGAGCAATGATTGATTTGCGAATCATCCGCTCAGATCACCATAGTTGAGATGAGAGCATCTGGGGAGGCGTTGACGCTGGAGCTGCGTGTACCTTGCACGGTTTACATATGATGATTCACCTGCGCGTCTCATCTTCTTGCGTTTTAGCCAGACTGGAGCAACGGATGAGGGACCCGTTCTCAACACGCTCGATCGAAGCTGAGCCGAACCGGTCAACCTTCAATCGAACCCGACTCTGCGGATGGGCAGCGCGTGCGACCTGCTCCAGGATCATCGTCAGGCAACGAAGCAAACATCTGAGCGCGGCAAACTTCGAGGATTTCATCTGCCAGTGCTGAATCGTCCGGGCAGGCACGCGACAAGACAATCGCACCCACAGCACGGGACAGCAGATCGATCATGCTCCTTCTGCCGTCAACCGGAGCGCCGTCCGTCCTCGCTGGATAGCTGTCCCCCAGTGTCTTGAGAATGTTATCTATCCCCTCGGCAAACGTCTCCTTCACATCATTCGATTGACGCGCCGCATCGCCACACAGCGCGGCCATGGTGCAACCAGTGCGGCACCCATCTCGATGTTCACGCGTCATATAACCGTCGATGAACCCCTTCACGTCGATCGAATCTGCACCTGCCAGCGACCTGGAAAGACCGCACGCGGATGCTTGGGCCATCAGGTCGGCCTTAGAACCGAAGTGCTTGTAGAACCCCCCGTGGGTGAAACCGGCAGCGGCCATGAGGTCCGATATACCAACGCCGTCAAAGCCGCGCTCACGGAACAGTTCCGAGGCCGTCACAAGGATGTATTCGCGATTGGCCTGTGCCTGGGCTTTGGTCACTTTCATGGGCAAAAACCTCATATCAACTGAAGAATCATGCGCCCGATGATACATAGATGTTGATCGTAATCAAAACCGTTGATAGATTAGATTTCGATCATCATTCTAATGATCAGCCAATGACCCACTTCTACGCCTCCACTCATTCTCAAAGAGATAACGCCTTGACCACTCGCCCTGCCGTTCTCATCACTGGCGCCTCCACAGGCATCGGCGCCGTCTACGCCAAACGCTTCGCGCAGCGTGGGCACGATCTCGTACTTGTTGCCCGAGACCAGTCCCGCCTGGACGCACTTGCCACCCGGTTACGCAACGAACACAGCATCGCCGTCGAGGTGGTTGCGGCGGATCTGACCCAAATCAGCGACCTGACGGCCGTTGAGTCCCGGCTGCGCAACGACAACCGAATCGGCATTCTCGTCAATAATGCCGGCGCAGCCCTGTCCGGCCATTTCATCGACCAAAGCACCGACAGCGTGGCGCAACTGGTTGCCCTCAACACCACGGCGCTGGTGCGTCTGGCCAGCGCCATCGCCCCTCGTCTTGCCAAAGCAGGCGAAGGGGCGATCATCAACATCGGTTCGGTCGTGGGGCTTGCTCCGGAATTCGGTATGTCGGTCTATGGCGCGACCAAGGCATTCGTGTTGTTCCTTTCCCAAGGCCTGAGCCTTGAACTTTCACCTCAAGGCGTCTACGTGCAGGCCGTACTGCCGGCCGCCACCCGCACTGAGATCTGGGATCGTTCCGGCGTGGACATCAACACCCTCAAAGAAATCATGGAAGTAGACGACCTGGTGGATGCCGCACTGGTCGGTTTTGATCGTCGAGAGCCCGTCACGATCCCGCCACTGCACGATGCTCAACGGTGGGATGACCTACAGAGTGCGCGCCAGGGGCTGTTGGGGCAAATTCGCCAGACGTCGGTTGCCCAGCGCTACCTGCCCCTGGAGTGATCCGTTCGTAGCGGGCAGTCACGCCCGGGTTCGATGCAGGCCCGTCAGATCCTGTATCAACTCGGGCGCGCTGTGCGCAGAACAGATGAATTCAACGAAGACACATCCGCCGTCGGCTTCGCAGGCGTTGTTCATCAAAGCAGCGAACCTGCCCACCCATTCCTTGAACCGACGAGAGTCGCACCACGATGAAAGCATTTCTGATCGATCGCTATGGCAAGAACACAGGGCGTATTGGCGACGTGCCCGTCCCTGAAGTGGGCGCTCACGACGTACTGATTGAGGTCCACGCCAGCAGCGTAAACCTGCTGGACTCGAAGATCAGCAAAGGCGACTTCAAGCTGGTTCTGCCGTATGCGTTTCCGCTGGTGCTGGGCAATGATCTGGCTGGCATTGTGGTTCAGGTCGGAGCGCAAGTGACGGCTTTCAAACCAGGAGACGAGGTCTACGCTCGCCCGCCTGAAGCGCGGATCGGAACGTTTGCCGAGTTGATCGCTGTGGACGAAAACGCGGTCGCACACAAACCCGTCAATACCACGATGGCACAAGCTGCATCCCTTCCTTTGGTTACACTGACCGCCTGGCAGGTGCTGGTAGCAACAGCTCACCTGAAAAAGGGTCAAAAGGTGTTGATCCACGCAGGCTCTGGCGGCGTCGGCACAGTGGCCATTCAGCTCGCCAAACACCTCGGCGCCTTTGTTGCGACCACTACCAGCACCGCGAATGTCGGGTGGGTGAAGGCGCTGGGGGCCGATGTGGTGATCGACTATACTCACCAGGATTTCGAAAGTGTCCTGCACGGCTATGACGTGGTACTGAACGGCCTGGGCGCCGATGTGCTGGAAAAATCCCTCAAAGTCCTCAAGCCTGGTGGCCAGCTCATTTCCATCTCCGGTCCACCCACGGCGCAGTTTGCCCGTGAGCAACGCCTGGCCTGGCCGTTGCAGCTCGTCATGCAACTGCTGAGCCTTGGCATTCGACGCAAAGCGCGCAAGCAGGGGGTCAGTTATTCATTCGTGTTCATGCGGGCTGACGGCGCCCAACTGCAACACATCACCACGCTTGTCGAGGGCGAAATCATCAAACCTGTTGTTGATCGCGCCTTCGCGTTCGAATCAACGGCACAGGCGTTGAAATACGTAGAGCAGGGACGATCCAGGGGCAAGGTCGTGATTACGCTCAAATGACCAAGGTCTCTTTCGATGAGCCAACAGGTCCTGAGCTGCTTTCGCTACCTCAAGATTCATCATCAAAAGCGAACCGACCAGAGTCGCTGAAACGGCAAGCGCCTCAACCGCAAGTCATGTTGAATGAACAGCCCGTGATCGTTTGGCGTCCCCTGATGCTTGAACAGTAAACCGGTTCGATAAAATCAGCGCGGCATACCCAATGCTGTCCCCTACTCTCAGCTAGCCACCCGGGCGACGCAGCAAAAGACGTTGGAGAATGGGCAGACGTCCAAAAGGTGCAGGTTTGTCCTCTACCAACGCACCCTTGAAGCCCTTGGCGATCTTTTCACCAGCGCTGCTCAAGTGACAAACTCAGACGCAACGGTTCTATCGGATCTTCGCGCGTGCCGCACATCTCGTCATGGACGCAGTGCTGTACCAGCTCACAGGGCAAGTGTGGCAACCCCTGCAACAACTCGCGGACCTGGGTCGTCGAGCGCAGTCGCAGCACGTTGCCTTGCTCGTCCAGCACCGGCTGAGTACCCCAGGCAAGCCGCGCCTGAAGGAGGTAAACGCCACCTTCCAGGGACACGACTTCAAATCCCTGAATACGGCCTTCCCGCGCCGCCTCGCCAAGTTGATGTAAATTCATCGCCAGATCCTCTTGCCAGAAGTCTTTAACTGCCCGCCGCAGGGACGGAGTTGCGCCGGAAGAAAAGTGTCACTTGGCCGAGCTCGACACCGAGCTTGCTCATGCTTGACCGATTGATGAGGGTGTCCTCGTCCATCAGGTACATCCAGTCATCGAAGTCGACATGCCAGGTCGTGCCATCCACGTCCAACCGCAATTGATAACGCCAGCGCAGGGCGTTGCCGGCGAGCTCGCCTTTGGCCTCACCGATTACATCGCCGGCGCGGCCGCGCCACTGACCGCCGCTAGTGGGCACCAGGGTCCATACGCGCTGCTGGCGAGTCCCGTCGCTGTAGAGAAAACGCTCATCGAGAATCAGCCGCTCGCCTTCTCGGTGACTGCTGATGTCCACCGTGAAGCGCTTGACCACTTCACCCGAGCGATTCTGAAAGATGCCCCAGGCCCGCACCGGCCGGGAGAAGAACCCGGGCAGATCCAGCTGCGGGCGCTCTGCCGCGTAGTGTACGACCTCGACGCCGCCGCAGCCGCTCAGCAGCAGGGCGCACAACAACCATAGTCCGATTCGCATTGTCGTTCTCCTCAGCCACGGCATCCGTCGCCCGACAGGCGACGTCCGCTGCGGTGTTCTGGAGACAATACTTATACGAGATGTATATTTTGTATAGGTTTTTATGCGACCAGGATTGCTACTTTGTCGCGAGCGGCACGATGCGTCTCAGTCAGGGCGCAGGGGTTCGTTTCTCTGGAGGTGTAACAGCACCTGGCGGCTCATTGAGGCTTGCGAGGAAGAGGGGGAGGGTCTGGCGCTAGGTGTTGGCGGGCAGGACCAGATGAGGATACGACACAAGAACAGCGCGCTAGAACGCTGCTCCTGCGACAGGTTTAATTCTCAAAAATCAACATCTCACGTCGAAAAAAAGCTTACTCCACAGTCACCGACTTGGCCAAGTTACGCGGCTGATCCACGTCCGTGCCCTTGAGCACTGCGACGTAGTACGACAGCAGCTGCAGCGGGATGGTGTAGAGGATTGGGGTCAGGGCGTCGACGATGTGTGGCATCGCGATGACGTGGGTGCCTTCGCCGTTGTTCAGGCCGGCCTGTTCGTCGGCGAAGACAATCAACTCGCCGCCGCGGGCGCGGACTTCCTGCAGGTTGGACTTCAGCTTTTCCAGCAGTTCGTTGTTCGGCGCGACGGTCACCACCGGCATGTCGCTGTCGACCAGTGCCAGCGGGCCGTGTTTCAGCTCGCCTGCCGGGTAGGCTTCGGCGTGGATGTAGGAGATCTCCTTGAGTTTCAGAGCCCCTTCCATCGCCACCGGGAATTGCGCGCCACGCCCCAGGAACAGGGTGTGGTTCTTCTCGGCGAACAGTTCGGCGACTTTTTCCACAGTGCTGTCCATGGCCAGCGCTTCACCCAGACGGGTCGGCAGGCGGCGCAGTTCTTCGACCAGTTCGGCTTCGACGCCCGCTTGCAGCGTGCCTTTGACTTGGCCCAGGGACAGGGTCAGCAGCATCAGGGCAACCAGTTGGGTGGTGAACGCCTTGGTCGAGGCGACGCCGATTTCCGGGCCGGCCTGGGTCAGCAAGGTCAGGTCGGATTCGCGCACCAGCGAGCTGATGCTGACGTTGCAGATAGCCAAGCTGGCTAGGAAGCCCAGCTCTTTGGCGTTGCGCAGCGCTGCGAGAGTGTCGGCGGTTTCGCCGGACTGCGAGATCGAGACGAACAGGGTGTCCGGCTGTACCACGACCTTGCGGTAGCGGAATTCGCTGGCGACTTCGACCTGACACGGAATGCCTGCCAGACCTTCGAGCCAGTAACGGGCGACCATGCCGGCGTGGTAGCTGGTGCCGCAGGCAACGATTTGCACATTACGCACCTTGGCGAACAGTTCGGCAGCCTGTGGGCCGAAAGCCTGTACCAGCACCTGACCCTGACCGAGGCGGTTTTCCAGGGTGCGCTGCACGACTTTTGGCTGCTCGTGGATTTCCTTGAGCATGAAGTGGCGGAACTCGCCCTTGTCGGCAGCTTCGGCGCCTTCGCGGTACTGAACCACTTCGCGCTCTACCGGCTGACCGTCGGCGCTCCAGATCTGCACGCTGTCACGGCGGATTTCGGCGATGTCGCCTTCTTCCAGGTACATGAAGCGGTCGGTGACCTGACGCAGCGCCAGTTGGTCGGACGCCAGAAAGTTCTCACCCAGACCCAGACCCACCACCAGCGGGCTGCCACTGCGAGCGGCGATCAAGCGATCCGGTTGCTTGGCGCTGATCACGGCCAGGCCATAGGCGCCGTGCAGTTCCTTGACCGTAGCTTTGAGGGCAGCGGCCAGATCGGGGATGTCCTGCAGCTTGTGGTGCAGCAAGTGGACGATGACTTCGGTGTCGGTGTCGGAGGTGAACAGGTAGCCCAGACCCTTCAGGCGCTCGCGCAGGGGCTCGTGGTTCTCGATGATGCCGTTGTGCACAACGGCCAGCTCACCGCTGGAAAAGTGCGGGTGGGCGTTGTGTTCCAGCGGCGCGCCGTGGGTGGCCCAACGGGTGTGGGCGATGCCCAGACGGCCCGCCAGCGGCTCGCCTGCCAGGGATTGCTCCAGTTCGTTGACCTTGCCCACGCGACGACGGCGCTCCAGCACCCCGGCGTTGCTGAACAGCGCGACACCGGCGCTGTCGTAGCCGCGGTATTCAAGGCGCTTGAGGCCCTCCAGCAGGATGGCAGTGACATTACGTTCAGCGACGGCGCCGACAATTCCACACATGGTCTTCTCCTAGGAAACAGCGGCGCAGATCAACGTCACGCCGCGAGCCTGAATTTGGTCGCGAGCCTCCGGGGGCAGGCGATCATCGGTAATAAGGGTATGGACGCTGCTCCACAGCAGCTCCAGATTGGGGATCTTGCGACCGACCTTGTCGGCTTCGACCATCACGATCACTTCCCGGGCGACTTCGGCCATGACGCGGCTCAAGCCCAGCAATTCGTTGAACGTCGTGGTGCCACGCTGCAAATCAATGCCATCGGCGCCGATGAACAGTTGATCGAAATCGTAGGAACGCAGCACCTGTTCGGCGACCTGCCCCTGGAAGGACTCGGAATGCGGGTCCCAGGTGCCGCCGGTCATCAGCAGCACAGGTTCGTGCTCCAGTTCGCCCAAGGCGTTGGCCACGTGCAGGGAGTTGGTCATCACCACCAGACCGGGTTGCAGACCCAGCTGCGGAATCATTGCGGCGGTGGTGCTGCCGCTGTCGATGATGATCCGCGCATGTTCACGGATGCGCGCGACTGCAGCCCTCGCGATGGCTTGCTTGTAACGGGACACCAGCTGGCCGGGCTCGCCGATCAACTCCTGCGGCATGGGGACGGCGCCTCCGTAACGGCGCAACAGCAGGCCGTTGCTTTCAAGCGCAGCGAGATCCTTACGAACCGTAACTTCGGACGTTTCGAAACGCTTGGCCAAGGCGTCAACGCTGACTTCGCCCTGCTCATTGAGCAGCGCGAGAATGTTATGGCGGCGTTGGGGTGTATTGCGTTTCGACATTTTTGGCTTAAGTTTCGTTTCGAAAGATAACGAGAGCAATAGAAACCTATCGAAAGATATTCGTCAAGAGGCAGACGGCTTAATCACAATTGAAGGCGCAGCGGCCATTGTGGATAAATCGGAGGGTGGCACAGCAGGACTGAATCGGGCCTGAACACCTTGGTGGGTGTTCAGGCTGACTCGGATTGTGGATAACTTTAGCGTTTCAGGGCTTCAGGGCTTCTTGATCTTCACTGGACGCTTCCAGCCGTCGATGTTGCGCTGACGTGCACGCGCCACGGCCAGTTGCTCGGCGGCGACGTTCTGGTTGATCGTGGAACCCGCCGCCGTGGTTGCGCCAGAAGAGATATCCACAGGAGCCACCAGCGAGTTGTTGGAGCCGATGAAGACATCCTCACCCAGCACAGTCTTGTGCTTGTTGGCGCCATCGTAGTTGCAGGTGATGGTGCCTGCGCCGATATTGGTGCGCGCGCCGATCATAGCGTCGCCCAGATACGTCAGATGGCCAGCCTTGGCGCCCTCACCCATCTCGACGTTTTTCAGCTCGACGAAGTTACCCACATGGGCACGCGGCCCCAGCACGCTGCCAGGACGCAGACGCGCGAACGGGCCGGCATCTGCGGCCTCCCCGACGATGGCGCCTTCCAGATGGCTGTTGGCCTTGATGATCGCGCCTTTGCGCAGGGTGCTGTCCTTGATGACGCAGTTCGGACCGATGGACACGTCGTCCTCGATGATCACGCGGCCCTCCAGGATCACGTTGATGTCGATCAGCACATCACGACCTACAGTGACCTCGCCACGCACATCGAAGCGCGCTGGATCACGCAGCGTCACGCCCAGGGCCATCAGACGGCGAGCTTCGCGCAACTGATAGTGACGCTCGAGCTCAGCCAGCTGCTTGCGGTCGTTGGCGCCCTGCACTTCCATGGCGTCCAGAGGCTGCGCGGTGGCGACGGTCAGGCCGTCATTCACGGCCATGGCGATCACGTCGGTGAGGTAGTACTCGCCCTGAGCATTGTTGTTCGACAGACGCCCCAGCCAGTCGGCCAGGCGCTTGCCAGGCACCGCCAGAATGCCGGTGTTGCCTTCCTTGATGGCCTTCTGCGCGTCGGTGGCGTCCTTGTGCTCGACGATGGCGCTGACGCGGTTGTCGGCGTCACGAACGATACGGCCGTAACCGGTCGGGTCACTGAGATTAACAGTGAGCAAGCCCAGTTGTTGATCATTGACCAGCGTGAGCAGGCGCTGCAGGGTCTCGACCTCGATCAGCGGCACGTCACCGTAGAGGATCAGCACGGTGTCGGCGCTCAACACAGGTACGGCTTGAGCCACGGCATGACCGGTGCCCAGTTGTTTGTCCTGCAGAACGAAATTCAGGTCATCGGCTGCAAGTCGCTCGCGCACCAGATCAGCGCCGTGACCAATCACCACTTGAATGCTTTGCGGAGAAAGCTGGCGCGCGCTGTGGATAACATGCCCCAGCATGGAGTTGCCGGCGACCGGGTGCAGCACCTTGGGCAGAGCCGAACGCATGCGAGTGCCCTGACCGGCAGCGAGAATGACGATATCGAGAGACATGAAGGGATTCCAGGCGAACGTGCCGCAGCCGAAGCCGGGCGATTGATTCAGGCGTCAGGCGCCAAAAAAAGAAAAAGGGTAGCCGAGGCTACCCTTTTACTCAATCGCGCATGAAAGACGGTGGCCTTAGCCGCCGAACTTCTTGCGAATCTGCTGGACGGTGCGCAGCTGGGCTGCGGCTTCCGCCAGACGTGCAGCGGCAGATCCGTAATCGAAATCTGCGCCCTTTTCATTCAGGGCTTTCTCGGCAGCCTTGACGGCTTCCTGAGCAGAGGCTTCGTCCAGGTCGGCAGCGCGTTGCACGGTATCGGCAAGCACTTTGACCATGTTCGGTTGAACCTCAAGGAAACCACCGGAGATGTAGAACACCTCGGCTTCTCCACCCTGCTTGATCAGACGGATAGGACCCGGCTTCAGATCAGTGATCAGCGGCGCGTGACCTGGAGCAATACCGATATCACCCAGGTTACCGTGCGCAATCACCATCTCGACCAGACCGGAGAAAATCTCTCCTTCCGCGCTGACGATATCGCAATGGACTGTCATAGCCATTTGCCTGCCTCAACCTGATGAGCGCCCGTTGCCGGGCGCCTGGATTACAGTTTCTTGGCTTTCTCGATCGCTTCTTCGATGCCGCCAACCATGTAGAACGCTTGTTCTGGCAGGTGGTCGTAATCACCGTTGAGGATGCCTTTGAAGCCAGCAATGGTGTCTTTCAGGGAAACGTATTTACCCGAAGCACCGGTGAAGACTTCAGCCACGAAGAACGGCTGCGACAGGAAGCGCTGAATCTTACGAGCACGGGCAACCAACTGTTTGTCGGTTTCGGACAGTTCGTCCATACCCAGGATCGCGATGATGTCTTTCAGCTCTTTGTAACGCTGCAGCACGTACTGAACGCCACGAGCAGTTTCGTAGTGCTCGGTACCGATCACGTTCGGGTCCAGCTGACGCGAAGTCGAGTCCAGTGGATCGACCGCTGGGTAGATACCCAGGGAAGCGATGTCACGGGACAGAACGACGGTGGCGTCCAAGTGGGCGAAGGTGGTCGCTGGCGACGGGTCGGTCAAGTCGTCCGCAGGTACGTAAACGGCCTGGATCGAGGTGATCGAACCTTGTTTGGTCGAAGTGATGCGCTCTTGCAGCACGCCCATCTCTTCAGCCAGGGTCGGCTGATAACCTACTGCCGAAGGCATACGGCCCAGCAGTGCGGATACTTCAGTACCGGCCAGGGTGTAACGGTAGATGTTGT